>Ga0302319_10022552_pt1 | contig 11278 bp, 9 predicted proteins | sample Bog_T0_2_FD_203319 | JGI IMG/M metagenome (GOLD analysis project Ga0302319, IMG submission 203319) | Peat permafrost microbial communities from Stordalen Mire near Abisko, Sweden - Bog_T0_2 | ecosystem: Environmental > Terrestrial > Soil > Wetlands > Peat | place: Sweden: Abisko, Stordalen Mire...
CGCGGTCGATGGATGAGCAAGCCAGGACATGTTCGTCTCCGGTGAGGTTCGATCGGCATGATATGATCGCGGCTTGCATTAGAAAAACGAATGTCTATGATATATGACATTACATGTCGTAATGGATGACCATGACCCGAAATCTCGACACGGCCCTCATCCGCAGCTTCGTCACGGTCGCAGAAACCAGCAGCATGACCGCGGCGGCCAACGCGCTGCACCTGACGCAGGGCGCCGTCAGCCAGCAGATCAAACGCCTTGAGGAGGCCTTCGCCTGCCCCCTGTTCGTGCGCACCGGGCGCCGGCTGACGCTGACCAACGCCGGCGAACGGCTACTCGGCAAGGCCCGGCGCTTCCTGGGGCTCAATGACGAAATCTGGGCCGAGATCCTGACCCCGGCCTTCACCGGCGAGGTCAGGCTCGGCATGCCCTATGATCTCGTCTCGACCTGCCTGCCGCCGGTCCTGAAGACCTATGCGCAGGAATATCCCCATGTGGATGTTTCCCTGGTCTGCCTGACCTCGCCATTGCTCGCGCAGGCCCTGGCCGTCGGCGAAATCGATCTCGCGATCATCGAAGAGCGCGTCGGCTCGTCCGCCGGCGAATGCCTGGCGATCGAGCGCCTCGTCTGGGTCGGCGGCAAAGGCGGCGACGCTTATCTGAAGCGTCCGCTGCCGATCTCGGTCGTTAGCGACACCTGCGCGTTTCGCCCCGTCGTGTTCGACGCCTTGCGTCGCGCAGGGCTCGCCTGGCGGACGGTGTTTGCCAACGGCAGCGTCGAGGCGATCACGGCGACCGTTTTGACCGACCTCGCCGTGACCGCTTCGCTCGCGGCGACGGTTCCGCCGGGACTCGATATTCTGACGACGCAATCGGGCCTGCCCGAACTCGCGACCTTCGCGATCAACCTGCATTTTCCACGCGCCCAGGCGAGCCCGATAGCGCAGGGCCTCGCGCGCCATATTCGCGACAGCTTCGTCGGACGGGGACGGTTGAAGGCGGCGTGATCAGAGGATCCAGCCCGGTGCGGCCTGCAAAAGGCCAACAGCGCGATCACCGCTTCCCTGCTCAAGGCGATCCGTCAGGTTCGTGAAGATGGGGGGCCCGACAAAGCGCACTGTCGACGTGAGCAGGGAGATGAGTGGACTGGCGCCTCAGCCCGACTGAGCAAGCAACGGAACACGATGAAAGTTACTTATCGTTGCGCCAAACACCGCTACCAATGCCAAGCGGCGAACAGCGGGCATCCACCCTCTAACGAATCGAATGCTGGCGTGACGCATGCATATTTCCACTTTCCTGGTAGCGACCCAAACCTGACAGCGTAATCCCCCTAAAGCCCAGCAGCTATTGCAAATACTCCCACGGGTTCAAGAGCGGCGCGCCGGTCGCCTCGAAGTCGGCAAGGTTGCGCGTTACGAAGGTCATGCTATGCGCCAGCGCCGTCGCCGCGATCAACGCATCCCGCTCGCCGCGCCGGTTCGGGACGTGCAAGCGCGCGCAGCGTTGTGCGACGACTGTATCAATCGGTAAAATCCGGCCGTTGAACTCTGGCAAGACGAGCGTATCCAGCCACGTTCGCAGCACCGCGCCTTGTCGGGGGTCTTTGCGTTCGAGTTGCAAAACGCCCATTTCCAGCTCGAGGATGGTGATGGCGGACAGGTACAAGCTGCCCGCATCCACGCTGTCGGCCCACGCGGTGACGCGCGGGTCGGCAGTCCCCACGCGGATCTTGCGCAACTCGGAAACGACGTTGGTGTCGAGGACGAACATCAGGAGAAATCGGCAGGACGGGCGCCGATGGTGACGCGCGGCGGATCGAACTCGATGTCGGCAAGACCGGGCGTCGCCAGCGCGTCGGCGATCTTTCGCCGCCCGCCGGTGATGCGCTGATAGTCCTCGATGCTGAGCAGCACATGGGCGGGCCTTCCCCGGTCGGTGATGAACACCGGCCCCTCCGAGGCCGCTTTCTTGGCTCGGCTGGTGTCCTGATTGAACTCCCGGCTGGACAGGGTCGTGATCGTCATGGGCGGCACTCCTGTTCGCGGCGACATACCGGCTTATGTATACACGTTACTACATAGACCCCGTTTCGTCAACGCCTCGCGGCTTTCCTGGTTGCGCAGAGGGGTAAAGGAGCCGCCCGACAGTTGCGAAGTTACCCTGACCGCGCAGCTGATTGCCCTGCGCCTCGCCCGCGTAACGACGATTCCGCAAATTGGCGCCTACGGCTTTGAAATCGCGCGCCCGTCGAACGAAATGGACGCCCCCTCGCGAGGCCGCCGTCACCCTCTGCTGTCGTGGCCGGCCCCCTACGCTCCCCGCCCCTCGCGAAACCTCCGCACGATCTCCGCGGCTATCCTCCCGCTGGAGTCGATAGGTTCGTAGACAAAGCTCTCGATCCGCCCCTCGAACCGCCTCGCGGCGCCGAGGCGGATCAACTCGTCGATGGCGGAGCCGAGTTTGCGCGAGGCGCCGCCGGTGGGTTCGAAGATATGGACGGGCGCGCCGGTCGCCGTCGCCTCGCCCACCATATTGGCGCTGTCGCCGGTGACGAGAATCGCGTCGGCGAGCGCCAACAAACTCGCATAAGGGTTGTCGCCAGCCCCGTCCCACAGGAAGCCGGGGCCGTCGCCGATGCCGTCGCGCACGGCGTCCGTCAGGTCCGCCGGCGTGCGCCGCGACGGCGTGGCGATAACGCTGAAGCCCTGGGCGATGATCGCCCGGGTCGCTTCGCACATCCGATCCATGTCGGCGCCGGTGAAATGCTGGGCGCCGCTCGGGCCGCCGAGCACGATGGCGCAACGCGGGCCGGGCAGCGCCGCCACGCGCGGATCGGGCGCCGCGCGCGCCGCAGCCAGTCGCGCCGGGGAAAACGGATGCGGCGAAGTGAGCGTGGCCAGCACGTTGGGTCCGCGGTAGGAATCGTGCGCGGGCGTCCAGATCAGGTCGAACAGGTCGCGCGAGACCCGCGGGTCTTGCAGGAACACCGCGAACAGCCGCGGCCCCCCCGACTTCTTGAGGGCGCGGATATAAGGGACGGTGACCCGCCCGCTCGCCAGCACGATATCGGGCAGCGGTCGCTTCAACAGGTCGGGACGATCGCGCGGGTCGACGGGTCCCCAGGGCGCGAGCCGGCCGAACAGCGGCCGAGGATCGACGCTGCGCCATTCCATGCGCCCGCCGAGCGCCTCGGCGACGCCGCGCGCGTTGACTTCGTGGCCGACTTTGCCCGAACCGAGCACGAGGACGCGCACGTCCTCACCGAGCAAACCGCCGCGCATCGTCCCGCTCACATCCCGATCTGGCTGGGAAGCCAATGCCCAAGCGCCGCGGCCAACCCTTCGACACGGTAGCGCGTCGACTCCTCGGTGATGTCGTTGCGACTAGGCGTCACGTCGTTGGAGATCGTCAACGGGTAGCTCGCCAGCGTGCGCCCGCCCTGCGTCACCAAGGCTACGCCTTCGACGAAATCGGTCGCCCTCGGCCCGAAGTGGGTCCCCTCATGGATAGGCCCGTAGACGGCCAGTGTGACCCGCACGACGAGCGCCGCGGCCGAGCGGTCGCCCGGCGCGAAATTCTCCCCGAGCGCCTGGCTGACGAGACCGGGGAGGACGCGGGAAAACACGTCGGCCGTGGTGGTATCGCCCCTATCGCGCACGGCGCTCATGTCGATGCGGATCTCGCGGAATCGCGCCGCAGAGGTTGCGGCGACGGCCGGCGCCACAGCAACGCACACGGCCGTCGCCACGAATGCGCGCCGGGAGATCGCAGATTTGGACATGGCGCCCCTCGCCTGGTTCGCCCTCACCGATAGGCGATCGCGAGAATCTCGTATGACTTGCCGCCGCCGGGCGTGTTCACTTCGACGCTATCGCCGACCTTCTTGCCGATCAGCGCCCGCGCGGTCGGCGACGTCACCGACACTCTGCCCGCCTTGACGTCGGCCTCGCTCTCGCCGACGATTTGCAGCACCTTTTCCTTCTCGGTGTCCTCGTCGATCAGCGTCACCGTGGCGCCGAACTTGATCGTCGAACCCGACATTTTCGAGACGTCGATCACTTCGGCGCGCTGCAGCAGATGCTCCAGTTCGACGATGCGGCCCTCGTTGTGCGACTGCGCCTCTTTTGCCGAATGGTATTCGGCGTTTTCCGAGAGGTCGCCATGGGCGCGCGCTTCGGCGATCGCCGCGACGATGCGCGGGCGCTCGACCTTCTGGCGATGGGCGAATTCCGCCTCCAGCGCCTTGTACCCGGCGACCGTGACCGGAATCTTCTCCATGAGCAATCTGTCCTTGGCCTCTTGGGCCCGAAGCGATCGGGCCGGAAAATCGGTTACGCGAAGTAGTCTTGCAACGCCCTGACCTCGAGCTCGCCGCCGCTACAGGCTTTGATGCCTTCGACAGCTGCGATCGCCCCCGACAGGGTGGTGTAATATGGCGTTCTTTGCAAGAGCGCGGCGCGCCGAAGCGGCTTGGAATCGGCAAGCGACGTCGCGCCTTCGGTGGTGTTGAACATCAATTGCACGGCGCCGTTGCGCACCGCGTCGGCCGCGTGCGGGCGCCCCTCGGAGACCTTGTTGACTTTAGCGGTCGGCAGGCCCTGGCCGACGAGATAACGCTGGGTGCCCCCAGTCGCGATGATCTTGAAGCCGAGTTCGAGGAGGTCGCGGAGCGGCTGGACGACGCCGGGCTTGTCGGCCTCGCGCAACGACACGAACACCGTGCCCGAGCGGGGCAAATTCACGCCCGCCCCGAGCTGGCTCTTGGCGAAGGCTTTGGCGAAGTCTCTGTCGAGTCCGATCACCTCGCCGGTCGAGCGCATTTCCGGGCCGAGCACGGTGTCGACGCCGGGGAAGCGGGCAAACGGGAACACCGCCTCCTTGACGCCGATATGGCCGAGCTTCTTGGGCTTGAGACCGAAGGACGCCAACGTCTCGCCCGCCATGATCCGGCTGGCGATCTTGGCGATCGGTTCGCCGATCACCTTGGCGACGAAGGGCACGGTGCGCGACGCCCGCGGATTGACTTCGAGTACGTAGATCTCGCCGTCTTTCAGCGCATATTGCACGTTCATCAAGCCGCCGACGTCGAGCGCGAGCGCGAGGCGCCGGGTGTCGCTCTCCAGTTGGGCGACGGTCTCGGGGGAGAGCGAGCGCGCCGGCAGCGAGCAGGCGCTGTCGCCGGAATGGATGCCCGCCTCTTCGATATGCTCCATGATGCCGGCGACATAGACGTCCTTGCCGTCGCACAAAGCGTCGACGTCGATCTCGATGGCGTCGGACAGATAGCGGTCGAACAGCAGCGGGTTCTTGCCGAGCACGGTGTTGATCTGCCCGGTCTTGTCGTTGGGATAGCGCGCCTTGACGTCGGCCGGCACCAGGCTCGGCAGCACGCCGAGCAGATAATCGTCGAACGCGGAGGGATCGTGGATGATCGCCATCGCCCGACCGCCCAGCACATAGGACGGGCGCACAACCAGCGGCAGGCCGAGGTCGGCGGCCACCAGCCGCGACTGTTCGACCGAATAGGCGATGCCGTTCATGGGCTGTTTGAGGCGGAGCTTGTCGAGCAGGCGCTTGAAGCGGTCGCGGTCCTCGGCGAGATCGATGGAATCGACGGACGTGCCGAGGATCGGCGCGCCCGACAGCTCGATGGCGCGCGCGAGCTTGAGCGGCGTCTGGCCGCCGAACTGCACGATGACGCCCTTCAGCGTCCCCGTCTCCCGCTCCTTGGCGAGAACCGCGAGCACGTCTTCCGCGGTCAGCGGCTCGAAATACAGGCGATCCGAAGTGTCGTAGTCGGTCGACACCGTCTCCGGATTGCAATTGATCATGATCGTCTCGAAGCCGGCGTCGCGCAGCGCGAACGAGGCGTGGCAGCAGCAATAGTCGAACTCGATGCCCTGCCCGATGCGGTTGGGACCGCCGCCGAGGATGACGATCTTCTCGCGCCCCGAGGGCTCGGCCTCGCAGACCGGCGCGTCGCCGAACGGCGCTTCGTAGGTCGAATACATATAAGCGGTAGGCGAGGCGAACTCGGCCGCGCAGGTGTCGATGCGCTTGTAGACCGGCTGTACGCCGAGCGCGGCGCGGGCTTTGGTCACTTGCGCTTCGCTCTTGCCGCTCAACGCGCCGAGCCGCGCGTCGGCAAAACCCGCGGCCTTGAGCAGGCGGAAGTTCGCCGCATCGCTCGGCAGGCCATGTGCGCGCACTTTGGCTTCGAGCGCCAGAATGTCGGCGATGCGCTCGAGGAACCAGGGGTCGATCTTGGTGAAGTCGTAGACTTCGGCGACGCTCAGGCCGTAGCGCATCACCTGCGCTACTTTGAGCAACCGGTCCGGCGTCGGCACGCCGATGGCGGCGCGCATGGCGTTGAAATCGTCGCCCAGGCCAATGCCCTCGATCTCGATCTCGTCGAGCCCGGTCAAGCCCGTCTCCAGCGACCGCAGCGCCTTCTGCAGCGATTCGGCGAAGGTGCGGCCAATCGCCATCGCCTCGCCCACCGACTTCATCGCGGTGGTGAGCACGGGATCGGCGCCCGGGAATTTCTCGAACGCGAAACGCGGAATTTTGGTGACGATGTAATCGATGGTCGGCTCGAACGACGCCGGGGTGGCGCCGCCGGTGATGTCGTTGGCGATCTCGTCGAGCGTGTAGCCGACGGCGAGTTTCGCCGCGACCTTGGCGATCGGGAAGCCCGTAGCCTTGGAGGCGAGCGCCGAGGAGCGCGACACCCGCGGGTTCATCTCGATGACGACCATGTGGCCGTTGACCGGATTGATCGCGAATTGCACGTTCGAGCCGCCGGTCTCGACGCCGATCTCGCGCAGCACCGCAATCGAGGCGTCGCGCATGATCTGGTATTCTTTGTCGGTCAGCGTCAGCGCCGGGGCGATGGTGATGGAATCGCCGGTGTGTACGCCCATCGGGTCGATGTTCTCGATCGAGCAGATGATGATGCAATTGTCCGCCTTGTCGCGGACCACCTCCATCTCGAATTCCTTCCAGCCGAGCACGCTCTCTTCAATGAGCACTTCGTTGGTCGGAGAGGCGTCGATGCCGCGCTCGACGATGTCGAGAAACTCGGTCTTGTTGTAGGCGATGCCGCCGCCGGTGCCGCCGAGCGTGAACGAGGGGCGGATGATCGCGGGCAGGCCGATGTCGTCGAGCGCGACGAGCGCCTGGCTCAGCGTCTTGATGTGATGCGAGCGCGGGGTGGCGAGGCCGATCCTGGTCATCGCCTCGCGGAACAGCTCGCGGTCCTCGGCCTTGTCAATCGCTTCGGCGGTGGCGCCGATCAGTTCGACCTCGTACTTCGCCAGCACGCCCATCTTCTTCAGGCTGAGCGCGCAGTTGAGCGCGGTCTGGCCGCCCATGGTCGGCAGCAGTGCGAAGCCGCCGGGAAGGGCATAGCGCTCCTTGGCGATGATCTTGGCGACGATTTCCGGGGTGATCGGCTCGACATAGGTGCGGTCGGCCATGTCAGGGTCGGTCATGATCGTCGCCGGATTCGAATTGACCAGAACGATGCGGTAGCCCTCGGCGCGCAGGGTCTTGCAGGCCTGGGTTCCCGAATAATCGAACTCGCACGCTTGGCCGATGACGATCGGACCGGCGCCGATGATGAGAATCGTCGAAATATCGCTGCGCTTGGGCATTTTGTCCTCTTTACCGAGCGCACAAAAAAAGGCCGCCCGGGAAACCCCGTCGCCTTGCCCATGCGCCCCGCGCCGCCGGAAGTCTCCGTCCGGCCGATGTCGGGCGCTGTCTAGACGAGATTCGACGCGAGGGGAAGGGCGCGGTCCGAGCAAGCCGCCCTCCATCTTTCCACATTAGATACGATAACGGCCGTTATTCTCCCCGCATTACTATGCGTAAGGCCTCCCCTCGAAGGGCGGGTTTCGCTATGGTCCTTGTGGCGGCCGCGATCACATCGGGCGCAAACCCTTCAAGCGTAACCCACGGGGACGAAAATGCGCGACGGCGAACCTCAAGGCTTGGTTCCTGCGGAAGCGATCAAGACGACGGCGCCCGAGGTGACGGTCGTCGCCGCGCCGATCGCGCCGCAAAGGCGGGAAGCGCGGACGACCAAGTCCGAGGGCTACAGCCACCGCCACGATCCCGACGCGATCCGCCGCGCTTTCGAGACCGGCGATTACCCCTACACGACCAAGGTCTCCGAGAAGCACTACCTCGAACGCATGCTGCCGCTGCAGGCCGAGCTTCTCAAAGCCCAGGCCTGGGTGAAGGCGACCGGCGAGAAGATCGTCGTGCTGTTCGAGGGCCGCGACGCCGCCGGCAAGGGCGGCACCATCAAACGCTTCATGGAGCACCTGAACCCGCGCGGCGCGCGCATCGTCGCACTGGAAAAGCCGAGCGACCGTGAGCGTTCGCAATGGTACTTCCAGCGCTACATCAACCATCTGCCGGCGTTGGGCGAAATCGTGTTCTTCGACCGCTCCTGGTACAACCGCGCCGGCGTCGAGCGGGTCATGGGTTTCTGCACGCCCAACGAATATCTCGAATTCATGCGCCAATGCCCTGAACTCGAACGCATGTTCGTGCGCTCGGGCGTGCGGCTGTTCAAGTTCTGGTTCTCGGTGACTCGCGAAGAGCAGCGCCGGCGCTTCTTCGCGCGCGAAACCGATCCGCTGAAGCAGTGGAAGCTGTCGCCGATCGACAAGGCCTCGCTCGACAAATGGGACGCCTACACTGAGGCCAAAGAGGCGATGTTCTTCAACACCGACACCGCCGACGCGCCGTGGACGATCATCAAGTCCGACGACAAGAAACGCGCCCGCATCAACTGCATGCTGCACTTCCTGAGTTGCCTGCCCTACGACAACAAGGACCACCGGGTCGTGGTCGCCCCGGACCCGCTCATCGTCGGCTCCTCGTCGCTGGTGATCGGCGGCGCCCCGAACATCCTCGATTCCGCCGTGCATCCGGCCAAGCGCCACAAAGCGTGAGGCCCCGGCAAAGTCCGGCCTCCGCAGACAGCTGAGATCAGAGGCAACTTCGAGGTCTTGGCGTTTGGCCAGGGCCATGTTACTCGGTGCTCCCGTTGCGGGGCAACAATCGGGCCGCGCCGTCGCTCACTCAACGAAACGGGGCGCGCGCAAGCCGGCAGCTTCGAAGGCGGGGCCGGAGCGTCTATTCCGTCGATTGTCGCAGGCGACGTGTTTTGCGCCGCCCGGCGACAATGAGGCTGGCCCGCGAACTTCGTCGCGGGACGGCGCCATGGAGAACCGACGAGATGACGAATGCTGTCACCGAGCTGAAAGTTGACGACGAGGCGTTCCTGGTCGCCAGTCTCATCGATCGCTGCCCGAAGGCCATGATGCTGCGGGAACTGGTCCAGAACGCGATCGAAGCGGTCACACAAGCTCCGAGCGACCAACGAAGGATCGTGATCGACACAGTCGAAGTCGAGGGTGGTAAAAAGCTGCGCATCCGCAACAACGGACCAGGACTAGATCGGCAAAACCTCTATCGCATGTGTGACCTCGCCGCGTCGATCGGCAAGATCAAGGGCCTCGACAAGAATTTCGGAATGGGCGCCAAGGTCGCCTCCCTGCCGTCCAACAATCATGGCGTACGTTATCGCTCCTGTAGCCGCGGCGAAGTCTATGAGGTGACTATCGGCAAGCGCGGCGGCGTCTACGGTCGCATTGTGCGCCCGCCCGCCGACGGAACCGGTATGGCGGCCGACATCGCCAACGTCACCGAAGTTGCGAAGGCTGAAGGCTACGACCTCTCGCTGGACTGGACTGAAGTTACGCTGCTTGGGATGCGACCCAGTCAGAATACTGCGCAGGATCCTTATGACGGCGATCCCACCGTATCTCCTCAGTGGCTACCGGAAACCTTGTACAATCGCTATTTCCGTATTCCCGAAGGCGTAGAGATCCGGATTGCCGGTGAATTCCTGGCGCAACGGAGCGAGCGCGGCTTCGAAAGTGTTTTGCAGCGGGCCCCCACGGCTTTTGCCCGCTACGAGTGCGTCAATGCTCCCGATGGCGTCCGCATTCATTACCTCTACGACCCGACTGACCCAGACCAGCCCTGGGAAAACCAGTCGAGCCAGGGCGCGCTGCAAGCGGCTGCTGGTCAGACCGCGATTGTGTTCCGCAATGAAATCTACGACAGAAATTTCGGACCGTCATGGGCATACGATGGTCCCGAATACGGGATTACTTTCGGCGCCCGAAATTTCTCCGCCTATATCGAATTGCCGGACGGCTACCCGGCGTGGCCCGACACCTATCGCCAGAACCTGTTTCGCACTTCCGGCGCCGGAGAGCATCTCTGGACGCGCAACTTCGCCGCGCAGGTTCTGGTTCTGCGTCCTGCATGGCTGCTCGAGTTGCTCCAGACAATGAGCGGCGGCAACGAGGTCAGTTCGTCGGTGCTCGACAGTCTCTTGGGTTTGAAATCGGTCTTGAACCCCGCCGCCCTGCTGTTCGCAGAAGGCGCGCCGTTGGAGGACGAGGGCGGCGGCGTATGGACGCCCGAAACCGGCGGCGATTTCGTTTCCGGCGAGCAACCGCGGTCCAACAGGCGCATCAATATGTCGATCTCGAAACCGATTCTCGGTTTCGAGATCGTGCTGTTGCACAATGCTCAGGAAATCCAGGAGCGGTGGCTGCGAGGCCGCGCCGGCTGCTACTATCCGAGTACGCGCCAGTTGTTCCTCAACACGCACTATACTGCGGTCGCGGAGATGCATCGCCTGATCCTGCGGATGTGCACGGATATCGCGGGCGTCGAGGGTCTGGACGGCGCCGCGCAGCAAGCCGCGATCGACTGCCTCGTGCTGCGGGCAGGACGATGCCTGCTCTTCGGCCTCGCCAAGCAGGACGACGAGGACAACTGGCAGCCTGGCCATATCGAAAAGGCGATCTCGCCCGAGTCTCTGTCCGTCTCCGCCGATGATTTCCACGAACTGACGCAGTGGGCCGTCCGCCAAGTGCGTCAGCGCGTCGGCGGCGCCGCGCCTGCCATCGCCGTGACCGCATAGGTCCGCGGCGCGTCCTGCGCTACCGCGACCGCGCGCAACCTTGCCCGAACGCGTCCGAAGACCGGGGCAAGCGCCGCGGTCAGGGCGCTTTGTTGGCCTTGGCGATCTTGACGATCGTGTAGGTGACGCCATCGACGTCGAATTCGACGCGATCGTTCTTCTGCAATCCCGCAGCGAGCGTCTTCGGCGAGACATTGTAGTTCATCACCATCGCGTCCATCAGGCCCGGAATCGCCTCATGATCGATGGTGACGACGC
>Ga0302319_10022553_pt1 | contig 11278 bp, 9 predicted proteins | sample Bog_T0_2_FD_203319 | JGI IMG/M metagenome (GOLD analysis project Ga0302319, IMG submission 203319) | Peat permafrost microbial communities from Stordalen Mire near Abisko, Sweden - Bog_T0_2 | ecosystem: Environmental > Terrestrial > Soil > Wetlands > Peat | place: Sweden: Abisko, Stordalen Mire...
ACCCTGTGGCGCCTATTGAACGGCAGGTACCAGGGCGAGCCACAGAGCCTTAAGGATCTATGCAAGTATTCATCAATCGATGTGAATAAATATTATTACGACGTCGACCCATCACTAAGCCCCCGACTTATGAGCGTGCTCAAGGATGAGTGGGACGGTACACCCGAGAGAGAGGCTTTCCTGGCAAGGGTGATCAAGGCGGCCGGGAGGATGGCCCGGGCGTAACCGCCAATCAAAGAACTGGCTAGCGCATCGTCTTGCGCAAAAGCCCGACCATTACCCCTTGGATCACGAGTTCGTTGGCTGGTCGAATGTCTCGGTGTCCGACCCCTTCAGCTTTCAGGAGGACCCTGCCCTTCTCCTCCACGTAGCGCTTTAGCGTGGAGCGATCGTCAATTAAGGCGGCAACGATGTCCTGATTGCGTGGCGTACGATTTACCAGGACCACGAGGTCGCCCTCAAGGATTCCAGCGTCGACCATTGACGAACCCCGGACTCTGAGAGCAAAGACCTGAGCGCCTGCCCTGACTCCGAACAGCGCTTCATTGATTTCCAGCGTTTCTCCGTTCTCCGATGTCGAATCCGTCGGAACACCAGCCGGTATTACTCCGTAGATCGGAATCCCCTCTTCAACCGAAACTGGCAATATCGTGCGCGCACCGTAGAGGTCCTTTCGCAATTTGCCGGCCGCCCGAAGGGCCTTAACATGGCCTTGAACAGCGTTCGGGCTGGCGTATCCCATGGCGCGCTGGACTTCGCGATAAGTCGGGCCGCGTCCGCTGCGGCGCAGGAACGTGCGCACGACGTCCAACACGCGCTGCTGCGGCTCCGTGGTCATGACTGTACAAATGTACAGTAATGCAGCGCAATGCAAGGCCATCTGCCCACGTTTAGCCGGAGGGTTTGCGTAAGCCTCTGGTTGCAAGACTCATGTGGCATAATCTTGTTGACAGCGGAGGTACGTACGTTTGTCCCAAGATGTAACCGGACAGGCAAAGGCCCGAGCTTGCCGCCCAAAAACATAAAATCTGTAGGATGCTTCGCTCACTCATTGGCATGTGTGTTTAATGCACATGAGAGCGGTCCAAGCGAACACCGCCAACAGGGCGATGAAATAATGCCCAAACAGCACGAACGAGTGAAACGCGATGCTTAACCGCAATCCGAACCTCTGTCTCCGATATTTCCAAAACGCAATGAACCGCATCATTTGAGATTGCCCGGGCGTCGGCGTAGGGGCGCCCGTCTTCCGAAGGAACGCCATTTGGGTGCCTTGGAAATCGAGATGCACGTGGTTCTCATTTCCCTCCAGGACATCGTAATATTCCATCACAAGCGCGTCGTACTTCTTATTGGTCGCATTGTCGGTCCGGCCCATCAGCGGGTACATTCGCCTTAACATTCGGGTGAGCTTAAGGCCGCTTGCATGCATCCGTTCCGCTCTTACAGCGAAATTCCCTGTGCTCAACAGGAGTGAGTAGGCCAGAACTGCAACCGCGAAGACAATTTGCATCACCTCGACGTAGGTCTTTGAGAAATTTCGGTTGAAGCCGCCCAGCGCCAACAAGGGGATCACAATCAGTGCGAATGCCAATCCGGTGAGCGTGATCTGTGTCAGCCAATTGTGGAGATTCAGACGTTTTTGTGCACGATATCGGCAATGTGATACGGTCTCGATGATTCTATAGAGTTCATCGAATCTATTCTTTCCGATAGCCATCGCCGAAAATCCTTAAAAAGCCGCTCTGACGAGCGCCGCGGCTTCCACCAGGACATTGCGGTTACCAATTTCAAGCCGGGCCGGCTTCATGCCGAGTTCCTCATATAGTCGGTCAATTTCTATGTCGGCTGAGTTTCGGAAAGCCGCGTCGTGATCTCGCTTTTTATTGTCAGAAATTGGCACACCCGGGTCTACGATCGTCTTAATGACCATCCTGTAGGTGCCAAGGAAACTGCGAGCTATTCCAAGAAGGCATTCTTCATCCGCAGCGTTGATGACCTCGTTGCGCGATTTGAGAGCGGCGCGGTAATATGCAAGCGGCTCCATCACCGGGCGGTCGACGAAGATTATTCCGTTTTTGAACTCTAATTCGGTTTCGGCCTTCATTCCGGCCGACATCATCCACAACGTACTCTGGAAAGTATGATTCTTAAGAATCGGAAATCCGAGCGTCATTGCTTCGTGCGCGGTTCCGCGAACCACTTGAATCTTAAATTGGCTGCTAACCTGTTTCTTCAATTCCTCGAGAAAAGTAGTTTTTCCAGTCGAATGGGTCCCTGAGATAGCAATTTTCATTTGGTGCCTTTGTCGAGCCAACCGATCTCGGCTCTGCCATGTCTTTTGGGTTTGTGTGGGTACTTCGTGTCGTGAACTTGGAAATCGAGGCGGTGCTGAATGAAATACCGTCGTTGCTCGTCGAGACCGCTCACCTGAATTCCACGGTCCGTTATGACGGGCGTCCCGGAAGCTCCCATCTCGGCCGCTAGGGCGTTAACGACCTCCTGGGAGGGTGGCGAATGTGATTCTGCGCAACGGCGCACCTGCTCGGCGGGGCATATGTCGCATAGCGCTCTGATGCAGTAGTGGCCGTTGTAGTCGGGCAATCCATGGGCAAATGATACGCCGCAGGATGTCTTGCGAAATAACTTTCCCAATAGGCCGGCAGATCGAAAAGACTCGATAACCTTAGCTTCTAGATGCTCCGGAAAAATCTTCCTGCGCGCCGTTGCTTCATACAGATCGGGTAGGCCGTTGGAGACAAAATAGGATCGTATGGCATCGCGGTAGAAGAGACCGGTAAATACGACGGCGTGGCAGTAGCGGCTCAATTCATGAATGCGCGAAAAATGCTCCGGCGAGTCATTCAAGCCAGGCACGAGCGGTCGCCAGTAAAGAATGACGCGATAATTCTTGGCGTGGGAGTAAGCTATGCGCAAAGAATCGTCCGCAATATTGCTGTCAATCGGCTCGATACGCTTGTCAGCTATGCCCGAATAAGTGACCAAGAGAGTGACGCGAAGGTTGCGCGCGCGGTTAAGGCGCTCGGCGTCTTCCGGCAAAAACCTGTACCGGGAAATTACGAGTAGATGATTCCGATAGCCTGCTTCGTCCAGAAGCTCAATAACCCGAAACAAATGCGGCTTCACTGAGGGAAGCAGCGGATCCGTTGCACGATTGAAAACTTGAAGAGGCGTCGTGTGCGGCACGAAATATCTGCTTGAAACGAGTAATTTGACCGCAGTCTCATCGTCGCATAACGCGGTCGGTTTTTTCATCTCAAAGTTATCAAAGAGATGTCGGACGCAGTAGGCACAATCCAACGGACACCCGACGATGTGATTAAGGCTCAGCCCGGATTTTCTATACTCTACCGGGTTCCCTAATGCCGATGGCAACGATTCCAAAATTCCATTTGCAGGCATCTGAGCAGGTTCATCGAAAATCCATCAAATGCGACGTGAGAAACTACGTCGAAAGGCGTAATATTGCCGAGTAAAAGTAGTTCAGCGTTCCAATAGGCGAAGAAATAGACGGTAGTCTGGCACCCAGGAACTATCCGATCGCATGCCAGAAGCTAGGATTCGTCATCCATTCGTACGCGAGTTCCGCTAGTTGCAAGTTGGAATAAATTTTGCCGGACTCGAATCTCGAACGAAATGCTCATGCCTCATTGCTTTAACATTATTTGTTCGTTCGGCTAGCAGCCGTTCATGTTTCGTTCACCGTCCGAAAAAGCAACCTGCGGTGAATTCGAAAGAATTTGTCCGGGAGAATGCCTTTTCGGTTAGTCCCACGGAAGTGAATATTTTGTCCTGCTCCTCACCTCCGCGAAGTCGAAACCGATTTCCACCCCCGCATCGCATTTTGACAGAAAGTCGGGCCTGTCTCCTTCGCCGTCGAATGCGAAGCAACGATATTCCCAGACTCCCTTCCCATCTGAATAGAATGGGAGATCAAAGCGATTCCACCCCCTTTGCCAGAATTTCCAATAGCTTCTTTTGGCGAGATCGCTGACCCGGACGGTACGGCGCGCTATAACCTCCGTGGTGTCAATTTTGCCGACTACTACCCCAGCTGCGGTGGAAATGGGACCATGAATTGTTTGAGTGCGTAGCACATCAAGCTCTAAAATGTGCCAATCGTTTTGAATTTCTGCCGGGCGTTGAAAGCCAAACCCCTTGATACGGTAGCGGACAGAGTAGTGGCCGGGATCTCCTGGATCCATGGTGTAGGGGCCAAAATAAATACATCCCATTTTGGCAGGCTTCGGAGGCGTATTGGAAATGGTCCAGATATCATGCCCCACTCTCCATCGGCGTTGAGCATCGCTACCCGTAGTCGCCTGGCCCCTTCGATGCTCCAATTCGCCTTTTATTTCGTCGAGCCCTCCGCTGTTTGTGGAGGTAACACAAAAATAGCGTCTAAGCACCTTAGTGCGCGCAAATATCTTCGCCCAAATAACACGTGCAGTGAAGAATAGGATCACGCCGACAAAGCCTCCGATTCCCGAGCCAATGGCTCCAACGAGAACCTCAGGGTGTGAATTGATCGAGCTACGGATGCTCTCGAAGAAGGCAGAAAGCACAGAGAGCAGAGTAAGTTCGCCCTGACGACTAAGTCGAGTTGATCCTAAACTTAAGCGAAGATTCCGAGAGACATGATGGTCTTTCGGTTAGATGGATATAGTGCGCATGCCCGGAAAAATTGTAGCGAGGCTTCTCATGTCCGCAGATAGCACATGGACACTTTGAATATTTGAAGTCCGAAGAGATGAGACCGCGAAACAACCTTCGGAATCGCGGCTCCACTCCTCCCGAATGCATAAGCCAAAGTCATCCTGATTCCTTTCGATGGTGTCGTGGAGGGATACATTAAAATACACCAATAGGGCCGACGCGGCCATATACGGGAGCACAGATTTCTTCCGAATGCCTTCGCGCAGCCATTCCCAATGCAGCGTGTATCCAGGGTCGTCGTGAATCCTGGGTTTGCTCCCTTGCTTCTCCCAATCTCTATGATGCTTGTGAACTTTTCGGTCGGGAGGATGGACTGTCGTTGTCTCGAGACCGTATTCAATGTTGCCGGCGGCGTCGAACAGATCGAAGTCTGGCTGCTCGCGCTTTCCAGCGTAGCATGGGAATACGTTTCCCGTTTGCCTGTAAATGGCCTCTGCCGCCCCAAGTATATGCCATTCTCGATGAACTTTATACTGCTTCGAAAAGTAGAGGCTTGTCTTCTGGATGCGGAAATTCTCGGCAAGAATCTCCCCGTACTTTTGTGAAATCAATTCCATCGAAAATGCTATTGGCGGAATCAGCTGCTCACCATGCCTCTACTGGCGCAAAGAATTAGATCGCGGGCTTTTTCAATTTGGCACGCCCCTTTGCTCTCCTGACCCGATTGAGGCGCTCGAACACGTGCAGTGAGGGAGGAGAACCGCTTAGGTTTACACGGTAGAAGATCGGATCCACTGACGCGTAGTAGAGCCGCACGTGTTTGTACTCAGGGTTCTTTTTGAGAATCGAACGCAGCCGATCTCGTACTCTTTGTGGCATTCGAGCGCCAATCGTCACCGAAAGCAAAGCCTTGGGAGGAAACCGAACCAACCCGTCCGCCTCCTTGCGCTCCAGATCCTTTGCCGTCCTCGTATCTCGTATGATCCGATATTCCTTTTCGTGCTTGTGGAGGCGGCTTTTCGTGAACGCAGCCGCCGCCGGGTTCCTGTCGGCGCTCAGCGCCGACACGCGGGTGGCCCTATATTTGACGTCGCCGCAAAAAGGTACCGTCTCGCCTGGCAGTGAATAGTTAATCCACGGATGTTTTCTGTCGAATTCTAGGACGAATCCTGTGTGGCCGCCGGCAAAATACGCCCACAGGGGAATCGCGGCTTCGCCTCTTGGAGGAATACGACTGAGGCAGAAAATCCGCCAGGTTTTGATCGCGTGCCCTTGAGAATAGCCCCACGCCTCCATCATTTCTGCGGGCGTGGCAATGGTTTCTGCTCGCCTGATAAACTCAATTTCCCCCATGCCGATGCCCAGGAACCCACCGCGCTCCTTAAACAATTTTCGCAGGACTCTGCGACGGCTCGGTGTATTTCGGATGAACCCCACGCCGTGTCGGCCTTCAAACGGATCGTGCAATTGCTCGGGTGGGGTAAAACGCACTTTGGTTGATCCCAGGACACCGCTTACAAGCCTTAGCGGATCCGTATTCAAGGTTGGATAGTATTTGAAGAGGTTGTTCGGATTTGGAAATCGGATGCGAGGCATGGTGGTCAATTGGGTCGCCCAAAAAGTTCTCAATAGGAAACACGAAACGTCGGTGAATTCTCAACCTTCACCACCCTCTTATCGTAAAGGCGCGTGGTCGTGATGCTGGCGTGGCCGAGCCACTCGGAAACCGCGGCAATGTCAGCCCCATGCTCGAGGGCGTTGGTGGCTGATGTCGCCCGGAGCGAATGCGGCCCGAAGCCGGCCACGTCGATGCCGACCTCCTTCGCGTACCTCATTACGATCCGCCAGAGCGAGTCCGTCGAAAGTGCCGCCTGGGCGCCGGCGGCCGAAGTCCGGTTGCGGAGCGGCCGAAAGAGGGCCCCACCCTGCTCCTTCCCGTGCCCAGCGGCCTTCAGGTACTCGGTCACAGCCGCGACCGCGATCGGATGGGCTGGCAGGTACCGGATTTTGCCGCCCTTACCGTGGAAGGTGAAGTACGGGATCCCGCGGCGCTCCTCCATGTCCCCCACCCTGAGGCCGGCGACTTCCGCCCTCCGCGGGCCCTGGTAAAGGAAGACGGCCAGGATGGCCCGATCGCGCAGGGCCCCTACAGTGCCCTCGCCCGGGGCCTCTAGGAGCCTCCTAGCCTGCTTATCGCTGATGGCCGGGGTCTTTCCTTGGTTGGCGCCTTCCTTGGGCCTCTGGATGCTCGAGACAGGGTTCCCAGGAACCGCATTCCGGTCGCACAGGTAATCAAAAAGGGACGAGACGGCCGCCAGCTTCCGGCGGACGGTAGCCGGCGCCTGGGTGGCGATCGCCTTCCGCCAGGCCAGGACGTGGGCCCGGACCACCTTCCGGAGATCCTGGCCCTGCTCAATGCCCAGGAAGCCCATGAATGATCTGACGTCGCCCTTGTAGGCCCTTCGGGTGTTGGGATTCGTGAGATTGGCGAACCACTCGGCTTCCGGCGGAACGTCAGCCAGCCGGGCGAAATCCTCGCCCGTTAGGGCCGCCGTCGGCCTTACCGTCAAAACCCCATTTTCCATGCCCTCCTTGTATTTGGGGGCGAAAACCAGTCAACGTCTGATAACGTATTTTATCAGATGTTGGGTTCACTACTCTGAAGGGTACCTGGTTTTCGCGCTTTGTATGGACGTATTACCGAACCCTTATTCTTCCTTGGTTTACGGAAAAATAGACCCTCCTTTGTAAGGTGTTTTTGAAGTGTCCGAGGCTCCAAGTTTGAAGCCACTGCAATCGCCCTTAGTGTGTGGCCTTTTCTGATCGCGCGCCGAATCAATCCGCGATTCTCTCTTACAAATCGGGCGGAAGCGGACATCCTCGTTGTTGAAGGGAAATTAGCTAGAGCGGTTAGTCTACGAATTCTCTCGTCTAAAGCCTTAGGTTTCATGGCGGGAAGTAATCATTAGATCAACGTTTGTTAGGTATCAATGCTAGGCAAACAATCCGATATGTAGATGCGGTTAATGCTAGTCTTAGGATGGGAACTTACAAAAGAAATAGGGAGCGATGTAAGCGTCCTTAAGAAAGAGGTTTAACAATCGAGCTAGGATGCAGATTAGTACGTGCATTGGACGTGGTATTAATCCGCTATCCCATGTCAAATATCCTATTGCCTCTCACTCAGTTGGTTTGCCACTTTCCGCCTTTCGTTTGTGGCAGAATGAGCAGTACACGCCATCGAGATCCTAAGCGGCAATGCGAAGCAGGTAATTTCCTTCAGATTCTTGAAACCCATTCGCCAATCGAGCGTATCGAAATCACTGAAATCCGGTGGCACCTCATAAGAGGATGCCGGGAGCCATTGATCTCCAGGCACGGGAATATGACCGGCAACCAAGTCTTTGAGAGCGCCGGTCACCCGATGGCCTCAAGAAGTTTTCCCTTAAGGTAATGGCCGCTTTACTTGCCCCGATCCATTGACAGCTAGCGCTCATACGGCGAATCGAGGGACTATCGAAACTGCGTGTTATGCCCTTGCTCGCCAAAGGAAAGCCGAAAACCATGCTCACAAACGAAGCGTAGAGTTCCAGGCAATCGAACGCCAAAGCCCTGAGTGTATCGCTCTGTTTTGCCCTGGTCGACTACCTTAGCTCACCTGTTTGAATAGTAAGTCTGAATCTCTGACAGCTCCGTTACCCAGGGCGGTGACCCGTACCGACGTGCTGATGAGCGCAGGTCTTCTGCTGTGTCTCATCATCGTTTATTCGCCCGCAATCAGGGGAGGAAGGATTCTCGATGATGACCTGCATATCACCCGTCCGGAACTACAATCGATAGCTGGCCTTGCTCGAATCTGGTTCGATGTCGGCGCCACCCAACAATATTATCCAGTCCTTCATTCCGCATTTTGGGTTGAACACCGAATTTGGGGGGAAAAGCTGATCTGCTACCACGCGGTCAACATTGCACTGCACTGGCTAGCTTCACTCAGTATTGTCTCGATAATGAGACGCCTCAGCCTGACTGCGGGCTGGCTCGGTGCCTTTATCTTCGCGCTTCATCCTGTCTGCGTCGAGTCAGTTGCCTGGATTGCTGAGCAGAAAAATGCGTTGTCGACCGTGTTTGCCGCTGCGGCAGTCATCGCTTACCTAGATTTTGATGCGGTCGGAAAGACTTCCCGGTATTGGGTTGCAACGATATTCTTTTGCTTGGCGGTCCTAAGCAAGACGGCTGTTTCATGCCTGCCTGCTATCCTGCTCGTGGTTATCTGGTGGCGCCGACCCAGGCTAAACATCAAGCGCGACGTTCTTCCCTTATTGCCGTGGGTTATCTTGGCGAGCGGGGCGGCCGGCATCACTATTTTCGTGGAAAGCAATCTGATCTCTCGGGCCGGAGGTCAGCTTGCACTGACACCCCTAAGTAAGCTAATTCTAGCCGGACGGGTATTTTGGTTCTACGTCGCAAAAGATATCTTTCCTGCACACCTCGCGTTCTACTACACGAAATGGCAGATCAATTCCTCGGTATGGTGGCAATACCTGTTTCCTGTGTGTGTTGTGTTCAGCGCCGTAGGTGTCTGGAGCTCTTCCAGCGTGCGCCGCGCACCACTTGTTTTATTTCTTTGCTATACGGCGACGATCGCTCCGGTTGCAGGCTTTATAAATGTTGAGTGGTTCAATTTCTCCTATGTAGCCGATCACCTTGAGGAGCTATCTGTATTTGTTTTTTCAATAGCGGCGGCCAGCTCACTTGGTTCGTTTTATGAAAGATATGATACCACGATCCGGGATTGGAGAATTCCGGCAGCGCTGGCATTGTTACTCGCCCTCGGAGGCGAGACCTGGCTCCAGTGCCACCGTTATAAAGACGCTGTCACCATTTATCAGGCTGCATTGATAGCCAATCCAGAGTCGCAGGCGGCCAAAAATCACCTTGCAGTTGCCCACTATAATCTCGGGTTGATCAACCAAGGGCTTCCCAATGGTGCCGCACTCGCGGCTAAGGAGTACGAGGCCGCACTTCAGATTAAGCCGAATTATGCCGAGGCTCACAACAACCTCGGAATGGTACTTGAAGGGTTTCCCGGACACGCAGCGGCGGCAGCAGAACAATTCCGAGAAGCGGTCGTCTCGAAGCCGGATTTTGCCGGCGCACATTACAATCTTGCACGTTCGATTGTCTCGCTGGGATTGCCTGTTGGGGCTGCGGTTCGTGAATACCGAGAAGCCATTCGGATTGATCCTTCGTATGTCGATGCACATTGGGCGTTGGCTCGGACGCTCGCAAAATGGCCAGGGCACGACCAAGAGGCCCTTGACGCGTTTCAAATCGCAGTTCGGCTGGATCCGAATGTCGCCGAAGGACGACTCGAGCTTGGACGCGCCCTTATCAAGGCCATGGGAGACTTCAACGGGGCGGAAGAACAATTTTCCCGTGCAATTCGCCTAGACCCCAAATCTTCTCAAGCCCATTTCGACCTTGGCGTAGCGTTCCAGAATATGCCCGGACACCTCGGCGATGCTAAAGCTCAATTTGAACAAGCATTGAAACTGCACCCAGATTTTGCCGAGGCCCACTACAACCTTGGATGCATTCTGCTGAATACGCCCGGTCGCGCACTCGAAGCAGTAGCCGAGTTCAGTGAGACGCTTCGAATACAACCTTCGAATGCAGAAGCACTCACGAATCTAGCCAATGCAGAAAATTCTCTTGGCAATAGCTCGGAGGCTATAGCCGCATACAAAAAAGGAATTATGCTGGAACCTAATAATCCCGTCATTCACTATAATCTCGCAATTGTACTCCTAAGTATTCCCTCGCGAATTGATGAAGCGATTGCGGAGTTAAGGATTGTTCTTCGCCTTCATCCTAATGACGAACAGGCCGGGCGCATTCTAGCCCGTTTGGGGACGAATTGACCGTTTGGTTGTTGAATTCGTCGACCATCACACTTGAGCCGAAACGGATCGAAATCCCCGCTTCTGGCCATACGAAATGAGACCGGTCCGAGTGTGAATACCTAACTTACGCATGATAGCGGTTCGATGGGCCTCCACAGTGCGGCTCGAAATGCCAAGGATACGTCCGATATGTTCGTCCTCATGGCAGTCTGCCACCAAGCACATGACAAGCAACTGTTGCTCCGTCAAAAGCTTGTCGAATGCGAGCGGGTCGCTTCTGCGTCTGGTTCTTTCTAAGACAAAACTCTCGGAAAAGTATGAGCGATTTGAATCAATCGCGGCGATGGCAGCGCGCAACTCGGCGCCGGTCTGGCTTCTCTTGTCAATAAATGCCTGCACATTCGCACGCTCAACTCGATAGACAAAATAAGGATCGTTGCTGCCGGACAATATCAGAACCTTTGGCCGAACGCCTGCAGCTCGTATACGCTCAAGCACCTCAAAACCGTCGAGGCCAGGGAGTCCAACATCCAATATTACCAAATCCGGACGGCTGTGAATCAAGCGATCACATGCTTCAAAGCCCGTATGAGCCTCTGCCACTAGCTGAATTCCCGGGACTTGGACGCAGATCTTCCGCAAGAAATCCAACATCATGCTATGGTCTTCCACGATCGCTAATTTCATAACGGGCAAGA
>Ga0302319_10022554_pt1 | contig 11278 bp, 10 predicted proteins | sample Bog_T0_2_FD_203319 | JGI IMG/M metagenome (GOLD analysis project Ga0302319, IMG submission 203319) | Peat permafrost microbial communities from Stordalen Mire near Abisko, Sweden - Bog_T0_2 | ecosystem: Environmental > Terrestrial > Soil > Wetlands > Peat | place: Sweden: Abisko, Stordalen Mire...
AGAAATGGGGAAATGGGGTGGTGGGAGCGGCGGCGTTGATGGTTATGTGTTCTGGCGATTGGCTGGGGGCGATGCTTGGGGCTATCAGAAGGATGATGAGGACGATTGGAGTGAAACGTGCGGGGCTGAGGCGGATCGTCTGCATGGGGGCCAACTGGGCGCAGCGGCGCTGCGGATTACGATAGCGCACTGCTTGGTTGGATGGAAAGCGGCTGGACTGGGGTGGGTGCTGGTGGCTGGCGGTCAAAATTGGGCAGGTTGATTAGGCGGCCCGGTCCAATTCATCTGGCGTTCATCTGGCCGTAGTGGTTGAGGGCATCTATCCGGACGAGGTGACTTATGGCGACGTCGATCGAGACCGGGAAGGCTGACTTTTCTGAGATGGACAATGCGGGGATCTCCAAGGAGCACTGGAAGATCATGTTCATCTCTGGCATGGGTTTTTTTACGGACGCTTACGACTTGTTCATTATTGGCGTGGTGATGGCGCTGCTGAAGCCGATGTGGCATGTGGGCAAGCTGGAGGAGGGGCTGGTAGAGTCGACGGCGCTGCTGGCGGCGGCGATTGGGGCGCTGCTGTTTGGTCGCGTGGCGGATATGGTGGGGCGGAAGCGGATTTATGGGGTGGAGGTGCTGGTGTTGGCGGCGGGGGCGATTGCCTGCGCTTTTTCGCCGAATATCTGGTGGCTGATTGGATTCCGGTTCATTTTGGGGATTGGGATTGGCGGGGACTATCCGGTTTCGGCGACGATTATGAGCGAGTATGCGGGCAAGGCGCATCGCGGGATGCTGGTGACGCTGGTGTTTGCGATGCAGGCGGCGGGGCTGATTGTGGGGCCGTTGCTGGCGGCGGCGATGCTGTCGACGCATATTTCGCAGGACATTATTTGGCGGGTGCTGGTGTCGTTTGGGGCGATTCCGGCGCTGGCAGTGTATAGCGCGCGGCGGCATTTGAAGGAGTCGCCGCGGTTTCTGAAGGCTGTGGGGCAGGAAGAAGACCAATCCGGAAAACTGAAGAAGGCGGACCACTATGATCCGGCGAAGCACTCGGTTTCGTTCTGGGATGGGTTTCACCGTCTGGTGGACAACAAGCTGGTTTTGGTGCGGCTGCTGGGGGCGAGCGGGGCTTGGTTTCTGATGGATTTTGCTTACTACGGGAACACGGTTTCGAGTCCGCTGGTGCTTTCGGCGCTGGGGAGCGATCACAGTATTTTGCAGAAGACGCTGACGCAACTGGGCATCTTTGCGGTGTTTGCCGCGCCGGGGTATGCTGTGGCGGCGCTGACGATGGACAGGCTGGGGCGGAAGACGATCCAGGTGCTGGGGTTTGGGATGATGGCGGTGAGTTTTGGGCTGCTGGCGCTGATTCCGAATGTGGAAAAGCTGGAATGGCCGTTTCTTTTGATCTATGGATTCAGTTACTTCTTTACGGAATTTGGGCCGAATGCGACGACTTTTGTGTATCCCTCGGAGATTTTTCCGGTTAGGGTTCGGACGACGGCGCATGGGATTGCGGCGGCGATGGGGAAGATTGGGGCGTTTGTGGGAGTGTTCACTTTCCCATTTTTCATGAACTGGAATGGGTTGCCGGCGGCGGAGGGTGCGGCGGCGATTGTGAGCGGGCTGGGGCTGTTGGTGACGATCTTTATGCTGCCGGAGACGAAGGGGAAGAGTTTGGAGGAGCTGTCGGCGGAGCCTTCTTCGCCGGTGGAGAAGGCTGCGGCTTGAGGGTGTCTGCTGCCGAACGCCGTATTTCGGCGGGGGCACGCTGCAACGGCAACGACACGCGGAGATTGGTGATTCCCACCCTAGCGACAAAGACAACTGCGTCGCGAGGGTGGGGCACCCGCTTTTGTGGTTGGTGGGGTTTTCTCTTTAGCTGGGCAGGTTGATTTTTGGCCAGTATTGGAAGTTGCGGAATTTGGCGTGGGCTGAGCCCCAGGAGCTCAGGGCTGGGCGGAGGTCGAGGAAGCCGCCGAGGACGTTGTGGTGCATGCCCGAGACTTCTGCCGACTCTTCGGTGCGCTGCCAGGGTTGGTTGGGGAGTTGGTAGTAGAAGTCGACTTCCTGGTGGTCGTTGACGATGCGGAGCTTGGCGCGGGTGGGGCTGTTTCCCTGGTGGGGGATGGCGTAGCCGTTGGCGAGGCGGACGGTGATGCCTTGGGGGCCGAGGGTGATGCCGGTGGCGTGGTCGGGGTTGTAGAAGAGGAGCAGGCCGGCTTCGCAGCCGGGTTCGATTTCGACATCGACTTCTACGGTGTAGGCGTAGCCGCCGACGGGGGTGGTGAGGACGGAGGTGTCTTCGAGGGATTTGCCCCTGGCCGCGAGTTGGAGGAAGCCTCGGCCGGTTTGGAAGCGCTTTGTGTCGTATTCATGCCAGAAGCCCCATTGGAGGCCGAGTTCCGGCGTTTCAAAGCGGTCGGAGGGGTCGGCGAATGGGTCTTGGGAGTGTCCTGCGACGGGCATGGGGATGGCGGAGTCGGCGGCAATTTCCGGCTCGGTGCGAAACCAGCCGTCGGCGGTCCATTCGATGGGCAGGAGAAGGAGTTGGCGACCGAGGGTGCGGTAGCCGTTCTCGTAGCTGTGGACGGTGAGGTACCAGTTGCCGGCTGGGGTGTCGACCAGGCGGCCGTGGCCGAGGCTGAGCCAGCGGTCGTCGCGGGACTGGGTGTGGACGATGGGGTTGTAGGGGGACCACTCCCAGGGGCCGTCGGCGTGGCGGCTGCGGGCGCTGATGACGGAGTGGCTGGTGGCGGGTCCGCCGGTGCCGCCTTCGGCGACGTTGAGGTAGAAATAGCCATTGTGTTCGAGGAGTTTGGGGGCTTCGAGGCAGGTGCATTCCATGCGCGTGGTGGCGGGGACGGGCCAGGGCTCGAAGACTTTGCGCGGGGCGGATTTGGTGGCGAGGCCGTCGGGGGTGAGTTCGACCATTTGGCCGCCGTTGGTGTAGAGGAAGCGACGGCCGTTTTCGGCGATGTGGGCGGGGTCGATAGCGGCGATGCCGAGGTCGATGGGTTCCGACCAGGGGCCGGTCGGGTGGGGGGCGTGGACGACGAAGATGTGGCTGTTGCAGGGGTAATAGATGTAGAAGTGGCCCTGGTATTCGCAGAGATAGGGGGCCCAGATGCTGCCGTAGAACTTGTGCAGGGCAGCGGCTACGGGACGCCAGTTGACGAGATCGAGCGAGTGCCAGATGAGCAGGCCTGGAGCGTATTCGAAGCTGGAGTGGGTGAGGTAGAAGTCGTTGCCGACGCGGATGGGGCTGGCGTCGGGGTGGTCTCCGCCGAGGATCGGGTTGTGATAGACGGCGGGGGTTTGCTGGGCGTCGGCGAAGGTAAGGCTGGGCTGAAGCGCGAGGGCAAACGATGTGGCGGAGACGCTTTGTACGAATCTACGGCGGGTAATCATGGGTGGACCTGACTCTCAATGGAGATGGATAGGGCATGGAAGCTGGCGCTAGTTGTTTTTATAGTTCGATCCAGGCTTTCCCACCCAAGGCTAACATCCGTCGCTTGAGATAAGGTTTTGAAGTTACGGAAGCTGGGGCGAGGCGGTTTGGAGTATGCGGGCGGTCCAGTCAGCGCCGGGGTTTGGGCTGGATTTCAACGCTTTCAGTTCCCTTTCGAGGTCGTATGCTACGCGGCGGATTTGTGCGGTCGGGCCGTCGATGAGCGCGTAGGAGGCTCGGTAGTCGCTGTCGAAGGGCATGCCGACGCTGCCAGAGTTGACGAGGGTCAGTCCGGGGAGTTCACGGACGTACGCAAGATGGGTGTGCCCGTAGACGGCGATTGGCTGGGCGAGCGGGCTAAAGGTCGAGAGCAGTTCAGCTTCTGAAGCGTCGGGCGCGGGAGTGTGCCAGCAGCTTTCGGGGCTGGCGTGGACGAGGGCGATTGGCGCGTGGATTTGGCGCATGGGGAGTTGGCTGAGCCAGGCGAGACGGTCTGCTCCCATGGCTTCTCGGATTGCGTCGGCGATTTCGCGGATGGCGTTCCACATGGAAGCCGGGGCTTTGGATTGGCTGGAGAAGTCCTCCAGGGATCGGGGGCGGAATAGCTTTTCATCGTCGTTACCGAGGACGCCGGGCCACGCGAGATCGCGGATGCGGTCGAGGACCTCAACGGGCGCGGAGCCGTTGGCGGCCAGGTCGCCGCCGTGGAGGATGAGGTCGGGTGCCGTTTGGCGCAGGTCGACGAGGACGGCTTCGAGGGCGGTGAGGTTGCCGTGGATGTCAGAGAGGATGGCGATTCGCATCTCTCACTGAGGTTAGCGTCATTTTGCGATCTGTGGGCTCGGATGTAAGAGAATTGTTGGATGGACGCTGGACGGGTTTCTGTGCGGATGGATAAGTGGCTTTGGGCGGCGCGGTTCTTTAAGACGCGCGCGCTGGCGCAGAAGTCTTGTGAGATGGGACGGATTGAGTCGAATGGGCATTTGGCGAAGGCGGCGCGGGATGTGCGCGTGGGTGACATGCTCAAGATCAAGAACGAGGGCGGGGAGTTTGAGGTGGAAGTCCTCTTGCTGAGCGAGATGCGCGGGCCGGCGGCGGTAGCGCAGGGGCTTTTCAAGGAGACGGAGGCGAGCCGCGAGTTGCGGATGAAGCTGGAGGCGGAGCGCAAGGCGATGCAGGCGGTGGAAGGCTTCCTGCCGGTAGCGAAGCCTTCGAAGCGCGACCGGCGACAGATTAACCGGTTTCGCGGGCGGTGAGGGACTCAGTGGGCTCCTGCGCGCGCCGACAGCGAGACGATGCGAGGATCGGCGTAAAGCTGGCCGAGTGCGTCGGCCTGGTCCGATGAGGCTGCGGGGACGATGAACCACGCCCAATCTGGCTGTTGCGTGAAGAATGCCGGGGCGGGTAGCTTGCCCTGCAAGTTTACGCCGATGACTTTGCCCAAACCTAGCTGCGACAGGATCGAATCCGTGCGAAAACGGCTGCCGCCCTGGCCGTTCATCTCGATGCTCAAGGCGTCGACGTAGAGCAGGCCGGGGAAGAAGTCGCTCATGGGGCCGGGGCTGTTGGGTCCGAAGCTGGGTGGGGCGGCGTCCCAGACCCAGACGAGATTGTGCAGACCGTCGTGAGTGACGAGGCGGTCGAAAAGCTGGCGGTAGAGGGCGGAGGAGCCGTGGACGCCTTTGCGGCCGGCCCACCAGTAGGACTTGCCGTTGGACTCGGGGTATGGCTGCCAGAGGACGGGGATTCCTTCTTCCTGAAGACGCTTGAGGGTGGCGGCGGTCTGATCGACCTGAACCGCCCAGCGCTTGTTGAGATCCGTGCCTGGAGCTAGTAGTTCGCTCCACTCGAAGTCAGTGAGCTGCGTATGGAGGCTGGCCTCGGGAGCCGTCTCCGGGCCGGTGGGACTGGTCGGGCGCCAGGTAAGACTGACGATGGCGTGATCCCGCGCCTGCTGCCTGGCCTCATCTTCGACAGCGTGAGGGGTGAGTCTGGACTCAGCGCCTGAGGATTGATAAGTCGCTAATTCGGCGCTCCAGATGGCGGGACGCTTGTCGGTTGCGGCGGCTAGCATAGCGTATTGCTGGCCGCTCAAGGTTTGTGAGCCCGTGGCGTTGTAAAGCCGCCTTAGCAGTGCTCTGGCTGGCTCAGTGGCGCTCTGCGTCACAGCTTCGAATTTGGGTTTGCCGGCGTTTTGCTCTGCTGTGGCTTTGCGGATCGCGGCGAAGGGTTGTGCGATGGCTGCGTCGTCGCGGTTGAGCACGTGCGGAGAGTGGTAGGTGGTGTTGAGGGCGGCGACATCGGTGTTAGCGCCGAAGCCGCTCCAGGCCATGAAGTAGGCGTAGCGGGGCTGGGCGGCGAGGATTTCCGGAGTGGGGACAGTGCCGACTTCGCCGAGGGCGATGGGTTTGCCGGCGGCCAGCTTCAGCATCTCGGTGTAGTAGTCCTGCTTGAACTCCCCGTAGATATCAATGGTGAGGATATCGGCGAAGGCGGGGCCGGGGTAGTAGTCGGCGATGGGGCCGGCATTGCCGCCCGGGGCATTGACATTCCAGACCCAGAGCAGGTTGTCGAGGTGGTGGACGTTGACGAAGCGGTCGTAGATCTGGCGGTAGAGCGCGGCTGAGCCGTCGGGGCCGGGGCGGCCGTCCCACCAGAACCAGTTGCCGTTGATTTCATGGTAGGGGCGGAAAAGGACGGGGACGTGGGCGTCGCGGAGCTGTCGGAGATAGCCGGCGATGACGTCGACCTGGGCTTGCCAGCGCAGGTTGAGAGCGGTGCCTGGGGTGAGGAGTTCGCGCCATTCGAAGTCGGTGAGATGGCCCTGGACGCTGTCGCGGAAGGTGACGGGCTCGTCTTCGGTGGGCTTGACGGCATGCCAGGTGAGGGCGATGACGGCACCGTGTTCATACTGGCGCTTGACCTCGGCGATCATGGCGGGGCGGGACTCGACGGAGTCTTTGTCTTCTCCGGCGGAGAAGCCGAAGTCTTCTCCGAAGAGCGCGGGATATTTGGCGGTGAGGTCGTAGACGCGGTCGGTCCAGCGGGAGCCGTCATTGGGGAAGTTGTGCTGCCCGGTGAGGGTGTATTGGCCACCAATGTTGTTGAGAAATTGCAGCAGCGCGCGGGCTTCCGGGGAGGCGTGGGGATTGACGGGAGCGGGTGGTGCGGGCTGCGGGTCTGAAGTCGGGTTGGATTGTGCCCGACCAATGGAATGTGAAATTAGAACAATTGCCGCAATGATTACGATACCAAGACGCATTCGACAGACCTCCAACGTTGCAGCGAGAATTATAGCGGCAGAACGGAAGGCTTGATTGCTCTCGATAACGGCTTTAGCGAACTACGCTTTCAGCATTTTTGAGAGCTTCCTGAGGGGATGCAGCCCAATTCTGCGATGTATTCTTATGCAGGTAGGACGCAGGGGCAAAGAATCTGGAGAGTGTTGTGAGCCAATCGCTATTCGATTTATCGGGGAAGGTTGCTGTTGTCATAGGCGGAACTACGGGAATCGGCCATGCCCTGAGCCTTGGGCTGGCGGATGCTGGAGCGGACGTGGTCGCGACCTCGCGACGCCTGGCCGAAGTGGAGAAGACAGCGGCGGAGATTGAAGCCAGGGGGCGGCGAACGCTGCGACTGGCGAGCGATGTGAAGGATCGCGGTTCGCTGGTGGCGCTGCGTGATACGGTGCTCGGGGAATTCGGCAAGGTAGACATCCTGATTAACTGCGCGGGGACGACCAAGCGCGCGCCTACACTAACCTTCGGCGAGGAGGATTGGGACCATATCCTCGAAACCAACCTGACCGGGACGCTGCGGGGCTGCCAGGTGTTTGGCGAGCCGATGCTGGCGGCGGGGTACGGGAGGATTATCAACATTGCGTCGCTTTCGACGTTTGTGGCGCTCTATGAAGTGGCGGCGTATGCGGCGAGCAAGGCTGCGGTGGCTTCACTGACGAAGTCGCTGGCGGTGGAGTGGTCGAAGCGCGGAGTGCTGGTGAATGCGATTGCGCCGGGGGTGTTTCGGACGGCGCTGAATTCGCAGTTGCTGGACTCGACGCCGCGCGGGCAGGAGTTTTTGACGCGGACGCCGATGGGGCGGTTTGGCAAGACGGAGGAGTTGGTCGGCGCGGCGATTTATCTGGCTTCCGACGCTGCCTCCTTTGTTACCGGCGAGATCATTACAGTGGATGGCGGCTTTTTGGCTAGCGGTGTGAATCAGTAGAAGGAGCGAGTTACGGTGAGTCTTACTCTGAAAGCTAAGGATACTTGTAAGTGGGACCTGGTATCGCTGGGCGAAGTTATGCTTCGCCTGGACCCAGGTGTGGGGCGTATTGCTACGAGCCGCACCTTTCAGGCGTGGGAGGGCGGCGGCGAGTACAACGTGGCGCGCGGGTTGAAGCGCTGCTTTGGGTTGCGCACGGCGGTCGTGACGGCGCTGGCGGATAATCCTGTTGGGCGGCTGGTCGAGGATTTGATGTACCAGGGCGGCGTGGATCAGTCGCATGTGCGCTGGGTGAAGTTTGACGGCGTAGGGCGGACCGTACGAAATGGACTGAATTTTACCGAGCGCGGCTTTGGAGTGCGTGCGGCGCTGGGCTGCTCCGATCGCGGGCATACGGCGGTTTCGCAGTTGAAGCCGGGGCAGATTGACTGGGATGCGATCTTTGCTGCAGAAGGCGCTCGGTGGTTTCATACTGGCGGGATATTTGCTGCGCTTTCGGATACGACGCCGCTGGTGGCGAAGGAAGCGATCGAGGCGGCGCATCGTAATGGAGTTATCGTCAGTTACGACTTGAATTATCGTGACTCGTTGTGGAAGTCGATTGGCGGCAAGGCTCGGGCGCTTGAAGTGAATAGCGAACTGGCTCCGCTGGTGGATGTGATGCTAGGCAATGAAGAGGACTTTACCGCTTCGCTAGGCTTTGAGGTAGAAGGCGTGGATGAGCATCTGGCGGAGCTGGATACAGGTAACTTCCGGCGCATGATTGAAAAGGCTGTGGCCAAGTATCCCAACTTCAAAGTGGTGGCGACGACATTGCGCAATGCGCGCACGGCTACCGTGAACGACTGGGGCGCGGTCTGCTATGCCGATGGCGAATTCTATGAAGCGCGGCCGATGCCGGGGCTGGAGATACTGGACCGCGTGGGCGGGGGCGATTCGTTTGCTTCGGGGTTGATTTATGGCTTTCTGGCGGGCATGGGCGCGCAGTGGGCTGTCGATTGCGGCTGCGCGCATGGGGCGCTGGCGATGACTACTCCGGGTGACACGACGATGGTGACGCTGCCGGAAGTGGAACGGGTGATGCGAGGCGGGACGGCTCGCGTCTTGCGATAAGGGGAGCTATACGTGCATAAGTCGGATGTGATGGCGAAGATACGCGAAGTGGGGCTGGTGCCCGTGCTTCGCGCGGATTCAGAAGAAGAGGCGCTGGCGATTGCCTATGCGCTGGAAGCTGGTGGAGTTACTGTCCTTGAAGTGACGATGACTGTGCCGGGCGCGGTGGATGCGATCCGGCGGCTGGCGAATGACGCTGGCGATCGCATCCTGGTGGGCGCGGGGACGGTGCTGGATCCGGAGACAGCGCGGGCGTGCATGCTGGCCGGCGCGCAATTCATTGTGAGTCCAGCATTGAATGTGAAGACGATTGAGATTTGCCGGCGGTATAACATCGCAGTCTTTCCGGGTGGGTTGACGCCGACGGAGATTGTGACGGCGTGGGAAGCCGGGGCTGATGCGGTGAAGGTGTTTCCCTGCTCGGCTGTGGGCGGGGCGAAGTATCTGAAGGCGATCAAAGCGCCGCTGCCGCAGATCGAACTGATTCCTACGGGTGGGGTTTCGCTGGCCACGGCTGCGGAGTTCCTGGAAGCTGGGGCGATCGCGCTGGGAGTTGGCGGGGATCTGGTGGATAACAAGGCAGTTCGGGCGGGAAAGCCAGAAGTTATCACGGAAAATGCGCGGAAGTACCTGGAAATCGTCGCGGCGCACCATAAGAAGAATGGCTAACTCGCCATTGGAGCAAAACAGTTGAAAGCCCTGGTAATGCGAGAGCCCGGAGAAGCGCGAATTGAAAGTGCCTCAGACGTCGTGGCGGGCGATGGCGAGGTGCTGCTGAAGGTGCGGCGGGTTGGATTATGCGGCAGCGATTTGAATTCCTTTCGCGGCAAAAATCCGATGGTGAGTTACCCGCGCATCCCTGGACATGAGGTTGCCGGGACAATTGTTCAAGCGAGCGCGACTCATCCTCATTTGACGGTGGGAATGAGCGTGACGCTTTCGCCGTACACGCAGTGCGGCAAGTGCGCGTCCTGCCTGCGCGGGCGGCCGAATGCATGCCAATTCAATGAGACGCTGGGAGTGCAGCGGGATGGGGCGCTGGCGGAGTATCTTGCTGTACCATCTGGCAAGATCTATACAGCAAGTCTGAACCTCAAAGAGTTATGTTTGGTTGAACCACTGACGGTGGGCTTTCATGCCGTGGCGCGCGGGCGAGTTACAGCAGAAGATACGGTGGCGATTATTGGATGCGGCGGGGTGGGGCTGGGCGCAGTGGCGGCATCCGGCTTTCGCGGCGCCCGAACGATTGGAATCGATGTAGACGATGCGAAACTGGCGCTGGCGCGCAAGGCTGGCGCTACAGGTGCGATCAACACTGCGCGTGAAGACCTGCACACAAAGCTGCAGGAACTTACGGGTGGACGCGGGCCGGATGTAATCATTGAGGCGATTGGATTGCCGCAAACTTTTCGCTCTGCGGTTGAAGAAGTTGCATTCACCGGGCGCGTGGTTTATATCGGCTACGCGAAGGAGCCGGTGGCTTATGAGACGCGGCTGTTTGTGCAGAAGGAGCTGGATATTCTGGGCTCGCGGAATGCTCTTCCAGAGGATTTCAGGGCGGTGATTGCGATGCTCGAAGCGGGGCGATTTCCGGTGGAGGATGCTGTGAGCCATGATGTATCGCTGGACGAGGCGCCTGCGATGTTGAAGGCGTGGAGCGCGAATCCCGCGGCATTTTCAAAGATCATGATTTCGTTGGATTGACGAGAACTATGGATCGCCTCGAATGGGACAATTCTACTTTCGCGTACATCCGGCTTCCACCAAGAAGGGATGCAGAGTAACTCTCAAGGCGCCGAGATCCTACGGAAGTACTATACACAGGTCATGCTACTTCAACGATGCTGTGAAGACCGCGAAGTCGTGGGCGGGTCTCGATGTAAGGATTGGTCCCAATGATGAGTGAGATTCTCAAAGCCGTGATCTATGCGTCGCTACTGCTTCTGCCGTGTCTGGTGGCTGCAACCTGCGCCAGCGAACGGCGCTTGTTTCGCCGCAAGAACGAACAGCCTTACACCGGTCCTGAGCGGCGCGACGACCGCTAAGTTCTTTGTCCATGCGGATAATACCCCGGATGATGAAATCTCATTTGGGCGAAGTGCGGCCGGAAACTAAGGGCTGGCTTAAGACGATGGGATTAGGGGTCGCCCCTGCGCGATGCAGAACGCCGCGAGAACGCGCCTCCCAAGCTGCTGTTCGCTTGTCTATTTTTTCCGCCCCGTTCGAGGTTGCGGCGCCAACCTCCTATTGAACATAGGGACCGTGATTTCTTGTACAATGCACACATAGTTATTCCCTCGGCCTCGGGAAAGGTATTTCATTGCGAGGGGCAAACCAATACAACGCTCACAACCCACTTTCCATGAGACTTAAGTCTGGGCGGACCAGATGCAAAACGAACGATCACCTGCTGGCGAAAAGCCTCTTGATTCAAGGGGCGGTGAACTTTGCCCGCGGGATGTGATGGATACAATTCCGGGATTTGTCTGGAGC
>Ga0302319_10022558_pt1 | contig 11277 bp, 12 predicted proteins | sample Bog_T0_2_FD_203319 | JGI IMG/M metagenome (GOLD analysis project Ga0302319, IMG submission 203319) | Peat permafrost microbial communities from Stordalen Mire near Abisko, Sweden - Bog_T0_2 | ecosystem: Environmental > Terrestrial > Soil > Wetlands > Peat | place: Sweden: Abisko, Stordalen Mire...
CTCGTCCTCCATCAACACCCTCGCAGCATGAATCTCCGTTGCCCGCAATCGACTCTAGGCGGCGTTAGGCACTAACCAGGGAGCGCTTCTTCGGCAAAATCTCCGGCCCCCAGAAGGCAATCAGCTCGCGGTGACGGATTCCTAGTCATTGGTGGAAGTCATATTCTGCCTCATGGCGTCGAACCGAGTCTTAAGCAGTTCCATGCGGGTACAGGGGGCGAGACGGTCATTGTCGAAGAAAGGACCGGATAGTTGGTCGCGCATAGAAGCGCTATCCTACGAGGTAGCTTTGCGTGTTCGATATTGGGGCGCTTACACATATCATTGTTAGCGCAACGACGGAGTCTGTATGACCAAGAGCAATGATTTCTCGAGTGCTGTCTCGCGCGAGATTCTGTTACACGCTCTTTATGAGGCCGCAGAGCTGGAGCACAACCTAATGTGCACCTATCTTTACGCGGCATTCAGCCTGAAATCCGATGCAAGCGAGGGCCTGAGCGCTGAGGAAGCGGCCGCAGTACAGCGCTGGCGCCGGGAAATTCTCTCTGTCGCGGTCGATGAGATGAGTCATCTGACCGCCGTGTGGAACATCACCTCAGCCCTTGGCGGAGTGCCGCGGTTTGGACGTACCAATTTTCCCATTGATCCTGGATACCTGCCCGCGCGCGTCGTGGTCAAACTCGCGCCGTTCAGCGAGGCGGTATTGCAGCACTTTGTCTACCTGGAGCGCCCGGAAGACTCCGTAGAGCAGGATGGCGAGGAATTTGCGCCCGAGCGGCTGTTTGAGCGGTCCACGGGGTCCCGTCTGACGCCGATGGGCATCAATTACACAACGGTAGGCGAGTTCTACCGGGCGATTGCCGATGGGTTAAGAAGTCTAGTGCTGCGCGTTGGCGAGCCAGCCGCGTTCTGCGGTGATCCGGCTTTGCAGTTATCGGTGGGTGAGGTGGACCTGGCTGGTGCCAAGCGTGTGATCTGCATTAAGACGGCACTGGCGGCCTTTGAGGCCATTGTCGCGCAGGGAGAAGGCGCGCCAATGCATACTGCGGGATCGCACTTTGGTCGATTCTGCGACATCCGCAACGAGTATCGGGCACTACTGACCCGAAACTCAGCGTTCTCCCCCAGTCATCCGGCCGCGACCAATCCGGTATTGCGCCGGCCACCACGCCCGGAGGGTCGGGTCTGGATTGAGACGCCTGAGGCGGCGGCGACGGTTGATCTGGCGAATGCCTGCTATGGACTGCTCGTGCGGCTGCTGGCCTATGCGTATGGAGTGCCCGCCCCACATCCGGACAAGGCGCTGGCGGTGGACCTGGCGATTTCGCTGATGCAGGCAGTCACTCCTCTGGGTGAAAAGGCGGCGCGCCTGCCCGCCGGTCCAACGAATCCCCACTGCAATGCAGGAATGTCATTCACGACTCTGCGCGATACTGCACCCCTACCGTTCGGTCCGGCCGCCCGCCGATTCTTTGTCGAGCGCCTCGCGGAACTGGCCGGGGCGGCCGCGGCGCTCGCGATCGGTGGTGAGGCGCGCGCGGCAGCCAGCGCGCGCGCACTCAATGAACTGAGCCGCCGGGCCGCCGGGCAGTTTGATCTCTCAGCGGTCGTGGCTGCGACGTCGGCTCCGGCCCCGTCCACGTCATCGTCATCGTCATCGTCATCGTCGGCCTAAAAGACCGCACCGTCGACAGCCGCGGGCGGGATAGAGACGGTTGAAGGGCAGGACCTGGCGCTGACGTTTGAAACCAAACGGTGCTGTCATGCGCGCCTCTGTGTTACCGGAGCTCCAACAGTGTTTCTCGCCAACGTCCAAGGTCCGCGGCTTCACCCGGACACCATTGATGCAGAGCGCTTGGCAGCCATTGCACAGGAATGCTCTTCGGGCGCGATTCGCTATCGGCGCACCGATGGCCGACCCGACTAAGTGCCGCCTCCGGTAAATCTGGCCTGCGTCCGGGAAGCCGGTCCCTACGCATTCCGGGGCCAGTTGCAACTCGATGGCGCCGATTTGGGCTATCGAGCGACCTTGTGTCGGTGTGGCGCCTCGAAGAACAAGCCGTTCTGCGACAGTTCCCATCATGACGTGGGCTTCTCTGCAACCGGCAAGCCGGCAAGTACTGAGACTGCCATGCTCCCGGTGCGCGACGGGGTTCTTGCCGTCGATCCGCAGACCGATGGCCCGCTGCAATTGCGCGGCATCCTGGAGATTGTCAGTGGCCCTGGGCGCCTACTCGCTCGCGTGACTAGCGTACGGTTATGCCGGTGCGGTGGCAGCGCCACAAAGCCATTCTGCGACGGGACACACGCTCGCATCGAATTTCGCAGCTAGTGTAAGCGCGACCACCAGTTCGGGCCGAATGGAGCCAGCCAGTCTTACCACCAGTGGCGGCAAGTGGACAATTGGTCGGCGACCAAATGATTACGCCGGACAAAAAAATACTTGCGTTCAAGTTAAAAGCTCCGAATGCCCCAGGTCGATGTTCGGCAAAATGGGTAACACGTGACAAAAGCCATCACCTATGGTTGGTAGATTCTAATGTTGACTTATCACGGGTTAGCCAGACAGCGAGCACAAGTCTCAATTACTTAAGGTTGATAGCGCTCCATCCGAAATTCGTCGCATAGCTTGGTTGCAAAAGCGCGAGCCTAAAAGACCTTGCCTCCGTTGTAGGTAAACAGCACGGCCTTCTCATCTGGAACAATTACGAGCCGATGGGCCAGGAAGAAATCGGAGCCGAGAAGAACCTCATAATCCACCTGGCCGCGCCCTAGCCTTGAGTAACGTGGCAACGCATCCGGAAGGACACTGACCATGTGCAAGCGCGCGTTCTTTATGGCTTCGCCAGCTATTTCAACTTTGTCAAAATGCGCAATCCAAGTCGGATCAGTGAGTTTTGCCAATTCCTCACTGACTGGCTCAATCCGCTCAACTCCCGGGCTAGTTGGATCGATGCCAGCGTCCTTTGCGGCATTTAATGTGATATAGGATGCCGACCACCTAGATGCTAATCTCGCCATCTGGTATTTGCCGTTCACATTGATGCGGAGGATGAACTCAGAGTCTTCAGATGAGTATCTCACCAGATCAGCTTTCGCGAACTCTGGCGTCCAATAAGCAAGCTGATCGAGCTTGCACTCATGCGCGCGAAGTAGGCGTACTACGCCGTGTGCAAGATCAAACTCAGCCGCAAAATGTGAAAGGAAATCGGCGCCAAGCAAGAGGCTGGCCTCTCCGTTACCATCGGGAAGCTCCTGCCCGGCCACATTGATGGAGTGATCCCGCAGTGTGGCATCGCCGATGCGCAGCTCCTTCACCTTGGTGCCTTCTAGGTCCGCGCACCCAGATGGACCGCACACTCCAAGATCTCCATACCTATGGACTAGCAGCTTCATATGCCGTGCGGCCGCCAGCGTTAGAAAGCTCACATTCGATCCCGTATCGAGCAGCATGCGAATGTGCTCGCCATTTACTTGGCCGTCCAACATCGGCGCGCCCGCCACCTGTTCGATCTTAAGTTCCGCGATCTGCTCGATTTTGCAGGCGGCGCGAACGTCAGACCAAACGCCAAACAATACAACTATCGCCAGCGCTAATGGTAAGGAACAGTTCGCGAACGTAGCGCCAATCCAATCGAAGCATGTCCGTTTATGCGCCATTCCCCAGTGCCTATTGGTATAGCGATCTCACTCGGCGATCCTAGCGCAAGATAGGGGCGGATTCAGGCACTCGTCAACATGTGTGTTGAATCCCATATGCACAGATTCAATGCCAGGATTCAGCGGCAACTGATTCGCGTAAGGTTCCTGAAGACATTCGGACGCTTGAGTGCCATAACTGCGTTTCAATGAGGATCGCCACCATGCGGACCCGATGGCTTGCGGCCACCGCCACCGCCTTGGCCTTGGCCAGAGAAGGCCGGATCGCCCGGCTGTCCCTGATCGGGGTTTTCTGAATCGGATACAGCGTATCCACCCTGAGGTGCTCCGCCACCGCCGCTGCCAGCACCGGCCCCGAGACCCGCACCAACAGCAGGGTCACCTGGATTGAGCCCCGGCGGCGGTCGCCCACCCCCGTTGCCGCCGTTTTGGCCGGTGTGAGCAGGATCATCCCCAGAGTCGTCGCCCGCACCGTCCGGATTCCAATCTAGAGGCCCAGAGGTCATATCATTTACCTTCTGAGTTGCCTCCTGCTCGGAGGAGGCATCCACCTTTGTATATACCGTTTGCGTTGATCCATCGTCGAGAGAGTATTCAAGCTCCACATCCCATACGCCGTCTGTATCAGACGGACGGACGTGAAAAGTCACCCCGGTGTTTTTTGTCATTTGAGTTTTCCTACGAAAGACATCAGGTAGAAATTGCCAGACCGGCCGGGCGGCGACACTCGCTCGCTTTCGATTATAGGCATATTTGCCCATCGAGAAGTGAGTGCCCGCTACGAGCAGGCAAACTCTAAGCGCGTGAAGATGTCTGCTCAGCTGATTTCTACCAGCGGTGATAAGTCGTTTGCCAGTTTGAGGCTTTTTTTAGGGCAGGCTGGCCACCTTAGATTGCGTCCGCGCAGCGTCCTTGTCGGACAACGATGCTCTGTCTGGTTGGTGATTCCCGTCAGATTGGCGTTCTCAAGCGTTGAGCCTGCCGGGCTAACATCGCTTAATCGTGCTCCAGAACTATTCGTGTTGCTGAACGTCGAGCCTTGAAGACTTACAGCGTTGAACCGGGCGTTGGTGAGCTTGATTAATGACGCTCATTCCTCCCAGCGGAAACGCATGATCGCGATCAGCAGGCAAACAAGGGCGCTGAGCAGCAAGACAGCAGTCGGAGCAAGTGCGGCGTGCAACGGCAGTCCGCGCCATGTCATGGCGTCAAGTCCGTCCACAGCCCAGCGTGTCGGAGTGTAAAGCGATGCACTTTGCAGCCAGCGAGGGAATACGAAGGCCGGCACCCATGCTCCGCCGATCATGACCAGCAACAGCATGACCATCATGGAGACACCGCGCGTGGTCGACGGACTCCGGCCGAGCGTAGCCAGCATCAGGCCGAAAGCAGCATTAAGCATACAGAACGCTACGCCGATCATGATGAAACCGGCGGCGCTTCCTTCGATCCGCACCTTGAAGATCAGCGCGGCCGCCAGGTAGATCACCAGCAACTGAAACAAGCCGATAAGTGTCGTAGCTAGCGAGCGAGCAATAAGGAATTCGGTGCGGCGGATTGGTGCGGAACGCAGTCGCTGCCAGATACCGCGCTGGCGCGTCAGCAACAGCAGGATGCCGGCATCGATGCCGGCGAACAGAATGAACTGCACGCTCATACCAGCAAAAGAGTGCGCGTAAGCGTTGTAAGGGACGTTGTCATGCGCCGTGACCTCCGTTGAGGTCACAGTGTAAGGAATGCTGAGTCCAAAGCCCCCCTGGGTGTTGGTGCTGCCGTTTGGCTGCCCGCCGCTGGCTTTGCCGCTGGGTGCAGCTTCTGTGCGTTCGCGCCTGTTCAGTCGCTGCGCAGCACGCAGCACCTCCTTCAAATCAGAGCGGGTCGCTGTATCGCCACCCGGCGCCTCGCCCTGGGCATCGAGCCTTGCCAGATAATCATCGATCGCTTTGACGCCGAAGTCGCCGCTGAAAGCCTCTCGAGAGATCTCCTGCATCGAGTATTGCGCCAGTAATCCTTCAATGACGCGCGCGCCCGTGGCCTGACTGGGATCTACCAACAGCTCAACCTGCGGCTTGTCCCGGCCAGTGAATAACGAGCGCGTGGTCTGCTCGCCAAAACCTTTGGGGAACACTGCTGCAGCGTTCTGCTTGCCTGATCGAACCTGTGCTTGGGCGGCAATCCGATCGAGCACGCTGACCTGCAGCAGCTTGTCTGAACCGAGATCGGCCGTGATGGCCCTGCTGACACTGCTCAGATCCTCATCGACCACAGCGATCGGAATCCTGCCCTGGTTCTCCTGCTTGCCAGTGCCACCGAATACGTAGCCGAAGAAGGCGGCGATCAAGATCGGCACGAGCATGCCGACGATCATTGCGCGCCGGTCACTTAAGAACAAACGGAGCTCGTTGCGTATCAAAGCGCGCACGGCAGTGACGTTCAAGATTCGACTCCATCGCGCAGCGCGCGTCCGGTCAGATCCATAAACGCTGCTTCGAGATTGGCGTGCCGGGCTTTGAGTGCGGTCACGGTGTCATCGGCGAGAATCCGACCATGATCTATGATCAACACCCGATCACAGAGTCGCTCAGCTTCCTCCATATAGTGGGTGGTATATAAAAGTGTCTTGCCGCCGCGTTTCAGATCCAGGAGATTGTCGAAAATGGCGTTGCGCGACTGCGGGTCAACACCTACTGTCGGTTCATCCAGCAGAATCAGGTCCGGATCGTGCAGCAGCGCGCCCGCAATGTTCAGGCGCCGCTTCATTCCGCCGCTGAAGCTCTGCACGCGATCGTGGCGCCGGTCGGTCAGTCCCACCAGATGTAGCGCAGCGTCTGCGCGCTGGCGCAGGGTCGCAGCATCCAGACCATACAGACCACCGAAAAGCTGTAGGTTGGCCCAAGCCGATAATTCTTCGTACAGTGCCAGGTCCTGAGGAACCAGGCCGACGCGACGTTTCAGTGCATAGGCGTCGACATCCAGCTTTGCCGTACCAATGGTGACCTGCCCCGAGTCGGGGCGGGCAATGCCGCAGATCATCGCAATGGCTGTGGTTTTGCCGGCGCCATTGGGGCCGAGCAAGCCCACGGTCTCACCTTGGCCCACGCGGAAAGAGATGCCATCGACCGCTTTCCGCGTGCCGTAGTATTTACGGAGGTTTTCAACTTGAAGCATGGCGAGTGTCACGAAGGTACCGGATATAGATAGCAAAGCTACGCGGGTTGTTACTCAGCCGCGGCTGACGCGGCGCATTGAGCATGGATGTGATCGTCGTCTGCATAAACACGAGAATAGTTGGATCGACCTCACGGGCCACGCTACATCTGCCTCAGGCTCATTCCGGCGGCGATCGGCGAATGACCAACTGTAGGGCACCTACTAAGTACCGTCGCGTCGAGGTTTCACCGAAGAGTACTCTATGGCGCAGAGTGTACAATGTCAAAGCATGCACGATTCGTATGTTCCAGGCGCCTGGTGGTCTGCACCAACTGATTGTGTACCGATGTGGCGCGCTGGATCAGCGTATTTCCGATTCACGGTCCGGTGCCGCCGAAATCTGCATTAACGCTGGGGCCCGGCAAGCGGCACCGGCGGCTGAACATCTAAAGCGAAAATGTCGGCTTATCATTGATTGCCCACCACATTCGGAATGTAATCCTGCCCAAGAGCGCTGGCGATCCGACTCGCGACTGCGGCGAGAGCCGTCCGGTATCCGGCTTCGGCAATCATCAGCAGAGACTCATCCCCTCCGGAACGCGCCAAGGTATCCATCTCCCGGACTGTCGCACTCAAGTGCCTGGCGACCTGTTCCAGCTGTTGATGCCCCGCCCTGGGGTGGTGGTCAGAATCTCCCAATCTGCAGCGGTTTCTAAAGAAGTCCGTCGCGCATTCAAATGCTCAGGGGGATCGAGCTTGCGGCGCAAGCAGTTCCAGCATGCCATTGATTTTTATACATATAAAAATCCAGACCGCTACTTTCTACGGGAACTGACCATTTCCCAAGATCAGCTTTTTGCTACCCGTGATAGTTGACCCAAATTATGGGTGCGTCAGCGAACAGCGGTAAACCCGGACTCCAACTAAATTAGCATCCTGGTTCTCAGTGGACGCCAGCGCCCACGATCTGTGGCGCCCAGTGCCCCGCGTCATCTGCAGGCACCGTCCAGGAACGTCCAAGGAAATCGATGCATGACTTACTGTGTAGGTGTTCTGTTGGATGAAGGCATCGTGCTGGCGTCGGACTCCCGCACGCACGCAGGCGTCGATAATTTCTCGACTTTCTGCAAGATGACTGTGTTCGAGCGCGCCGGCGATCGGGTGATTGTACTTCTGAGCTCGGGAAACCTGGCTGGGACGCAGGCTGTGATCAATGTGTTGAAGCAGCGCGCAGATTTGCAGGAGAAAACTGTCGCTAGCCTCTGGAATGCACGCACGATGTTCGATGTTGCGGTGGTGGTTTCGGATACGGTTCGGGAAGTTGAACGTCGCGACGGCCCGTATCTGGCAAAAGGTGCCAGTCCGTTCAACGCCTCATTCATCATTGGTGGCCAAATCAAGGGCGAGCCGTTGCGCCTGTTCCGCACATTTGCAGAGGGCAACTTCATCGAGGCCAGTGCAACGACACCCTACTTTCAGACGGGAGAGGCAAAGTACGGAAAACCGATCATCGACCCGGTCATTAGCCCTTCAAGTAACTTGGGCGATGCAATGAAATGCGTTCTGGTGTCATTCGACTCTACCATGCGCAGCAACCTCTCGGTCGGCATGCCAATCGACCTGGTTTGCTGTGAACGGGACACGCTTAGGCTCGATGTTCGACACCAATTCCGGCAAGACGACACCTACTTTAATGCCCTGAGCCAAGAGTGGCGCGAAGGTATACGCGGCGTATTCCGGAGTCTGCCCGCCTTACCGCGATCCCCAGTACAGAATCCGGTCCATGCCCCCACGTGATCGCCGGTGTGTGCCCTCGTATCGAAACGGAACACCGACGCCTGCGAGTCATTCGTCGGGTAGTCGATCAAGTCCTACGCCATTCGCGCCGGCCAGACTTTGGCAGATTAGCACTGATTTAGGCCCTTCCGGACCAACGGTTTTCGCCAGCGGAGGTCTCACTTGAAAATACAGCTTGGCTACGAACTTATCTACCGGTGCCCACAACCTACTCCGATGATTCTAAACTTGAATGTTCACTACACACGGACCAGCGATTTGATTCAGCCGGACAATATCCGCACAACGCCTGCGGTGCCGCTCACCCTGTACAGGGACGGGTTTGGAAACTGGTGCACCCGCCTTGTGGCTCCCGCGGGACGCACATGCATCACCGCCGATGCCATAATTCTGGATAGCGGGCTGGCTGAACCGTTCGTGCCGACTGCAAGACAGATTGCGGTCGAGTCTCTGCCTGAGGAGACGCTGGTCTATCTCCTAGGGAGCCGTTACTGTGATACCGAGAGTTTGTCGGATGTTGCTTGGCATCTATTTGGCAAGACCGCACCCGATTGGACCCGCGTGCAGGCGATCTGCGACTTCGTCAATCAGCATATTGCGTTTGGATACCAGTTTGCTCGTTCTACAAAGACTGCTTCGGACGCCTATCGCGAACGACAAGGGGTTTGCCGTGATTACGCTCACCTCGCGATCACGTTCTGCCGGTGTCTTAACATTCCCGCTCGCTACTGCACTGGCTATCTTGGCGACATCGCCGTGCCGCCAGTGGACGCGCCAATGGATTTTGCCGGTTGGTTTGAAGCGTATATAGGTGGATCTTGGTACACGTTTGACGCACGCAACAATACCTCGCGCGTCGGGCGGGTACTTATAGCGAGGGGCCGGGATGCTGCTGACGTCGCCATCAGCATGACCTTCGGCCCAAACGTCCTGGAAGGCTTCCGAGTGTGGTGCTATGAGGTACCGTCGTCACAATAGCCGCCTATTGCTGTCGTTGTGCGCGCACAGGCGCTAACACACCGTTTCTTGGGCGCACACCTTTAACAGCAGAGGCACGTATTCCGGGATAGCGGCCAATGTCGTGCGTCCATTCGGCAGCGTCTCTTATCATTAATCCCCGGTCGCGATTCTGTGGCTTATCGCGACTCGCTTGCGATAAGCGCTATCAATTCAATGTAAATTTGCGCCCATACGCGTATCAGGCGCACGGTCGTATGCTTGTTCGTCACTTCTTCTCCCGGTTAGATCGACTACTCCAACATCTCGATCTTGGCACTACGATGCCGTGCCAGGCAGGGGAAATCCCTCACATACCAGAACCGGGTATTTTTGGCGATTGCAGGCTTAGGTCTTGCCCCCGCATTGTCCTAGTACCCGATAAGCACACCCGCCAGAGTTTCGGCCATCGGGAGTTCCCTGGGGTATCTATTCTCGCGCACCACAGGACTTGATACGCGCAAACGGTCTATAGGGTTTCAGGGTCCAGGCTGCTTATTTCACGCCACGGGTGAAACCCCCATCCCGTCCGGGGGGTATCAATCGCGTGACTGCTGGGCTTACCGCCACCCTAAATTTCTTGAATCTGATCACTGACTTCGCAGTGCGGTGCCCGAACTACATCGGGCTTTCAGAAGGAAGTTAATGCATGCCATCCAGTATTTTGCGAGCTCTGATCCACCTTCTCCTGGCGTTGCCATCCGCAGCCGCAGTGATAGCGACCTCGTTTCCTGCACAGGCCCAACAAAGCGGGCTGACCCCAACCGTCAGCCACTCAGCACACGTGCTTCAGTTTGATTGGCCGGCGGTCGAGACCGCAAGCGCTACCTATGAAGCAGGACCCACCGGATTGACCTTGTTTCACTTCCCGCACAGAGTCATGGCCGTGGTCGACGTACGGGGCGGAGGACCCGGAACCGTGAACACAGATATGTTGCGCCTCAGCGACTCGAGCCCCGGGGTCGACAGCGTCGTCATTGCCGGCGGATCACTGATGGGAGAGGAAGCCATTACGGGAGTGGCGACTGGGGAGAAAGATCTGGGCATGCGCAGTGTCGATGACATGCCAGTCGCGGTCGGCGCGATCATTTACGATTTCCACCGCCATCGGCTGAATGAGATCTATCCCGACAAGCGCTTAGCGGTAACCGCACTGAAGTCGCTGCGTCCTGGCGTGTTCGCGCTCGGGGCCCAGGGGGCCGGGCGAATGGCAATGCAGGGTGGTCTATTTAACTGCGCCGCACACTCAGGCCAGGGGGCGGCATTTCGACAGATCGGCGAGCTCAAGATTGCAGCATTCGTTGTAGTGAATGCGAGAGGGACGATAGTCGATCGTCAGGGACGGGTGGTAAATTGCCCGGGAGACCCCCACTGGACAGCCAAGACCACCGCCTCCGACTTGCTCGCATCTGGCCTGGACCCATCCGAGACGATGGCGTCGCCGCCAGCACCTACCACCAACACAACGATTGGTTTGGTCGTCGTCAACCGGCGTATGGACATCTCGGCTTTGCAAAGGCTGGCGGTGCAGGTCCATACATCGATGGCGCGTGCAATCCAGCCCTTCTCGACGGCAGAAGATGGCGACACGCTGTTTGTCGTGAGTACGTTAGAAGCGAGTCCGACGGCCGGGGGGCTCACCGATATGGGAGTCGACATTTCAGCCGGAGAAGC
>Ga0302319_10022559_pt1 | contig 11276 bp, 11 predicted proteins | sample Bog_T0_2_FD_203319 | JGI IMG/M metagenome (GOLD analysis project Ga0302319, IMG submission 203319) | Peat permafrost microbial communities from Stordalen Mire near Abisko, Sweden - Bog_T0_2 | ecosystem: Environmental > Terrestrial > Soil > Wetlands > Peat | place: Sweden: Abisko, Stordalen Mire...
GAGCAAAACCGCCTTCGTCACCTCGCCGTCGAATACCCGCGCTTCTTCAGAACCGTCTTCAGCGTATGGAAGATCTCGACGCCCATCCGCAGCGCCTCTGAGAACTTCGTCGCGCCATAAGGAGCGATCATGAATTCCTGCATGTCGACCGAATTATCCGCATGGGCCCCGCCATTCAGGATGTTCATCATCGGGACCGGCAGAACACAGGCGCCCACGCCGCCCAGATAGCGATACAAAGGAGTCTTCTGCGAAGCCGCCGCCGCGCGCGCCACCGCCATCGAAACCGCCAGCATGGCATTTGCGCCCAGCTTGCTTTTGTTGGCCGTGCCATCGTCGTCGATCATGATCTGATCGAGCTTCGCCTGCAGCGTCGCATCGTGGCCCTGCAGACTCTTTGCGATCGGCCCGTTAATGTTGGCAACCGCCTTCAGCGTTCCCTTGCCCAGATACCGGCCCTTATCGTTGTCGCGCAACTCCACCGCTTCATGCTCTCCGGTAGAGGCTCCGCTCGGTACCGCGGCGCGTCCCACGCTCCCGTCGGCGAGGAAAACCTCGGCTTCCACTGTCGGATTCCCTCGCGAATCGAGGATCTCCATCCCGCTGACTTTGATGATCGTTGACAAATCGCTTCTCCTGTTCGGCAGACGTTTCGAGGTCTGCAATGCTTGATTTAAGATTTCGTTCCCGGCGACGGAACCACCGTGATTCCCGACTCCGTAACCAACCAGCCCTTCCGGCGGTCTTCCACCGGATCGAACCCGACCCGGCTGTTCTCCGGCAGCACCACATCTTCGTCGATAATGGCGCGCCGCACGCGGCTGTACCGGCCCACATTCACGCGCGGCATCAGGATCGAATCGTCCACCTCGCTGTAACTGTTCACCCGCACAAACGGGGCGATCACGCTGCGATTCACCCGCCCGCCCGATACGATCGTGCCCGGCGCCACAATCGAATCGATCGCGATTCCCATCCGCTGCCCTTCCACCGCAAATACGAACTTCGCCGGCGGCGCCTGAATCGCCCGCATGCGAATGGGCCATCTCGTATCGTACAGGTTGAACTCCGGCGAGACCGCGATCAGGTCCATATTCGCTTCATAGTAAGCGTCCAGCGTGCCCACATCGCGCCAGTAGCGCGCGGCTTTGGCGTTGATATCCACGAAGTCGTAAGCCAGCACGCGGCGGCGGTTCAGGCACTTCGGCAGAATGTCTTTGCCGAAATCGTGACTGGACGCCGGATCGGCCGCGTCGGCCAGCAACTCCTCGATCAGCACTTTGGTACTGAACACGTAGATCCCCATCGACGCGCTGATCATCTCCGGATCGAACACCGAACGGACCGGGTTGCCGTGCTTCGGTTTTTCTTCAAAACCGCAGACCCGGTAATCCCGATTGATCTCCGCAACGCCGAAATGGATGGCGTCGGCCGGAGGCATCTGGATCGTCGCGATCGTGACGTCGGCGCGCTGCGCCTGGTGCCACGTCACCATGTCGCCGTAATCCATTTTGTAGATATGGTCGGCGGAAAGAACCATCACCTGTTCCGGGGCTTCGCTCAGAATGCTCTGCAGATTCTGATACACCGCGTCCGCCGTGCCCTGATACCATTCGTCCGAAACGCGCTTCATGGGAGGAAGAACTTCGATAAATTCCTCCAGTTCGGAATTGAACAATTGCCAGCCTTCCCGGATGTGACGGTTCAGTTCCAGAGATTTATATTGTGTTAGGATGAAGATTCTGCGGATGTTCGAGTTCACACAGTTGGATAGTGTGAAGTCGATTATCCGGTAGACGCCTCCGAAGGGAACGCCGGGTTTTGCGGTGTCGCGGGTCAGAGGGCTGAGCCGTTCACCGGCGCCTCCGGCCAGTAATATCGCGAGTACATTCCTCATCGGTTTGGTTTTGGCGCGGATTTCAGGCGTTTATGCGGGCGGAATCGGATGGTCTCAAACCCTCCGGTATCCGGCAGCCTATGCGAATTGGCTTGACTTTCCCGGTCAAGCCCATATGATATCAATACTTGTCCCGATTCATCCTTTACAAAATGGTGATCGGGCTAAGTAAAATTACGGATCGGTTGGGGGGTGTGTTTATTTGGCGGAAGTAAGACTTCAGGAGGGCGAAACACTTGAAAATGCCCTTCGACGCTTCAAAAGAAAAGTGCAGCAGGAAGACATCATCAAAGAGGTCAAGCGGCATTCTTTCTATCTGAAGCCAGGAGAAAAAAAGCGTGTCAAGGCAGCTCTCGCCCGGAAGCGTAACCGGAAGAAGAGCCGTCGGGAGATCGAATAACCGAACTCCCCAGGACGCAGGCGCCGGCGCTATCGCGGGCCTGCCGTTGGGCATGCATTAACAGGGGAAACGAATGGCATCCGTTTCCCCTTTCCTTATCCTTAGGATGGTGCCATGGCCGAATTTCAGGACCGGGTTCTCAAGTGCATCGACTGCGGCACCGACTTTATCTTCACCGCGGGCGAGCAGCAGTTTTACCACGAAAAAGACTTTAAGAACGAGCCGAAACGCTGCAAGGGTTGTAAGACAAAGCGTCAAAACGGGTCGGAGCGCGGCGACCGCGGCAGTTCCCCCGGACGCGTCGAAACCTCAGCCGTCTGTTCTCAGTGCGGACGCGAAACCACCGTACCCTTCCGTCCCACCCAGGGCCGCCCGGTCTTTTGCCGGCAGTGCTTCCAGGGACGCAAGACTACCAGCGCGGCCGCGGGCTAACGGCAATTCCAACCAGCAGCTGCGAACTATTGTATTCTTGAAGTTACGTTCGTGAGTCCTTTTCCCCTCCCTTCCGCGGTCCCTCCCGAAACTACCGACGAGGCGCGGGCGGACGCGCCCTCCCAGGCTGCCGGACCGCCCCCGTCCGCCGAAATCGACGAAACGCTCCTCGAACGCCTCCGCCTGAAACTCCGCTATAAGGTTCTCTACCACGTGGGGCACAATTGCGCCGACGTCGACGACCTCGTCCAGGAATCGCTCGCCCGGTTCATCCGCGCCGGCCAGCGCCACCAAATCCGTAATACCGAGGAGTTCGGCGCCTTCCTCAATGGCGTCTGCCGCAACGTGATTCTCGAATATCGCCGCAAGGTCCGCCGTGAACCGATCGCCGATCAGGATTGCACCGTGCCCGAACGCGGCGTTCGCCCCGATGCCGAAATCTTCGAACTGCGCGAAGCTATCGACAGCGGCCTCGCCGAACTGGCCGACCGCGACCGCGCCATCCTGCGCTCCCTCTACCTCGACGGTAAGGAGAAGGACGAGATCTGCCGGGAGTGGAATATGAGCGACGCTCAGTTCCGCGTCGTGCTGTTTCGGGCCAAGGAGCGTTTTCGCAGAGCTTATCACGGTGAAATTAAACCTGCTAAATGAAACAAAACCCGCCATCCAGGCACTAAATGGACGGAAGAGAGACAATGAACTGCGTCATGGAACCTATAGAGCGTGAACAGGTTATCGCGAAGTATCTTTCGCGTTCTCTGGACTCGGAAGCGGTCGAGGAATTCGAAGGCCATTACCTTGGCTGCGACGAATGCTTCGACGAACTGCGGGTGAGTGAGCGTATGGCCGCCGATCTGCGCCAGAGGAATCTTCTGTGGCGCCAGTCGAGCGGAGTCTCCGTTCTGAGATTCCGCAAATCCGCCGAGTTGACCCATTCGGCCGTGGAACTCGACGAACTCCGGCGCGAAGTCCTCGAACAGAGCGATTCGCGCGTCATCATCGATCTCGGCCGCGTGACGAAGATCGACAGCGCCGGACTCGGACAGCTCATGAGCTGCTATTCGCACCTGGTGCGCAACCAGGGCACTCTCAAAGTGGTCAATGCCGTGCCCGAGGTGAAAAAACTGCTCGATATGACCGGCATCAGTACCCTGATTCCGGCCTTCTCCGACGAGAGCGAAGCGGTTCGCAGTTTCGACAAGCAATAACGTGAATCTACCGGTTCCCTGAGAAAGCAAAAAGGGCGGGCGGCGAACAAACGCCGACCCGCGCTTTAATCTCTTAAAGCGCCCGATCTTTCAGGCCGCCCCGGCGTATTCCTGAATCCGCCGGCAGCTGCTCAGTTCCACGGCTTCCTTCGCAGACACTATGCTCGCGAACGATCCCAGGTTTCGGAGAACCCTCGTTGAAATGAGTTGCATCGAACGCATACCAGCGTCCGCCGATCTGCACAATATGGCCCAAATGGCGCTCCCCGTCGGCGAGCGCACAGATCGATGCTGAATGTCTCCAGGCAGCATGGGCCTGCGAGTGTAAGGCGTTGGTGTTCATTGGTTTTCCGATCCCATGAAAAATCCGTTCTGTCAATAACCGTAGTACTTCAAACCATCGCTGACAACCCGTCTGGTACTATCCACCCCGATTAACTTCGGATATCAGTATTAATGAATGAATACCAGTTGTTTCCTGGTAATCCTCTAATTTCCGATCTTCTCAAACGCCACGTTCAGGATCGGATACTCCGGCCAGTCCCGATAATCGAAATGCCACCATTCCGATTTGTCCACCGTGAATCCCTGCGCTTCCATGGCCTTGCCAAGCATGTCGCGCAACTGGCGCTGCTTCTCAGTACCGCCCGGGTAATTCGGAAATGCCCTGGGCGTCATCTCATCGTATCCACTCGGCATCACTACGGGTTTTCCCGATTTCAGCGAATATATCGATAGATCCACCGCGCAGCCTCTGTTATGTTTAGAGCCTTTTTGAGGATCGGCCACAAACCCATGCAGATTCCCGGGCGTGGCATCCCAGAACATTTTCGTCACGTACCACGGCCGGTAAGCGTCGTGGATCAGGAACCCGTAACCCTCCGCGCGCAAGGTCGCCCCCGCCCGCAACAGAGCCTCGGCCGCAGGACGCTGCATGAACGCCCGGGCTTCCGAATACATCGGCGCTCCCATAAAATTGTTCTGCGTGGCATACCGGATATCGAAATGAATCCCGGCGCCCAGCGTAGCCAGATCCACCAGATCCGGCTTTCGAAACGTCCCCGTTTCCGCCGGAGGATGAGCCGCCAGTGCTGCTGCCCGCAGCTCCTCGACCGGATGCAGCGGAGTAATCCGGAAAGAGGTCTGGCCAAGCGCCGACGCCAGAAACACGCACACCGCAGCCGTATGACGCATATCGGCCATCGTAGCGCGCGCTTGAGCGTGCAGCGTCGAGTTCACTCGACGGATGCTGCCTCACCGATCCTGAACCCGGCCCTTCCACATCCCGCCCTTACCCCTCCAATAATTCAGCGCCGACTCCACCGTGGCAACCAGATAAAATCCGGCAATTGCCGGAAGACAGAAGACGGTCCACATTGGGGCGCTATACAAGCGAACCACCGGAGCAAAGATAGCCGCGCTGATGAGCCAGCCCAACAACCCCAGCCCCGCCGACACGCGGTCGCCTGAAAAGACCAAAGCCACGGGCAGCAGATATGTCACCGTCAACCCGACGACCGTGCCCGCCAACAGCCAAACGGAATGCCGCAACTGCGCAAATGCCGACCGCGAAATCATCGCCCGAATCTCCGCCGCCGTTCCATAGTCCCGGATACTCACCACCTCATCCTCGCCGGCAGTGCCCAGCCAAACCCGCCCCCCGGCACTACGAACAGCCGCCGCCAAAGCGCAATCGTCGATCAATGAATTACGAATCGCCCCAACTCCGCCAACCCTCTCCAGCATCGTCCGCCGGATCAGCATGCACCCGCCCGCCGCAGCCGCCAAACCCTTTCCCGAACCAACCCGCGACGGCGGATACAGCATGAAAAAGAAAAACACGAACGCGGGAATCAGAAACTTCTCCGCCGCCGACTCGCACCGCAGCCGAACCATCAGACTCACCAGTTCGTAACCTTCCGCGGCCAGAGCCAATAGTCCCCGCACCACATCCGGCGAAACAAACTCAATATCCGCATCGGTCAACAACAAGTAGTCCTCCCCGTCCCCCACCGCCTCAACCCCCGAAGCCACCGCCCACAGCTTCCCCTTCCACCCCGCCGGCAAAGGCGCAACCCGAACCACCTCCGCTCCCGCCGCCAGCGCCGCCGCCCTCGTACCATCCGAACTCTCATCGTCCGCCACAACGATCCTGCCCACCTGCCCACGCAAAGACCGAACCGTCGAGGCAATCGTCAGGGCCTCATCCCGCGCCGGAATCACCGCCGCCACCCGCTCCCCGGACGCCGCCCTCCCGGCGCCCAGCCGCTCCCGCAAACGCCAAAATCCACCCCGAAACAGCGCCAGAACTGTCCAGATTCCCACACATACCACCCCCGAGGCCCGGCTGAGCTGACTGTGCATCTTAAATACATCATGCAAAACCTCTGGGCAGAGAACCCGGTCCGTGTTACTGTGACTCTGATGTCGCCTGAGACCACGCTGCAGGACCCTTTAAGATTTCATCGCAAGTCGCCCCCGTGCGCCGTAGTAATTTATGGCGCAAACGGCGATCTCACCAAGCGAAAACTGATGCCGGCGCTCTACCGGCTTGCTTACGAAGGGCGGCTCGCGCCGGGTTTCGCCGTTGTCGGCGTCTCCCGAACCGCCATGTCGCACGACGATTTCCGCGACAAGATGTACGAGTCTGTGAAAAAGTTCCTTGAGGACTCGCCGTTCGACGAGGATCTCTGGAAGTCGTTCGCCCAGGGAGTCTTCTATCAGGCGGGCGATGTCGGCGATCCCGAGTCTTTTAAAGAATTCGCCAAATTTCTCAGCACGGTCGAGGAATCCCGCAAGACCGAAGACAACGTCCTCTTCTATCTCTCCACCCAGCCCAGCCAGTATGCCGAAATCGCCGAAGGACTTGCCGGCGCGGGCCTGAACAAAGGCAAGGGCTGGCGCCGCATCGTTATCGAAAAACCCTTCGGGCACGATCTCACCAGTGCGGGCGAGCTCAACGGCCGCCTGCAGAAGTGCTTCAACGAGAGCGAAATTTACCGCATCGACCATTACCTCGGCAAGGAAACGGTCCAGAACATCATGGCGTTCCGCTTCGGCAACGGTATCTTCGAGCCGCTCTGGAACCGGACTTACATCGATAACGTGCAGATCACCGCCGCCGAATCGATCGGCGTGGAAGGCCGCGGCGCTTACTATCAGGAAGCGGGCGCACTGCGCGATATGATTCAGAACCACCTGCTCCAGGTGATGGCCACTGTCGCCATGGAGCCGGCTTCTTCGTTTACCTCAGACGCTGTTCGCGACGAGCGCGCCAAACTCCTGCGCGCCATTCGCATCATGCGGCCCGAACAGGTGCCCGATAACGCGGTCGCGGGACAGTACGGGCCCGGCCGCACCGGCAGCCAGCCTGTGCAGGGCTTTCTTTCCGAAAAGGGTGTGACGCCGGGTTCGCAGACGAACACCTACGCCGCCGTTACGTTCCTGGTGGACAACTGGCGCTGGGCCGGCGTCCCGTTCTATATCCGCACCGGTAAAGCCATGCCTAAGCGCGTCAGCGAAATTGCGATCCACTTCCGCACCGCACCGCTCGCCATGTTCCGCAAGGCCACCGCGGGCGCCGAAGCGCTGCCCAACGTGCTGATCCTCCGCATTCAGCCCGAGGAAGGAATCTCACTCCGTTTCGCCTCAAAGCGCCCCGGCTCCGGCATGCAGCTTCGTCCGGTTTCGATGGACTTTAATTATGGCTCAAGCTTCGGCGAGCGTTCGCCCGCCGCCTACGAAACCCTGCTGCTCGACGCCATCACCGGCGATGCCACGCTCTACACGCGACAGGATATGGTGGAGGCGAGCTGGAATGCCGTGATGCCGATCCTCGACTACTGGAGCACCCAGAAATTCAACTTCCCCAATTACGACGCCGGAACCTGGGGACCCGCCGAATCCGATGAAATGCTGGCGCGTTGGGGTCACACCTGGAGGAAGCCGTAATGCCCACTGCGGTAGAAAAACCCATTAAGCCCGACCAGATCCTCAAGGAACTGGGCGAACTCTGGACCAACATGGCTAAGCCCGAGGCTGGCGACCCCGGCTCAGATTCGCACGACGGCGGCGTGCTGCGAGCTTGCGCCATGACGCTGATCAGCTTCGTCGACGACGAAGAAGACGCGATGGAACTCGGCAACACCCTCGCCAGCCTCATGAAGGAACATCCCAGCCGCGCGGTTGTCGTGCGCCTCAAGGAAGGCGAAGGCTTTCTTGACGCCCGCGTCTTCGCGCAGTGCTGGATGCCTTTCGGCCATCGGCGCCAGATCTGCTGCGAGCAGGTCGAAATCACTTCTTCGATGAACCGCCTGGCCGATGTCGCTTCCATCGTCGGCCCCCTCGCGGTACCGGATCTGCCGCGCGTAATCCTGCTGCGTTCGGCCCGCCTGGTGCGAGCCGGGGCGCTGCGCAAAGTGCTTGGACTGGGCGACAAGATCGTAGTCGATTCCTCCCGCCCCGGCGCTCCCGGCTTCGGCGAACTTGGCGGCCTGCTCGACGCCGGCCACATCACCGGCGATCTATCCTGGACGCGAATTACCGAAGTCCGAGCACTCATCGCACAGTTGCTCGACGACCACACTCCTAAATCCATCTCCATCGAATACGCCGGACGCGAAGCCGGTCCCGAGACACGCTATATCGAAGCCTGGCTCGAGTCTTCCCTGCCCTCCACGAAGATCGCCACCAAAGGCGACGGCAGCGGCGGCAATGGCAAACCCCTCCAGATCCTGATAGACGACCATCTGAAAATCTGTCTCAGCGAAGGTTGCGCCGAATACGAGATCGACGGTCTGCGCCTCCGCGCCTCCATGTCGAAAGGCACCGAGGAAGAACTGCTCAACACCGAACTGGGCATCGTCATCCACGACACCGTCTTCGAGCGCGCGCTGAATCGAATCACCGCATGAGCGTCGAAATCAAAACCTTTAGCGGCCCGCAAACCGCGGCAGAAGCCTGTGGCGCTTCGATCTTCGAATTGCTCGACGCCGCGCGCGCCGTCAGAGGTTCGGCATCGCTCGCCGTATCCGGCGGTTCCACCCCCCGCATCATGTTCGAATGGATGGCCAACCGGCCCTTCGATTGGTCGAACATCGATTTCTTCTGGGTGGACGAGCGCTGCGTTCCCATCGACGATTCGCAAAGCAACTACCGCATGACTCGCGAATCCCTTCTCCACGCGGGCCATATTCCCGCCACCCACATTCATCGCGTGAAGACCGAATTGATCCCCGATGAAGCGGCTATCGCTTACTCGGACGAGATCTCGAAAACCCTCCGCCTCGAACCCGGCGAACTGCCCGTCTTCGATGTCCTCCAGCGCGGCATGGGACCCGACACCCACACCGCAAGCCTCTTCCCCGGTGAACCGCTCATCGAAAACAAAACCGGAATCGCCGCCGCGGTCTGGGTCGAGAAATTCAAGCAGCACCGAGTCACCCTGCTCCCCGGCGTGCTCGAAAGAGCCCGCCACACCCTCTGCCTGGTAACCGGCGCCGACAAAACCGAAGCCCTGAAAACAGTCCTCCAGGGCGCTCGCGACCCGCTTCACGCCCCTTCGCAGATCTCATCCCCCGAGATGATCTGGTTCATCGACACCGCCGCCGGCGCGGGCCTGAAATAGCGGTCATCGACCGTCGGTGATTCGTAGGCCTTCCTGGTCTTCCTGTACAATGCGGATCGGCGCAAAAAAGCCCGGCCGAACTCAAAAGCTCGGCCGGGCCGGTAAACTCATTCAGCGGTCCGAACAGCGCCTAAGCCGCCCCCGCAAACGCCCGCGATCGCGCTTCCTGCGCAAACAAATAAAACCGGAAAAACGGCGGCGCTTCCTGCCGCCCCCATCTGCTGACTCGCCAAACCGCTTTCAAAAACCGACTTTCATCGCGCGGCAGCACATGCTGATAGGTCCCGCAGTAAAACTTGTTCCGGAAACTCGCAATCGGCCTGGCCGACCACGTCCTCCCGTCCTTCGATTCCAGAATATCCAGATCGAGGCACTCCTGCTCCATTGCATGTGTAATGCCGAGCGTCAGAACGAGCCCGGTTTCTCCGTGTTCATCGACCACAAACGCGGAACTCTCGCCGCACTCGCGTACGGTAGTTTCGGGAATTACAAAATCAGGCAGCATAACGTCGCTCCTTTTATGAATCCATCCCGCGCACCAGGAAGTACCTGGCCCGGCGCACCGCAGGGTGCTACTGCCTCGAAAGCCGAGCCAGCTTTTCCCCTGCTGCCGCAAGCGTCTCATATTTCTTGCAAAAACAAAAGCGTATTTGTGAAATCCCATCCGCCGGGTTCAAATAAAAACTCGAAGCCGGCACCGCAGCCACTCCAATATGTTCCACGAGGTACTTCGCAAAGGCCGTGTCGGACATCCCGAACCGCCCTATATCCGCCATGACGTAGTACGCCCCCGACGGCCGGATGCACTTCAGCCCCGCCGCTTCCAGCATCTCCAGCGCCGCCTGCCGCCGTCCCGCGTATTGATGTGACAAGCCGTTAAAGTACTCATCAGGCAGGTTCAGCGCCATCACGCCCGCCTGCTGCAGCGGCGTCGCAGCCCCCACAGTCAGGAAGTCATGCACCTTCCGAATCGTGCTCGTCAACTCCGGCGCCGCCGCCACCCAACCTACCCGCCAGCCCGTCACCGAGAACGTTTTGCTCATACTATTCACCAGGATCGAGCGATTCCGCATGCCCGGCAAACTGATGATCGGGATGTGCACATGGCCGTCGTAAGTGATGTGTTCGTAAATCTCGTCGGTGATAACGAGCGTGTCGAACTCCTGACACAGACCCGCGATCTGCATCAGTTCATCGCGCGAAAACACCTTGCCGGTCGGGTTATTGGGCGTATTGACGATGATTGCCTTAGTACGCGAAGAAAACGCCCGCCGCAGTTCGTCCGGATCGAAGCTCCAGTCCGGCGCCCGCAGCTTCACCAGCTTCCGAACCGCCCCGCACAGCAGCGTATCCGGGTGGTAATTCTCGTAAAACGGCTCGAATACGATCACTTCGTCGCCCGGATCGGTCACCGCCAGAAGCGACGCAATCATCCCCTCGGTCGCGCCGCAGCAGACCGTCAGTTCCGTCTCGGGGTCGAATTCCAACCCGTAGGTCCGACGGTATTTCGCCACAATGGCATTCCGGAACGCCTTCGTGCCCCACGTGATCGGGTACTGATTATGATCTGCCTCAATCGCGTCGATCGCCGCCTGCTTCAGATCCACGGGCGCCGCGAAATCGGGAAAGCCCTGCGCCAGATTCACAGCATTGTTCTGCACCGCGAGGCGCGTCATCTCGCGGATCACGGACTCGGTAAAATTCTCGGTTCGG
>Ga0302319_10022560_pt1 | contig 11275 bp, 14 predicted proteins | sample Bog_T0_2_FD_203319 | JGI IMG/M metagenome (GOLD analysis project Ga0302319, IMG submission 203319) | Peat permafrost microbial communities from Stordalen Mire near Abisko, Sweden - Bog_T0_2 | ecosystem: Environmental > Terrestrial > Soil > Wetlands > Peat | place: Sweden: Abisko, Stordalen Mire...
TGCTCAAACATTTTCTTCTCTGCGCTGCCGTAACGCTGGTTTCGTCAACAAGCGGCCTCCACGCCCAGGGGCGGCACGCTGTCTCGACCTTGTCGCCACCTTACACATGTGTGCAGCTCAATTTCCCACCGGGTTATCTCTATGAACATCCCAATGTCGAGATTCCGGTCCGCGCCGAACCTTCAATGTCAGCGCGTGTCCTTTATACGGCACCACAGGTGATGGTGGCGCGGTGGCCGCAGCAACCTAAGAACGGCTTTATCCAGATCGTCCATACGATGGAGACGGACGGCTGGGTCGAGGCAAGATACATCGCTCCGTGGTCGAATCCCTATGCCCCCGCAGCTCGCTGCGTGCCGGCGATCATGTCCGACGGGTCGGTCGGTACTCGCGGGTGATTTGATGGGATGTTTTGCTCGCCAACCAGGGGACCACCAGGATGCCGGATTCAATCGACAGCATCGCCGCAACCATCGTGCTCGACAAAATGGCGCTCGCCGCACTTCGCATGGCGAACACTGTCAGCTTCCATCACGCTGACGGCAAGTCAACGATCAGGGCGTCGAAACTATTGAAAACCGAGCTCAATCCGTTCGCGCCGCGCGAGGCGTCCGTCACCGTTCCATGCAACGCCAGGATTAGTGACTACGAGCGCGGTGCAAAACACGGCACAGAAGTCTACGGCGAAGGCCTGGAAAGCTACACGGCCTTCGCTTGGCAGTCCCTGGACGACCCTTGGCAGACCATTGCGTCAAGTCTGAAGGTTGGCGACGAACTGACGCTGCACTGGCTGCGGGGCGGGTTCTCGACAGTCGCCATGAAGAGCGCCGATCTGCATTGTGACGCGCTCTATCTGCGCATACGACGCGGCAACAAGCGACTAACCTTCCTGGTCGAGTTCTACTGCGGAGAAAACACCAACCGCCGAATGGTGCGACACCGGCCACGGCTTGATGCCTGGATAGACGGCGGCGAATCGGGCAATTTATCCGCGAACATTACCAGACCAGACGAAACTACATGAGCGGCAATCTAATTCTGGGCGAGGCGTGCGGGCTGATCGGAACGGGTGTTGGAGCGGGCCTACAGCATGGCGGCCCGTTTGGGCCGTCCTTGCCGGTTTGCGGCCAACGTCTCGCCGGTGCGGATGAAGGGATGATCCGCCATCAGGCACTCCCGCCAGTGATCACTCCACACGCGGCCTTATAGGCCAATGTGGCGAAATGCTTGGCTTGCTCGATATCGGCGGCACCGCCGCCGATAGCCTCATCGTCATCGGGCCACATCAAACACCATGAAATCTTTGGCGCGTCCGGTGGCACCGTCAGCAAGGCTTCGTCGGTCACGGTCACCGCGTAGATTCTGAAGTCGCCCAGGTCCGCATACAGGATCAGCTCCATATGCGGGTTTTCTTCCATTTCGTCCGTGGCCACCTGCCACTCGGGCTCGATCATCGCGGCGGCATGATCGACCCTCGTGCCTGCCTTCTCCTTTAGCCTCTGGAGGACCACCACCATCGCTTCCGCATCGTTCAGCACGGGCTTCCGGGCTTTCTTGCGCGCAGTCTTGCGTTCGGCCATGTCGCCTAACCTCCCTGGCAGGCTGTCAGTTCAGATGGCCGGAACGAGTCGCCGTTCATTCCAGGCGTGCGCAACCTAAAGCGGTCCAGCCGAGAATCAACGCCGATCTTCAGGTCGCGCGGGTTACGGCCGCGCTTCGGGGCTCGCGGATGGAGGCGTTCCCGGCTCGTCGGGCCTCCGCGTTTCAGGGCCGCGCTGCTGCGCCATGGCGGTCGCCGCGCGCAAGGCGTCCTGTGTCTCCAGGGCCTGCACGCGGCCAGCCATTGCGACCGGCACGGGGGACCACGGTGGCGGCACTGCTGACCTGGGCCGCTGCATGGCTTTGACGATCGTCGTGATCACCGGCGAGGACCTGCGCCTTGCCGAGCGTGGCGCCCCCTGGGTCTGCGCTTTCAGGGCATCGTTCCAGTCCTTGCAGCCGGCCGGAACGGCGCGCTGCACGGTCACGTTCGCGGCCTCCCCCATGTCAGCCAGCCGGGCGGCGTAGGCGTGACCTGCCGGATCGGAGTCGGTCGCGGCGACCAGGGCTGTGCCGGGGCGCTTCGCCAGTTCCTTCAACTCCTGTTCGAGCGCGGCGATGGTCAGCGGCCCCATGCCGCTGGCAGCGCTGACGTACAGGGTGTCTTTTCGCATACCCTCCAGCACGGCCAGGCTCATGGCGTCGATCGGCGCCTCGGTGACCGCGAGCCGCGTCGGCGTCTCGCGCCCAAGTTGCAGGCGGAACAGCGACTTGCTGCCGTCCGCCGAGAAGCCGCGGTAGCTCGGCCCGCGCATCTCGATACCAGTCATTCGGCCGTCGCCGTCCCGGTGCGCAAACCAGGCGGACCCATACGGTCCTTCGCGCAGCACGTCGGCCTGCGTGGCGGCCGCGACGATCGCGGGCGTCAGCGCCCGCTCCCTGGTGAGGTAGGTCCAAGCGGCCGACCCCTCGGCGACCTGGCTGTGGGTTGTCCATTGCAGCTCCGGCGGGAGGGCGGCGGGCCTGCTCGCGGGCGGGCGGGCGGCAGTGCTGTTGGCCGGGATGTCTTGTTCGCTGGCGGCCATCAGCGTGGCCCACCGCCCGGAAAGGAAACGACGCGCCGCTTCGGGGCACACATTCGACGGCTCCTTTCGGATTTGCTGTTCCGCCTCCTGTTCTGCGCCGCCTCGTTGCGAGTGATCCGGCTTTTTCTTCGGCCACGGACAGGCGCCGGAACGGGCGGCCGCGGCGATCCGGCGCGCAGACCACCAGCGGCCCGGTCAGCCTCCAGTAAGTTTGCCTCGTAGGCCGAGCAGCAAGACGCGCAGTTCCGGCCAGGTCATCTGCCTGTGACGCCTGCGCCATGCGTCGATCCGTGATCGCGTCACTGACCGCGCGACCTCGATGACGGCCAAGCGCTCCTCGGGTGGAAGCACTGCCAGCGCCGGCATCCCGGACTGGGGAGCCTTCGCCATGTCTCGTTCCACGCGGTCCGCGCCGGCCGCCATCGCGTCTATGATCTCGTCGTCCTGCAGCTCGGTGATCAGGCGCAGTTCGATGAGGACGTCGCTCGGCGTCATCACGGCGCCCAGGTCGGCCCCGTCGATGACCATTCGCGGTCCGAGCGTGGGCCTGTGCTTGGGGTATCTCTCTCGGTTCATGGGTGGCTCTCGATCTCGATCAGCCGGGCGCGGCGGTGGTCCCATAGGCAGCCGTCTGCGATGGCCTCACGGGTGGCGATAGCCTTCGCCTCTTGGCACGCGCTCCACACGGCATCAAGCAGCGCTGCAAGCTCTTGCGCTGGTAGGGTCCTCCGCACTTCAGGGGGGATGCGGTCCATCATGGCTTCGCGGCTGGCCGGAAACCGCCCGACCGCAGCCTGTGCCATGGTCCGGCTGGTCTTGTGGTGCGATATTGGCATGAGGTAGTCTCCTGATGTCGCCTCCTCCTGGGGGGCGTGGATCGGAACGGAACAGTAGCCCGGCTTATCGCTCCCGCGATGCGGGGGCGCGTATCGAAACGTCGGTCAAGCCCCCGGCGGTTCAATTGGCATTTTCTGCGTCGTGATCCGGCGGAAAGCGATGCCTTGCGCCTCGATGGCGGCACCATAGCTGCGGATCAAGGAAGCGGCGGTTTCATCCTCGCTCTCCCAGGCCGCATCAAAATCCCCGCCAAACCGCCGGAAGGCGGCGACCGCCTGCGCGGGAATTTCGATAGCTCTGAGATCCGCCAACCCGGCGGCATCCGCCTTAGCGCGCGCAGTCTCGCGTGCCTTGTCTTCGAGCGCTTGGTCGGCCGTCTCGGCGACAAGGATCTCCCAGTCGGCGTCAGAGACCAACCAAAGCGTATTTTCGTGTCCTGGGTATGCGCCCCAGACCACACTACGCGTTTTGATGTCGGCCAGCGAGGGACAGCGCGGATCAACCGGCACATCCGCGCTGCCCGGCAGGCCGAATTTGACGAACGACGCATACCCGGATGCGGGGTCGGCTGGGTATGCCTCGGACAGCCCATATTGATCCGGCCATGCCGGGCTGTATCGGAGCACGCGACGCACGTCCTGCGCGGCGCGGATTTCGGCGCAACGCGCGGTGTCCACAGCCTCTCTGATTCGTCGAGCGTGCGCGCTGGCATCGGCCATCTGTCGCCGGATGGTCTCGGCGGCGATCGCGCCCAGCGCCAAGGTCCCACCGCCCACCTGAGCGTAATGGGTTGCGCCCAGCGCCCGCAGCTTGGCGTATAGCGGCATGTCCGACCTGGGGGGGATGTCATGGACTCCGTCCAGCCACCCCTTGACCAGCTTGCCCTGAACCTGGACGGACGCGGCCGTCAGCAGCCGGCCATCGCAGGGCTCCGTGGTGGAAAGCGTTACCTCGACCTTGGAGCCGCTAACAGTTTCTACTACGAAATCACCGATTTGAGTTGTCATGATGGACCCCTGTGGCATCGCCCTATCGGCCTCCGGATGGTCGGGCGGCGCCGCCGGATTGGACCCGGCGGCGCCGGTAAGCTTAGGCTGGGGGCGCGGTCTCGGCTACCTCGGTCCGCGTGCCGTTCCGGCTGCGTCCCTTGATCTTCGTGGCCGCCTTGTCGCCGGCAGGCAGCATCTTCTCAAGCCGGGCGACTTGCCGCGTCAGCGTGGCGATCTGCTGCTTGGCGTCGCGCAGCGCATCATTTAGCCGAGCCTCCTCGTGCGAGGCTTTACTTGCCAGATCGAAGATCCGTTCATTGGCTTCGTGCAGCCCGGCGTGCGCCTGCTCGGCGACTCCGGCCAGTTCGGCGATCCGCTGGTGGGCCTCTCGCAGCGCGATGCGGGACTGCGCCAGATCGCGCTGGTCTTCCGCGGCCTCCTCGGCGTCGCGGGCCGACTTCTGGACTGCCCAAGTGGCGACCAGTTCTGAGTCGGTCAGCGGGCGGCCGGGGCGGAACAGCGCCGGCAGGTTCACGCCGTAGGAGATGATGGCGGGCAATCCGCTGGCGGGCGTGGTAATCTTCTGCGTAGCCTCGGACATTGGGTATTCTCCAAGTCTAGGTTAGGCCGGACAGAGTGTTGGAAGCGCCCTGCCCGGCCGCCCTGAGCATCAGGGCAATTGAAGTAAAGCACGGCCCGCACTATCTGTCAAGTAATAATGCGGAGTAACGATCATTTTACCGCAGCATGCCTAAAAGCAGGGACCGTCCGGATACGCGGGCTATTCTAGCCGTCTCCACACAAAATACTTTCGATTTATTCATCCGTCAGTCCTGCCGCTGTTGCTGTTTCGGAGACTGCATCCTGCCTGTCTGCTCACATGCGTACGTCCACCGTCGTGGAAACGAAGTGCGCTTCTGCATAGTCCTGCCGGTAGCCCCTCAGTTGCTTGATCGCATGCTCGCGCGCTGCAGAGGCCTCCGCCTGCTGACGCAAGCGGAGGGACACGCCAGCGCCGTCGGCTGTGTCAAGGACAGCCAATCGTTCCGCGCCCGCTCACGTAGACTCGACGGCGGCGATGGCGCTGTCCTGCGAGCCGAATGGTCCTTCGATCGGCCCCTCATCGTCGCAAATCCACCAGCCGGTTTCACGCTGTTTGACGTGGACGGTATGTCTGTACAGCTTCGTTTCGTCCGCCCCGGTCTGCTCGGCTGTCGCTGTCGTGCTGACGGCTTCCGCGAAACTGTCGAGCCATTCCTCCTTATAGGCAGACTCGGTCCCGGGGACCTTATCTTCGGCCAATATCGCATCGCGGGGGAAACGCGGGTCCGTCATGTGGTCCTCCTGACGTTCGTTGTGGCATCGGAAGGTGTGGCGGGACCGAATGACCGGCCCCGCCTTGTCCGGTGTCAGCCGCCGAAGGCTGCGAGCTGTGCGGCTGCTGCCTGCTTGCTGACCGGCTGAGCCTGGGAAGGGCTGTCGTAGGGCTTCCACTTGTCGCCAGTGGCGTCTTCGTGGGCTGCGACTGCGCCGTCTGCGACTGCGAGCAAGGCGAATGCCTGGGCTGCGGTTTCGGCGGCGAACTGGCGGGCACGCTCAAGTTTGCTCATGAAGCCAGCGGGGGCCTCGCGATCTTCGTCGCGGTCATCGTTTGCCACTGGGCTGTGCATGTCACGCATGGCGGTAACCCGGCTCTGATAGTAGGTGCCTGCGCCGATGGCGGAAGCGACGTAGGCGCCAACGATCCGTTGCAGGTGCAGTTTAATCGCCTGCTTAGACAGAACGACGGACAGGATGTCGGCCTGCGCCTTAAGCTGCGTCCGCATGTTATCGCGAAGCTCGTTGTAGACTTCTTCTGCGGTCTCCTGGGACATGGCATCGAGGGGGAACGATCGGGCGATGTTCTCCATCAAGCCGAGGTGCGGTGCGAGCGCCCTGGCGCGCTCAAGTGTCATCGGCTGGCGGGCATCACCGCTGGTTGGCTTGGCTACGGTGGCGTCCTTGGCCTTCTTCTGCTGAAGCGCCTTGGCCAAGGCTGATCCGATTGCGGTCTTCGGTGCGGCGGTGGCGGCTTTGGTATCGGCCATGATCAGAACCTCTGTTTGAGTATAGAGACTGGTATGCTCTGGTTTGCGGTGGCTCTTAACTCGCTCTCAACACAGTTAATATAGCCGCTACCACTATAGAACGCAAGAGAAAAAACAAGAATAAGATGATTATTTTCCTCTTCTTCCGGATGCCCTCTTTAATTCCGAACAACCAGCACCGGCGGTTCGTCGTTTTAGCGGTTCGTGTATTCTACTCCATTTACTTGCGTCAGGGATCGTTACCTGAAAGGCGGAGACCCGTTCTTCACGGGGCTCCGTCGCCGCTCTTGGGCGGCGATAGAGCCCGGCCCGCCGCTTGGCGGGGACGCCCGGGTTGTTCTTGCTTCATGACGCGGGCTGGAAGTTTTCACGACGCCCTACAAATCCCAATGAGATCAATAATTTAGTATTGCACGGCGGCGATTCCGGGCGTAGGTTTCCGCGTGTCGCAGAGGAGCACCGGATCGTGCAGATTGAGTTTCTCCCCGGCCTGACGAACGTGATTCGCTTTCCCCTGGAAGAGCGGGTGCGTCCATCGATCATGTTGCTGCATGAGATTGAGCCGGACGTTCGCGAGGTGATGAACATCGCTGAGTCGTTCCAGCTTGCCGGTCCTGATCTGGGGCTGACCGATGCAACGGATCGGGAGACGGCGGTGTACATTGCCGAGCAGATTCTGCCGGCGGAACCGCATGAGCTGACGGTCAGGCTCGATGCGCTGCTCCAGCCGGTGGTTGAGCGTGCCGTGATGGCGTGCCGGGTGGCGCATGCGGCGGCGACGCGATCGGTGGAGGCGCAGCAGAAGCTGTATCGGGCCAAGCTGGAGGGCGGATACTGGCTGGCGGCGGTGGAGGAGAGAGCGACGTCGCTGACCGAGCATGCGGCGAAGCTGTTGATTGAGGCGCATGACCGCTGCCAGGAGGCGCGGGGCGTGAGTCGGGCGGTGTGGTATGCGCGGCGCGGCGAGACCTGGCGGCCGTATGACGTGACCGAGGAGACCGAGAGGTTCCTGCTTGGCAAAACTGCCGCCGGCTGACGGCTGAGAGGGTTTCACGATCAAACCCTTTCTGGCCGCTTGTGGGATCGTTCCCCCAGCCAACCGCCGGCAAGTGGTTTCGCCGCTGTCAGCGTTTCGGCAGCTTCGGCAGTCGGGATGTTGCTCCTGGCTCACTGCACCTGGCCGTCAACGACGATAAGTCTGCCTCTGCCGAACCCATTCAGCATGCGTAGCGGCGCAGCGTCGAGTTGCGCGAGCATGAGCGGCGGGTAGTCCGCTTGGAGATATCGGGCCATGTCAGGTTTCCTTCGCGCCGAGGTCCCAAAGGTCAGCCTGCCGATCGGCGGCGTCCTTGGTCGGTGGTGAGGTGAGCAGCCGTGGCGTGTTCCCGCAGATGCAGCGCCTGGCGCCGCCAGGCGGCGGCTGAGGCGAGACAGGAGCGAGCCGCCTCGCTGGGGGCCGACGCGCTCGCGCCTGGTGGTGTGAACAGGCCCTGGGCCGAGGCTGGCTGGACGCCGTGTCGATCGGGGTTTTGCTGCATGACGTCTCCTGGGGCTCCTGGCGACCGCCCGTGAGGCGGCAAGCGGACAGAAGGAAGGTTGGGGGCCGCTGCCGGACGCCCTCCAGAACGTCCGGCGGCGCTTCGATGCCCGTCAGAACGGGATCTCCGAGGGGTCTGGGACGCCGCCAGAGCCGGCCGGCGCGGCAGCGCCCTCCCCGTTCTTGGCGCTATCCAGCAGCACCAACTCACCCCGAAACCGGCCGATCACCACCTCGGTGGCGTAGCGGTCTTGCCCCGTCTGGTCGGTCCATTTCCGGGTATGCAGCGAGCCCTCGATGTAGACCTTCCGGCCCTTGCGCAAAAAGCGCTCGGCCACGTCACCGATCCGGTCGTTGAAGATCACCACGCGGTGCCATTCGGTGCGCTCCTTGCGCTCGCCGGAGGCGCGATCGTTCCATGCTTCGCTGGTGGCCAGCGTCAGGCTGACCACCTTGGTGCCGTCCTGCGTCGTCCGCGCCTCCGGGTCTTTGCCCAGGTTGCCGATCAGAATGACCTTGTTCACGCTACTTCATGTTCTTTCCCTGTCGCGATTCAGGGATGGGCCGCCGCGGCGGCCCATCCCTCGTTGCTGATTAGTGCGCCGCCATCTCACCCAGTCGCTTGCCGATTCTGGCGGAGTCACCAGTGACCGACGCTATTCGCGCGGCGCCTCTTGGCCGCGTAACTTTGGCAGTCGCTGCGGGTGGTTCGGGCTCACTCGAAACCGGGGCAGGCGCCGGAGTCTGCGCGTCCTCGACCAGAGCCGGCGCCTTGACCGGTTTCCCGCGGAGCGCCTGGTTCGCTGCCTCCGACCTGGCAAGCGCGCTCTGAAGCCGGATCGTCTCCCTTTCTGCGGCAGCGGCGCGTCGCTCGCTGTCCGCCAGCGCGATCTCCAGCCCGCCGACTTTTGCCTCGCTCTCTGCCAGCGCGGCGTTGGTTCGCTGGAGAACATCAGGATCTGGCATCCGGGACCTCAGCTCGTCGAGCTGCAGGTGCAGTCCGATCGTCTCACGCGAGAGGGCGGCTGCCTGGGCGACTGCGCTGTCGCACTCCTCGACGGTTTCGGCGAGCAGCTTGTCCTGCCTGCCCAGGTCGCCCTGCAGCCGTTCGATCTGTGCCTGCAGCATGACGCCGGCAAGGTATTCGAAGCCGCCGGGTTTGCGCGTCGTCACCCCGGCGAGCAGGCGCTTCAGAGTTTCCGTCGCCCACGTCAGCAGGCGAGCGATGATTGTGTCCACGTCAGTATCCTTTCAAGAGCCAGCAGAATTGCCGGCGGTTGCGAGTGGTCGGGCAATGTCAGTGAAGAGCGGCAGAAAGGCAGGCGACCAGGTGATCGAGGCGCTCAGCGTCGCGTCGCAGCGCGCTGATCTCGTGCGCATGCAGGCGGGCCTGATGAATGGCCTCGTCCACGTAGAGAGCCCACGCACGACGGTTCCAGTTTCCCCGGTCGCTATCGTGGAAATGTGGAAAAGCGCGTCTGACCGCGGTCTCGCAGGCGGCCTCCATGGCGGCGCCGATCTCATCGAGTTTCGCCCGACGATCCGCCGCCGCCGCCGCGAGCGCGGCGCGATCTATGCTGCGTGTGGTGTCCGTGCTCATTGGCTTGATCACGGGCGGTGACCACGTTGCCTGAACGCGATGGCACATGGCGTTCATTTTCAGTCCTCCTGTGAAGGGGTGGGCCTGGCGGGCATCGCCAGGCCCACTGCGCGATCAGGCTGCCTCGCGGTCCTCGGCGTCGGACTCGTCCGGGTCACCGCTCCGGTCGGACGGATCGGTCTCGCCGTCGATCTCTGTCTCGTCGCCGTCGTCGAAAGCCGTGGCGTCGGCTTTCACCGTGGCGCGTTCATCATCGGTCAGTTCGAAGCGGGCACCCGGATAGACCCAGGTGCCGTTCGCGAACCGTTCGACCAGCTCGGCGCGCGTGTCCTTGCCGCGGGATTTGATGGCGACGTTCGCAGCGTCGGCCTCCGCTTCCAGCAGCGACTTCGGCAGGCAGCGCAGGAAGTCCTCGGTCGCCATGTTCGGCAGGAAGGCGTCGGCGCCGATCGACGCGCCGGCGATGACGGCGTTCGGCCCGCTCCACGACATGTTCTTGCGGCAGGAGAGGACCTCCACGAGCATGTCGCGAGCGGCGACGCGCAGGGCTTTGCTGTCGCGGGTGAGCAGGTAGCCCTCAACCAGTCCGGCCGCGATCTGCCGTGCCCCGCTGCTGCCGTAGTGGTTGCTGACCCCCGGCCTGATCTCGACGTTCATGCTGCCGAGCGCGAGCACGAGCAGGCCGATCAGGGTGTCGTCGTCGAGCGCCAGTTGTCGCAGCGCCTCATGCAGCGCGTCGGTGCGCAGATCCCCGATCATCGCCGCGCCCTTCTGCGTCACGCCAGGAGGCGGCTTAACCTCGGCGTCCTCCACCGCGTCGTTTCCGGCAGCCGTATTCTTCGGCGGGGGTGGGGAGTAGACAGCCGTGCGGACGTTTCCGTGGTAGTCGAGGTAGTGGGCGACCATATCTCCCTCGCCGGCCGTGCCGTACCTCTCCTGGGCACCCTTCGGCAGGACCGGCCGGCCAAAACGGTCCATCTCGACTGCAACGCCGTTCTCTGGCAGGTTCGCGTCCAGCCACTCCCGCTGCGCTGCCATGAATTCGTCGACCTGTGTCGTGGTGCGGCTGTCCTCGCCTGCCGGCGCGAACAGGTCTTCCTCCCACACGATCCCGAACCGGGCCGCCTCCTCGTCGCTGAACTTCGCGGCCTTGGCGCTCATCCGATCCTTGGATAGCGACTTCGCGATTTGCCACCACTTAGCTTCGCTGTTGCGCTTGGGCTTGTTCTGCGACCAAACCGCAGCCTGATCCTCCGTGCTGGCGGCTGCGATGGTGCGCAGCTCGCCTTCGTCCGGCATGTCACCCTGCGCCATATGGTCGAGCATCGCCGGGCAAATCCGCCCCAGCAGACGGAGCTTGGCGATATTGCGCGCCGTCACGTTGAGCGAGATGGCGATCGCCTCGTCGGTCCATCCGGCGCCGGACAGGGCCTCCATGGCGCGCCAGCGGTCGATCGGCCCCATGTCGGCACGCACCACGTTCTCGGCCACCGCGACCATGAGACCGGTCTTGGTCTCGTCCTCGTCCTCGTCCTGCACCAGAACGTGGATCAGCTTCAGCCCGGCCTTGATCGCGGCCTTCACCCGCCGGCGCCCGGCCA
>Ga0302319_10022561_pt1 | contig 11275 bp, 13 predicted proteins | sample Bog_T0_2_FD_203319 | JGI IMG/M metagenome (GOLD analysis project Ga0302319, IMG submission 203319) | Peat permafrost microbial communities from Stordalen Mire near Abisko, Sweden - Bog_T0_2 | ecosystem: Environmental > Terrestrial > Soil > Wetlands > Peat | place: Sweden: Abisko, Stordalen Mire...
CACCCAAGATGTCAACGCCGGTTGAAATCTAGGCCAGTTGTGCCGGTTGAAAACTAGGCCACTTGAGGGTTGCTGCGCCGGCGTTTTGCGCAGCGAGCCGTAGGCGAGCGGAGCGAAATGCCGGCGGCGCGCTCGCCTGGCGGGGGTCAGGCGAGGTCGGTGGGGTGTGCGGGGCGGGCGTCGAGGTCTTTGCCGCGTAGCCGGTAGCTGTCGCCTTTGAGGCTGAGGATTTCGGCGTGGTGGATGAGCCGGTCGATCATCGCGGTGGCGGCCATGTCGTCGCCGAAGATCTCGCCCCAGGCTGAGAATGGCTTGTTTGAGGTGACGATCATTGAGGCGCGTTCGTAGCGGTTGCTGACGAGGCTGAACATGAGGTTTGCGGCTTCGGGGTCGAACGGGATGTAGCCGATCTCGTCGACGATGATCAGCGGGATGAACGAGAGGCGTCGCAGTTCGGCTTCCAGGCCGCCTTGGCGTTTGGCTTCTCCGAGCCGGGCGACCCACTGGGTTGCGGTTGCGAACAGCACGCGTTGACCGGCGAGGCAGGCCCGGATGCCGAGCGCTGTGGCGATGTGGGTTTTGCCGGTGCCGGGTGGGCCGAGCAGGATCACGTTCTCGCGGCCGTGCAGGAAGTCGAGCTGCCCGAGGTGCTCGATCACGGTCTTCTTCACGCTGCGTTGGAAGGTGAAGTCGAACTCCTCCAGCGTTTTGCGCGATGGGAAGCGGGCGGTCTTGATGCGGCCCTCGCCGCCGTGGCTGTCGCGAGCTGAGACCTCGGTTGAGAGCAGCGCTTCGGCGAAGCGCTCATAGCTCCAGGCTTCTTCGCGGGCCCGCTCGGCGAGGACGGGCAGCGCGTGCGCTGCCGCGGGCGCCTTCAGTGAGCGGAACAGGTGGGAGAGCTCTGCTTGCTTGGTCATGCCGGGATCAGCTCGTCATAGCGGGCCAACGGACGGACCTCGACATCGACCTGGTGGCGCCCTCGGCGCTCGTGGCGCTGTCGCTCGAGCTGGGTCTGGTGCGCCGGATCGACCAGGGTCAGTCCGCCGGCGAACACGCGGCGATGACGGCAGGCGAGCTCGCCGGTGTCGAGCACGACGGAGGTGATCTCGCTCTGCGAGACGCGGACCTCGACCCTGCGCCCGGCGAAAGCGGGGTTGATCGAGTAGTCGTTGCGATCGATCCGGACCAGTGGTTGCGCTGGCACCCGCAGAACCGTGCGGCGGTCGGTGTCCGGCATCCGTGCGGGCAGCGGGCGCATCCGCGTCTTCTCCTCGACGAGCCGCTGGGCCGGGACCGCCCGCACCGTCCGATGCACCCTCTGGTTCACCTTGTCGGTCCAGGCGTCGAGGCGATCCTGATAGTCGAGGTGGTTTGCGAACACACGGCCCGGCTCAAAGTTCGAACGCATGAACCGGTGCGAACGCTCCAGAAGCCCTTTCGCCTGGGGATCACGCGCCTCGAGGATCACCCAGCCGACCTCGAGCTGGCCACAGAACGCGGCAAACGCGTCGGTCGGGCGCCCACCGGCACCGATCGCCGACTCGCGGTCCCAAACAAGCTTCTCAGGCAGCACGCCGAGCCGACCGAGGTTGCGCGCCAGGCCCCAGAGGATGTCCGGCGCTTCCTTGCTGAACACCAGCGTGCCGGCGATCACACGCGACCAGCACACCTCGCAGGTCACGACCCAGCCACGACGTCGCTGACCATGACCGACCGGAACCTGCTCGCTCGGCTCCCACAAATCGCACTGGACCAGCTCCCCGGGCCGATACACAGTTCGCTGAAACGTCCGCGCCACCAGGAACCTCGGGCGGACCTCGCGCACGAAGTCGTCGAAGATCGACTTCCCACCCTCATAGCCGATCTCCGTCGCCAGCTCCCGCAACCGCTGCGACTGAATCCGCGGCTCCGCCTGAAGCTGCTCGCAGATCCAGTCCCTGAACGGATCAAGCTTCGAACCGGCCGGCCCGCGCCGGTACCTCGGCGGCTCACTCGCTGCCAACATCCTCGCGACCGTCTCGCGTGCCAGCCCCGTCCGGCGACTGATCTCCCGCGCCGACACCCCGTCAACCCGGTGCATCCGCCGCACCACCGCCCACTGCTCCACGCCGACCAATCCTTCCTCCTCGCCGATCGCAACCGATCAAACGAGGGTCAAAGGCCGGCCGGACAACACCGGCCCAGCGCCAAAGTGGCCTACTTTTCAACCGGCGCAGATGGCACAGTTTTCAACCGGCGCCCACACCAAGAGCCACGGTAACGGGTGGAGGCCTGCGTTACGGAGATACAGATATGAGCAGCGTATCGCGGTCTCGCGGAAGCGCCGTGCGTTGGGCGTCCGCCGCTTGCTTCATCGTCGTGCTCGCTCTCTCCGCGCTTGCGGTGGGCGCTTTGCCTGCGGCACAGGCGTCCCCGTGCAGCGGGCAGGGATGCGTCAAAGGAGACTGGGAGATTGGCCAATACTGGAACTGCAGCGCGTCTAACGAGGCAGGGTGGCTCAACACAAGCGGCGGCTGCACCTTTGCGCCGGTCGGCGGGACACCCCCGGGCAACGGGTGGGGAGCCCGTTGGGGCTATCTATGGGCTAACAACAATCAGCCTGGATCCTCGGGCTCGAGCGTGTCTTGCGTGAACGCCACGACCTCGAGCGGGTATGGCGGATACAACAGTTGCGCTACCGGCGGCTACGGAGCATGGACAGCAGCGTGCTGGTCCGGCAACTGCACGCCCGACACGAACGTAACGTTCTATCCGTTTGCAAGCAGCTCTGACGTGGCAGTAACCGGCGGCGCCGGTACATAGCATGCACTTGGTTCGTGAGCCACAGGATTCGTCAACACGCCGTCCATGGCGTCTTGTCGGAGCGACGGTTGGCGTGCTTTTGGCATGCGCTGGCGTGGCTTACAGTCAGCGCAGCGGACCCGGACCACGGGGCCTGGCTGCAGCGACGACCGTGTCGGCGCTGCAGCAGGCCTTCGGGACCACGTTCCCCACCCGACCCGTATCCGTGCCGACCGCGCTCAGGCGATCACCGATCGTTCGGCGCGCTGGCGTCGATGAAGAAACCGCGGTGGCGATAAGCACGACGCCGAGTGCGGGCGGCACCATCTACGTAACCGCCAGCACGAACGGCAGGAAAGTGTGCCTGCTCGGAGCGCTCTTCGTGAGCTGCGTACCGACGGCGACGCTTGTCGACGTCGGCCTAGCCATAGACGTCTCATGGCGCACCGAGGCCCGTGGCGTCCGCGTCCTCATCACGGGGGTTTCGCGTGCGGCGTCAGAGCCGATATCCGTGCGATGGCTCGGTGGCGGCGTGTCGGTGTTTGGCAGTCACGATCACGTCCTCAGCCTGTTCGGACGGAGGCTACCCGTCGCGATCCGGTGGCGAGGGCCGAGCCGGGAGGAAGAAGCGACCTTTCGATACCAGCGGGGTGCAGGGGCCAAAGCTTGATTCGCGCGATGACCATCGTGCCGCCGCCGGCGCATATGTCGTCAAGTACGTTGGCGAGCAGGGTGTTAGGACAGGCTGAACTGCGCGTAGACCGTGGCGTGCCCGCGTGTGCAAGTCACTTCGTTCCCGTCGTAACTCAGGCAGGTCCAGCCATCGACTCTTGTGGGACCGCCACCGGTGCCAAGTCCGGCTGCGAGATTTGCAATCTCCGCGGCGACGACGCGCTCAGCCGTCTGACATGGAGTCCGTCCACTCGAAAGTCCGTCGATCTGCCCGCCAGACACAGCCAGCGACGACGCCAAGCAGTCGGCGTAGGCGTTCGGCGTCATCAGCGCGCTCGAGCCACACCCCGAGACAGCCGCCACGCCAGCGGCGGCAAGCGCTACGAGAGGTACAAGGCGACGTCGCAGCCTTCGGCGAGCGACCGCGGGTTGCGGCCGACTCGGTGAGGCGAGGCTTTCAGCTGCTCCCACTGCGTGGCCGGCTTGCCAACCGGTTGCACGCCCTCTGCGCTCCGGGTGCAGGCGGGCGGGCATGCCGCGGATCGTACCGTGGATGGTCCGCACTACTGAGCGAAGGTGGCGGGAACCGCGAGGGTACCGAAGGAGAAGGGGGCGGTTCGCTGCAACGAGAGGCGAGCAATCGCACGGTGCGGCGGCGAGTGGGCCATCGGCTCGGTTGTGGCCGAGCAAAAGGCCCGGCAACGGCATATCCCGACGTCGGGAGATCTAGAGCCACTCCAGCAACTCCTTCCCCGTTGCTTCTGGTCGTTGCTGGCATCTGCGTTGCTGGGCGAGGACTGGCCGTCGCTGCGCGGCGCTCGTCGTCGTGTGTTCGCGGGCCGGCTCGCGAGCGTCAGCTGCCGCGCGATCACTAGAGCCTGTCACGTTTCGTTCGGGGAGAGCTATTAAACGTCTGTGAGACCTGCTCTCGTGGCATCTGATGCTGAGCTGCTTGCCCGTTCGGCGGGGGACCGCGATGCGTTCGGCGCGTTTTACGCTCGCTACGAGCGGCCGGTACTAGCGTATCTGGCGCGCCGGGTAGGCGATGCGCAGGTGGCGGCAGACCTGTGCGCCGAGACATTCGCCGCAGCGCTTGTGGGTGCGTCCTCCTATCGGCCAGATCTGGAAACGGCCGCCCCGTGGCTGTTCGGGATCGCTCGAAACGTGCTCGGCGCAAGTCTGCGAGCGCGTCGCGTGGAGCGCGATGCCCGGATCCGGCTCGGCATGCGCGAACCGCTCATTTTGGACGACGAAGATCTTGAGCGGATAGACGAGATAGCAAGCTGTGACACGTCGGCTCTCGCCTTTCTTGAGCAATTGCCAGTCGCGCAGCGTAAGGCTCTCGAGGCGCGGGTGCTGGAAGGACTTCCGTACCGCTCGGTTGCTCAGCGCCTCGAGTGCTCGGAGCTAGTTGCGCGTCAGCGTGTGAGCCGGGGACTATCCACCCTCAGGGAGCGCTTGGAGGACTACCGATGACGGTATTGCCCAACCTAGAACGACTGCTCGGGGATGCTGCCGATCGCCTCGGCGCAAGCCCAAGTTCCGAGGTCGTGAGCCCTTGTAGCCGGCCGTCTAGCCGCCGCCCGCAGCGACGGTTCGGAGGGCTTGCGGCTCGCTCGTTACGCGTGAGCGTGATGATCGGAGTGGGTGCGGCCGTTTTCGCAGCTGCTGCTGTTGCGGGCGTCGGTCTGCTTACGATGGGGACGTCGATCGGGCCACAGCCGGATCACTCCCCGGCTTCCAGCATAGGCTGGGGAAGCCCGGTGCGCGACAGCATGGAAGTGCTTGCGTTACGAGTGCCCGACCCCGCCGGCGGGCCCCCATGGGGGTTGGGCGTGTTCGAGACGACGCGCGGGGTTGCGTGTCCGGTCACTGGGCGAGTCAGTCATGGGCAAATAGGAGCTCTGGGAATCGACTACGCGTTCAAAAATGACGGGCGCTTTCATCCGCTACTTCCCTCCTCGAGCATTGGTGTCGACTGCGAGCCGCCAGACGCCAATAGCCACCTCTTCCTGACGGGCTCACCGCCGCTCACTACCAGCAGCGGCGATACGGCGCAGTCGGCGGCTATCAGTCAGCGACCGCACTGCAATCTCCCTGGCGAGCACGATTGGGCCGTCCGCTGTCCGCAGGACAGTCTGCGCGTTCTCTACTATGGCTTTCTCGGACCAGCCGCCCGAAGCGTTGGCTATACGTTTGGCGGAGTCCGAGTCGAAGAAAGAGTCAGCGGACCAAGCGGCGGGTACCTCGTCGTTCTCCCAGCCCCTCCTGGGTCTACGGTCGGTAAAGCTGGTGCCCTCGGAGACGTTGCGGCCACGCCTACGCTTTACGCGACATACACAAACGGGCGCACCTGCGCAATTCAGAGCGTGTTATCGAGCCGTCCAGGCTCCTGCGCGCTCGTCGGGTACGTCCAAGCTCCCACAGACCTGCCGAGCCAAGCACTTATCGCTAGCCATGCCCGCGCGACGTACCACGGCGACGCCGGCATCGTCGTCACGTTCAAGGCTCGTGTCGCGGTCACGAACACACAAAGCGCATATGGCGTACATGTCGTCCAGCCGAGCACGCCTCCGTGCACGAACGAACCCGGCCTTGCTCCACTCGATACCAACACCGACGCGACAATCGCCGCCGGGGCTACCCTCAGTCTGACCGTGCGCCTGGCTTCCGCCTGCCGCGGGCGGTATGTCGGCCGGGTGTACTTCTACCGCGATACCTCGCCGTATGAGCCGCTCGCTCGACTCCTCGACCCTAACGCGCACCCGCCAGGTGTCACAGTCGCCGTGTTCACGGTCGTAGTTCCTTGACACGGGAACGGCGAGCATCAAACTCATGCGCGTGGCAACACTGCAATGCGGCGTGTGCTCCAAGACAAGCCGTTCGTCATCCGCCGATTGTCGACGGCGTGGCGACACTGCGTGTCACGCTGCGCCCTAAAAAACCGAGTAAGGGACTCTAAATGATTCATCGCGATACTTTGCCAAAATCGGCGATGTCGTCGCTTCGCCAACGACTTCGGTCGGTTCTCCCAATCGTGCTAGCCGTATCGGTGATTGCACTCTCTGGCGCTGCTGCCGCTGCTTTGACAGCCACCGCAGCAAACGCCACAAACCAAAACTACAACTGCTCGTCGGACGGCTTTGGCTCCACGTGCGAAGCGGCGGTGGGTAGCGACAACTGGGTCACCAACAACTACGCCATCGATTACACCAACAACAACGTATGTAGCGCCATACAGCAGTACGGTGGTGGGTACGTTAAGTACTGCTCCGGCAACTCCGCATATTCCGAGCTCGTTTGCGATTACCCTCAGGTTTATGGCTTTGGTGGAAGCAACAACTATTACTTGTACACCGACAACCTTGCGGGCAATGAAAATAACTACCAAAATTGCACGCAGTAGCGAGGAGAACGGGATGCTTTGGAAACAAACGGCTTTTATCGGTTTGCCGTCACGTGCACGCCGTCGATCCATTCGTACGCTTGCGGCCGCTTTTGGTGTGAGTATGTCCGTCTTGCTCGCGGCGAGCGGGCCCGGTACCGCCCAGGCGACGTTTGCCCCTAATCTGCCCGTGCTTTCCGCCGGCTCTGTCCGGACGCTGCTTGTATCAAACGGCAACGGCGATGTCTATAAGACGGTAGAGCCTGACGGTGACGTGTGCCTAACCCAGGCCAACTCGCAGGGCGAAAGTGCCACGGCTTGCGCCCACGCTGCGGAAGCCGCAACGTATGGAATTAGCCAAATCCAGGTGTTTAGTAATGGGGAATATGCTCCGGGCATCACGGTGCTTGCACCTACGGGTGTGGCGACCGTGGCTTTCAGTATGGACAATGGGTCCACTAGCGTGGTGCCAGTAGAAAACGATGTGGCGCAGCTTATAGGCCCCGATGTGAAGTCGGCGCAGTATGTACTGCCGGGCGACGGGTCAACGTTTAGCGCGACGGTACCTTCGGCGTCTGCGGCGCCGGCTTTTTCCGCGAGCGGTGGGTGACACCATTAGTCTTCGGTGTTTGTCGCACGAGGCACGGCGGCCCGAAAGGGCCGCCGTGCTTGTCTCGGGGCTCCAGCGTTTGCGCGATTAGCTCGTGGCTTCGTACGGCAGCTTGCATCGCGAGTTGGAGATGACTAAGCGCACGGGTAGCACGCCACCAACTATTGCGGCCAGTTTTCGACCACTTCACGTCGAGCCGCGCTTTAGGACGCAGCACTCCTTGTGGCGCGGGGGGCCGAACGTGGACGCGCGACATGCCCGGCAATTTCGTAGCTGACTTGGTCGGCGCGACACGGCCGGATGCGACGGATACGCTCTGGGCGCGGATGCTCCCGTTCAAGGACGACATTGGGCTTGCGCGCATGCCGGTGATCACGCTCGCGCTGATCCTCGCGAATGTCGTCGCCTACGTACTTGCGGGGGTTCACGCCGGCGGGTTGATCGGCGGGCCGAGCGTGCAGACGGTCGCGCGCTACGGCGCGATCCCCTACGAGTTCGTCCCATTGGGGGCAGCACTGCGCGGTCGGGCTCGCGGGTTTCGGCCAGGCGGTGCTCTGTAGCGGCCAGCACGGCGTGCCCGGTCGTGTCGGGCCGCAGCCGTCGACGTGGGAGACGGCGTTCACGGCGATGTTTTTGCACGCGAACATCCTTGGCCTCGCGGTCAACATGATCTTCCTGGGCGTTTTCGGCGCGAGCGTCGAGGACGGCGTCGGGCGCCTCGCGTTCTTCGGCTTTTACCTAGGCGGCGGCGTGGTGGCGCTGACGTTCCAGGTCCTGCTCGCTCCCGACTCGGCGACGCCGACGCTCGGCGCCTCGGGTGCGATCGCCGCGGTGCTCGGCGCGTACATCGTGCTGCACCCGCACGCGAACGTCCGGACGTTGGTCGTCGCGATCTACCGCTTGACGATTGTGGAGCTCTCCGCATGGGTCGTGCTGGTGTCGTGGTTCGCGCTCGACGCGATCCTCGGAGCGGTCGGCCTGTCGACGGAGTCCGGTGACAGTGCCGGCGTCTCCTACTACGCGCATTGGGGCGGCTTCGCGTTCGGCGTGCTCGTCGGGCTCGCACTGCTCGGACGCGGCCGGGAGCAACCGCGCCTCACTGAGTTCGCCGCCTGATCGGCAGAACGCACCGCTCGACTCAGCCTCGGTCGGGGTCGGCCCGGGCCGACATGATCGTGCAGTCAGCGCAGTGGGGCGCGGTTGTCAAGGGCAGTCCGTCAGGACCGGCCGTAGGCCGCCCCGCAGGGGTGCCCTTTACAACCGTGCCCCACGGAGCTACGCGGGAGATCGAGCCTCCACGCCGTCGCGTTAGCGCCAGGACGCGGGTGCGGGTCTGCCGCCGGAGTGCCGGAAGCGACGCCGCACGAGGCTCGTGATGTTGCGCACGTTGTCATGCTGTTCGTCGAAAAGGCGCTTGAGCGCACGACGGGGGGAGGGCGGTATCAGGGATGGGCGGCGCATGGATGCGGAACCGCTGTACGCCGGCGGCGCTAGTCGATTCGGTTGCGCGCTGGTTGAACGGTCGGCGAGCCGATGCCCGCTGAGCTCGACCCGCGCACGTGGCTGAGCCTCGAGGGACGCGGGCCGGGCGAGCACGACTGGATCAAGCTCTACCTGATCGCCGTCGCGGTGCTGATCCCGACAGCGGTCTTTCAGATCCTCACGGTGTTCCTGCTGACGCTCCTGGTCACGCTGATCGCGAACGGTCACGGCGACTTCGGGCTCGCGAACCTGCTGCCGTGGGTCCTGGTCGGCGCCTACTTCGCCTGGGCGACCAGCGCGCTGATCGTCCCGCTCGGCGCCGGCCGCTATCTCGCCGACGGCATCGGGGCGCGACGCCCAACCGCCGAGGAGACGGACGCCTACCGAGACGCGATGGGCTCGCTGCCGCTCGAGCGCGTGAGGCGACAGCCGAAATGGCTTTACGTGCTGGACCGCCACGAGCTGAACGCCGCCGTGGTGGGCGACGTGATCATCATCAACCGAACCGTCTTCGACAGCGAAAACCTCGCGGCCGTGATCGGGCACGAACTCGGCCACCTCAACAGTATGGACATCCGCGTCAGCTGCGCCGCTAACCGACTCGCCTCACTCGCCCGCCTCACCGAGCAGGTGCGCACAGAAACGACCGAGGCGAGCCGGTCAGGACAGCCCGTCGGGTGCCTGGGAGGCCTCGGCATGCTGATCGTCCGCGGCTGCTCCGGCGGACTTCAAACCACGATGATGGGACCGGCTTGGGCGAGCTGGTGGCGCCTGCGCGAAGTCGCCGCCGACGACTACGCCGCCCGCCTCGGGCAAGCCGACCAGCTCGCCAGATTCCTCGACGAGAACGTGCTCCTGTACGACATACCGATCCGCTTCGTCTGGATGACCACCCGGAGCCACCCACCGAGCGCGCTACGCATCGAACGCCTGCGCCAGCATCTCGAGCGTGGCTGAGCCGAGAGCCCTGCCGGCTTTGCCTGCTCGCGGGCGAACGCGACACCCCCCCAGATGGGGGGTTCACATCCCCCCAGTCGGCGGCTCTTGCCGTGGCGGTTCACATACGGCGCGCACGCTCTGCCACGCTTCAGCTGTAGCGGCGATGAGACCGCATACCGGCCTTCACCGCCGTTCGCAAGGCGTATCCGAGCGAGGTGAGGCCGATGCAGTTGGTGGATTCGCTGGGACGAGATGTAGAGCGCCGTCGACGTTCCGACGGTCGTGACGAGAGCTGCAGCAACGTGCGACGCGGCACCACTCCTGCCACGTTGCCCAAGGCCCGAGGTCCGCGTGCCACGACGCATCCGGCGCTGGGCCTGCTAAAGGCGTTCGCCGCCGTTATAGGCCCAGCTGGCGCTGCTAGCGGGTTTGCGCATGCCGACCTCGTGCAAGCGTTGAGCCTAGGTGTAGCGGCGTGCCTCGGAGTGCTCGCAACTGGTGCACTTCGCAATCCAAAGCCGGCCGCGCACGCGAGATTCTGGACCGCTGTCCTCGTGGGCGCTTCGCTGTTTCTCGTAGCGGATGTCTTCTGGATCGCCAACTCCGGCTCGACGCCTTCGCGAGGGTCACCGCTCGATCCTGCCGCTGTGGAATCAATAGGACCGGTGCGAGATTCTGATCCGCCGAAGCAACGGGCTGTGGCCATGGTCGTACAGCAATTCGCCGCCGGTGTCGACCCGCAGGCGCTGGCTGTTAGCCAGAACAGCGTCGATGTGCTCACTCAGGACGGGGTTTCCGAGTTCGACCCCGCGACACAGCTCTGGACGAAAACCATCGCCGTGCCCGGCGTGCCCGCGACGCTCGCTGCCGGGTACGGAAGGATCGTTGTCGTAGGCGACGGGACAGCCCGCTTCTACGACGGCACTTCCGGCGTTGAGACGAGGCCGCCGCTCGCGTTTGCCGAGTCGCCTGGGTGCGTCGTGATGGCACTGGATGCCGCCTGGATCTGCAACACCTCGAACTGGAAGGTGGATCGGTTCGATCTCGCGTCGGGAGGCTTCGAACCCGTCGGAATCGCATATCCGCCAACGTCGATTGTGGCTGCCGGCAAATCGATATGGGTAGCGACTAGTCGTGGCGTCCTCGAGCAGATCGACATGGCGCGCCACCGAGTCGTCGTTTACGAAATCCCGACCGGAGAAAACGCGATGGCGTTTGGGCTCGGAGTTATTTGGATCGCATACGCGAGCGACGGCGTGTTGGTGCAGGTCGATCCGCAGACCGGTCGCGCGTCGATTGCGCCGACCCGGCTCGCGCAGCAAACCAACGCGTTCGCCTTCGCCGACGGCTTTGCATGGGCTACGAGCCTCGCGACAAACCAGCTACAAAGGATCGACCCCGACGGT
>Ga0302319_10022562_pt1 | contig 11274 bp, 11 predicted proteins | sample Bog_T0_2_FD_203319 | JGI IMG/M metagenome (GOLD analysis project Ga0302319, IMG submission 203319) | Peat permafrost microbial communities from Stordalen Mire near Abisko, Sweden - Bog_T0_2 | ecosystem: Environmental > Terrestrial > Soil > Wetlands > Peat | place: Sweden: Abisko, Stordalen Mire...
CTTTGACCGGCACGCCCAGCCCATCACCCGCGAAAATGCGCTTGAACAAGCGGGCCACTCGCTCAGGCAGTCCGTCGCGGAAAACGCACAGTCTCCCACCGGCACCGCACTCAACCTCAACTGCCACGGAATCAGTCTCTAAACGTCGCCGACAGCAGATATGGAAATGCCGCTCATTACTAATAGCGAGAATCGGACCGATCAAATAAGGCGTAAGGAACACGGATGAACAAGCATATTGTGCAACTGATACGAGAGCGCTTTCACCCGCTCGTCCGTTTCTGCGGGCCGCAATCTGCAGGCGAGGTAGAGATCGACGGAGTGCGAGCGACGGTCTACCTTGGCGAACTTTCGATTTGGCTGTGGCCGGCTAAAAGCTCTCACAATGGAGTTCTGTCCGACGAACAACTCGGCGACGTGGTTTCGCCACACCTGCTGGTTCGCAATCTGCTTTTGTCGGCGCAGGCATCGATGCAATGTCTGTCAGGTCACTTAGACACGATTGAAGCGGCCGACGGAGACACCTTGTCATTGCTGCGGTATTACCTCGAAGATTCCGATGCAACGGTAGTCGATGGGATGGCCCTGGGACGAATACTCGGTCCACGAATAGGCGAGACAGCGCAATGAAGCCGTGTTATGACTGATTACTCTTGCTGGAAGGAAATCCAAACCCATGACCATTCGGGCCCGTTTGGGGTTGAGCGCTCCCCGCATGATCATGACATCGGTGCGCTTCTGGCATTCGCGTCGCTCATAGGTTCCGATGGCGTTGCGGTTTTATGCTCGAAAAGCGGGGATGACGAAAACCCCATCGTGCCAACGGCTACTGAGAAATAATCGCGATCTCTTTGTCCTTGATCTTGGAGAAGCCCTTCTTCAATCCCTGCAACGTTGCCTTTACATGCCGTTGCCTAACTTTTGGAAGAAGCGCCTCAATATCCTTCAACACCCCGCGAATGTTCACCGTCTGCCCTTTGTTTACAAAGGACTTGATGGCGCGTCCACCGTTTTCTTCCACAAACTCACTCACCTCCATCCAGCCGGACGCGCTTCCTACATCCAGCACGTAACCGTCTTCTGAGTAGAGGCAGAGTCCCATCTGATCACCTTTCGGGGCGTCCTGTCAGTCCGCGCCAGACATAAGCTCGTCAAAACGTTTCCACGACATCTTTTCTTTCAATTGTTTCTTTCTGCCTTTCCACCAAAGGCCGTCTTTACTCACCTTTAGTTCTCCCAGCTTCACTCCATCAACACGAATCTTGAACCCGACGTCAAGGTTTGCTAACTCTCCTTCGGGGATACTGAATTTCACGCGATGAGCCATTTCAGCCTCCTTGAAAATGCGGCTTCTAAGAACTGGCGAATTATACAGAGGAAACGTCCCAACCCGAAGCAAGTGGGGCAGCTTTCGCCGCCCCACTCTTCCGGTGTTTCAGTCACCAATCTCCCCGAGGACCTGAGAGATCAACTCGTAGGTCCTTTTGAGCGTTCGCCGTTCCACGGCGTTGAGATTGTTGGCGTCAACATCTGTGAGAAGCACATTCAGCTTCTTGCAAAGTTCTACGATGCCCAAGCCCGAGCCATCGCTAGCTTTGCCGGTTTTGTCTTTGAAGTGGGCTTCAGAGGATTCTTCCAACTCGCCCACCAGCATTCCGCCCTTGAGGAATCGGCCAACGAGCGGATCGTCGTTCTCGATTTTCTTGAGAACTTTCCGCGCTGCCCTGATCCCTTCCTGTGAGCGGTAGCCATCCCGAAAAACGTTGCCGAAATACAGCTGCAGGAGTTGCCGATTCAGTTTCGGGCCGGGAAACTCAGCCGCCGTGTTGGGATGGTGTTTTTTTACAGCATTCACAAGACCGTCAAGCTCCTTGATCTTGTCGTAGCCGACCACACCCGTTTCTTCGTTGTCGTCGATGCCGATCTTGTCCGCAACGTCAGAAGGCCACTTCGCCAAGACCTTCAGTTTGTCCTCGTGCTTACGGATGTTGACAGGAAGATCAGCCAGCAGCGCCCGCAGGTCTATCTCGTTCCTGATGTCCAGCCCGCGTTCCCTCGCCAATACGTGTAAATCGCGCAGCACGAGGGGAGTATCAAACGGCTCTTGGGCGGCGTTCAAAACTTGGCGGAGAATGATTCGCTGCTCAAGAGTCAGAGGCGGAAACACGATGCAGTTGATCTGCTTCTGATTCCTGCGCGACGCTTCATCGCGGCGTCCGTGACCGTCCACGATCCAGAATCGCCCCGAGCCGTCATCTTTCGTGGAAATGACGAGCGGGTAGATGATGCCGCCCAAAATGTCGTAGCTTTCGCTTATGGGCTTCTCCCGCTTCTTGTAGCGATTGGAATACTGGTCCGAGCCGGGGTTGGTGGGATCGGTGTCCAAGAGCGCGAGGTCAACAAGATGCTCGCCGATGGGTTTGATCCCGTGGATCGGGCTGCTGGTTAGGGTTTGAATGTGGTCGATGGTTTCTTTGATTGACGTAGGCATTTCTTCTCCTCGGTCCTGTGGAGGACCAATTGTTTGGAATTATGCCCTTGGGGGAGCGAGGATGAAGAGGGAAGGTCGAAACGCATTAGGTTCTGGAAAGAACCTTTGCAGTGGGAACTCGATTGCCCTCTCCGGTCCTCGCTAGGACCCCAAGGCACTCTTGAAAATAATCGCTCCGGCTGGCGGGCGTTGTCAAGAGGCGGGCGCACATTTATTTTCGGAGAGCGATTTACCCACTGACCGCACGGTGGCGGTTCGCTTAATAGACACGACCCGCCCAGTAATCGCTTCTGGAGTTTGGCTCATGCCGGCGGCCTCCAGTGCGGCGATGCGGCGATATAGCGCTGGCTCATCCAAGATATGGTTGATAATCGACCACTATCTGGATGATTATCCTCTCCCCAGAACTACTACTTCTTGAACTTCAATGAATGAAGTTGGAGGGCCCGTTGCAAATCTGGATCGTCAGGTCGGATCGGCTGGGAATCCTGCACCTTGATTTGAAACGGCTCAAATAGGGCCCAGTTTTCCAAGTCATGTCCATATTTCGATCGGTAGTAGATTCCCGCCAATCGCTCAGAGAACACGACGCGCGATACTAACTGCGTCAGATTTCGCGGAGCCGTCATCTGCAAAACAGATGCGTCCAAGTCATCGAAACCAAACCTCTGTAGCTGGCCTGCTAGCACAATCCGCAATCGGCTGATCCATTCACTGCTACAAATGTCGGCATACTCTCCGCCAGCAGTGGCCACTCCCATCATCCGCTTCTCGATCCACTCCAATGGCACTTCCCCCAACGGACAGTAGTCATCTTCTCCCTCAATCTCAGCCAATTCAGCCAGGAGTTTGATATCGACACGGAATCGAGCGAGGGTTTCGAGGAAGCAACCGAGTCTTTGCGAGGATGCATACAGAACACGGTATATCCCTTCGGGATCGTCAAAGCGATTGCCAAAGGTTCCGTCCGGTCCCGCCGAGGCCCAGTCGGGGACAGACCAGGGATCGGGCTTCCTTCCCAACCGATAGATCACGCCGGGGACTTTCAAGACTAACTATCCTCCGGCTAAAAATGCGCGCGCCGCGCCAAGAATCTCCGGGCCCACGGCCTCTACATTCTCTTCTCGCAAAAGCCGAATCGGCACGCGATCGTTCAACTCTGGATTCAGACCGGTGAACCAGGCCTGAACCACGCGTGGCCCTTCGTGATCGCTAATCATCTTCGCCAGTCGATAAGCAAGCCGCAATCGTTCTTCAACTCCCTTGTACGATTCTGAGCCTGCCATCCAACGCTCCACTGCTCTAGCGTCCTTGACCGAAGCAATGTATGCCGTCAATTTCTTCCCTAGGATTCCCGTCAGCTCCGTGACGAGTTTGGAAAACTCAAGAGTGGTCGCTTCCCGGTACGCCAGCAAGTCCGGTCGTGGTGGGGTCAATACTGCCATGTCTGCCATCTCCCTAACCTCACCCCGAGTGTATCAAAATAGCTTACAAATCACAACACAATTGCGCTAAAATATCATGGTTCTAAGCGTAAATGTTTGCGAGTGCGACTACAGAAACCTGCATCGGCGGTTACCGTCCACATCGCACCATGTTGTGACATTCGTCAAGGTAACTTATAGCTGCATAAAGCATTATTCTATTTGGTGCATGAAATATTACTGAAAATATTTACACTACGACTCATCTAGAGATAGCATAACCGCTGGGGGATCAAGTGCAAAGGACAAGCACATTAAAGCAGCTAAAGCGGCATCTCCGCCCTGGACGTGTGTACCGCAGAGAAGACCTTGTGCCCTGGTCCCGCAGTGTTGATCGACACCTCAAAGAACTCACTGACGACGGAACCCTACAGAAGTTCCGCACCGGCTTGTATTACAGCCCTCGCAAATTTGACTTTGGAGAGGCTCCCGCGGACGAGCACGAACTGGTGAAAGCCTTCTTGAAGACCGACCGTTTTGTTCTGACCTCCCCGAATACCTACAACCAACTGGGACTGGGGACAACGCAGCTCTACAACAAACGGGTTGTCTACAACCAGAAGCGGCACGGGACATTTCCGCTCGGCAATCGAATGGTCACTTTCGAGCGCCGCATGAATGTTCCAAGGCGGCTCTCTCCCGAATTTCTGCTGGTCGATCTTGTTAACGAATTGGACGACCTGGCGGAGGATCGAGAGGATGTCCTTTCTCGCGTCCGCGAGAAAGCCAAGGAGATGGACCCGAGGAAACTCTCGCGGGCAGTTTCTCTCTACGGCAAGTATTCGACGCAGAAAAAGTTTCAGAAGATGTTGCACCGTCGCCCCTGACTCTTTCTACATGAACGACCGATGCATACCTTCGGATGTGGGCTGTGCCATTAGGCAGCGAAAGAAGATGCCGAAGGCAAGTGATCGCCGGACCCGTGATGGACAGGACCTACCGCCCCTTCACTAAACCTACGCGGCATTCGCACATGTGAGATAATTTCGGTTCTTCCCCTCTTGTCTGCAAAGACGATCCTTCACGTGTCCGGGCCGGGAGCCAGACGACCGTCGAGGCGTTTCAGAGGCCATGCCAGAGAATCCAGAACAGAAAGCTCGACGCGAGATTGACTGCAACCTTACGGCCGCGGGCTGGATTGTCCAGAGTATTCGAGACCTTGACCTTACGGCGGGACGTGGCATCGCAGTGCGCGAATTCCAAATGAAATCGGGATTCGGGTTCGCTGACTATTTGCTTTATTTAGATCGAAAGGCGATCGGAGCTGTAGAAGCGAAGGCCGAAGGCACGCTCACGGGCGTCGAGGCGCAAACAGCGAAATACGCTGCTGGCCTGCCCCTAAATCTACCAGCCCACATTCGCCCATTGCCTTTCTTATTTGAATCGAATGGTGATGTCACCTACTTCACAAATGGTCTCGATCCGATTCCTCGCAGCCGGAAGATATTCAATTTTCCACGCCCCGAGACGCTTTGGGAACTGGCGTCCCAGCCCTCGCAACTACGCGCGAGGGTAAGAGAGCTGCCACCGCTGGATGATTCTGCACTCTGGAAAGTCCAGGCGAAAGCGATCCGCAACCTCGAAAAGTCCTTCGCCGACGCTCACTCCCGCGCCCTGATCCAGATGGCCACAGGTTCCGGAAAGACGTTCACTTCCGTCACTGTTGCCTATCGGCTCCTCAGGTACGCAGGTGCCAAGCGAATTCTCTTTCTCGTTGACCGGAGCAACTTAGGCAAACAAGCGGAAGACGAGTTCGCCGACTTCGAACCGTCGGATGATCCCCGCAAATTCCCACAGTTGTTTACGATTCAGCGTCTCAAAACAAATTCGATTAATCCTGCTGCGAAGGTGGTGATCACGACGATCCAGCGGCTTTATTCCATGCTGAAGGGAGAGACAGAGTTTGACCCTGGGAATGAGGAGGGATCTGGATTCGATTCCGCGAAGCCATGGCAAGGTGAACCACCAGACGTTATCTACAACGGAGGGATTCCTCCAGAGTTCTTCGATTTCATCGTCATCGACGAGTGTCATCGGTCGATTTATGAGCTGTGGGCTCAGGTACTGCTTTACTTCGACTCATTCCTGATCGGCTTAACTGCCACACCCGCTGGCAAGACCTTAGGTTTTTTCAATCAGAACCTCGTCACCCAGTACGGGCACGACGAAGCGGTGTCCGATGGCGTCAATGTTGACTTTGACGTGTACCGCATCCGTACCCGCGTCACGGAAGGCGGAGCGACTATCGTTGCCGGGGAAACCGGCGTCTATGTTGACAAGCGCCACAAGCTTACCCGTGCCGAACGTCTGCAATTGCTCCAGAGGGACCTAACGTACACGGCGAATGAGCTTGATCGCGACATTGTTTCCGAAAGCCAGATCCGCACCGTTCTTCAGCAATTCCGTGAGAAGGTCATTCCCGATGCCTTCCCTGGCCGACAGGAAGTGCCTAAGACACTGATCTTCGCGAAGGACGACTCCCATGCGGACGACATCGTACGGATTGCGCGAGAAGTGTTTGCGGAGGGAAACGACTTCTGCCAGAAAATCACCTATCGCACAGGCTTTACTCGGATCACCAACAAAGTGAAGAACGATGATGGCACAGAATCTGAACTGACGGAGTGGGTGAGGACATCTACCCTTTCACCAGAGGAGATTCTGGCCAACTTCCGTACGAGTTTCTTCCCGCGAATCGCCGTGACGGTTGACATGATCTCAACGGGAACAGACGTGAAGCCGATCGAATGCGTGTTCTTCATGCGGAACGTGAAGTCCGCTGGGTTCTTCGAGCAAATGAAAGGCCGTGGAGTCCGCATCATTTCACCTGACAAATTAAGAGTAGTCTCTCCCAGTGCAAGGTCCAAAGACCGCTTCATTATTGTTGACGCCGTGGGAGTGTGCGAGCACGATAAAACGGACTCATGCACATTAAACCGACAGCCGTCGGCAAGCCTTGAGAAGGTGCTCAACTATATCGCGCAGGGCGGCAGTGATCCGGATGCTCTCACCACGCTGGCCGGGCGTTTGGCGCGAATGCAGCGGGAATTTAGCCCAGATCAACTTGCAGAACTAAGGGAGCTCGCGGACGGGAAGTCATTCCCGGAGCTATCCAACTATTTACTCGCGGCAGTGGATCTGGATGCGCAGGCCGCTAAGGCAAGAGAAATCGCGGGTGGGGGTGAGCCCAGCGAGGAACAGAGAAAGACCGCTGTGGATCAACTCGTGCAAGAGGGTGTGACGCCATTCATGAAAGCCAAGTTCCGGCGCCGCCTGCTGGAGATTCGGCTGCAAAACGAGCAGACGATTGACCGCCACACCATAGACGAAGTCCTCTATTCAGGTTTTGATGCTGCGGCTCTCGACAAGGCACAAACGAAAGTTAAAGATTTCCGCGCCTGGATCGAGCAAAACCGCAGCGAGTTGACGGCACTCCAGCTCTTATATTCAGGAACCCGCCCACTGAGGCTAACGCTGAAGGACCTTCGCGATCTCAAGGAAGCAATTGCCCGACCTCCACTGTCCGCCACACCGATCCAGCTATGGCGCGCTTTCCAAGCGACTGAGGCAGACAAGGTGAAGGGATCTGGCGGTAAGCAACTGGCCGATCTGGTGAACCTTGTCCGTCATGCCCTGGTTCCGGACAGCGAACTTGCTCCTTATCGGGAAGGCTTGGTCGCACGCTATCAGGAGTGGCTGAAGGAGCGCGACGCTGAGAAGACGTTCACGAAGGAGCAACGAGAATGGCTGGATCGAATGGCGGAACAAATCGCTACAAGCTTGAACATCGAGCCCGAAGACTTTGATTACGGTTGGTTCGGACAAAATGGATGCCTCAGCAAGGCGCACCTCATATTCGAAGGGCAACTCATGCCACTCATTTCCGAGTTGAATGATAGGCTCGCCTCATGAGTAACGGCTCATCTATCGTTTCGCCCTTACCGCCTGGATGGGGGCTTGCGGAGCTTGCAAAGATTGCTCGGATAAATCCCGCTCTTGACTGCCCAAACCCCCGCGAGGAGGAGGTGGTGGTGAATTTCGTTCCGATGCGTGCGGTTGAACCTGAAGGAGGCGGCTTGCTGCGCCCAGAAATGCGCCCTTACGGCAAGGTCAAGAAGGGATACACCGCGTTCCAGTCCGGGGATGTGATTATGGCAAAGATCACCCCTTGCATGGAGAACGGGAAGACTACGGTCGTTCCTGACCTTCCTGGCACGATATGCTTCGGTTCTACCGAATTTCATGTTTTGAGGGCTGAGAAGGGAATAGAGCCGAAATGGTTAGCCAACTTCCTGCTTCAGCATGAAGTTCGCCGGGCCGCTCAACGCAAAATGACAGGTGGCGTAGGACAGATGCGTGTGCCGGCAAGCTTCCTAGAAAATGCGACCATTCCGGTTGCCCCGTTTGCGGAACAACAGCGAATAATCGATGCAGTTGACGAGCTGCTGTCTGATGTTGACGCGGGAGTCGCGGCGCTGCACCGAGTGCAGAAGAAACTGGCTCAATATCGCGCAGCTGTTTTAAAGGCAGCGGTGGAGGGTGCCCTAACAGAGGACTGGCGGGGCCAACATTCTCATTCGGAGTCCGCTCATGTCCTTCTTACACGAATTCTCGACGATCGCCGCAGCCGCTGGGAACAAGATCAGCTCCTAAAGTTTGCTTCTGCAGAAAAAGAACCACCAAAGCAATGGAAGGCAAAGTATAAGGAACCCGTCACTCCAGATACGAGCAAGCTGCCGGTGCTGCCTAGCGGATGGTGCTGGACGACTCTTGACCAACTTTGTTTTGAAATTCGTAACGGCTACTCCCTAAAGCCGGACGCCGAGCAGGGAATCCCGATTCTACGTATCAGTTCGGTTCGAGCTCTCTGCGTAGACTTAACAGATGTTCGCTACCTCTCCGCCACATCGTCCGACTATGCCGAGTTCTTAGTTGCGACTGGAGATTTGCTCTTTACTAGATACAACGGTACCAGATCCCTCGTAGCTGTCTGTGGAGTGGTCCCCGAGATCGAATCACCACTTGTCCATCCGGACAAGTTGATCCGAGGGAGGATGGGAAGTGAGCTTACGCTAAGCGGCTACGTTGGTATAGCCTCGAATACAGGAATGTCACGGAAGTTCTTGGAATCAAAAATTAGAACAACCGCGGGGCAAGCTGGCGTCTCGGGCGGCGATATAAAAAGAACTCCCATCCCACTCCCGCCTCTTGGAGAGCAAGAAGTCGTGATTGCCGAAGTGGAGGCGCAGCTATCAATTATTGACCATCTCAAGGCTGATCTGGAGTCAAAGCTCAGAAACTCCAAGGGCTTACGCCAAGCGATCCTCCGGGATGCTTTTGCTGGCCACCTTGAAGCACAGGATGAAAATGACGAACCGGCTTCGGAGCTCCTGAAACGGATTGCCACCCAGCGAGAGAGACGCACCGGGCGAAGTACGCCAGCATGGAAGGGCCCTGCAGAAAAACCACTGAAACAGATAGCTGTGCTGTCGCGAAAAGATAGATAACGAGACTTTATGGACGCCTCACAGATTGGAAAGCGAGCCTGGGGATACGCAGGAGTACTACAAGATGCCGGGTTAAGTTGCTTTGAATACGTTGAGCAGCTCACGCTACTTCTGTTCCTCAAGATGGCGGACCAGCTAACCGAGGAACCGCACAACAAACCGGCGATTGTCCCTCCAAAGTTGGGCTGGAAGGCGCTACTGCCGTTGGACGGCCCTGTCCTGGAAGAAAAATACCGTGAGATCCTCGAAAAACTGGCGCTCAAGAATGGAATGCTTGGTGCCATTTTCAAGAGTGCCCGCTGCGAGATTCACAACCCTGCACTGCTGAAACAGATTATTGTCAATCTAATCGACAAGGTGGACTGGCTCAGCCTGCCGGTAGATGTGAAAGGGACGATCTATGAAGAACTACTGCAGCGTTCTGCCGCTGAGTCGTCTCGGGGGGCAGGCCAATACTTTACGCCACGCCCGGTGATCCAGACGATGTGCGAAGTGATGCAGCCAAGTCCCGAGGACCGAATCTGCGATCCAGCAGCAGGTACTGGAGGTTTCTTGTGTAATGCCTACAACTATGTCCTCGGAAGGTTCGAAGCCGATCTAGACCGAGACCAGAAGCGAGCGCTACGGGAAGAATTGGTCGAAGGGATGGAACTTTCGCCCAAGGTGGGACGCATGTGCGCAATGAATCTCTACCTGCACGGAATTGGTGGCGACAAGGTGGTTATTCATCCTGGCCACGACAGCTTGATTGCGCCGTGGGGGAAAGAATACACAATGGTCCTTGCCAATCCTCCATTTGGAAAGAAGCAAAGTTTGCTCTTCGTCAACGAGGAAGGCGACACCGAGAAAGAGGACCAAGTCGTAGTGCGCGAGGACTTCTGGACCTCCACCAGCAACAAGCAGCTGAACTTTGTGCAGCACATTTATTCCCTGTTGAAAATCGATGGGCGCGCTGCAGTGGTGTTGCCAGACAATGTCTTGTTCGAGGGTGGTGCGGGCGAAAAAGTGAGACGTAATCTGCTCCAGAAGTGCCGAGTTCATACTCTCCTGCGATTGCCAACCGGAATCTGGTATTCGCCGGGTGTTAAGGCAAACGTGCTCTTCTTCGACAAAAAAGAAGGCCGCGCTAAACCATGGACCGACAAGTTGTGGGTCTACGATCTGCGAACGAACATGCATTTCACATTGAAACAATCTCCTATCCAGCGCAAGGATTTCGACGAGTTTATCGAGTGCTACAAATCGGGTAAGACACACAAGCGCAAGGAGACCTGGAGCGAAGAGAATCCGGAAGGACGCTGGCGCTGCTACGACTATGAGGAACTGACCAAGCGTGACAAGCTCAGTCTTGATCTTTTTTGGATCAAAGACAAGAGCCTGACCGATACTGACTCGTTGCCTGCCCCCGAAATTATTGCACAAGAGATTACGGATGATCTTGAATCTGCCCTAGAGCAATTCACGAAAATCGCAGCAAGATTAGCGAAGAAGGCTCCGCCAGCCGAAGAGGAAGTGGAGACAGTTCGCGATTCGCCAGTTCTTAGCCAATAAGACGACAGGCGACAATCCATATGGCCATCTACGAAATTACCAAGGACTCACTGCTTGCTCTTCCCACCACTACGTTTTCAGCACAAGACATTCGCGAGCGGTATGACCTACAGCGCCTTTTGCGGACACACATCGAGGCAATTGCTCCGGAGACCTACGTCCTTGCGGAAGAATACGGCGAATGGGAGGATGCAAAGCGCCGTATAGACCTGCTCTGCGTGGATAAAGCGGCCAATCTCGT
>Ga0302319_10022568_pt1 | contig 11272 bp, 10 predicted proteins | sample Bog_T0_2_FD_203319 | JGI IMG/M metagenome (GOLD analysis project Ga0302319, IMG submission 203319) | Peat permafrost microbial communities from Stordalen Mire near Abisko, Sweden - Bog_T0_2 | ecosystem: Environmental > Terrestrial > Soil > Wetlands > Peat | place: Sweden: Abisko, Stordalen Mire...
GCCCTGGTGCGCGCCGTTCTGGTTGGCAACGTCGCGGCTGATCTTGCGGTCGTGTTTGACAGCCGTCCAGATGCTGATGTGGATGGCGGCGAGCATTGCACGTTCGGTAATCATTGAATGGCCTCCGAGTGTTGCACACCGAAGCGAACAAACTCCGGCGTGTGGGTGATGGCGGTGTCTCGCGCCGCCGCGTCGCGCATCGCCATGACGCGCATCTCGGTCGGCATACGGTCGAGATACTTGAGCCCTCTGGCCACCGAGTTGTCCGTCATGGCCCGCCCAAGCGCTGTTGCAATTGCGATTTGTGCCGAGGTCTCTGCCGGAAGCGGCGCAGTCTCAGGGTTGAGCAGGATCTCGTCGATCGACGGCAACTGCCGAAAGAGCCGAAGGAATGCGATCAGCTCCGCGGCGGCGGCAGGGCCCACCGTGCCATCGAGCAATTGCGCTTCAAACTCGCTCGCACCTGAAAGGAAGGTGGTCTTTTGCCGGTTTGCAATGCCGCGCAGAACATTGGAGGCCATTTCCCAGGATCGGGGAGTGGGCCAGGCGTTGGCATCCGAGGTGGCGTCGGCGGTGTGCAACAGGTCCGGCTTGAAGCGAAGGAATGCGATGATCTCCGGCCGTACGCCTGCGCTTACGGCCCACTTGCACCAGTCGTTGAGATCGGCTTCAAGTTCGAGATGAACAAAGCGGTTGCGCAACGGCCGCGGCATCGAGAAATGCACTCCCCGCTCGGAGGCCGGATTGCCGGCGGCAATGACCACCCAGCCGTCCGGCAACACATACTCTCCCAGCTTGCGGTCCAGAACCAGTTGATAGCAGCCGGCCTGCGTCATCTGCGGAGCCGACGTTAGCTCGTCGAGAAAAAGAATGCCTTTCCCGGCAGTGGGAAGGAACTTGGGTGGCACCCATTCGGTCTGGTCCTCTTTGATGCGCGGCAGCCCGCGCAGATCGACCGGATCGAGTTGTACGGCGCGAACGTCCAGGAACTCAAAGTCGAGATCGTCCGCGACCTGTGCGACGATTTGCGATTTGCCGACGCCACACGCGCCCCAGATATGCAGAGGCACACGTTCGCCGATCAGCGCATGAAGCGCCTCGTAAAGCTTCGATGGTTTCATCTATTTGTCCTTGTTAGCGGAGGTTGCTGAAACGCGGTTCGCTGGTGAGACCATTGTTTTCGAGACTCATTCATGCCGTTTCGGCTTGAGAGTCTTGAAAATGTGTGAGTTTCCATTCCTGAATTCAAAGAATCTGGCATCTGGCGCCAAATACCTTCGTCCCCACATCCCTTGCGAGGAACTACCATCGATAGGGTTGTTGCCGAGAATGCGCGTAGACCTGAGCCGCACAATTCAAACGATTAGATCGGTTTGTTACAATCCCTCGGAAGGGCAATCGCCCTAAGAATGGTGTTCATTTGCATCGGGAAGGCCAATGAGGACGCCGTAAGTCGTTGAATCATTGCTGCGTATGTGGCTCTTCAGTACCGTACGCCACTTGCCGCAATGCCTACAAACTCACGAGAGGAGGTGAGTATGGAAGGTATTTCCAATGATCGGTATTCAGCTGCGGAACAAGGCCTCGGATACATCTATCAGCCGCGGTTCGCCTTGCTCCGGCTCTTGCAATTGCCGGAGAGCACGTCCGTCCTAGTTGAGAAGGACGATGACCTTGATTTCCTAGACAAAGACGGCATCAAGACACTCGGCTCCCTTAAACACAAAGCTTTGGGTGATCGCTTAACCGACCTCTCGACGGATTTCTGGAAATCTGTTCGGATATGGCTGAATCGCTATAACCGCGATGAGCGTAGTGAAGCTGGTCTTCGCTTCTTTCTGTTCACGACGAGTACTGTTTCAGAAACTTCCTTCCTGCGGCGTTTTCTTTCTAATCCACTCCCCTTGGGAGACGAGGCGGTTTCGCTGTCGCAACTTGCGTGTGACGTGCTCGCCAGGAGCAAGTCAGAGTTGATCGGGACCATCGCCCAAGCATTTCGCGAACTCAGCGAAAAGGAACAGGAGGATTTCCTATCGCGCATCGTCATATTCGATGCGTCGCCCCGAATTTATGATGTGCCTTCGGTCATCAAAGACCAGCATATGCGTAGCATCCGGCGCGGGTGTAGGGATGCCATTTTTGAGCGTCTCGAAGGCTGGTGGAACGACACTGTCGTAAATCTGCTATCCGGTCAGCGCAAAGAAGCGATTTTCGGTTACGAAATCTCAGACAAGCTCTCTGCATTTGCAGAGGAGTACAGATCCGATAACCTGCCCATCACATTTCGGGGAAAATCGCCTGCAGGCCAGATCGATGCGGAAAACGACCCACGTCTTTTCGTTGTCCAGTTGCGGGAAATCGGCATCGCGTCTAACAGAATCCACAATGCCATCCTGGACTACTACAGAGCTTTTGAGCAGCGGTCAGCCTGGGCGCGTGAGAACCTTTTGGTTTCGGGAGAAATGGAAGAATACGAGGATAGCCTCGTTGATGAGTGGAGTCGCTACAGAGATGTGGTCTTTGAGGACCTCAACAAGGAAAGTGCAGATACAGTCCTCTTGGAAGCAGGTAGGGCGTTGTATAAGTGGGCCGACATGGAAAGCGGCAATATCAGTGCGCTCCGCATCCGGGAACGCGTGACCGAACCATACGTTGTGCGTGGCGGCTTCCATATTCTCGCCAATGTTCGTCCGCAGCCAAGGGTATATTGGCACCCCCGTTTTTTAAGCCGCGTAGGCGATTTGCTGGGGGTGACTGAATGAAACGGTGGGATCAACGACCATTCGAAATTCGCAATCTCTTCAACCCAGCCTTCTGCGGCCTGATTCTTTTCAGGGCATTGCAAGGATACGAGGAAGAGAACCCGGATGGTATGCCATTCTCCCTTACGTTGCTCGTATTACCTATGTGTCTGCAGAAAGACTCGCGCCAAGTGATTGCAGACAACCCACGCAGCTATCTTTTGAAGACAGTCGAAAAGAATCCCCAACTGCTGGTTGGCTTCGCTGACCGCACGATAACCTTGTTGCCGTTTGCATTTGAGGCTTTCGGTTTATTGATGGAGAGAGGTTGCTTCGTTGTGTCACAAGACGGTCGACTGAAGACCGTACCTGGACGTGTTCGCAAATCCGTCACCGGCACAAACGAATCCATCTCCTGCCAACGCGTAGCACGCATCATCGGAAAAGAGTTCGCCCGCATCGCGGATCGCGTAACGGTGTACACGACTTTTGGAGTACGGCCATGAAAATCAAGTCGATTCACATCTATAGTCACGACGGCCAGCGCAGAGATCTTCAATTCAACGTCAGCGGTCTCAACGTGATCACTGGTCGGTCTTCTACCGGCAAATCGGCACTCTCTGAAATCATTGAGTACTGCATGGGGCGCTCGACATTCAACGTGCCCGAAGGCGTTATCCGTGACAAGGTCGCGTGGTTTGCTGTGATCTATCAATTCCCTCAGGAGCAAGTACTAATAGCCAAACCAACTCCGACTATGGGAGGCACGAACTGCAGCACCGTAATGCAGCGACGGGGATCCCAAGTGGTCGCACCTGCATTCGAGGAACTGGCGGTCAACACGGATGATGATGCAGTCGTCGCCCTACTGTCGCGGTTGCTGGGTATTCCAGAAAACAGAACCGATGTTGCTATAGAACACAGCCGTGACAGTTATGACGCTAACGTCAAGCACACCTACTACTATCTCTTCCAGAAACAAGGTCTCATAGCTAACAAGGATCAGCTCCTTTATCGCCAGATTGAGGCATTCCAGCCACAAGCGATCCGTGACACGCTGCCAATACTTCTGGGCGTCTCTTCTGATGACCGCTACGAATTGGAAGCCAAACTTCGAGTTGCGCTGCGGGAGTTGAAGCTCAATGCAAAGCTCATTGAACAGGCTCGGGATGCCATCGATACATCTCAACAGAAAGGCATCAGCCTTTTCTCGGAAGCCAAGACAGTCGGTATCATTGAGTCGGAGAACCTCCGGGTTGGTGCAGATGGTGTAATTGATGCGCTGCGTAAAGCGTTGCAATGGAAGCCTGATTCTGTTCCAGAGGATGATGGCCATAGGATTTCTCGGCTGGAGAATGAGCTTGGAGAAATGCGCAAAGATCGGCGTGAGATTCAATCGAGGATTGACGCGGCGCGGCAATTCTCGAAGAAGGCTGGGGGGTTCGAGAGCGAGGCTGCTGAGCAATTGGATCGACTGGCTTCGATCAAGGCTCTCCCTAAAAATCCTCAAACGGGTGAATGGCAGTGGCCTTTCAGCGAGAAAAACCTATCTCTAGAATCTCCTGTCGCCAACGTACTACTCAATGAACTGGCGACTTTGGATGAAGAAATGAGCATCGTTGCAGGTCAGCGCCCTAAACTGGAAGCGTACCTGACCGAGTTGGATGCTGAGGTTCAGACAATTGTGGATTCGATCAAAAGCAAGGAATCTGAGCTTTCTGCCGCGATCGCGGCAAATGAAATCATCGCTGAAATGGGCACTCGAAACAATGCTGCGGCGCGCGTGGTAGGCCGCATCAGCTTGTTTTTGGAGAACCTGGTTCCGAATGAGGAACTTCAATCGCTCGAAGCAGAGCATCGCCGCCTCAGGTTTAAGGTTGACGAACTGGAGAAGAAGATCGGTGCCGATAACAGCAACGAGCGGCTGACTTCGATCCTGAACAATATTTCGTCAAATATCTCGCGGTACATTCGTGCTTTCGAGGCTGAATTCAGTGCATTCCCTGTGCGATTAGATCTTGCCAATCTCACCATCGTCTTTGATCGACCTGATCGATCAATACCGATGAGTCGAACTGGTGGTGGTGAGAATCATCTGGCCTATCACCTCTCAGCCTTGTTGGCGCTGCATCTCTTTGCTGCGAAGAACAACCGCCCTATACCCCAATTCTTGTTAATCGATCAACCAACTCAGGTCTACTTTCCCTCTGAAAACGTCTATCGAGAAGCTGATGGCTCGATTCAGAAGACTGAAGCAGACGCAGATATGGATGCAGTTCGCCGATTGTTCATGTTGTTACTGAAGTTCACGCAAGAAGATGTCCCTGGTTTTCAACTCATCGTAACCGAGCATGCAAACCTTAGGGACCAATGGTTCCAGGACGCACTTGTTGAGCAACCCTGGAGTAAACCGCCTGCGCTTGTTCCAGAAAGCTGGCCGGACGAGTAAAGGCCAATGTGAGCTAACTGGGTTCTATATCAGCAACTTTCGCAACTGCGACATCCTAACCTGATAAGAACGTTACCATTGGCGATAATCGCGTTGGCAGGGTCAACTTGTTGCCGCTCGATTGTCGTTGAGTATCCTCCATCAGGCAGCCTCATCCAGTTCTTCGGTCTGCTCAATTGGTTCGTCATCGTCGATTTCTACAAATCCTAGGTCATCTTCAGGTTCAGCTGGCGTGGTAGTGGGGGTGGCCGTCGGTGTCGGCATATCGAAGAGGCTTGCGAGCTTCTGGGGCGCAGGTTTCGCTGGTTCGGCAGGCTTGGCGGTCGGAGCATAATGAGTGACTTCTGTATTCGGCGGCGCTGTCTTGGACGGCATCTTCGACTTCGTGCGCGCCTCGGCCTGGGCCGCTTTGGAAGCAGCATCCATCTCGGCCCTGGCCTTCTCCAGGGTGTTCTTCATTTGAAGATGGGAGCCGACGAAGCCGATAATGGTCGAGGACAACTCGGCGTCGAGGTCTTCGGCAGTGCCGGTGACGCTGAGTGGCGTGGTGAGAGCGTCATTGTCGCCGTCTTTGAGCTTCTTCGGCACAATGTTCACCCGAATCTGATCTGCATCGACAAGCGTGACCGTGAGCAACACCGCGCGGTCGCGCAGGACTGGAACAAGCTCTTTGAACATGGTCTCTCTCCTGGTGGAATTTGATTTCTTGATTACGGTCGCCGAGTGCGTCGCCGCGTCTGTGACCAGAGGTGTGGGTCTACAGTGAGCGCCGTCATGCGTCCTGTCTGTGCGTTGAAAAACCCGCCGTGGTGCGTTAGCTTTCCGTAGCGAAAGAGCCGCGCCAGCATCGCCAGTGCTGCCGACGCCAGAGTCTGATTGATAAAGGGTTCTTGCCGGTCCAGTGCCTCGACGGCTGAGCAACTCGGCATCGGATCTTCACCAGCTTCAGCATCAATGATCTCTGGATACAGTTCACTCACCGTGCGTAATCGTGCAGCCTTCCTGCGATTGCGCGCGTTCAATGGCTGGCCGAGAACGAACTGGCCACTTGCTGCGTTGTTACCGAGATCGAGCCAATAGGCGGTGCTATTTCTGCCCTTGGTCAGTGCGCGCGCAATGATGCTTCGCGCCGCTCTGGTGTCCACGCAGCCAATCAGTAGATCAATGGATCGGTCATTGATCCGGTCGAAAGTCTGCTCATCGAAGTAAGTAGGCTCGGCCCGCCACCGCGTTCCCCAGAACAGATTGATGCGATTGATAAGGACGGTCGCTTTGTTCTGCCCAATGTCGGAGACTGAGAATGGCTGGCGCACACAGTTCGTCTCCGAGACGGTATCAGCATCCATCATGACCACTTCGAGTCCCGATGACCGGCCCCAGACCCGCATTGCCTGGTCGAGATAGGGCAGGCCCATGACAATGGCGCTGCCGGTCCCGCCCGCTCCGACAACCAGTACACGCACAGGCTTCTGGCCCAGCAGATCGCTTGGAAGCGCGTGTTCGATGCGCATATCAGCCCCTCTCTCCGCGCACAAACTGTGTGAGCGTCTGCGGAAGGCTGATGAGTGCTTCGAGTGGGAACTTCTGGCGCGTGCCTGTCAGGCCACTCCACAGCCCATCGAATCCGCCTTCGTGGCGTGTCAGACGGCCAACATTGGCGTGCGTGAAGGCGCTCTCGTAGAAGCCGCGCTCCCAGGCCGGAATCGACGCAACAGATGCGCTGTTCGGGCGCCGCATCGTGCCGGTGCATACGCGCCCATCGTCCGAGAGATTCCAGAATGGCGCGACGGAAAGTTTACTTGAACTATCGGGCCGCTTGTTTTCGGTGAGCGCGCGAATGCTGAGTTCTCCATTGGAGACCCGCCAGACCAATGGAGGTTGCGGGAAGATGCAGCCATTCAACTCCGTGGCCTTGCCTTCGGAGTTCTCGTAGAACATCTGACGGCGGCGTGTTGGAGTCCACCAGACGATCATGCGATCCGCCTTGGCCAGAACGTTGGCAGACAGCACTTCGGCCTGCACGCTGCCACTGAGGGAGCGCATCAGAGACTCGATAAATGCTACAGTGAGCGGTTGCGCGGGACCAAGCGTGGGCGGCGCATCTTTGCGGCTGGTCACGTCGTGGCGGGTGATGAAACTGCTCTGCCTGTCGCGATAAATCAGCAGCGCCTCATGCAGTTCAAAGCGATGGTTCTCCCCGATCGACAGGTGCGTCTGCATGATAACTCTCCTAAATTTCCTCGATCAATCGAAATAACTCGCAATTCAATGCGATAAAGCGATCCACAATGCGCATCGCCTGCCGAACCTGCTCCGGCTCGCGCGGCGAAAAAACAACGCACACGGTCGGCTCTGCGGTGCCCTCCATCATGGACTGGCCCTCTTCGTCGAAACAGGCGGTAACGGCGTCATGCTCTTTAAAAGCGACAAGCAAAGACGGCAAAGGAGGATCGTCGTAGTAGCCGAGTTCGAGGAACTCCCGCGACTGCTTGAGTGGTAGCCTCGACAGGCGCTGAATGCGCCGCAACCGCTCGAACCAAGACCTGAATTTGCCATTACGAAACCTGCGCAAGAGATCGCGGTCCTGCGCTTTCCAGTCAGGAGATTCGCGCTTCTGCGTCTTACGGATGCACTCCGGCAGCGCCTTCTCCACTTCGGGAAACTCATACTGTCCTTGATTCTCTGCATCGTCCTCTGCGGCATAATCGTGCATCCGCTCTTCGTACATCAGCGCATTGTCGTGGTTGTAGATCCACATCACGCGGTAGAGTGCGAAGGTCAGCGCCCAATAGAACGCAGCGCCCAACCCCTCGGCCTCAGCCTCCAGCGCATCGAGTGCCGGCCCAATCCTGAAGTACCCCGATCCGCCACACTCGACGGTGACAACCAGTTGCCCGCTTTTAAGTTCCGCATCGCGCCCAGCGCGGCCGAGTTGATCGCTCACTTCGAGGTGATACTCGACATTGCGCTGCAGCAGATCGCAGCGCTCAGGGCCAATCGCACTCACCATGGCGTGCTGCACGAAAGCGAGCGCGTTGCCGCCTGATTTCTTCCAGGTCTCCGCGGTTCCAAGCCCCTCGCGCACCAGCACGGCGCAGAGTTCATAGACCAGTTCTGCATTGACCTCATGGCTATACTCGGCGCGAACATCGTCGAGCGATGGCAATGCCTGGCCGAAGGCGGGCGCAAGTGTCGCTACCCCATTGGCGGAAGTAGTACTGGCGGCGTCGGGAGCCGATAACTGCCCGGCGGCACATAGTGCCTGATCGCTTCTGAGACGGCGTGAGCGAGATCGCAGGATTCTTTGCATTGAAGATGCCTCGCCAGGATGAGGTTGGCCTCTGGCGGTGGTTCCGCTGCCTTCTTGAGAAACAACGCCACCAGTTCTTCTTGCGACATTGCGAGTGTGGACACGGTTCACCCCTTCGAGCCGATCGCGCGGCTGAAGGTGTAACGCAGCGTGGTCCCGGTGTCTTCCGGGCCGGTGAGGGTTGCGGTAGCGATTTCAGGGTAGGACGGCGTGAGCAAATCTCGAACCTGTTCGACGCTCATCTGCGGCGCCGGGTCGGGAATGCGAACGCCGTTGTAGTTGAACTCACGCAACAGAACATCTGCTTTGAGACTGGCCATTGCAGTATCCTCCTTCGTTATTGTTTTGGGTGAAGCAAAGTTGTGGTTAGAAGAGGCTGGCTTGCAGAGGTAGCCTGGTGCTCCTTGCGACTTCTTGAGTGGCTACTGGTGAGACCAGCGGTTCCAAATCCTCAGCTGGCGCTTGATTAACAACCGGTCGGTACTTCGCCTCAAGCCTCTTGAGGATTTCCATTTCAGAAGAGCGCACCGCCTCGGCGGCTCGCAGCTCATAGCGAGCGAGATAGTTACGCCTGTGAATCTCCTGCTGAATAGCGCGCTCAACATCGCAAAACGTGTACTCTGGATCGCCCCAGCACGGCCACGCGAGCGTATGACGTAGGAACTGAAGACGGTCGGTGTCCGACGTGAACCACGTCCCATAGAAGGTTGCCAGGTCATAGTGAGCTATGTTGCCAAAGCACATCGAGAGGCGGTTGTAGAAGCTCTTGGAAAAGGAGGTTCGCGCCCATTCGGATTCGATGAAGTGCAGAAACGTATTTCCGAAGTCAGCCTTGTCTTGCGCCGTCGAGAACTTGGTCGGCACAAACTCTGAAGGAAGAAACGGCCCTTTCGGCATGGAATGTCTCCGCCAAGAAAAAGGGCCAGCTCGCGCAGACCCTTTTCCTTGCCTTTGATTGCGAACCGACTATCGCCGGTATCGCTGGAACGATTCTCCCATTGGCTACGCTACCACCATTCGCATCCATTGGGAAGTCTTTCGATCAACCGAAGCCAGGGAGAGACAACCTCAGCCGAAGAGGCTGAGTTGCACGGCATGACCTGTACCTGTTGACCACGGCGAGGATTTCTTGTGGACTCTCGGGCCCACAGTGGGTTCAACCAGATGGATGCCTGCGCGCTCCGCCGGTAGACTGGTGGATTCATCGGCGGATAAGTCAAAGACAGGATTGTCATCTTCTTCGACCTTTACCGCCGGTGGCTGCGGCACCATCTTCTCTCGTTCACGATATAACTCACGCCAGGCCGCATCGGCAGATTCTCCAACGCCGGCCTTCTCGACTAACTCTCGCGCCATGGCACTCATCAGATCTTCGTCAGTGTCGAGCGATTGCAACCCTTCGCCCGAGAACTTTCCCTCCATCATCAGTGCGACGAGCATCTTCTTGCCCATCAGACGGAGGCAGGTCTCCTGCATCGTGCCCGCATAGGTGACGAACTTCACGCGAACCGCGTGTCGCTGGCCGATGCGCCATGAACGGCGACTGGCCTGCCGCAACGTATGCAGCGAGTAGCCGGTCTCGTAGAAATAGAGCGTTGGAAAGGCCAACAGGTCGAGGCCAGTCTCCACCAGCTTCGGGTGGCAAATCACGACTTCAACTCCAGCCTTCAGTTGCCGCTCGTACCACTCTTCACGCTTGACGGTAGCAACCGAAGAGCGCAGCACGGCAACCCGGAATCCCGCTTGTCGCAGGACAGTTTCCAGCCGCAGCGTGACATCCTTCTCGCCGGTGTAGGTCACATACACCTGGCAGCGCCGCCCCTGCCGCAGTTCCTCACGAATGTCGGCGACGAGCGCTCGCTCCTTCGCATAGAGACCATCCTCCTTGAGGTTCTGGGGCGTCGTCACCAGGAACTTTACATACTCTTTGGTCTCCGGGTCAAAGGCCCGCGCCCAGATGTCTTCGAAGCCGTAAGGGTGGTCGGGATAGAGCAGCAGCGTGTTAAGCAGAATGCTCATCAGGCTCTTGTTGCCCCGATGCGACCGTATGGCGGCCCTGATGTCCTCTTCGAGTTCTTCGTAGGCTTTGGCAAGTTCCTCGTCCATCTCGACAGAGAGTACGCTCTCGTCGTATCTCGGCAGGTTGTCCGCAATATCTTCGAGCGAAAGAAACGCCGTCGTATTCATCAGGAACTTGCCGAACAGCAGCGGCGACGCGCCGGGCTTCTTCAGCACCTGGATCGTTTTCTTCGTCGCTCGCGAGCAGGCGTTGTCTGTCTCCCGCACCTTCTCGATAGTTTCAAGTACACCATACTGTTGCTGAAAGTCGCGTCGTCCCTGGCCGCCGTATGCAAACCCCTCGCCCACCATCGTGCGTGGCTCCATGCGGTAGAAGATGTTGAACAGATCGTCCGCATAGCCGCCCATCAAAGTGCCGGTAAGAGCAATCAGTCTCTTTGCAGCCCGTCCCAGCACGCCAAGGCCATTGCCCTGTGCCGTGTCGCCGGCTAACTGGTGCAGCTCATCCGCGATGGCAAAGTCGAACCACCCGCCCATATACCGGCCGATGAACTCGATTGGCGCCATACGCTGAATTCGTTCGCGGTCCGCCTGCCAGAGTGCCGAATAACGCATCGTGCCGCCATGCGGCAGACTCACCGATTCCGAGAGCTTGATCTTGTCAACGAAGTCGAGATGGGTGAGCTTCTGCCGCTCCGAGTCCATAATCGCAGTGCCGGTGTCGGGATTGACGATGCCTCCGAGATTCGGTCC
>Ga0302319_10022570_pt1 | contig 11272 bp, 9 predicted proteins | sample Bog_T0_2_FD_203319 | JGI IMG/M metagenome (GOLD analysis project Ga0302319, IMG submission 203319) | Peat permafrost microbial communities from Stordalen Mire near Abisko, Sweden - Bog_T0_2 | ecosystem: Environmental > Terrestrial > Soil > Wetlands > Peat | place: Sweden: Abisko, Stordalen Mire...
ATCATGGGCCTGGAGGTAGGGCATTCCATCCCACTCGAAGAGATCCAGCGGTTGAACTGTCCTCCATCGAGCTTGCTCTTCTGAAGCTTTGGCGTATTCGATCCGGACCTCGCGCCGCTCCTTGAGTGCCCGAGACAATGGCGATAATAAGGAAGCCGAAAAGCGCCCGGTCAGTCTTGGCAGGGTGGCTCCAGAGGCTCGACGCAAGGCAGGGTCGATCACTAATAAGCCCTGGAGATCATGCTCCAGGGCTGGATCCAGGAGGAAGTCCAATGCCATCCGGATGCCAACAGGTCCTTGCAATGTTTGAATGATCTGAACAGGAAAGTTCCAACCATTACGGTAGGACCAGAGGTGATCCTCTGGAGAATAGTCCAAGGGTGCACCAAGGTCTCGGAGGTCATCCGCGAGCCGGTAGAGCGTCGTGCGCTGGCACCCCATTTCGGATTGCAGATCCAGGGAGGGAACGCCGTTCCTTCCTTCTGCGTGGGCGGTGGCCATGGCGTTGTGCAAGGTGGCGAGTCGCCCGATTCGGTCTAACAGCGGAGCAGGCATCCAGATCTCCTGACGAGGGATTCGGTTCGACGGACGAATCTGCCACATTGGAATGTTTCTGGCAACGAAATTCTGGGTGCTCGCCTGTGCAGGTGGGGTGTTCTCCATTCCGAGACGGTTCTTGTTACACAGGAGGCGAGAAGTTAGGCTGGATGACCGGAGTTCACGGTGGGCTCCAGGGGCTTACCTATGCCGGGGAAATCGAATGCGATCTGCCGTAAGCGCAACAGCTGACTGCTTCCGTGGAGGCCTCGATCGACGCCCCTCCTGGAATAGAATTGCCAAGGCCGTGATGGGAAGCCAATTTCTCAAGGCTGACCTAGGCAGTGTCCCACTTGCCCCCGCCCGCCGGGAGAAGGATATCGCTCGTGGGGGATGAGATCAAAATCGCGCAGATTAGGGAAGAGGACGTTCAACGGTCCTCTCGGTTTTGGGCGAAGACCAACCAATCCACGGGAGATTGGCATCCTCTACTTCTTCACATGTTGGATGTGGCTGTCGTGGCAGATGCCATCCTAGCGCGCGAACCCGATTCAACGCGCAGAAAGCTGGCATCCAGCCTTGGACTGACATGGGAACTCGCGCGTCCATGGATTCTGCTTCTGATCGCTTGCCACGACCTCGGCAAAGCGTGTCCTGGTTTTCAATTGAAGTGGGATCCGGCGCGCGCCTTGATCGAATCGATGGGGTTGAAGCTTCGACCCAATGTGGAGACGGCGATCAATCACGCCTTCGTGAGCCAACTTGCACTTGTCGATTTGCTGATCGAACTTGGGTGGGCTGAAGATCTCGCGGAACTTGTCGCGGGCGCCGTCGGATGCCATCACGGAGAACGGGCAAGCCCCATCAGGCTCAATGATCTGGAGGGCAACGAGAAGTCCCTGGGAGGAAAGGATTGGCAACAGTCTCGTGGGGAAATTTTGGACGCTCTGAAATCTGCATTGGGAGCGAAGATCGTCCCGACCAAGCCAACCTTGTCGGGTCCTGAATTCATGCTGCTTGCCGGACTGACAAGTTTCGCGGACTGGATCGGATCCAACGACGAGTGGTTTCCCTTCGGAACGCCCGAAGATTGCGATGATCTTGCGGGGTGGATCGGGAAACGGCGAATTCGTGCCGAGACCGCGCTCGATGCCATTGGTTGGTTCGAACGCGCTCCGCTGCTGGATTCGAACCGTTCGTTTGCCGATGTATTCGGATTCCCCCCCCGTCCGCTGCAGGATGCGGTGGCCAGCGCCGTCTCCACGGTATCGAAGCCTTGCATCCTGTTGGTGGAAGCCCCGATGGGGGAAGGCAAGACGGAAGCAGCCTTCTACGCGCATTTGGAATTGCAGCGACGCCTGGGGCATCGCGGCTTGTATGTCGCGCTTCCGACCAAGGCTACGGGGAACGCGATGTTCATCCGAACCATGGAATTTCTCGAGAGGTTCCATTGCGATCGTCACCTGGATCTTCAGCTTCTCCACGGCGGCACATTGCTGAATGATTCGTTCCAGGATCTGCGCCTCCGAGGAATCCATGCCGAAGGCGGGGACGGAAGCATCCGGGCCGGGGAATGGTTCACGCACAAGAAGCGGGCCTTGCTCTCCGAATATGGCGTCGGCACCATCGACCAGGCACTCATGCCGATCTTGCCTGTGCGCCACAACTTCGTGCGACTCTGGGGACTGGCCAATCGAGTGGTGGTCTTCGACGAGATTCATGCCTACGACGCCTACACGGGGACGCTCCTGATCCACTTGCTGCGTTGGTTGCTGGCGCTCGATTCCTCGGTGATCCTGCTGTCGGCGACCTTGCCGCCGTCGTTTCGCGACAAGCTTGCAGGAATTGTCGGTTCGGAAATGCCCACTTCCGAGGCGTCCTATCCGCGACTGTCCCTTTTCAAGCCTGGCATGGTCGAACAAGTCGCGTTCCATGCCGATCCGGCGCGGCGAAGAGAGGTGAAGCTGGAAGGAATCTCGCCGGAACTCGATCGGATCCGCGATGAATCGCTGCTTCGGACTGGAAAAGGCGGATTGGCTCTGGTCTTGGTCAACACGGTGCAGCGCGCGCAGGATCTCTACCGGCTGTTTCCATCCTCGGAGGCCATTTGCGACGGGGGCATCACTGTCGGGTGCCGACTCGAGGATGGTACTGAGGTTCACCTGTTTCACGCGCGATTTCCCGCGGACAAGCGGCAAGTGCGGGAGAATTCGGCCTTGGCCCTCTTCGGAAAGGACGGGGTTCGAGAAGGAAAGAAGATTCTGATCTCGACCCAGGTGGCCGAGCAAAGTCTGGATCTGGATTTCGACTTCATGATCACGGATCTTGCGCCGGTCGACCTTGTGCTTCAGCGCGCAGGACGATTGTGGCGACACGCGCGGCCAAGCCGCCCGGTTCTGGATCCGACCTTGCTGGTGGCCGGACTGGATGGCCAGGAACCACCGGACTTCGGAAAGCCCCTGTGGTGGGGCGCCGTGTACCGCGAGGATGTCCTATTGCGGACATGGGCGCTTCTGAAACGGCGTGACTCCTTGGTCCTGCCTGACGACATTGATGCGATGGTGAAGGCCGTCTACGAGGATGGTGTCGAGCTGTCGGAGGCCTTGCGTGAACGTGTAGATGCGGCCATGATGACGGAGGACGGGGAGGAATACGCGCACAAGGCTCTGGCCAACATGGCGATCATTGGTTTTCCGGATGATGCTTCCTGGAAGGACACTTCGAGATTTTCGAAGGCGGATGAAGATGAGCCCGGGTTGCATCCGTCCTTGGTTGCCAAAACTCGCCTGAGCGAAGGCTCCGTGGTGGTCGTGCCGCTTTTCCCGAAGGATGGCTACCAGAAGGCAATCGAGCCGGATTTCCAGACGGCCAAGAGGTGGTCCCTACGGTCTCTCAGTCTTTCGCGCAAGGGTGTGGTCAAGCGATTGCAGAAGCTGGGTGTGCCGGAGGGATGGACGAAATCGGCACTGCTGCGCAACTGCATCCCGTTGGAACTGGACGAAGCTGGCTTCTGGATCGAAGATCCCTCTGTCGTGCTCTACGACGCGCTGGGTCTGGTGTACACAACAAAGGAGAATCCGTGAGCCGTTTCAATCTCATCGACGAACCCTGGATACCGGTTCGGCGCAAGGATGGATCCTTTGCGGAACTGGGAATCAAGGAGGTGCTGCTGTCGGCCAAGGAGCTTGCTGGCATCGAAGACCCATCGCCGTTGGTGGTGGCTTCGCTTTACCGCTTCCTGCTGGCGGTCCTGTATCGCGCCCTGGAGGGGCCGACGGATATCGATCAGGCCAAGGCTCTTTTCCGGGAAGGATTGCCTGCCGACAGGATCGACGCCTATCTGGAAAAATTACGAAACCGATTCTGGCTGTTCGACGAGAAGCATCCGTTCGGGCAGCATCCCAATATCAAGAGCGATGAGATTGAACCGTGGACCAAGCTGGCACCAGAGCTTAACGCTCCAACAAAGAACGTTCTCTTTGATCATACCGACACAAGAAGTCCGGGAGTGATCTCTCCGAAAAGAGCCGCACGCTGGCTTTTGACCACCTCACACTTCTCCATCTCCGGCGGTCGCGGATATTACCCATCGCCATCGCCAAATGCAATGATGTGCATTCCATGCGGACATGATTTGTCTGACACATTCCTATTCAATCTGGTTCCGTATACCAATCGTAATGTCCAAAAAGGCGACCAAGCACAATGGGAAAGGGAACCTCCAGCTTTGCCGTTGGCGACGCCAAAACGAATACAGAAAGGGTACGCGGACCTTTTTACTTGGCAATCTCGCTTTGTCCAACTTGAAATGGATGCAGACGGGAATGTCCGTCGCCTTCTGTTTATTGCAGGGGAAGGTTTTGAAAATCCTGCGCGCGAACCGGATCCCATGCAGCCTTCCAAGACGAACAAGGAGTATGGATGGTTGCCCGTTCAATTTCAAGGCGATATAGCCACGTGGCGGGACTTCGATTCCCTCCTCCCAGGCCCTGAAGGACTTGAACCTAAGACAATCCAGCATAGCTTGACTCTGGTTTCTAGGAGAGGCATTGCTCCAAAATCGATGCTGGTTCTTGGACTCCGATACGAACCACCCAATGCCAATCTCGATTTCTGGCGACAGGATCACTTCGTCCTGCCAACAGCAATCGCAGGCGACAAGTCGATACGTAGTGATATCAAACACTTACTCGAAGAGGCGGAGTCTGCACAGACAACGCTTTGGAGTGCATCAAGGCGTTTTGCGCGTGACGTTGTCAGTCATGGGAACAGAGTGCCTGATAAAAATGATCTCAAGGACTTTATGTCCCAATTGCCCGGCACTCCAGCCTATTGGTCAATGCTGGAATCACGATTTCAGGAGATTTTACACGCCTACACCTTGGAGGCGGATTCCGATGACATCGAGCATAAATGGCTGAGGTTTGTTCGTCGCGCATTGAGTGATGCCTGGAAGCTTCAAGAAAACAGCGTATCAGCAGGCGATGCTTGGAGCCTGCGGGCCTTGGTCAAGTCAGAAGCTCCGATCCGACGGAAACTGAACGAGTTGGACGCTAAGATCGCTGAATACCTAACCAATCAACCCGAGGAAAACGAATGAACGGATTCGTCGCCTGGCTGGAAAGCCTCAATCAGCGAGACACCAAGGTTCGCGCCGTGTTGCGGCGAAGCCTTGCCTTTGATCCGGGAACGCATCCTGCAGCGTACCCGTATGTCGAGCCATTCCTGGCGGTAGAAAACAACTCTTGGCGCCGTAGCGCCCACTATCTGGTGGCAGGCCTATGGGCACATCATTGGCGCGAAGGACGAACGGGTGAGGCGTTGCCACTTGGTAAAGCCTTCGGTGAGTTCGAATCAGATAAACGATCGAAACTGAAGGGCGAGGAGCGAAATAAGGTGACGAGCACCGAACAACGCTTTGTTGCCTTGCTCGATTCCGACGAGGATCAGCTTCCGTACCGGCTGCGGCAGATGATCGCTCTGCTCAAGGATCAGAGCATCGAATTCGAGAGTGTCCTAAAGGGCTTGGTGTTCTGGAACAGCGAATCCAAACGGACACAATCAGATTGGGCCAAAGACTTCTATCACACTTTGAATCACGATAATTCCACCAACGAGGAGATAACCGAATGAAGACCTTGATCGAAATCCACGCCCTCCAGAACTTTGCGCCCTCAAACCTGAATCGGGACGATACAGGTGCTCCCAAGGATGCCATCTTCGGCGGTGTGCGTCGTGCCCGCGTCTCGAGCCAGTGCCTGAAGCGCGCCGTTCGCCAGCACTTCGCCGGACTTGTCGAATCGGGTGAGATCGAATCCGCCGATCTTGCCAGCCGAACCAAGCGTGTCTTAGAAGCCGTTGTTGGCCTTCTAAAGAGCAAAGGGCGAGATGCAGATGTTGCAACCGAGAAGACCGGCCTCGCTCTGGCTGCAATCGAACTCACGATCGACAAAGAGTCGGGAAAGAGCCAATATTTGCTCTTCCTTGGCCAACGTGAAATCACAGAGGTGGCGCGCATTGTCGATGAGAAGTGGGATGTTCTTATTGCTGCGGAGTCGACGCCAGCCGAAGGCAAGAAGGCTGGAAAGGCCAAGAAGGATGCGGCCAGACAGGCGGATCCCGAATTGAAGAATGCTCTCGAAAAAATCTTCAATGGAGGCAAGGCGCTGGACCTTGCCTTGTTTGGTCGCATGCTAGCCGACATGCCCGAGAAGAACCAGTACGCGGCTTGCCAAGTGGCCCATGCGATTTCGACCCATGGGGTGGATCGAGAGTTTGACTTCTATACGGCAGTAGATGATCGGAAGCCCGAGGACTCCGCCGGTGCCGATATGATGGGAACGGTGGAGTTTAATTCGGCGTGCTTCTATCGCTACGCGGTCGTGGACTGGGAGAAGCTGGTTGCCAATCTCCAAGGCGATGTCGAGCTTGCGGCGAAAGGTCTGCGGGCATTCCTTGACGGCTTTGTGGTGGCCGAGCCGACAGGCAAGCAGAACACCTTTGCGGCCCACAATCCACCGGAATTCGTGGTTGCTTCGGTACGGCACAATACGGCGCCGCGCAATCTGGCCAATGCCTTCGAAGTTCCGGTTCGCGTGACCAAAGGGCAGGCTTTGACCAAGATCTCGGCCGAGAACCTTGTAGCAAAGGCCAAGGTGCTTCAGGCCGCCTACGGTGGCGAAGGCAAGACTCTGGTACTCAATCTTGCCGGTGCCGATGCGGTAGGACTTGGCGTGACGGTGGATTCTCTGCAAGTTCTGCTGGACAGGACTATTACACTTGCGAAGGAGTGAGTATGCCCACCCTTCTTTTGAAGCTGGTGGGCCCGATGCAGTCATGGGGGACCATTAGCCGCTTTGACCAGCGCGATACTGGCAAGGAACCCAGCAAGTCCGGGGTAATCGGCTTGCTTGCCGCCGCCATGGGTATCGATCGTGAAAATTGGGAGGACCTGCAGCCGTTGACTTTCCTGCGCATGGGGGTAAGGCATGACCGTCCAGGGATTCCCCGGCGAGAATATCAGACGGCTGGCTGTGCCAAAGGCGACAAGATCATGAAGGCCAATGGCAAGACGACAGGCGCAGATGATCCTGGGATTGTTTCCCAACGAGACTACCTAGCCGATGCGGCATTCCTTGTGGCCCTGGAAGGCGATGACATCTCGTTGTTGGAAATGGCCGATGCCGCCTTGCGCGACCCTGTCTGGCCGTTGGCATTGGGACGAAAGTCCTACGTAGCCTCGGAACCGATCTGGTGCGACGGCGGCGTTCGGGATATGGGACTCGTGGATGCACTGAAAGGTCATCCTTGGATCAGTCGCTTGCGACGCTTCGAAGATGTCCCGACCTACTTGAGAATTTCCCTGGAATCGCAAGACGGGACGGGCGCCCTGCGTATGGATCAGATTCTGTCTTCGTTTGCCGAACGTCGGTTCGGCTCGCGCTTCGTGCGGTCCGAAGCGATCCCTTTCCCGCAGGAGGTCGCCGATGCTGTTGCATAGGATCCTGCTCGATCCCCGTTGCAAGGAAGTGCGGCGGGATCTTTCCAATCCTTATGAACTTCACTCGACCCTTTGCCGGGCCTTAAGCGTTCCGGACTCCAGGTGTCCTGAAGGAGCCTTTCTGTGGAGACTGGAGCCGGAAACGAGTGCGGAAGCGTTCCCGAAACTGTTGATTCAAAGTGACGTCGCTCCTGTCTGGGAGCGTATTGGCGTCCCGGGCTGGTTTGGGGCCGAGCCCGATCCGGCGGTGGATTTAGCTGTTCGTTTGAGGCTCGATCAGCTCCAAGTCGCTCAGCGATTCCGCTTTCGGTTGCGCGCCAATCCTTGTGTAATGAAGGAGAAGAAGCGGCAGGGCCTTATGCGTACCGAGGACCAGGAACATTGGCTTGTACGAAAAGGACAAGCACAAGGCTTCACGCTTCCAATTTTGGCGTCGTTCGAATTCTCGGAGAGCGAAGCAAAACGACCGGATATTCGGATCACGCAAGAGCAGATGCTGCGTGGCAAGCGCCGGGATGGAACGCAGATCAGCATCTTCTCGGTACTCTACGACGGGATCTTGGTCGTGGAAGATGTGAACCTGTTTTGTCAGAGTATTGCAGGTGGCATTGGCCATGGCAAAGCCATGGGACTTGGACTGTTATCTGTGGTCCCGGTGGCATGAGAATCCAGTCCAACCCCATTCCCATGAAGGAACGCAGCACCATGGTGTGGCTCCAGTACGGGAACATCGACGTGCAGGATGGCGCCCTGGTCTTGATCAACCAGGAAGGCGCACGCACGCACATTCCCGTGGGCGGGTTGGGATGTTTGCTTCTGGAACCGGGAACGCGCATCACCCATGCGGCGATCGCCTTGGCGGCCGAGGTTGGATGCTTGATTCTGTGGGTCGGAGAAGGTGGAGTGCGTCTCTATTCGGCAGGACAACCGGGAGGCGCCCGTTCCGATCGGCTGCTGTACCAGGCCAAGCTCGCTCTGGACGACGAGCTTCGCATCAAGGTGGTGCGGGCCATGTATCGCTTCCGCTTCCAGGATGAGCCCCCGGCGAAGCGGAGCATAGAACAGCTGCGCGGTATCGAAGGCGCGCGAGTTCGGTCCATGTACAAGATGATCGGCGCACAGCACGGCGTGACTTGGGGCCGCCGCGACTACGACCCTGACAAGTTCGACGAGGGCGATGTCCTCAATCGTTGCCTGAGCGTGGCAAACCACTGCCTGTACGGCCTTTGCGAGGCGGGCATCCTCGCCGCCGGCTACGCCCCGGCCATCGGCTTTATCCACACGGGAAAGCCCCAGTCGTTCGTCTACGACATCGCCGATCTGTTCAAGTTCGAGACGGCCGTCCCCATCGCCTTCAAGGTGGTCGCATCCGGCAAGGCCGATCCGGAACGCGAAACCCGACTGTATTGCCGAAACAGCTTCCGCAAGCATAACCTGATGGAGCGGATCATTCCGACCATCGAAGACGTGCTGTCCGCAGGCGGGATCGATTTGCCGAAGGCTCCCGAGGAGGCCGTTCCTATCGCGATTCCCAACAAAGAGCAGACCGGCGATGTTGGTCATCGTTCTTGAGGATGCCCCACCGCGGCTGCGCGGCCATCTGACGCGCCTCTTTCTGGAGGTGCGAGCTGGCGTGTACGTGGGCGACTACTCCGCCCGCACCCGCGACCGGATCTGGGAAACGGTGTGCAAGGAGATCGGCGACGCCAACGCCGTGATCTCCTGGTCGGCGCCCACCGACACCGGCTTCGACTTCGACACATGCGGAGTGAACAGAAGGGTCCCGGTTGAATTGGACGGCTTGAAGCTGGTCCAGTTTCTCTCCCTCTGAGACTGTAAAACTTGGCCTCATCTTTGACATGTTCTGTCGGTAATAATATGCCGAACGATGTAACATCCTTAATATCTTTGACTTACGTCGAAGACCGTTCCCCGCACACGCGGGGATGAACCGAGTTATCCAATTGCACGGGAATCGACTGCGCGCCGTTCCCCGCACACGCGGGGATGAACCGCGCAGGCCCTCGAAGAGCTGATGCTCTCCGCCCCGTTCCCCGCACACGCGGGGATGAACCGGTGATCTCGGCATTCTCGCCGTAAAACAGGGACCGTTCCCCGCACACGCGGGGATGAACCGGATCTCAGCGGCCCGCAGGACTCCAGGGAGGCCCGTTCCCCGCACACGCGGGGATGAACCGACACGCGATGATATGCATCTTCGATTGGAGGGCCGTTCCCCGCACACGCGGGGATGAACCGATGGCGGCGAAGCGATGAGCGGGGCGAAGCTGCCGTTCCCCGCACACGCGGGGATGAACCGGTTCGTTCCGTCGCTGGTAGGCGCGGCACCGGCCGTTCCCCGCACACGCGGGGATGAACCGGGCGGGATCCCGCCCTCAAACCAAGAAACCTACCGTTCCCCGCACACGCGGGGATGAACCGAGATTTCGTCTCAAGTACGATTTCGTTAGGTTCCGTTCCCCGCACACGCGGGGATGAACCGCCGGGGAATTCCGAGACCCCCAAAGGAACCGACCGTTCCCCGCACACGCGGGGATGAACCGAGGAGTGTTGAAATGTCCCACTGGTCACGGAACCGTTCCCCGCACACGCGGGGATGAACCGGGTTAGCCGACGAGTAGGAGTACGGGGTCATCCCGTTCCCCGCACACGCGGGGATGAACCGTAAGGTTGTCGACGGTTCGAAGGTCCGTTGCCCCGTTCCCCGCACACGCGGGGATGAACCGACAATGGACCTCTCAACCGCTTACAACACCCTCCGTTCCCCGCACACGCGGGGATGAACCGTTCCGCTCGGTGACGACGAGGACGGCGAAAGCCCGTTCCCCGCACACGCGGGGATGAACCGATGTGCTCCCCGGTCGCGCGGTCACCGAACGACCGTTCCCCGCACACGCGGGGATGAACCGTCTTCCGTGGTGGGCAGGGGGTCGGCGGGGGCCCGTTCCCCGCACACGCGGGGATGAACCGACGCCATCTTTCCCCTCGGCAGTGGACTCGATCCGTTCCCCGCACACGCGGGGATGAACCGCGGATCCGGGGCTTGGTTCGGGCCGACTGGCGCCGTTCCCCGCACACGCGGGGATGAACCGGTGGCGATCGACTCGGTTCGCGAGATCCCTGCCCGTTCCCCGCACACGCGGGGATGAACCGCGCCCCTGGGTTGTCGTCAAGGATCTCGGCGTCCGTTCCCCGCACACGCGGGGATGAACCGGCAGTCCAGGAGGGCGGAATCCAGGCTCTTCCCCGTTCCCCGCACACGCGGGGATGAACCGGCGGATCCGGGGGCCGCGCTGGCGTTCGCCTCCCGTTCCCCGCACACGCGGGGATGAACCGGGCGCCCCGATCCTGCCGGAGGAGGCGAAGGACCGTTCCCCGCACACGCGGGGATGAACCGGATATATGAAGCTGGCCGACTCCAATCTGGAGCCGTTCCCCGCACACGCGGGGATGAACCGAGTGCGGCGTGCGCGTGGTCCACAAGGACGAACCGTTCCCCGCACACGCGGGGATGAACCGGGTATCGGCTGGCGGTGGATGGGGAGGACCTCCCGTTCCCCGCACACGCGGGGATGAACCGAGCGTGACAATGGGGGCATTTTTGGGTCGAGACCGTTCCCCGCACACGCGGGGATGAACCGCGGTGCGCGACTGCGGATCCGCACCGGAACCCCCGTTCCCCGCACACGCGGGGATGAACCGAGTTGATCTCGG
>Ga0302319_10022571_pt1 | contig 11272 bp, 10 predicted proteins | sample Bog_T0_2_FD_203319 | JGI IMG/M metagenome (GOLD analysis project Ga0302319, IMG submission 203319) | Peat permafrost microbial communities from Stordalen Mire near Abisko, Sweden - Bog_T0_2 | ecosystem: Environmental > Terrestrial > Soil > Wetlands > Peat | place: Sweden: Abisko, Stordalen Mire...
TCACGTTGGAAAGCGCTTCATTGACGTTGGCGTCAAGCTTGTAGTGAGTGTTGATTGCGGCTGATAGGTCTTCTTCGACCGCGATAAGGGCCTCGATATCAAGGCCGGTCGTCAACCGCAGTTCGTCAATAACGAAAACGTCCAGGGGATTCGCCATGGCGACGACCAAACGCTTGTCTTCGCAACTGACTGGTAGGGCTCGAAATCGCTTGGCGAGTTGGTTGGAAAGGAGGGCCAGGGCCGTCGGTTCGGGATCAACGGTGGAAACATCGCAGAAGCCGACGCCCCAAACCTTGCCCAGGCAACGGACGCGATCGCGCTCCTGAATGAATCCCATCGAAACGAGCACGCGGGCGATTGGGTCTTGACCGCCAAGCTCAAGCTGCTTATCGTGAGCAAGCCTAAGCTGCTCAACGGTAATGAGACCCTCGGCGACGAACACGTCGCCTGTTAGCATGTGTGAAGCTCCGCCCAGCATGGATTTACAGGGACCGCTCCCCCTTACTTACATCGGCTCTATTTGTCCGAAGCCTCACGGTGCAATGGATGTTCTGTTTTAGTTCCGCCATGCGGCAAAACAAACGCCTCTGCCAGAATGGCGAAATGGCCTTGCAAGTTCGCCCATGCCAATCGGAAGACGTCGAGGCCATTCACGAAATCTGGTCGCTTACCTACAACGACGGCCAACCCATGGAGCCGGGCAAATCGTTCAGGCACTGCGAACATTTCGCCGGTTTGAGCGACGGACAGGTCGCAGGTGCCTTTGGCGTCATGCCAATGACGGCAACGCGAGGGGAGGCCATCCTCAACAGCGCGGGAGTGTTGGGGGTCGCCGTCGCCCCCGATAAGCGCCGCACGGGGATGGGTCAGGCCATGATGCGTTACGGCTTGAGGCATTGGCGTGAGCGCGGATTCGAACTCGCCGGCCTGTACGCCTTTCGAGAGACCTACTACCGCAGATTCGGCTACGAGGCAGTCGGAACGCGCTATCGGATATCTGTCGATGCCGCCGCATTTCCGAAGGTAAAGACCTCCCTCCCCATCCGGCGGATGGGAATGGGCGACGTCGAAACCATCCGCTCCTGCTATGAATCCTTCGCCCATCGTCGATCGGGTCTGAATCTCAGGCCCGACAAACAGTGGGAGCGGATCCTCAATCCGGAAAGCAATCGCACGTTATACGTGGCGGGAGATCCTGCGGAGGCCTATGCGGTCGTCCAACACAAAGTCGATTTTTGGGTGGAGCAACAAATCGCCGAGTTGGTTTGGTCGAGCCGTAGGGGCTACGAGACCATCCTTGGACTTCTCGCAAGTATTGCCATGAACAAGTCGAAGATGATTTGGGTGGAACCAACCGATAGCCCGTTCCGTGCCCTTTACTGGGAACATGGCGCCGAAGTGGCGGGAACTTCCCCCCAATCCATGTTCCGTGTGCTCAATGTCCCGAAAGCCCTGCAGGCGCTCAAACCCATTTCAACGGGCTCATTCTCCCTTGGTATCCACGATGACGAGATTCCCGAGAATGAAGGGCCATGGCGTGTGGAATTCTCGCCGGCCGGCGTTCATGTCGAACGCTGCGAAAAAGCGGGAATCAGCATGGACATAAGGCGTTTCGCCCAGGCTCTCATGGGTGAACCTTCGCTGACTTCACTGCTTCTCAACGAACTGGTCCAGGTGGCGGACTCACGAGAAGCGATGACAGCCCAGTCGCTGTTGCCGCCACTGCCATGCCTTTGCCTGGAGATGTTCTAGCCCATAGACACTGAGCGCCCTCTGAATCTCGCGACACATTTCATTAGAAAGCGCTTATCCTATTATCCATGGGCCACTGGACAGAAATTGAACCTTCCGAAGGTCCAGGGCTTCGTCTTGCGGCGGTGGGAACGTCGGATAGCGTGGCCACGGCCGAACTTGTGACAGCCTGTCTGACCGAGGCTGGCATTGCCGGTGACTGTGTTCCGATCGACATACCCCTCCCCGAATTCCGAGACTGCACGCAGCACCTCAGAGAGGTGGGCTTCCGTGGTGTTCTTGCAAGCGGGGGACATCGGGTCGAAGCCGCAATGCTCGCCGAGCGATACTCCGTCTCAAGGCTGTCCATGGGCGTGGCAAATGTTCTCTCATTTAGAGGAGGAATCTTCGCCCAAAACACCGAGGTCACCGCGCTGAGCCACTTACTCCAGCCGATTCCTGCAGGAAAGGCGCTTGTACTGGGCAGCGGCGCGGGCGCGCGCTCGGTCACCGCAGCACTCTTCGAAGGCGGATGGTCGGTTCGCGTATGGAACCGGAGCCCCACCAAACTTCGGCCGCTCCGGACCCTATTTGCCCGATATGGCAACGTGGAACTCGTCTATGCGCCCGACCCCACCGACTGCAAACTGATCGTCAACTGCACCCCGCTCGGCGCGAAGGCTGGGGAATGCCCGCCGCTAGAGTGGAAGCATGTCCGCCCGAAGACCGTCTTTCTCGATTTCGTGGCCAGACGAGTGGCGACGGAGTTCCTGAGGACGGCACGAAGCCGCGGTCTCCAGGGAATCGACGGACGTCAGATTGTGGTGGAAACGATGGCTACCTCCCTGGAATGGCTTTTCGGCGGGACGCTTCCTCGCACCAAGATGCTTGGAACCGTCGGTCTCAAAGGCGACTAGCGACTCCGACACCTGCGTGTCGCCCATCGCAAAGCCGATCCTATAGGGTGGCCCCTCGGGGCAGACGCTTTTGCCATGAAACGCGCGCGCCAACGATTCTTGCGATTCCTTCCACAGGCCCTGTTGCTGACGTTCGCGTTTGGTTGCTCCTCCCACTCCCCAACCCTGGCGAGCGTGGACGGCGATCCCATCACCCGCGACGATCTGGTCAGCTACCTGTCTGTGAAACAGACCGTTCGCGTGAACCCAACTGTGGCAACCGATGGGTCGACCTCCGCCCAGGTCGCCGACCCCCTGGGCTATCAGGGATTGGAAGACCTTGTTCGCGACAAGGTCGTGTTCCACCTGGCTAAGCAGCAAGGCGTTTATCCAAGCAAACACGACATCGACGACGAAATCGGTTTTCAAAAGGAATTGGACGAAGATGGCCTGGCCTCTCTCTATGCCTCAGGATGGGATGTTGCCGCTATTCGTCGCCAGCTTACGCTCCAACTTTGCGTGTCGCATATGATCACCAAGGGTGTCTGCGTTACGGACAAAGATGTGGATGACTACATCGCGGCAAACCCGAGCATCGTGCAAAGGCCGTCCACGATTCGTGCCTACTGGATCCTCGTGAGCAGTGCGAGCAAGAAGGCTGAAGTAGATCGCCAACTGCTTTCTGGACAGCAGTTTCAGGTCGTGGCCTCACAGTTTTCTGAAGCGGACGGCGCAGCCGCCAGCCAAGGGCTGTTCCCCGATGATCGCCTGGGCGCTCTGCCCGCCAAACTTCAGGCGATCCTCAAAACTACGGGAGAATCGCAGACCACTCCATGGGTCCAAACCACCAGCGGTTATGCGAAGTGGTTCATCGACCAGATCACTCCGGCGATCACGATCCCAGTGGACGATGCGGTCCGAGACACAGTGCGCCGCCAAATCGCCATCCAACGCGGCGCCAAAGTGAACCATTTCAACCAACAGTTGAGCTACGCCCTCCTCAACTGCCATGTGGAGTTCTCGATCCCCGGATATGAGGACCTGTGGGAGGTTGAAATCTCCAACCTTGCCCACGGTCACTCAAATCTGCTCACGCTGCCCACACCGATAGGACAGTGAGGCTATGGTGCACCATTAGGAGTGCGGCGTGGGAGCCGTCGTCCCTGTGGCGGGTGCGGCAGCAGGCGGAGTAGCGGTGGTTCCCGATGCGGAAGGACTCAACGTGAACGATGCGGTTCCCGTGATAGGGAACGGAGCTCCGGGCACAGGATAGTTGGTCACCTTCACGACCTTCTTGACGAGCTTAAAGGTGGAGGCATCGACCCACACCGTACCATCCGTACTCGCTGGCTCGTCGCCCGTGGTCTCTTTAGCGGTGGCGCTGATCTTCAAGCAGGCGATGCCACCTACAGTCTCGGTCCCAATAAGCTTGTAGTGAAGCTGAGTGGCGAGCCACTTATCCTTGACCGCCGCGAGAGCAAGGGACCACTCATCGCCAATCTGAACGGGTTTGTCGGGTGCGAGAAATGTATCCAGGACTTCCTCGCGATAGGCGTCCTCATAGCCGAAGGTGGGATCAGGCGACTTCATCGTTTGAACCAATCCGTTGACCCCGTAAACCACCGTCAATGTCCCCGACGGGATTGAAGTCGTCTGGTCTTGGCCATTGACCTCAATGTGCATATTGCTCTGAGACTGCTCGAGAGTGAACGTATTCGCATCTGCCGCAGTGACTTTCTGCGTCACGGTTGCGATGACGTTGACAGGGGTTCCGTCAGGAGTTTGTAGATCCACCTGCGAGATGTAGTTGGTCACATCACTCGGCTTCATCGCCGCCTTAAGAGAATAGGTTGCCGTTGCCGTTGCCGTCGGCGTGGTTGTTGAGGCCGGAGGGGGAGTGGGCGCCGTCGCCGGGGACGGCGAGGCCGGAGTCGGCGTAACCGGCGGGGTCTGGGCGGAAACGAAGCTGCTGAGGGCTAGGATGGCGGAAATGGCAATGATCGGTTTTGTTCGGCTCATGAGGATTCCTCTTTGACTCCAGTTTATCTGGTGCTTGCATCCTCGCAGTAGACTCTAGGCCAGTGGACTCACCTTGCGGTCGATTCGTTACCCTAGACGCCGCCCAGACGATCGTTCAGGTTGATTTTAGCCCCGGTAACTTTGCGGTCGATTGTGCTGAAGCTTGCGGCATCTACCCGGGGGATGAGGGACGCCGACTTCTCCAAGAAATGCTGTTCCTCCGCTGGAAGACCTACCGCCGACTGAATGAAGCCCGCGAACCGGCGGGGTGCGATGATTTTTGGATCGCCCTCGTTGCTGACTGGCTAGCGTCGTTGCATGAGGATGCCGGCCGTGCCAGAGAGCTTCTCGGCGTCGGGCAAGACCTCCTTTACGGGCCGGAACGCCGCTACTTTCGACTGTACGTCGACACCGTCCCAGCGCTCGATCGGCTCGCTCACCTTGGGGTGCGCTTAGGCGTGGTTTCAAACTGGGACTACACGTTGGAAAGGGTGCTCAAGCATCTCGGGATTCACGACCGCTTTGAGTTTGTGCTGGCATCCCTCGTTGAAGGCATGGAGAAGCCCGATCCTCGGTTCTTTTGGTGGGCAGCAGAATGTTTTCCGGCAGAACGTTCGGCGGTTGTGCACGTAGGAGACAATCCCTTGGACGACGTGTCCGGTGCTCGCGGAGCCGGACTGCAGGCCCTTCTCCTGAGCAGGGAGCGGACCAACTCGGAGGGCTCGGTGATTCACTCGCTTCTCGCGATACCGGAGGCCCTGTCTTGGCGCTAGGCGACCACCTTGACGACTACGATTTCGAGTTGCCGGAAGACCGGATTGCCCAAACTCCGCTGGGTGACCGTGCGGCATCACGCTTGCTCTGCCTCGATCCGCATTCCGGTGCAATCTCGGACCGCCATTTCCGTGACGTCACCACGATACTTCGCGCCGGTGATCTCCTGATTCTCAACGAGACCCGGGTCACTGCGCGACGACTCCTTGGCCAACGCCCGTCTGGGGCCAAAGTGGAGGCATTGATCTTGCGCAAGCAAGCGGTGGGGATTTACGAGGCCCTGATGAGACCGGGCAAGCGGTTGAAGCCTGGCGGCGTCGTCCTTTTCGAGGGGGGCATTGAGGCGATAGTCATGGCCGAGCTTGGCGATGGCGTCAAAGTGATCGGTCTGGATCCGCCCGACACGGACCTCACTCAAATGGGCTCGGCGCCCCTTCCCCCTTACATTCACGAAGTATTAGAGGATGAGGAGCGGTACCAGACGATCTACGCCCAAACCGGTGGCAGCGCCGCCGCCCCCACTGCGGGGCTCCACTTCACCCTCGAGATCCTCGCTACCCTGAAGGCCTCCGGAGTTCAAATCGGTTTCGTCTCCCTGGACGTATCGCTCGACACGTTTCGTCCGGTGCAAGTCGAGCGGCTTGACGATCACAAGATGTTCGGTGAAGCTTGTCGCGTCCCGCCGGAGACTGCGACATTGATCGCGCGGTGCACTGGTCGGATCATCGCGGTCGGAACCACTACCGTGCGGACCCTAGAGTCGATGGCTACCGGCCCAAGAGAAGTTGCGACGGGCGAGATGGTCTCCCGCCTCTTCATTCGACCCGGATACACGTTCAAGGTCATCGACGGCATGTTCACGAACTTTCACCTTCCAAAAACGACGATGTTGATGATGATTAGCGCCTTAGCAGGCCGCCCACACGTCCTTAGAGCGTATGCCCACGCGCTCGCCGGTGGTTACCGGTTTTTGAGCTTTGGCGATTCTATGTTGATCTTGCCAGGTTCGAATGAGTCAAAATAGGGGCATCCATGACGGAGAGGCAGGGCAGCCGGTCAGTCAAAATTTTGAGGTAACGGATGCGTTTAAAACAGGAAGAATTTGACCCGCTGGCTTACATCGAGAATGCATTTCTCGACAAGGAGCCACCCAAACCCAAGGAGGGGTCAAAGTCTAAGGCCAGCCGCTTGGCTGAATTCCTGGTTGAAGAAAGCGCCCCTCTCGGCATCGACGAGGGCCCAAAGGTCAAATTCAAGCGCACTGAAATGCGCGCGCCGCGCCCCCGCCGGGCCAACGCGAAGAAGCCAGAGACCAAATCCGTTGATCCCAGTCTCCAAGTTTCCTGGGAGAATCTCCCCCGCAACATTGAGTTCTTGATGTCCTATTTCGATGACTCGGTGACCGCGAACTATTACCGCGGCGAATTCAAAGAAAGTCGGACCGAACTCATTCACCGCTTGCTTGACCCCGAGCTTTCGCTCGAAGAAACCAGCCGCCTTCTCGGCGTTTGTCCGGCCACCGTGCGGCGCTATACCAATCGAGGCTGGCTGCAGCACCACCGCACCGAAGGAGGCCAACGTCGATTCCGACTCAGCAACATTGGCGCCTTCGTCGCCGAGCACGGTCGCTTCCCCGAAGAGTAGTCTGGCGTACCTTTGGCTGCAACCAACACGAGCAATCACCTGAAGGGCTTTTTCGGAGCGCTCGCGCTCTTGGCGCTCCTTGCCGCCATCCTCTCCTCGCCGGCCGTCGTGATTTCGCCCCACATGGCTCCATGGGCCGACATCATCGTCACGATCGTCTTTGTATCGCTGCCGATTCTCGCGCTGTTTATCGCCGCCGGACACGCTTGGACGCCAAGGCTTGCCCTGTGCTTTCTCGTCCCTGGCGCTCTGCTTTATTTCGGCACGGTCGGCACGCAATCCGGACCCTTGGCCCTTGTCTATCCCATCATCAAGTCAATTGGCCTGATCTGCTGGTGCTTGGGTCTCGGAGCGCTGCTCGCGACTCTCTTGAAGGAAAAGAACCTCGTCGTGCCGGTGGCGATCTTTTTGGCCCTGCTGGACATGTGCCTCGTGCTCACCCCGATTGGCCTGACCCACCAAATCATGGCCCAGCTACCCAAAGTCACGCAAAGCGCCCTGTACGATATTCCAAAGCCGAGAACGGCGCCCCCCAAGAAAGGCGAGGAATCGGCCCCGTTGCAAACCCTCGCCGAGGTTGGACCTGCTGACTTCATTTTTCTGAGCATGTTCTTCGTCGCCCTATACCGATTCAAGTTGCGAACCAGGCAAACGTTGTTTTGGATCCTTCCTGTCCTTGCCTGCTACCTTCTCGTCGTTATGGTGTTCGGGAGGCTCAGTATCGGACCCGTTTCGCTGGGAGCCTTGCCCGCCCTCCTGCCAATTGGTGCGACCGTGTTGCTGGTGAATTGGAAAGAGTTTGATTTGGACAAAGAAGAAAAGCTCTCGACGGCGCTGATCGCTATCGTCATGCTCGGAGTTCTCTGCTACGGGATGTCCCGATGGCCAGCCGAGCGCGCGCGTATGGCATCGGCGGCGGCGGCGGCGAAGCCGTAGGGATATGACAATGATTCCCAAACTACGACCTGCCGCGAGGCCAAGACCTCCCGTGTCCGGTCGATCAACGACAGCGTTTTGACTTGCGGCGTAGGGCTGGGACGGCCTGGCCAAGGTACGCCACAGACGACAGGGGGTCGTCAGCTCTCAAAGGCCAAATGTTGCCAAATCTGGATGGACGAGCGGCTCTACTCCTCTTCGTTAGAAGGGGTCTCGTCTTCCCACTCACCGTCATCGGTCGCCTGAACAATTCGGGCCATGGAGCGAACTTCATCCCCGGCGGCAAGGTTAATCAGTTTGACGCCTTGAGCGACGCGACCGACAAGACGCACATCCCTGACCTTGATGCGAATGCCTTTGCCTTGCACGGTCATCACTAAGAGTTTGTCGTCGTCGTCCACGACCTCAGCGCCCACGATTTTGCCCGTCTTATCCGTGCAGTTCATCGTCAGGATGCCGGAGCCGCCCCTTCCCTGCACACGGTAATCAGTCAGCGGAGTCCGCTTGCCAAATCCTTTCTCGCTGGCAACCAGCAGGGTCGCTTTGTCATCGGCCACCGCCGCCGCAACCAGATAGTCGCTCGGGCGCAGGGTCAACGCCTTGACGCCGCCCGCTGCCCGTGAGCGAGAAGTCGCACCCTTCTCGTTGAAGCGGATGGATTGACCGTTGCGCGTGACGAGGATGACATCGTCGTTACCGCGGGTCTTTAGACACCAGTTAAGGTCATCGCCGTCCTCAATATCGAAGGCGATGAGCCCGTTGTTGCGGATGTTTGCGAACGCGCTCATCGCCGTCCGCTTGATCTCGCCCTTCGCGGTGATCATCGTGAGGTATCCATCTCCGGAGACGTTTTTGACGCTCACGGTGGCAGTAACCCGCTCGCCACCCAGAATTTGGATGTAGTTGATCACCGGCATGCCCTTCGCATAACGACCGGTTTCGGGAATTTCGTAGCCCTTCAACCGGTAGACACGGCCCCGGTCGGTGAAGAACAGAATGGTGTGGTGGGTGCTGATCTGGAAAAGCTGGGCCGGTTCGTCGTCCGACTTCATCGCGTTGTTGACGCCCTTCCCGCCGCGCTTTTGCTGGCGATAGGCGTCGATGGACACCCGTTTGATGTAGCCGTCCCGTGAGATCGAGATGATGGCGTCCTCGTCGGGAATGAGATCCTCTTCAGTGAACTCGCCCGCCTCTCGGACTTGAATCCGCGTCCGCCGCTCGTCGCCATGCTTGTCTCGCAGGGCCACGATCTCATCCTTCAGAACCTTGTTCAGCCTCGCCTGATTGCACAAGATGTCCATCAGATTCTGGACTTTTCGAAGAGCTTCCTTATAGTCGTTCTCGAGTTCCTCTTGGCGAAGCCGTGTCAAATTCCGCAGGGGCATCGCAAGCACGGCGTTGGCCTGAAATGGCGACATGTCGAATTGGCGAACCAACTCGGCACGGGCCACACCCGGGTCTGGGCTGCGCCGAATGAGGGCAATGATCTCATCAAGGAATCGCCGCGCAATCTGGTAACCCTCGTTGAGGTGGACCTCTTCCGTCGCCCGATAGATCTCGTAGCGCGTGCGCCGCTCAATGACCTCGCGTCGGTGCCGGAGGTATTCATCCAGCAGGACGATAATCGGACACGTACGGGGCGCCATGTCCACCAAGCCGAGCATGATCGCACCGAAAGTGGTCCGCAAGTTCGTATGCTTCAGCAGGTAGTTGAGCGCCTTGTTGGGGTTGACGTCGCGCCGAATCTCAATCTCGATGCGCATGCCGCGCTTGTCAGAGTAGTCCTGAACCGCGAGGATGCCATCAAACTTCCGCTCTTTGGCGATGATGGCGATGGATTCGATCAGCGTCTTCTTGTTCGTCTGGTAGGGCAGCTCGGTCACGACGATCACCGACTTGCCCGAATCGCCCTGCTCGATCATCGTCTTCGCCTGCATGATGATGGAGCCCCGTCCGGTTTCATAGGCCGAGCGAATGCCCTTCGTCCCCATAATGATCCCGTAGGTGGGGAAATCGGGGCCGGGGAGCACCTCCATGATCTCGTCCAGCGTGCACGCCGGGTTGTCAAGGCGCATCATGAGTGCATTGCAGACCTCGGTGAGGTTGTGGGGCGGCAGGTTGGTCGCCATACCCACCGCAATGCCCTGGCTCCCATTGCAAACCAGATTGGGGAACTTGCCTGGGAAGACGATTGGCTCATTGATGGTAGCCGCGTAGTTCGGCACCCAATCGACGGTTTCTCGATCCAAATCCTCCATCAACTCGGAGGCGAGGGGTGTGAGGCGACACTCGGTGTATCGCATGGCCGCCGGAGAGTCGCCATCGATGGATCCAAAATTACCCTGGCCCTGAATGAGCGGGTAGCGGAGCGACCACGCTTGAGCCATTCGCACAAGCGTCGGATAGATGACCGCTTCGCCGTGGGGGTGGTAGTCGCCGCTGGTGGAACCGCAGACCTTCGCGCACTTGGTGAACGGACCATCGGGCCCTAGGTTCAACTCGCGCATCGTGTAGAGGATGCGGCGCTGAACCGGCTTCAACCCGTCGCGAACATCCGGCAGGGCGCGCGCGATGATAACAGACATCGCGTAGTTGACATAACTTCGACCGAGTTCCTCGTCGACGTTAACGACCTGAATAAAGGGTTCGGAATCAGGCACGGTGGGTAAATAGAGAGACGGAAAGCGCAGGCCTTATGCCGCGCCTTGCCCGAGTCAGGCCTAAATTGTACCTTAATGGGCCTTGCTCAGGGCCAAGGCGGGACGACGGCGGGGCACAAGCCCCCATCGGTCCCAAAAACCTGGAACCCATTGGGTAAAATCGGCGTTGTAAGAGAAGACATGAGCGTATGACACTCAAGTGAATTGCGCCCTAAGACAGGAGATTAACCAGAGAAATGGGTAAGACGGTTGGAATTGATCTAGGAACCACCAACTCGGTGGTCGCGGTGATGGAAGGCGGCGAACCCGTCGTCATCAGCACCGCCGAAGGCGCTCGCACGTGTCCGAGCGTGGTTGCCTTCAAACAAAATGGCGAGCGTCTTGTGGGCGTGACCGCCAAACGTCAGGCTGTGATGAACCCTGAAAACACGGTGAGTTCGATCAAGCGATTTATGGGACACAAACTCTCCGAAGTCGAGGCCGAGGCTGGCCGCGTAAGCTACCGGGTCAAAGCCGGCAAAGGTGGTCAGGCGGTTGCGGTAATTCCGGCGCTGAACAAGGAACTGACGCCGGAAGAAATCAGCGCGATGATCCTGCAGAAGCTCAAAGCGG
>Ga0302319_10022572_pt1 | contig 11272 bp, 10 predicted proteins | sample Bog_T0_2_FD_203319 | JGI IMG/M metagenome (GOLD analysis project Ga0302319, IMG submission 203319) | Peat permafrost microbial communities from Stordalen Mire near Abisko, Sweden - Bog_T0_2 | ecosystem: Environmental > Terrestrial > Soil > Wetlands > Peat | place: Sweden: Abisko, Stordalen Mire...
GTCGTTGCCGAGGCGGCGGACGGGGTCGCCGGTGCATTTCTCCGTGCGCAGCACGCCGTAGCTTGCGCCCAGGTAGGTCATGACGCGGGCGAAGTCGGCGACGATCTCGCGGCCCTTGGGGTCGTATCCGCCCATGCAGCCCAGCCACAGGCAATACTCCTGCGTTCCATCAAAAAGCGGCAACGCCTCCTTCTGGATGAATTTGTCGCGATCGAGCGGGCTGATGCCGAGGGCGTTCGAGCCGCGTTCGAGATTGCGGAATAGCTTGGCTCCGTGATCGTCTTCCCATGTGCCGGTATTGACTGCGCCACGCCTCAGGCCGACGAGGATCGGGACGTGCTCAATGCCGACGGGGCACTGGAACTCGCATGCGCCGCAGGTGGTGCACTGGAAGATGGCTTCCTGCGAGTTGTACTTGCCGAGTAATGGCTGGTCTGACGCGGGGCCGAGGTCGTTGAGATAGGCGCGGACGCCGAGGATGATTTCCTTGGGGTTGAGCAGCTTGCCGGTGTTGGCGGCAGGGCAGTGCTCGGTGCAGCGGCCGCACTCCACGCAGGAGTAGGTTTGAAGGCTGACTAACTGGGTGAGGTCGGTGCCGGCGACCAGGCCGAAGTCTTCATCGCCGGAGAGCGGGGGGATCTGCGCGAAGCTGCCGCGGGAGAGAAAGATGGTGGCCGGGCTAAGGACCAGGTGCAGATGCTTGGTGTGGGGGATGAGCGGCAGAAAGATCAGCAGAGACAGCGTATGGAGCCACCAGAGGAGGCGCGCCGAGGCGGACGCTTCCGGTACGAAGAAGGCGGCGAGGTAGGTAACCATGAGGGAAAAGATGAGGAAGGCAATGAAGCCGGATTCCCAGGAGAGCTTTTCTCCCAGCCAGCGCGGACGGACGAGGAATCGGCGGATGAAGAGTCCGGCTATGCCAGCGGCGCAGGCTAAGGCAAAGACGGCGGCGAAGTAGGAGTAGAAGCGGCCAAAGAAGCCGGTGGGCAAGAGGAATCCGATGCCGAGACCGACGGCGCAGTGGTTGAGCGTGACCAGGGCGAAGGCCAGGAAGGCCCAGAAGACCAGGGCGTGGGCCACGCCGGGCAACGGGCGCTCGCGAATGACTTTGGATTGGAAGAGGACTTCGGAGACGAAGTCCCAGACACGCCTGCCGATGGGAAAAAGGTGGAAGTTGGGATCTTTTTTGGAGGCGAGGATCTTGTTGAGGACGACGCCGAAGCGACGCCAGAAGCCGTAGGCCGAGGCGACGACAATGGCGGCGAAGAGGAGCTTCTCAGGGAGGGAGAAGTGCTGTGGTTCAGACAGGGCTGGGAGGATCATAAGCATAGCGAGTGAGTCGGTTTACAAGGCAACGATACAGGATGGGGTGGCACCTGCGGTGCGGCAGACGCTCGCTATTCGCTCGCAGGAGATTCATGGTCTTGCTCCTTGCGCCGGAACGAAGGCGCGAGGTTGGACGGGGGATCCGTTGAGATGGCTGGTGGGGGTTTGTGGTCTCCCACCCATTCCACGACGGGACTGTGAAATGGATGGGGCACCCGGCGGGGTTATCCTGTCAGGCGCGCCACTGGAAGCAAAGGCCGAAGCCGTCGGGGTCGGTCAGGTAAAGCTGCTTCATGCCGTACCAGGCGACCTTTGGTTGATTTATCTTCAAGCCTTTTTCAACCAGGAATTGGTAAGCCGCATCGACGTCGGGGCAGCCGATATAAAGGCAGGTGTCTCGATGGCCGGCGATGCGGGCAGGGTCTGGACCGTCAGGGCGTTCGCCGTAGTCGTAGGCGGTATTGAGCATGATATCGGTGCTGTCGCCATGCTTGAGCCAGCACCAGCCGTAATCATCTTCTGCCACGGGTTTGGAGTGGTCACGAACCGTGAAGCCGAGGATATCGCGATAGAAGCGGATCGAGGTGGGCATGTCAAAGACTTCGAAGTAAGGACACGCGCCGCGCATATCAATGGGCATGGGGACCTCCGGAAATGAGGTACGAAGTCCAAAATAGCACGCGATGGAAGGGAAATGCCTTAAACTCCGAGCATGAATTTTCAACGGCGACTCTTCGTACTTTTTCTGGCGACCACTCTGCTGTGCGAATGCCTTTACGCCGCGCAGGCTTCAAACAAAGCCAGGCCTGCGCCCGCAGCCGGCACTCCGCTGGTATACAAGATTCAGGCGATTCTGACCGAGCCGGCGCTGCTGCATGCGGAGTTTGGCATCAGCGTGAAGACGCTGGATGGGCAGGTGATTTACGGGCTGAACGACGGGCTGTTGTTTACGCCGGCCTCGAATGCCAAGCTGGCTACCACCGCGGCGGCTTACGCGCTGCTGCCGGTGGAGACGCTGACCTGGACCACGAATGTTGTGGCGGACGGAGTGATTGATCCGCAGGGCGTCTTGCACGGCGACATTGTGCTGCTTGGCTGTGGCGATCCAACGATGAGCGCGCGCCATTTTCCTTATCTCCCCTCGCAGGCTGCGACCGCGTCGACCACAGCCACAGCGCCGGAGAAGCCTGCCACCGCGATGGACATTCTGGATGCGCTGTCGCAGCAGGTGGAGCAGGCAGGCGTGCGCAAAGTAGACGGCCAGGTGGTGGGCGATGACAGCTTTTTTGTGGATGAGCCGTATGGGCAGTCGTGGGGCTGGGACGATCTGCAATGGAGCTATGGCGCGCCGGTCTCCGCGCTGAGCTTCGCGGACAACACGCTTGAACTGGATATCGCGGCGGATGCGAGTGCGCCGGGGGGAACGGTGGCCACATGGACGCCGAATGTGGACTACTACACGCTGGACAACAGCATGACCGCGACGCCGGCTGGGCAAACTTCCCATCCGGGCTTGAATCGCAGGCCGGGGGCGTTGCTGGTGCGGGCCTGGGGGACGATTCCGGCGAACGGACTGCACGCAGGGCTTGCGATCGAAGATCCGGCCGAGTTTACGGCCGATGCGTTCAAGCAGACACTGGCTGGACGGGGAATTCAGGTGACCGGGTCGGCGGTTTCGCGGCACAAATTTTCAGTGGAGACGAAGGAATTCGCGGAGGAACGGGCGCAGCCGCTGCCACATCTGAGCCCGTCGCAGGAGAGCAGGATCGCAGTACCGCTGGCGGGCCAGCAGCTGCTGGCCTCGCACGTTTCGGTTGCAGCGGCGGAAGACATTACGGTGACCAACAAAGTGAGCCAGAACCTGCATGCGGAGTTGCTGCTGCGGCTGCTGGGCAAGCAGTTTGGCGCGGATGGGAGTTTTGCGCAGGGATCGCGGGTGGTGCGGCAGTTTCTGGTGGACGCTGGGGTGAATGACAGCGACTTTTTTCTGTATGACGGGTCGGGCATGAGTCCGGACGACCGCATTGCTCCGCGGGCGTATGCGCAATTGCTGAGCTATGCTTCGCGGCAAAGCTGGGGCGCGGCCTGGCGAGAGTCGTTTCCCGTGGCCGGGGTTGATGGTACGCTTGCCGGCCGTTTCAGGAACTCGCCGTTGAAGGGGAAGTTGTGGGCGAAAACGGGGACGCTGAATGAGACGAATACGCTGAGCGGTTATCTGACCGCGGCCAGCGGCAAGGTGCTTGCGTTTTCCATCCTGGTGAATGGCCACAAGCCGGGAAGCGAGGCGGAGTTGCAGGCGATCGACCGGATTGCAGAGACGATTGCTGCATCGGAGTAGGGAATCAGCCCGCGCTGGCTTGTATCATGGATGCTAAATGCACGCTCGAATGTTCTACCCTTCTATCGCTCTTTTGATCTGCTCGGCTGCGTTGGCCGGATGTCGCTCGCTGCCTCCATCGAAGCCGGAGGCGTCGTTTACTGCCGAGGAAAGCCGCGGCGCAATTGTCTACCGCCAGAAGTGCGCAAGGTGTCATCGTCCGAACGATTCGCGGCCGCTGAACGGGCCTGGATTGCAGGCTTTGACGAAGATCAAAGCTATGCCTTCCGGTGCGCCGCCAACCGACGAACGCATGACTGCGGTGATCCTGCGCGGGCGCAACAATATGCCCGCGACGCAGCTTACCGACGACCAGATGAGCGATCTGCTGGCCTACCTGCACACGTTATGACGGACGAAGCCAGGATCACCGGAACCGCTCCGAATGCGCCGCGTTCGAATGTATTCCAGTTTCCGGCGGTGGTGGCCATCGGCTTGTACCTGATTGTGCTCGCTTTCGTGAATATCTTCGGCGTGGTCGGCGGTCAGATTCGACCGGTCTACCTGGTGTTTTCAGCAATATTCTTTGCGGTGGCCTGCGGGCTGCTGCTGATGTTGCGCTGGGCCTGGACGCTTGCTCTGGCTGCCGTGGTTTTCCTGATGGGGCTGTTTTTTTGGAAGTTCTACACGCAACATCAGAGTCCCTTTGTTTTTCAGGGGCTGCTGAATCTTGTGTTTTTTCTCTATCTGGCGAGACCGGAAGTGCGGGAGAAGCTGCGGTAAAGGAAATTCTTTCTTCGCACTGTTTGCTCTTGAGGTGCGAAATGTTAGGCTTTTGCCCATGCCGCGCTTCATTTCTCGCCCCATCCTGTGTGTTGCCTTTGCACTCGTCGCTGCTCTTCCGGGTTATTCCGCGGATGCTCCCAAGAAGCGCGACATCAACCTCGACGACCTGGCAAAGCTCCAGCGCGTGAGCGCGCCTGTCGTCTCCCCCGATGGCGAGTGGGTTGCCTACTCGGTGAGCCAGACGGACGTAAAAGAGGACAAGGGGCAGAGCCATCTGTGGATGGTGAAGTGGGATGGGTCGGTCCGGCTGCAACTGACGTTTGGCAAGGAGGGTGCTTCGTCTCCGAAGTTCAGCCCGGACGGCAGGTACATCAGCTTCATGTCCTCGCGGCCAGGACCGGCGAAGGGCAACCAGGTGTGGGTGATGGACCGGCGCGGTGGGGAAGCCGGGCAGTTTACTGCAATCGCAGACAAGGACATCGACGGCTATAGCTGGTCACCGGATTCGAAGCAGTTGCTGCTGACGATGTCTCCGAAAGAGGAGCCGGACGCCGAAGAGGGCAAGCCGCCAACGCCGCCGAAGCCGATTGTTGTGGATCGCTACCACTTCAAGCAGGATGTGCATGGCTATCTTCATGACGATGAGTTCTCATCGCTGTTTCTCTACGACATTGCGTCAAAGAAGTTTGACAAGCTGACCACATTAAAGAACGTGGATGAAGAAGACGCGGAGTGGTCGCCGGATGGGGCATGGATTGCTTTTGTTGCGAACGCGGAAACCGACCCGGACAGGAGCAACAATACCGACGTCTTTGTGGTTTCGCCGAAGGCTGGCTCGGCGCCGAAAAAGCTGACGACATCGACGGGCCCAGATGGCGGGCACCTTGCGTGGTCGCCGGATTCAAAGTCGATCGCTTATTCGGAGGGCGCGGAGTTGAAGCTGCTTGAGTACTCACAGGAAAAGCCTGCGGTGGTTACGTTGGACGGGAAGGTGAGTTATCCGGCGGCAACGATCGACCGCTATGTTCGCTCGCCGATTTACTCGCCTGACGGACACCTGAGTTACCTGGTTGCCGACGATCGCAACCAATACCCGGCTGAGGTTGAGCTTACGGGGAACGGCGACAAGAAGCTGCTTGAGAAGCAGGGTGCGGTGATGGGGTGGGATTCGGCGAAGGGACATACGGCGGTCCTGTTCACAGACGACAGCAACCCTGCGGAGATCTACGCCCTGGAAAGCGGCTCGTTGCGTAAGCTGACCACTTATAACGATGCGCTGGTCGCCGAGTTGAACCTTGTGTCCACTGATGACATCGAGTTCAAGAGCAAGGACGGGACCGACGTCCACGCGCTGATGACAAAGCCGGAGAGTTTCAAGGCGGGAACGCCGGTGCCGATGATTCTGTTCATTCACGGAGGGCCGAACGGGCAGGATGAGCATGCGTTCGATTTTCTTCGCCAGTGGCTGGCGACCAAGGGCTATGCCGAGCTGAATGTGAATTACCGCGGCGGTTCCGGACGGGGCCAGGACTATTCCAAAGCTATCGCAGGGGACTGGGGTCATTATGAGGTCGAAGACTTGCTGGCAGGCGTCGATAAGGCTATCGCGCTGGGCGTGGCGGACCCGGACAAGCTTTGCGTGACGGGTTGGAGCTACGGCGGAATCCTGACCGACTACACGACTGCCAGCACCGACCGCTTTAAGTGCGCGATCAGTGGCGCAGGCGTAGCCGCGCCAATGTCGTTCTATGGCGTGGATCAGTACATTTTGCAATATGACAACGAGCTGGGGCCGCCGTGGAAGAATCTGCCGCTTTATATCAAGATGAGTTATCCGTTTCTTGAGATCGACAAGCGGATTCATACGCCGATGCTGTTCATGGGTGGAACGTCGGACATGAACGTGCCGTTGCTGGGCGGCGAGCAGATGTATGAGGCGCTAAAGTCGCTGGGCAGGCCGACGGAGTTAGTGGTATATCCGGGCCAGTTCCACGGATTTACCAAGCCGAGTTACATCAAGGACCGCTATGAGCGCTGGCTCGCGTGGTGGGATAAATACCTGAAGCCTGCCCCCGCGGCGACGCCTGCAGCGGATGCGAAGAAATAGGAGTTGATTCAGGAGGGTGGAGGGGCTGGTGCATTTTTCAGTGCCCCGAAATACAGATCCTTCGACTCACCACCCCCAAACTGAGATGCGTTTGGGGCCCCGTTCGCTCAGGATGACAGTCATTATCCTCTGTAACTTGCGATAGGAGGCCGATGGTATGAAGCTGATATTCCTCTACGGCATGCCTGCAACAGGAAAGTTGACTGTTGCGCAGGAACTTGTGGCCATCACGGGCTATAAGCTCTTCCACAATCACCTCGTCGTCGATCTGCTCTTGACTGTGTTTGACTTTGGCAGCCCGCAGTTTGTAGTTTTGCGCGAACAGATCTGGCTTTCTGTGTTTGACGAAGCCTGCAAGAGTGATTTGCGAGGCATGATTTTCACGTTTAATCCGGAATCGACGGTGCGGGCGGAGTTCATTGAGAAGACAAAAAGCGTTGTGTCCAATGCCGGCGGCGAGGTCGATTTCGTTGAGCTGACAGCGCCAATTGCAGAGATCAAGCACCGCATTGGCAGCAAGTCAAGGCACCAGCACAAGAAGCTAACCTCCGTTCAGTTCTTCGAAGAGCTGCATGGCAACGGAGCCTTCGATGTGAGTTATATGCCGGCGCCCAGGCTTTCCATAGATACCAGCCAGAATCAGCCTTCGCGCGCGGCGCTGTTGATTGCGCGGGCACTCGATTTGCTTCCGGCCGCATAGCTCAATGCCGCCGGCCCGCCCGCGCGACCGAGGTTGCCGATCAGTTCACCGCGCCGGTCCAGATCTGCTGCACGATCAGCCACTCGCCGGTTTGCCCGCGACGGTAAATAGTCAGATAGCTGCCCGCTGCGTGTTGAGCCTTGGCGGTGGCGCGAACAACCAGTGTCTCATCATAAGTGCCCGAGTCAAACGCCAGATTGCCGGATTGCTCGACGCGTTTGGAGGTGAATTTGAGGTCGCTGTCGAAAGTGGCCGTGACGCTCTCAAACAGGTCCCGAATGGATTTCGTCCCGCTGATGCGAGCGCCGCTGGGGTCGATGAATTCGCCATCCAGCGCGTACATGGCTACAACGGCATCGATGTTCTTGTCATGAAGATTGCGGGCCCATTGGGAGCGGTGAGTGGTGAAAGCATCCGGGGCGGAAGCGCTCACGGCAGGGGAGGGATCGTGGGAGGATTGGGCGACGCCCAGGCTTGCGGTGATTGTGAAAAAGAGGATGATGAACCGAATCCGCATTTGTGGCCTCCTTGGGGATATGTTGTGAAGTTTAGCAAGGCCGCAGCGTGCGCCAGAAAGATGCCGATTGGTCAGCGGATACAATGGAAGACGTGATGGACCTTATTCAGATTGCTCCGGCACACAAGGCTCCTGCTCCCAAGCCCGATTGGCTGAAGGCGAGGGCGCCGGTGGGCGAGAATTACCACGACCTGAAACGGTTGGCGCGCTCGCTCAACCTGCATACGGTTTGCGAGAGCGCGCACTGCCCGAATATCGGCGAGTGCTGGCACCACAAAACGGCAACCTTCATGATGCTGGGCAACCTGTGCACCCGGCGGTGCGGTTTTTGCGCGGTGCCCAAGGGCCGGCCGGAGCCGATTGACTTTGACGAGCCGCGGCGCGTGGCCGAAGCCGTGGCCGCTCTGGGGCTGCAGCACGCGGTGATCACGAGCGTGAATCGCGACGATGACCTGGTGGGCGGAGCGCGGGCGTTTGCGATGGTCATTGAAGAGACGCGCAGGCAGGCGCCGGGATGCCGGGTCGAAGTACTGATTCCGGATTTTCAAGGCAATCGCGAGGCGATCGCGGTTGTGGTGGAGGCTCGGCCTGAGGTGCTGAACCACAATACCGAGAGTGTGCCCAGGCTTTACCGGGTGGTGCGGTCAGGGGCTCGATATGAGCGGACGCTGGAGTTACTGCGGTATGCGAAAGAGCTGAATCCGGCGGGAATCACCAAGTCCGGCGTGATGGTGGGGCTGGGCGAGGAGACGCAGGAACTGCTGGCGGTCTTCCGCGATCTGGCGGCTGTCGACTGCGATATTTTGACGATTGGGCAGTATCTGCGGCCTTCGCGGGACCATTTGCCGATGGCGCGCCTTTACACGCCACGGGAGTTTGCCGAACTGAAGACGGAGGCGCTGAAGATGGGCTTCCGGCATGTGGAAAGCGGTCCGCTGGTACGGTCAAGCTATCATGCGCATGAACAGGCGGCGGCTACGGGGTTGGCGGTGGTGTCGTAGGGGATTCCCCCCGCGAGATTGGACCGAGCGATTCCGTTAATATAGTCACTGGGATGTAACGAGGACGAAGATAATGGCAGGCTCAGTAATGGCCGGGATTCCGGTGCTCAAAGAACTTTCAGCGGATTTGAAGCGGCGCATGGACGGCGGCGTGGCTACGTTCCAGGCCAACCTGGCGTCGACACGCACGGGACGGGCAAGCGTACACATGCTCGACCAGGTGAAGGTGGACTACTACGGCACGCACACGCCGATCAGCCAGTTGGCGCAGGTCTCGACGCCCGAGGCGCAGCTGATCTTGATTTCGCCATGGGACCCGACGGTGCTGAAGGACATTGAGAAGGCACTGCGCACCGCCGACTTGGGGTTCAATCCGCAGACCGATGGCAAGGTGATCCGCGTGCCGGTGCCTCCGATGACAGAAGAGCGGCGGCGTGATGTGTGCAAGCATCTGAACAAGGTGCTGGAAGAGCATCGGACGGCGATTCGCAATGTGCGCCGCGATGGCAACGACGTGCTGAAGAAGCTGGCGAAGGACAAGAAGATCAGCGAAGACGAAGAAAAGCGCGCCCTGGAAGAGATCCAGAAGATGACGGACGAAGAGATTCGCCGCATGGAAGAGCTTTCGCGGAAGAAGGAAATTGAAGTGATGCAGGTCTGACCTGCATCCTGCGGCAAAGGGATTCGGGCCTGTCCGCGATGCGGACAGGCCCGATGTGTTTTGAAGGGATGAGCGCTACGGATAGATCCGATGCAGCGTGCGAGCGAAGGGGATGGTTTCGCGGACATGGTCGAGGCCGCAGATCCAGGCTACGGCGCGCTCGATTCCCATACCAAAGCCGGAGTGGGGAACTGAGCCATAGCGGCGCAGGTCGAGGTACCACTCGAACGCCTCGCGCGGAAGCTTGTGGTGGTCAATGCGTTCGCTCAAGAGCTCGTAGCTCGAAACGCGCTGCGAGCCGCCGATGATTTCGCCGTAGCCTTCGGGAGCGAGAACGTCGACGCACAATGCCAGACGCGGGTCTTTGGGGTCGGGCTCCATATAAAAGGCTTTCACGTCGGCGGGGTAACGGTTGACCATTACCGGGCGGTCGAACTGGTTGCTGAGCCAGGTTTCGTCGGGCGAGCCGAAGTCGTTGCCATACTCGAACGGGGCTTCGAGATGGCCGTCGCGGTGGGCCTGGTTGAGCATTGCGGCGGCATCGTCATAACGGAGACGCGGGAAGGGCGGGAGGATGGCCTCGAGCTTTGCGCGGTCGCGGCCGATGACGGCGAGTTCGGGGCCGCGGTTCTTAAGCACGCTCTGCACAATGTGGGAGAGGAAATTCTCGGCCAGTTCCAGCAGGCCGTCGAGATCGCAGTAGGCAACCTCCGGCTCGATCATCCAGAACTCGGTGAGATGGCGACGGGTCTTGGACTTTTCCGCGCGGAAGGTGGGGCCAAAGCTGTAGACCTTGCCAAGGGCGAGGGCGGTTGACTCGATGTAAAGCTGGCCGGACTGGGTGAGGAAGGCCGGTTCGCCGAAGTAGTCGACGGGGAACAGGGTCGAGGTGCCTTCGCAGGCAGCGGGAGTAAGAATGGGCGGATCGGTGCGGATGAAGCCGTTGGTGTCGAAGTACTCCGCCGCGGCGCGCATGATTTCGGCGCGGATGCGGAGGATGGCGGACTGGCGCGGAGAGCGGACCCAGAGATGGCGATGCTCCATGAGGAAGTCGACGCCGTGCTCTTTGAGGGTGATGGGGTAGGGGTCGGACTCGGGGACGCGCTGCACGACTTCTACGTCCTCGACATCGAGTTCAAATCCGCCGGGGGCGCGCTTGTCGGCGCGGACCTTGCCGGTAACGATGACGCTGGACTCCTGGGTGAGGCCTTTGAGGGCGGCGAAGACGTGTTCGGGGACTGACTTGACGTGGGCCACGCCCTGTACCGTGCCGGTTCCGTCCCGGAAGATGGGGAAGATGAGCTTGCCGCTCTCGCGCGAGTTGTACAGCCAGCCTTTGAGAATGACGGACTGGCCTTCGTGCTGGCCGAGGCTGGCAATGGTGGCCACCTGTGTGCCTGGAACTGGTGCGGCCTCAGGAGTGGAGGCTTCTATCGGAGTTGCGTTTTCTTCTGGCATGGATGAGTCCCTCTAAACAAATGACGAAAATCGGGCGGCTGATGAAAACTCCGGTCAGCCGGACTCTCCAGCATAAATTGTGGGGGCGAAGCGTGCTTAGCGGAGGCCGACAAGGCCGGTTACGGACTGGATCAGCTTGGCGGGATCGTAGCCAATGCCATCCTTGAAGACCAGCTCGACCTTCTCCACATTTTCGATTTTTTCGGCTGGGTTTCCGCTGAGGACTACCAGGTCGGCGGCTTTGCCGGGGGCGATGGATCCGATTGTGGCTTCTTTTCCCATGTAGGTGGCGCCGTTCAGCGTGGCGATGCGGATGGCCTCGACAGGGGTGAACCCAGCCTGAACCAGCAGTTCGAGATTCCGCTGGTCGCCGAACCCAGGAACAACACCGCCATAGCC
>Ga0302319_10022573_pt1 | contig 11272 bp, 12 predicted proteins | sample Bog_T0_2_FD_203319 | JGI IMG/M metagenome (GOLD analysis project Ga0302319, IMG submission 203319) | Peat permafrost microbial communities from Stordalen Mire near Abisko, Sweden - Bog_T0_2 | ecosystem: Environmental > Terrestrial > Soil > Wetlands > Peat | place: Sweden: Abisko, Stordalen Mire...
TGGTTCTGAATCTTTTCGCCACAGGGGTTTCGAAGATCGCAGTCAGAGCGCCTCGGCGAGTGGCTAAGGCGCGCGGAAGGTCGCGATTCAAAGCATCTCTGCCGGTCAGCCGCAGGCGGAGCCAAATCACAGGCCAGAAAATTGCCCGGAGTAAATCCGCAGTGACATTTTTGTTCAATGCGTCGTCGGTGAAGGAAATGGCCCAGAGTACGACTCCAAAATACAAAGCCGAGAATCCGAGATAGCCGCCCCAAACTCCGAAGAACAGCAGGACCGAGTGCACTGTTTCCTCCTGACTATAAGTCGCTCGAATCGGCCGATCAGTGTTGAGTCTCTATGAGTCCTTGGCTCTCGCTCTGTTGCGCGCTACGCAGGCGCGGACCAATTTCTTGATGAGCGGGGCGGGGAAGGGTTTGTCCAGGGGGAATTGGACTGTGCCCTTGGAGACTCTGAAACCCTTCAGATCTTCTGCGAATTCCTCAATGGCGGCGGAGCCCATGGGGAAAAAGCTGACGTGGTGCTTGAAGGCGCCGTAGGCCACCAGCGCACCCTTGTAGTGAAAGGCCGGCATGCTGTAGCTGAGTCTCTCTGTTGCGTCTTTGGGGACCGCGGTGCGGAGGATGGTGCGGAGTTCTTCGAGCCTGGCGCGGGCGGGTTCGGAGAGGCGGGCGAAGTAGGCATCGACTTCGGCTTTGGCGGCTTCGGGGGATGGGGTCTTTGGGGGCATGATTCGGGAACTCCCTCAGCGTACTAACGTGGAGAGGCTACCGCGAAGAAAACTGCGGGTGAGACGCTAAATCTCCGGCTCAGTCGCGCAATGTGGTCGCGATTGAGCTGGCGTTTGCCGGAGAGAACAAGCGAAACGGTGCTTTCGCTGCCCAACTCAGGGGCGACATCGCGCTGCGACAGTCCATTATGTTCCATGAGAAAGCGCAGTACATCGGCAGGCGGGGCCTCCGGGATCGGACAATGCTCGGACTCATAGCGTTCGACCAGGAGAGTCATTAACTCGATGGCCTCCTGCTCCTCCGCAGTTGGATCGGGTTTCGCGGTCAGTTCGAACAGGGCTTGGGTGTACTCGGCAAGTTCGTCGTCGGAATGAATCAGGCGAGGGGCTCCCAGGCGGATCATCTCAGTTGGGTTAGCAAGCGCTGTACTCATTGTTTGACCCCTTTGTCCCAGTTTGCACGGTTGTCGTATTCGCGATGCGTCAGGAAGGCACGGATATAGATGTGGCCCTCGGTGACACGGTCTTCCTTCCGGCGCGAGTAATGAAGGATGGTCACCAGCCTGCAGCGATTCTGCCGAATGTTGAAGATGACATATCCACCTACATCATCGGCATCGTTAAAGACCTGACGCACTTCAAGGAAGTTTTGCCACCGCGCCGCAGATGCGATTTTGTACCAACCCCGAATCTCACGTGCCGCCTCAGGATAGTCTTCCTCTGCCTGAGCCAGGTGCTTGCGCGTGACGACGTGCATGAATGCCTTCCGGGAACTTCACTCGCTAAAACATCCCTGCATTCTCACTATACTTTGCAAAATGCAAAGCAATCAAGAGAATAATTATCATTTTGCAAAGTTCGGCAACTGGAGCGATAAGCACGCATCTTAAGGCCGCCCCACACGCTGCTCCTCCAGGTATGCCAGCCAGCCGTCCATGCCGGCGCCGGTTTTGGAACTTGTTTCGAAGATCCGGATGCCAGGGCGGATCTCGTTGATGTTTCTGAGTGCCAGGTCGCGGTCGAAGCCGCAGGGCTCGGCGATGTCGGTTTTGGTGATGACAGCGGCGTCGGCGGAGTTGAAGAGGGTGGGGTATTTGAGGGGCTTGTCTTCGCCTTCGGTGACGGAGAGCAGGGCGACGCGGATTTTTTCGCCGAGGTCGTAGCTGGAGGGGCAGACGAGATTGCCGACGTTTTCGATGAAGAGGTAGTCCAAGCCGCCCAGCTCCACGCCTTCCCAGCCGGCCAGGTGCCGATCGATCATCCCGGCGTCGAGGTGACAGATTCCATGCGTATTGATCTGGCGGACGGGCGCGCCTGAGGCGGCCAGGCGGCGGGCGTCGTTGTCTGTTTCGAGGTCGCCGACGAGGGCTGCTACTCGCGCTCCTCGGGCACGAAGATCGCGCATGGTGCGTTCGAGGAAGGCGGTTTTGCCGGTGCCGGGGCTGGATACAAGGTTAAGCACCAGGACGCCGGCTGCGGTGTAACGGTCGCGCAGGCCGCGGGCGAGTTCGTCGTTCTTTTTGAGGATTCCCTGGCGGAGTTCAACGATGCGGGTGGTCATGCTTGTACCTTTTCGTCAATTTCATCAATTTCAAAGGACTCAATGTCGAGTTCGCGGCCCTGGCGCACGTCGTTGCAGGGTTGGCCGCAGCGGGGGCAGCGGAAGCTTCGCACGCCTTCGAGTGCAACGTCGGCCGCGCAATGGGTGCAGTGGGCGAGGATGGGGACCATGGTCACAACCAGCTTGGATCCGGCAAGCGGGGTTGCCTCGGTGGCGATGCCCCAGCAGAATTCGAGTGAGTCGACGACGACGCTGGCAAGTACGCCGACGCGGAGGCGAACTTCGATCACACGGGCGCCGGGATAGGCGCCGAGGGATTCGGTTACGGTGTCAACCACGCTGGAGACGATGGAGAGCTCATGCATAAAGATCAGATTTTACGCTGTCGGGCGGCGGCTGTTCATGTGCATCCGTCACCGAGGTTAAGGTTGTGGTAAGCATTCACATCGCCCCTCCAGGGCGAATGGATTCGCCTGGGTCGTGATCCCAGGGTGGCGCTGCGCTTACCCTGGGCTACTCTCGCTCCCTCCCTCCGGGAGGCGGGGAGCTGCCAAATTGGGGCCGTGAGATAGTCAATATGTAAGATGTTGAGTGAAGGAACTTCCCCAATGTCGACTATTCCTGTTGCTTCCCGTTTAGGCCTGAGCGAGCTTGCTCCGGGCACGGTGCAGTCTGAGATTCGCGCCATGTCTACCGCTTGCGAGCAGATGGGAGGCATCAACCTGGCTCAGGGCGTGTGCGATACGCCAGTGCCCGATGTGGTGGAGCGAGCGGCGATCGACGCCATCAGGGCGGGGCATAACATCTACACGCGCCTGGATGGGATTGCACGGCTCAGGACTGCGATTGCAGCCAAGCAGCAACGCGACTATGGGCTCAGCTACGACGCGGAGACCGAGGTGCTGGTGGCTTCGGGCGCGACAGGAGGGTTTCACGCGGCGTGCATGGCGCTGTTGAACCCAGGGGACGAGGTTCTGGTCTTTGAGCCGTTCTACGGATATCACGTGTCGACGCTGAAGTCGATGCGGATCGAGCCGGTTCTGGTGCCGCTGGCGGAGCCCAGCTGGGACCTTGATACGGACGCGCTGCTGGCAGCCATTACGCCCCGGACGCGGGCGATTCTGCTGAATACGCCATCGAATCCGGGCGGGAAGGTTTTCTCCCTGGCAGAAATCGAGCAGATCGCGGCTGCATGCAATGCCCACGACCTGTTTCTTTTTACCGATGAGATTTACGAGTACTTTGTCTATGACGGGCTGCGGCACATTTCTGCAGCTACGCTGCCGGGAATGCGGGAGCGGACGATTGTGATGTCGGGGTTCTCGAAAACGTTCAGCGTGACCGGGTGGCGCCTGGGGTATGTGACGGCGGACCGGAAGTGGATGGGTGCGCTGAGCTATTTCCACGATCTGACCTATGTGTGCGCGCCATCGGCGTTGCAGCATGGAGCGGCAGCGGGGCTGGAGCAGTTGCCGGCGAGCTTTTATACAGAGCTGGCGGCGGCGCACCAGGACAAGCGGACGCGGATTCTGGCAGCGCTTACGGATGCGGGCCTGACGCCGAGCACGCCGTCCGGGGCCTACTATGTGATGGCGGATGCGACGCGGCTTGAGGGCGACACTGCAGCCAAAAAGGCGCGGAACCTGCTGGCAGCAACGGGGGTCGCTTCCGTGGCGGGGTCAGCGTTTTTCCGGCCGGGGCGCGGGGAGAATTTGCTGCGGTTCTGCTTTGCGAAAAAGGATGTGGATTTGGATGAGGCCTGTGAGCGGCTGCAAGGTCTGTGATGCGCCGGTTAACGCTCAGTAAGAATATGCGCCGAATGGCTTGACAGGCTCCGCGTTCCGTGGGAGTTTTACTTTGCCTGCAAAGTCGACATTCCCTTTACTGATAAACGGCGCGCTATGCGCCGGAAGCAGGCCAGGAGTACGTCCCCATGCCTACGACCAATCTTACCGGGCCCGGTGGGCAGCTTTATGCCGACCCCAAGCCCACTGCGGACGAAGACGCATTTCAGGTGAACAACACCAGTGCCGCGTATTACAACTCGCCGTTCTATCTGGCGAACAAGAACAGGGTGCAGCCGATCCCGCCGCGGCGGATGGGCGCCGCTCCGAATATTGATCTGGCGAGCTTTCTGCCGGCGGACATGATGGCCGCTATCACGGCAGCGAATAGCATCACCTTCCACTCCGTAGGCGACACCGGCGCGGCGAAAGTGAGCGTGAGCCAGACGGCGGCAACGGCCATCAAAGAAGAAGCAGCGGTGGCCGATGCGATGGCCCAGGACGTGGCGACGGGCGGCGCCAACTGCCCGGCGTTCTTCTTCCACCTGGGCGATGTGGTCTACAACTTTGGCGAAGCGCAATACTACTACGACCAGTTCTACGAGCCGTATCGCGGCTATGACAGGCCCATTTTTGCTATACCGGGGAACCATGACGGAATGGTATTTGGGTCCTCGTCGAGCGCGCCCCAGGTTCCGACGCTTGCGGCGTTTTTGACGAACTTCTGCTCGGCCAGCCCGGAAGCTTCTCCCGATGCTCCCACGATTTCCCGTAGCGTGATGACGCAGCCGGGGGTCTACTTCACGCTCGATGCCCCGTTTGTCTCGATCATTGGGCTTTACAGCAATGTACTCGACACCGGCGGCGGCATCATCTCCTCGCAGGGCGGCCATTATCCGCTGGTGAACGACCAGCTCGATTTTCTGATATCGGAGTTGCAGCGGCTTGCGCCGGCTCGGCACGCGGGCGAGCGAGCGATCGTGATTGCCGTGCACCATCCGCCGCTGTCCTGCGACGCCAAGACGGGAGGCAGCGCCGGGCTGATGCAGGATATTGATGCATGCTGCAAGAATGCCGGACAGTGGCCTGACCTGGTGCTATCAGGACACGCACATCTCTACCAGCGCTTTACGCGCACAGTGAACGGGCGGCAGGTGCCGTATATTGTTTGCGGCTCCGGGGGGTTTGCAGCGACAGCGCCGATGCAGGCTGCGCCCCCGGCGGGAACGGTGGTGGGCGACCACAAACTGGAAGTGGATCCAATCATCCATTTCGGCTACCTAACCATCACAACCGACGCCAAAACGCTCCATGCGGTGTTCAAGACCGCGCCGCAGATTGGCACCAATGCGCAGGCGGATTCTGTGACCGTGGACCTGACGAACGGGACGATTACTGCGAGCGGAAGCGGACCTGGATCTGCGCCCCCAGCTTCGAAGCCAAAGCCGACGAAAGCGCCGACCAGGCGAAAGCCCGCTCCTAAACCTGCGCCGGTGAAGAAAACGGCGAAGAAGGCTGCCAAGAAGAAGTCTTGACAAATCCCAAGTAGCAGAATGCCCGGTAAGAGCATCCTGCTGCATGGGAATGGGTGGATGGTTTCGTTATTACTTCAATGCGGACCAGATAGCCAGGTTCACGCCTACCATTACGACGGAGGCTCCGGGAATCAACAGGAGTGCGCGCTTGAGGCGGGCGGGGTCATCGCCGGCGATGGCCCCGATCAACCTGGAGCTAACGGCAAGCCCGGCCCATCCGCAGGTAATGACGATGCCGATCGCGGTTCCGCCCATGCGCGGGAAGGCGTTGCCGACCATGGCCAGGGTGGTGGGAAAGACGGGGGCCATGGCGAGTCCGGCGATGAAGACAAGAGCCGCAGCGGCCGCGGGCTTGGTTGTTCGGAGCATGAAAAACGTGGAGATGGCCATGGCGACAGAAGCCGCAAGCGTGACTATTACCGCGGGGACGTGAATGAGGATCGGCGAGACGCCAACGCGCCCGACGAGCAGGCCAAGCGCGAACCCAAGCGAGAGGATGTTAAGGGCCTTGGACTCTGGAATGCCCTGGGCGATCAGGTGGCGTGGAAGCCAGTTCCAGATGCCGACCTCGCAGGAGATGTAGAGAAAGAGGAAGAAGCCGAGCAGGAAGAGAAGTGGCCGGCCGAGAACGGCGCCGGCACCGGCAAAGGCATCGGAAGTTCCCGAGGGTGCGGGCATCGACGTGGCGGCCTGGACCGCGAGGGCGATGACGGTGAGGCTGGCCACGGTGTAGCAGAGGCGGACCCAGTTCTTCTTGAAGAGATTGGCCGAGATGAAGGGAGTCGCCAGGCCGCCGAGCCCAAAGAAGAGGTTGACTAGGTTGAGGGCCGTGGCGCGATGCTCCTCGCTTACGCCGCTGACCAGCGCGTTGGCTCCGGTGACCACGATGCCACCGCCAACGCCGAGCAGGAACAAGAGGAAGAGGATGCTGCGATACCCCCCGGAACGCGGCAGCCAGAAGAGCGCTACAACAATGCAGGCAAGACCCAGGATGAGGCCGGCCTTGTCGCCCTGGGTGTCGAGCAGCGGGCCGACGCCGAGCGAGGCGATCATCAGGCCGAGCGCCTGGGAAAAGGCGATGGCTCCGTTCTGGGTGGGCGTAAGGCGGAAGCGATCCGAGAGATCAGGGAGAATGGTGCCCAACATGGCGGCGATCATTCCATAGACAAAGATGGCCAGAATGGCGGCGAAGATCAGCACAGGGCACACGTCCTTTCAATTCTTTTGAAAACCCATGCGGGCGGGGATTGCCCCGGTACGAACAGGCAGTTGCTTTTCGGTTGGACAGAATTGTACCTTCCCGGACTTGCGGTCGACCAAAGGGCAATGATTTGACTCGTTGGAACTTGCGAAGTGCGGCGGCATCCCGCTGGTGGCCGGGGTGTTGGAGAACGCTGTACGCCACGAACTGCGCCGCTCCGATAGACTGAGAAGCGATGAGAGCTACGGCAAGACGGGGAGGCAGTGCGACGCGGACAGGTTGTGCTGCGTCGGTGGCCGTGGCGTTTTTGATTTTGTCGGGGATGGGGTTCATCGCCGGCTGCGGGACGCCGGGAGCGCCGCTGCCGCCTTCGCTCAAGTTGCCGGATCTGGTGACGAATCTCAGCGCAGTGCGGACCGGGGACCAGGTGACGCTGACCTGGAAGATGCCGCGGAAAAATACCGACAAGCTGCTGCTGAAGGGCAACACTCCGGCGCGGGTTTGCCGCAAGCAGGAAAATATGCCTTGCGCGCCAGTTCCGGGGAACCTGTCATTCCAGCCTGGGGTGGATGCGACGTTCCGTGAGACTTTGCCGGCGGCGCTTGCTTCCGGGACGCCGCGAACGTTGACGTATTTTGTGGAGTTGTTGAGCCCGAAAGGACGCTCGGCTGGGTTGTCGAATCCGGCGCGGGTGGTCGCGGGCGAAGCGCCAGCTCCGGTGGTGGGGCTTAAGGCGCACCTGCGCAAACAAGGTGCAGTGCTGGAGTGGACTGCGGACTCAGTAGACGAGGCGCACACGGTGATCCGGCTTCACCGGACACTTCTGACGCCGCCGGGTGTTGTGGCAAAGCCGAAGGAGCAGGGTGGGATTCTTGAGGCGCCGAAAGAGCCGGTGGAGATGAGTTTGCTGGCGGACGAGCCGGGCTCCGGGCGCGTGTTGGACAAGACGATTCGGTTTGGGCAGACATACGAGTATCGAGCCCAGCGGGTGGCGCGGGTTGGGGTTGAGGGGGAGACCGCGGAGTTGGCGGGGCCGCTATCTGTGCCGATCAAGGTGGACGCCATTGACACGTTTCCTCCCGCGATTCCGACGGGGCTGGCGGCGGTGGCGACGGGTGGAGGCTCGGCTGGTGGTCCTTCCATTGACCTGAGCTGGCTGCCGGTTCCTGAGGCGGACCTGGCGGGGTATTTGGTCTATCGGCGCGAGGGGGAGGGGAAATGGCAGCGGATTTCTCCTGCTCAGGCGGCGGTGGGACCAGCGTTCCACGACGCGGATGTCGAACCGGGGCACACTTATCGCTATGCCGTGACAGCGATTGACCAGGGTGGCCATGAAAGCGCGCTCTCTGCCGAGGCTGCGGAGACGGTTCCCAATAATTGATCGCGGTGGGGAGGTTGTTCGTTGAGATATTGCCGGTTTTTGCTCGAGAGTCAGCCGCATTACGGGATTGTCGAAGACCGTGATGGAGAGGCCTGGATCGTTGATCTTGCGCCTGCACCGCCAGAGGACCTGGCCTTCCACCTGGCGCATGCACATGCCGCCGCGGAGAACCTGGATTTCGCTTCGCTCGCTTTTGAGCCTTTGCTGCTTCGGACGGCGGAATTGCTTCCGCCGGTTACGCCGTCGAAGATTCTCTGCGTGGGGCGCAATTACCGAGACCATGCGAAGGAATTGGGAAACGAAGTTCCGGTGGAGCCGCTGCTGTTTTTCAAGCCGCCTTCGTCGCTGCTGAAGCCGAACGGGGTGGTGCGGATGCCGGCTGCTTCGGAGCGGGTGGATTTTGAGGGCGAACTGGCGTTGGTGATCGGCAAGCGGGTAAGCAAGCTTGCGCCCGATGCGGACTGGCGCAGCGTGGTGCGCGGGTACACGATTGCCAACGATGTGACGGCGCGGGACTTGCAGAAGAAGGACGGCCAATGGACGCGGGCCAAGGGATTCGACACGTTTTGCCCAGTGGGCCCGGTGGTGAGCGACGAGGTTGATCCCGAGGCTGGACTGACGGTGGAGACGCGCGTGAATGGCGAGCTGCGGCAGCACGGGTCGACGCTGAATTTCATTTTTTCGATTCCGGAGCTGCTGACGTACATTTCGGCGGCGATCACTTTGGAGCCGGGGGATTTGATTTTGACTGGAACGCCGGCGGGGGTGGGGCCGCTGAAGGCTGGGGATGTGGTGGAGGTAAGCATTCCGGGGCTGCGGGTGCTGGAGAATACGTTTCGGCGGGAGTGAAGTGGAGGATCAATCCGCGTCCCTCTACTCAAGTCCGAGCGAACTGGGGATTCTCTCATCCAGATGTTTTGCGCTCATGCCATCTTCTTCGCCGGAGTCTTGCACGTTTCCTCTTTCGTGTCTCTGTTTTTTTCGCAACCATCGCGCGAAGAGGACCGCCAGGAGCATGAGCATCGCGTCAAGCAGGTAGGCGATGATCCGGTAGGGGTGATTCGCTACGTCGAGGGCGTAGACCATTCGACCGGACTCCGGTTCAGCAACTGTAACCACTTGGAGCCATGTACCTGTGTATGTGCTCCCTATCGGATGCTCCAGGTAGGTGAAGCGATAATCAGATCCGACTTTGACGGCGCGTCCAGCCCGGCCATAGAGGGCCAGCGAATACCCGCCGGTCAGCTGGCAGCTCGTCGCGCAAAGGAATTCCCCGTCGAAACTCCGGCTGTGACTTTCACCAACATAGCGGGCAACTCCTTCAATGGACTTGCGGGGTGCGTTGGCTTTGGAGGAGTAAGACGAGAGTGCGCCGATCAGGAGCAGCAAAACGGGCATCCAAAGGATTGCCACACGCTTTGCAACTTCCACGCGGCAATTGTTGCGCCAGTCGTAATAGCTGAGGAAGGCGGAGACTAAGAACACAAGAACCGCCGCAATCAGGGCGGCCCAGGCCATGGCGTCAAGATCGCTCAGAAAAGCCATTCGCAACTATTTTACTCAGAGATTCATCAGAAAATCGCAGAGAAATCCTCCCCGGGTGATCAAGTCGCCAAGCATTTCGCCGAAGATGGATGGTTGAGCGGCGAAACGCCGAGGGGTGCGGAAGCATCCAAACAGGGGTAGACTGGTAGCGAGCGTGCCGTACCGCACGCAGCGCCTTCCCCAGGAGGAAATCATGTCGCAGAATCTGCTTGAACAGTTGCGCCAATACACCGTGGTAGTTGCCGATACCGGCGACATTGAGGCGATGGAGAAGTTCCGCCCTCAGGATGCCACCACCAACCCTTCGCTCATTACCGCAGCCGCGCAACTGCCGCAGTATCAGCCGATTGTGGACGACGTGCTGAAGGAATCTCGCGACGAGCTGGGCGAGGGCGCAACGGATAAAGATGTGGCCAACCTGGCTTTCCAGCGGCTGGCGATCGCCTTCGGCAAGAAGATTCTGGCCATTGTGCCGGGGCGCGTGTCTACCGAGGTGGACGCACGGCTTTCCTATGACACGCAGGCGACCATCGCTCAGGCGCGCAAGATTATTGCCGAGTACGACCACGCGGGCATTGGCCGCAATCGCATCCTGGTGAAGATTGCGTCGACCTGGGAAGGGATCAAGGCGGCGGAGGTGCTGGAGCAGGAAGGTATTCACTGCAATCTCACCCTTTTATTCGGCATTCACCAGGCCATCGCCTGCGCCGAAGCCGGCGTCACGCTGATTTCGCCCTTTGTGGGGCGCATCCTGGACTGGTACAAGAAGGACACAGGCAAGGATTATCAAGGTGCGGACGACCCGGGCGTGCAGTCCGTGACGAAGATTTACAACTACTTCAAGCACTTCGGCTACAAGACGGTGGTAATGGGCGCGAGCTTCCGCAATATCGGCGAGATTACCGAGCTGGCGGGGTGCGATCTGCTAACGATTTCTCCGCAGTTGCTTGCCGAACTGGAGGCGACCGAAGCTGAGCTGCCCCGCAAACTGGACCCGGTGGCAGCGGAATCCATGAACATTGGGAAGATTCCGATGGACAAGGACATCTTCGAAGCGATGCATGCTTCAGACCGTATGGCGACGGATAAGCTTAAGGAAGGCATTGAAGGGTTTTCCGCGGCGCTGGTGAAGCTGGAAGGCCTGCTGGCTGCGCGGTTGGCGGCGCTGGAGTCCAGGACGCCTGCTACAGTTTGAGACGCCCGTGATCTGTAGGCAAAAGGGCAGCCCAAACGGGCTGCCCTTTTGCGTAAGTCGCTCGGGAGAGTTCGCAATCGCCGCATCCCTCTGCTAACAATATTGATTCTGCCTCTCGAATGATCCGCTACTTTTCCGATAAGCTCTGTGTTACAGAAATATAAACAGGCACTGGCTGGCGTCCCCGGCTTTGCGCTCTTTATGCAGCCGGCCATTGCCCACAATGCGTCCGGCTGCCTGCGGGCAGTCGCGGGAGGTGTGTATGCAGAGCCAGAACCAGCCGTCTCCGTCTCATTCAGGCCCCACCCATCCACTTGAGCCATTCTTCCAGCAGGCCGTGCGC
>Ga0302319_10022576_pt1 | contig 11269 bp, 8 predicted proteins | sample Bog_T0_2_FD_203319 | JGI IMG/M metagenome (GOLD analysis project Ga0302319, IMG submission 203319) | Peat permafrost microbial communities from Stordalen Mire near Abisko, Sweden - Bog_T0_2 | ecosystem: Environmental > Terrestrial > Soil > Wetlands > Peat | place: Sweden: Abisko, Stordalen Mire...
TCCTGCACCCACGATTACGGCTCCAGGGCCGCCACCATCGTTACCGCCGAATGCATGTAAGATCGTCTCGATCCAGTTGCCTCCCGGCGATGCGGGCGGCGTTAAGGAAAAAACGCCACTCCCATCTGCGCCGTAAAGAACTCCCTGGCTCCCTTTCGTCACCCCAGCTTCCGTGTCGCCGCCATTATCGCCGCCGTTGAAGCTGTAGAAGGCACTCTCCGGGGAACTTCCCACAGGTGTGGGCACGGTCATAGAGAAAACATTGCCGAAGCCATTGGCTCCTCCACCAGACGTGGTGCCGGTGATCAAGCCGTTCGCGCCGATAATCCCATTTGGACATGCGCCATCCGGGCCATGGAAATTGTGAAGCGTGTAGAGCGCCGGCGATGGTGTCTGCGCGGCAGCGGAGGTCGCGAAAGCGAGGAGGGTTATTAAAGATTCTTGATTTCCCTGGAGCTCACTTGTTCCATGCGCAAACCAGAGGGGAAACGGCAAGCCGTTACAAAGACAACTTTGCTTAGGGTGGTACTTGGACTCTGTTAAGCGGCGGGGTTTTGTATTACCATGGGCGAAACGGCGACAACTGCCCATCAACACCGAAAACCCCTGGAAAGAGCGGATGTTGCGAACGAAATTAAAGCAAATATTGATGCTGGCTGGCTTTGCATTCGCGGCGCAGCTATCGCGCGCGCAGGTAGAAACCGTGCTGCACAATTTCCTCAGCGTTCCCTTGAACGGGGCGAACCCGTACGCGGGAGTGATCCGAGATTCGTCCGGCAATCTTTATGGGACAACGGCTTATGGCGGAACTTATAACGCGGGCGTGGTGTACAAAATCAGCACGTCCGGGCAGGAATCCGTTCTCTACAGTTTTACGGGCGGGAATGACGGGTGGCAGCCTTCGGGCAGCCTGTTTATGGATTCATCCGGCAATCTCTACGGGACAGCGGTCTCCGGCGGCGTGGATCACTCGGGTGTGGTTTACAAGCTGAGCACGCTCGGCGCGGAGACGGTGCTGTACAGTTTTACGGGCGGCGCGGACGGCTGGCGCCCCACAGGCGGCGTGATCATGGACGCTTCCGGTAATCTCTACGGGGCTACGTTTGCCGGCGGCGCATCGGGCTGGGGCGTGGTATTCAAGCTGAACCCCTCCGGCCACGAGACCGTGCTGTATACCTTCACTGGCGGAGTCGATGGCGCCTCGCCGGACTCCGGCGTCATCATGGATTCGGCAGGCAACCTTTACGGAACTACTTTTGGCGGGGGCGCGGGTTTCGCCGGCGTGGTGTACAAGGTAAACACGGCCAATCAAGAGACGGTTGTGTATTCCTTCCGGGACGGCGCCGATGGGGGCGCTCCTTACGGGGGCGTGATCATGGATTCCGCCGGCAATCTCTACGGAACGACGAGCGCGGCGGGGGCCGCGAATGCCGGGGTGGTCTACAAAATCAACACTTCAGGGCAGCAAACCGTGCTCCATTGCTTCACGGGTGCGGCTGATGGAGGCACCCCTTACAGCGGCGTGGTCATGGATTCAGGCGGCAATCTTTACGGAACCGCATATTACGGGGGCACCTTTGACGCAGGGGTGGTCTACAAACTGAATCCGTCTCAGCAGGAGACTGTTCTCTATAGTTTTACTGGTGGCGCGGATGGGGATTTACCCTACTCCGCCGTGACGCTGGACTCTTCGGGGGACGTTTACGGAACCACCAGTGGAAATGCCGGCGCGGTGTACAAGATCAGCGCGGCAGGCCAGGAAACTGTAGTGTACGGATTTCCTGGTGGCGTAGGCGGGAGTACGCCTGAGGCGGGTGTGTTTCTGGATTCCTCAGGCAACATATACGGCACGGCCACCGGCGGCGGCACAGGAGGCGGCGGTGTGGTTTACAAGGTAACGACCACGAATCAAGAGAAACTCCTGTACAATTTTCCTGGAGGCCCGGACGGAAGCGACCCCCTCTCCGGTCTGGTGCGGGATTCGGCAGGCAACTTCTACGGAACGACGGTCGCCGGAGGCGCAGCGAACCAAGGCGTCGTGTACAAGGTGGTTTCCGGGGCCGAGACGGTTCTCTATAGCTTCACGGGGGGTATTGATGGGGGCCAGCCTTACGGCGGTGTCCTTCTCGATTCTTCCGGCAATCTCTACGGAACCACAACCCGTGGAGGCGTATACGGATATGGCGTGGTCTATGAGGTGAGTCCGTCCGGACTGGAAACGGTGCTCTACGCTTTCACTGGCTGGGGCGATGGGGCCTCTCCTTATTCCGGTCTGAGCCGCGATTCTTCCGGCAATTTCTACGGAACCACCCTCTATGGCGGCACATTCGGCCATGGAGTGGTGTACAAGCTCAGCTCGAACGGGCAGGAGACGGTTCTCTACTCCTTTACGGGTGGGGATGACGGCAGCCTACCCTACGCGGGTGTGATTCTGGACTCCGGGAACAACCTCTACGGGACGACTGAGAACGGGGGCGAATTCACCGAGGGCGTGGTTTACAAGGTGACTCCGGGCGGGTACGAAACAGTCCTTTATAATTTCACCGGCGGTGCGGATGGAGACTTCCCGCAATCCGGCTTGGTCCGCGACTCGTCAGGGAATCTCTATGGGACCACTGTCTATGGCGGAAAAGCGGGGTGGGGCGCGGTGTACAAACTGACCACGGCTGGAAAGGAAACCGTCCTGCACAACTTCACGGGCGGACTCGACGGCGGCGAACCCTTCGCCGGTTTGATCCGCGACTCGTTCGGCAATCTCTACGGAACCACCGCCAGCGGCGGTACCGCAAATAGCGGCGTGCTCTTCAAAATCGTGCAGTAGCGTCGCGATAGCCGTTCTATAATTCCTCCATATGAAATCCTCCGCGGCCTTCCTGCTGGTTCTGGCGGCTTTGCCCGCCCACTCCGAGAGCACAGAGCATCTGGGGACTGTATCCTTCTCCAACTCCTGTTCACCGGCGGTGCAGGCCTCCTTGAATCGTGGCGTGGCCTTGCTGCACGATTTCTGGTACGAGGAATCCCGAAAGCAATTCGAGCAGGTTTCTCAAGCCGATCCGAGTTGTGCCATGGCCCACTGGGGTGCGGCCATGACCGAGTTTCATCAGATCTGGGGCCGCCCGAACGAGAAATCCATGGCGACCGGATGGGGCGAAATGCAGAAGGCGGACACGCCGCCCGCGAAGACCGCGCGCGAGCGCGAATACATCGCGGCGCTCAGTGGCTTCTACAAGCCCGGCAAGCAGAGCTATCAGGATCGCGTGGAGGCTTACTCAGCGGCCATGGCGAAGCTCTACGCGGATTATCCCGACGACGTGGACGCGGGCGCGTTCTATGCCCTGTCCTTACTGGCGGCCGTTCCCGCGAACGATACCAGCCTATCGAGCGAGCACAAAGCGATGGCTGTATTGACGCCCCTCGTCCCGAAGAATCCCGATCATCCGGGAGTGGTGCATTACATCATTCACGCGTGCGATACTCCTTCTCTCGCACCTGAGGGGCTCGCCGCCGCTGTACGCTATGGCGAGATCGCGCCTTCCGCCCCGCACTCCGCGCATATGCCGGGTCACATCTTCGCGCGCCTGGGGATGTGGCCGCAGGATATCGATGCCAACCTCGCTTCCGTGGCGGCTTCGGAGAGTGCGGAAACAAAGCACCAAAGCGGCGCGATGGATCAATTTCATTCCTACGACTTTCTTCTCTATGCGTACCTGCAAAGCGGCCAGGACGCCCGCGCAAAGGGCGTTCTGGAGAGCCTGACACGGTTGTCCAACCACTTTGAAGCGATGCCGGATATGCTGAATAGCCGCATGGAGGGAATGCTTCCGTACTATCGGACGAAGCTTCCGGTTTTCTACAGCCTGGAGATGCGGGATTGGAAAGCCGCGGCCGCGCTGGAACCGGTGGCAGGCGCGCTTCCGGAAACCCAGGAGCTCACCTACTGGGCTCGTATTGTGGCCGACGGACACCTGCGCGACGCGTCAGCCGCAGGCGCGAATCTGGCTCGATACGAGACGTTGTTAGGGCAACTCCGGAAGAGCAAGCATGCCTACATGGCGGATACGACCGGCCAACGAATCGAGCATGGCGAGGTGCTTGCGTGGGCGGCTTTCGCGGACGGCAAACAAGAGAGCGCTCTAAGACAAATGCGCGAGGCCGCGGACCTGCAGGACAAGGTGGGCCAGGGCGAAGTCGACATCCCCGCGCGCGAGATGCTGGCGGACATGCTGCTGGACATTCATCAACCTCAGCAGGCGCTGGTGGAGTACGATCTCTCGCTCAAAATGAGTCCCAACCGGTTGAATGGACTTTTCCATGCGGGCTTGGCCGCGGAAGCGGTGGGCGATCAGCCGCGAGCGGCGAAATACTATTCCCTGTTGCTCAAGTCAACCGGTGACGGGTCGCAATCGGGGCGCCCCGAGTTTGCCCACGTGAAGAGCTTCGCGGCTACAACGCAACTGGCCGTGAAGTAGTAGCTGCCCGGTGCTGTCTGCTTCGCCTTTACGGCAAGACGCGAAGCGCCGGGAATTGCGGGGGCTGCTCGCGCGGTTCATTTGACCGCAGCCTGCCGATTTTCACCGACGCTCGAAAGATCGCGCCCACTGGAATGAATCCGCCCAATTTATGAGCGGCTATCGCCGCCAGGCCCATCGAGGCGATGCACCCGCAAGAGCCGCAATCGGGATTCCCGCCGAACTGGCAGGGTGTAATCTTCGTCTTCAGGTCGGCCGAAATTGTTTGCGTGGTCAACGCGAAAACGCACTCGTCCGGATTGTGAGGCGGGGTAGCCATCTGCTGAATCAGTTCCGGGGCCATATCGAGTTTTGGAAACACCTTCCGCAATTGCAAAAGATCGGCCATCACCCGCCTGCGTTCCGCCGGGGTCAAAATCTCCGGAAGATCGTCGCCGATCTGAGGAGTGAAGAGGCTGAACCAGACTCGCTTGATTTCGGGTCTCGGCGTCCAGAACTCCAGAAACTCCCGAAGATAGCCAGGCCTCTTCATCATCTGACCCGTAATGGTGCAATGCACCGTGACCTTCTGTCCGGCAATGTTCTTCAGAATCCGTTCGTAAGTTGCCGGTGTCCGGCGGATGTCGTGCTCGGGCTGCAAGCCATCGATCGAGACTACGACGGTCAGGTTGCGGAGCGCGGCCCAGGCGGCGGGAATCACGCGAAACGCACTGGTCACAATCTGGATATGCACCCCACGGCCGAGTAGCAGCGGGACCATGGTTTCGAGTTCGCGGTAGCGCACCAGCGGATCTCCGCCGACCAGTGAGAGGTGCAGCGGTTTCAGGCGGTCCACCACTTCAAGCACGCCATCAACCAGTTCCTGCCCCTTGCGATCGTTCAGTTCGCGGAGCGTGACGCCTCCGCCCAGATGGCCGTCTTCATAGGCGTAGCACCCCGGGCAGCGAAGCGGGCATTCGCGGGTGATCTCGATGGAAAGCGAAGGCGCTTCGCCCTTGAGGATCTTGCCCCAAGCCTGGAGAACTTCCGATGTCTGCACAGCAATTGGATGCACGTAAGACCGGACGGAGACAAAGGAAGAGTGCTGAAACTTACAAAAGTTACAAATTGAAGAAACGATTGGCAATGCTATTACACTACCCACTCGATATGCCAACATATTAGGTTTGATCGTTACTCTCACCGCAAACCCCGCCATCGACCGCACCATTACCGTGGATCGGCTCGCCTTCGAGGACCGGGCCTACATTCTTTCCACAAAGGATACGCCTGGCGGACGCGGCATCAACGCCTCGTCGATCATCCACAGCTTCGGCGGTGCAACCATCGCCATCCTGCCCGCCGGCGGCAGTTCCGGGGCTCGATTTCAGGAGTCGCTGAAACAGTGCGGATTCCCCGTGGTGATCGTGCCCATACGCAACAAAGTTCGCACGAACCTCATCATCACCGACAGCCACGGGCTGACCGCCAAGCTAAATGAGCATGGCCCTAAGCTCAGCAGCGCGGAAGTGAAGAAGATCGAAAACGCGGTCCACACCCACCTAAAAGGGGCAGCGTGGCTGATGCTGTGCGGCAGTTTGCCGCCGGGCGCTCCGGAGGATCTTTACGCGCGCATCATCGAATTTGCGCGAACACATGGCGTCAAGACGCTGCTGGATACCGACGGGGAAGCCTTCCGGCTGGGTCTGGCCGCACACCCAACCGTGGTGTCGCCCAACCAGGAGGAAGCGGAGCGCCTGCTGAACACCGCGCTCATCACGCGCACCAACTGTCTGCAAGCGGTGGAGCGGATGCATCGCATGGGCGCTGAATCCGTGGTGTTGTCGCTGGGAAACCGCGGCGCGGTGGCATACCACGATAAGCACTTGCTGGAAGCTGTGCCGCCACGGGTGGACGCGCTCTGTCCCATCGGCTCAGGTGACGCGCAATCCGCCGCATTTCTGTGGGCGCGCGAGAACGATCAATCGTTCGCCGAAGCGGTCCGCTGGGGCGTGGCGGCGGGTACTGCCTCGGCCATGTTGCCGGGGATGAAATTCGCCTCGCTGGCGGAGACGCGCGAGATTTTCGCCGGCGTGGAAGTGCGCGAAGTCGCCGAATGAGCGCACCGGAAGGGAAAATCGTCCGCTCGGCCGGGGTGGTTTCGATCGCCATTGCCCTCAGCCGTGTCACGGGGCTGCTGCGGGAAGCGGTGATGTCGCGCCTATTCGGTGCCAGCGCCGGCCCCATCAACGACGCATTCATTGTCGGCTTTCGCATCCCGAATTTGACGCGCGACCTGTTTGCCGAAGGCGCGCTTTCCTCCGCGTTCGTTCCCGTCTTCACGCGGTACCTGACAACCAAGGGAAAGCCCGAGGCACGCGAACTTTACAACCTGGTGGCCACCACGCTCATCGTGGTCGTAGGTTTCCTCTGCGTGCTCGGCATGGTCTTCAGCCCACAACTGGTGGAGCTGTTCGCGTCGAAATTTCACGAGATTCCCGGGAAGTTCGAACTGGCCGTTTCGCTGACACGGATCATGTTTCCGTTCCTGCTGCTGGTCGCTTTGGCGGCGCAGGCCATGGGCGTACTGAACGCCACAGGACAGTTTGGGGTTCCGGCGCTGGCCTCCACCTTTTTCAATCTTGGATCGGTGTTCTTCGGGTTGCTGCTGGGATTTTGGCTCGGGCCTTATTTGGGGATTCAGCCGATCTTCGGGATGGCCTATGGCGTGGTGATCGGCGGCGCTTTGCAGTTGGCCTTTCAGGTGCCTAGCCTGCTCCGCAAAGGATTTGCATTTCGTCCGCAGCTTAGCCTGGCGCACGAAGGCTTGCGCAACGTGATGCGCTTGATGGGGCCGGCGATTCTGGGCAACGCCTCGGTGCAGATCAACGTTCTCGTGAACACCAACTTCGCAACGGGAATCACGGACAGCCACGGCCATGTGATCAACGGCGCGGTGGTCTGGCTGAATAATGCCTTTCGCTTCATGCAGCTCCCGCTTGGCCTGTTTGGCGTTTCCATCGCCGCAGCGACGCTGCCCAGCATCTCGCGCAGCGCCGCGGCGCACGATCTGGAACAGTTCCGGACCACGCTCTCGCACAGCGTGGCCTTGACGCTGCTATTTTCCATCCCCTCCGCGTGCGGCCTCGCCATCCTGGGAAGGAGCATGATTGGGGTGGTTTATCAAGGGGGGAAATTCCACGCGTCCGATACCCAGGCGACGGCGTTGGCACTCACCTGCTACGCCATCGGCCTCGCCGGATATTCCGCCATCAAAGTGCTCGCCCCGGCCTTTTATGCGTTGAATGACGCGCGCGTGCCGATGCTGGTCAGCATTGTTTCGATTGGGGTGAACTTCGCCATGGCGTCTACCATGATCCATCTCGCCGGCCTCGGGCACGCGGGCCTCGCGCTCTCCACATCCACTGTGGCGCTGTTTGGCTTCGCCGTGCTGCTGTTCGTGATGAGCCGCCGGATCAACGGAATTCACGGGGGCGCTTTGTGGAGCAGCTTCTGGAGAATCTGCACGGCTTCGGCCATTATGGGAGCTGTCTGTTATGGATCGAGCCATGGCTTACACGCCGCCCTGGGCGAAAAAGTGCGCGTTCACCTACTCGACGTCGCGGTTTCCATTCCCCTGGGCCTGACCGTGTTCTATGCGGCCGCGCGATGGCTCAAAATCGCCGAACTCGACGAGGCCCGGCAGGCGCTGATCGCACCCCTTGCGCGACGGTTCAAATTGGTGAAGATTTGAGCATGTTAAACTGTGAAAATCCATGCTGCCTGACGTTGAAGTAGCGGTACGTCTGCAGGCAATCGACCTCAGAATTTCCGACTTGCAGAAAGAAATTGCGGCGTTACCGAAGCATGTCGCCGAGATCGAGAAGAAGCTGAGTGCCCACGAGCGGCGTCTGGAAAAAGACCGCGCCGCGCTTGCAGCCAATCAGAAGGAACGGAAACGGCTCGACGGCGAAGTGCAGATCTTCGAGGCCAAAATCACGAAGCTCCGCGACCAGATGCTGGGAGCGAAGACCAACGAGCAATATCGCGCCTTTCAAAACGAAATCGATTTCGCAACCAAGGAAATTCGGGCATGCGAGGACAGAACTCTCGATTTAATGGCCGAATCCGAATCGCTCGATAAGAGCGTTAAGGGGGCCGAGACGGTGCTGAAAGAGGAGCGCCAGATCGTGGAAGCCGACAAACAGCGCGCGGAGAAGCGGACGGCGGAAGATCGCCGGCGCGTCAGTGAGCTGCAAACGGAGCGCAATGCGGATCTGGCGGGCATGTCGCCTCACGCCGCGGCGACGTATGAGCGAATCCGGAAGGCCCGCGGCGGGATCGCTGTCTCTGAAGCCGTTGACGGCCGTTGCGGCGCATGCCACATCGCGCTGCGCCCGCAATTCATGCAGGAGCTGAAGCGTAGCGAAGAGATCCGGGTGTGTGAAACCTGCGGACGCATTCTTTACTGGAATGCCCCGAAAAGTCCGGAGGAACTGGGCGGTGTGAACGCGCTCTCGGACGCTCCTCTTCGTAGGTAAAGCCGCGTAGGTAAAGCCGTCGCAGGTAAGTCTTGAACGCCGGATCGCTTAACCGAGCGGAAGCCCGCTACCTTGTAACCGGTCTCCTTCATACCCGCCATTTCTCTCGGCGCAACGGTGCCGAAAACGCGGCAAATCCGCCGTCGTCTACCGACCTGAGATGGTCAATCAGCGCGAACGAAGTCTTAGTCAGGCCACTGGGGCCCGGCGCCCAGCGCCGGATAGAGCAGTCCATCGCAGCCCTCGCCCAAGATCCAACGGACGGGCTTGCCGCCACCCACTCTTCCAACCCTTGCTCAGCTTCTAAGTAAGTCGCCCGCAAAACGGAGTGCGCGGGCCGCTTTACTTGAATGCAATGAGGGTGCCCGACGCACCCTTTGCGGGCTAGCGAGGCACTCTCGGGGTGAGTATCCTGCAGTGACCGGCGAAGCTCTGCGCGACGGCGACGGACGAGTTCGTTCCGCACGGCCTCGGCGACAAACTTGCTCCGGTTTCTTTCTCGCCTGTCGAGATCCCTAAGCAGGTCACTGGACAAGGTAACGGTCACTCGTTCCATGTTGGACATTTCATACTCTTCTATCTTCCTTCTGAATCCGCCCTCGTGAATACATCAAAATCAACGACCGCTGCGCAAACGGCAGGTAAACCAGCGCCGCGCACATCCCCAGAGCGGTCCCAATGCTGATGTGATGAACAAGCAAGAACGGCGACAGCGCCCAGAAAAGATCCAGGCAGAGCAGAACCGGGAGTAGTTTGTTGAACTTTGCCGGAAGTTCCTGGACGTCGAAAGCTACCGCCGCGCAAATGAACAGCCGGACAGGGATCAACCCGACGGCGGTTGCGACCAACGCCGCGAAACACAGCCCGGACGCGGGCAAGCGCGCTTCCTCAAGAATTTCGCGAATCTCCGGCAGATTTCCCAGAGCACTCAAATAAAATGCCAGATACATGCCCTGCACCAGCAACAACAGAATCAGGACCAACTTACGTGGCGCGGAGGGCAAATCCTGCGGGGCCGCGAGAATCCGGCTGGTTTTGGCGGGCTCCGCCGGCGTTGTCGCTTCGACCGTCACCGGAGCTATGAATCGATAGCCTTTCCCAGGAACCGTCTCCACATATCTCGGCTCCGACGCTGAGTCACGAAGCGCGTGGCGAACTTTATTCACCGCTGTGTTCAATCCGTGGTCGAAGTCCACGAAGGTCCCTTCGCCCCACAACTTTTGGCGAATCTCATCGCGGGACACCAGTTCCGTCGGGCGCTCCAGAAGCAGAATCAAAACCTGAAAGGGTTGAGCATGCAGCTTGAGGCGAACCCCCTGCTTGTGCAGTTCACCTGAGCCTTCATTCACTTCGAAAACGCCGAAACGAAAAATGCGGCAAGCGGTGTCTCCTGTCATGGGCAACGTCCCAGTCTACCCTCACCAGCCGGTGGCGGCAATGCGACAAGTTCGTCATAGCTCCAACGAATTCATGGACTTACGCCGTGATCTCGAAATGACGCTCGTTTGCGTTGCCGTCGATTGCTTCAACCGCGAAGATCCTCGATCCTCCAGGAATGCGAATCGCGTTGGCGCTGGTTTTACTCGGCTCCCCAAGTCCGGCGGCACATTTGAGCACCGAAGCGAACCGGGAGTTTGACCGTTACGTTGCCGTCGTGGAGACACGGCTGGCCCGCACGCACTACAGTCCGCAGTTGCACCCTGAAACAACGGAGCTCCAACGGAAGGCTGGCGCAGTTCTCGTCGAACCGGTGAAAGGGGGCAACCGGCAGCTAACGGGCGGCCTTCTCCATCATTGGCGCGGTGCGGTTCTGGTTGCGGGGGCGCGGCGGGAAGAGATGCTCGCGGTCTTGCGGAACTACGACCATCTTTCCGCCTACTACGCGCCCGACGTGGAGTCATCCCACGCGCTTGAACGGCACGGTGAGAACGCCCGGGTCGCCATCCGGTTCCGCAAGCGGAAGATCGTCACCGTGGTCCTGGACGCGGAGTGTGAAGTCGAGTCCCGCCTGGCCGGCGACGGCGGCGGATACAGCTGGTCGCGCAGCATCCACATCTGGCAGATCCGCGAACCAGGATCTGTTCGCGAACAAAGGCAGAAAGAAGGCGACGACGATGGCTTCCTCTGGCGATTGAACTCGTACTGGAGTTTCCTTGAGACGCCCGCCGGTCTTCTGATCGAATGTGAAGCGGTTTCGCTGACGCGAGACATCCCCAGCGGCCTCGTGTGGCTTATCGCGCCTATTGTGAGGGAACTGCCCCGGGCATCGCTCGAATTTAC
>Ga0302319_10022581_pt1 | contig 11267 bp, 8 predicted proteins | sample Bog_T0_2_FD_203319 | JGI IMG/M metagenome (GOLD analysis project Ga0302319, IMG submission 203319) | Peat permafrost microbial communities from Stordalen Mire near Abisko, Sweden - Bog_T0_2 | ecosystem: Environmental > Terrestrial > Soil > Wetlands > Peat | place: Sweden: Abisko, Stordalen Mire...
TTTCCAGCGAACTTTCAAGCCGCAGGCCGCGGGTTCGATTCCCGCCGGGCGCACTTTTAGAAGGGCCGGAAATGCGGGCACTTTGGAGGCTGGGCCCGACAACCGGTGTGGCTCGCCGGTTCGTGGGTACCACTCGTGGGTACCAAATCGAGACACAGCTGCCTAAGAAGCCGCGTCCTCGTCGAGCAGCGTCGCCTCGTTCGTGGCCATGGCGGCCTCCCGCTCTCGGTGGATCGGAAGATCGGTCGATGGACGTATGTGGGCGGCACCGCAGGAAACCCGATGTACGCGGTAGGAGATGCGACCCTCTTCCACCAACCCAAAGGGCAACGACATGCGACCCGCTTCCAGCAACTCGAGCCGACGACGGGAACGACTCCTCGCCGCGGCGACCTCCCTATGCGTCCTCGCGGCCGTGTCTGGCGCGATCGCGTACTGGACCGTGTCGGCGACGAGCGAAGGCGAATACGCCAAGACCAAGGCCTCGCTTACCGGCCTCACCATCACCAACGTCGAAGGCGGGGAACTCTATCCGGGCGTCACGGCGACGCCGAAAGCCAAGCTTGAAAACACTGAAGCATCGGCGTCCGATCACATCAAAACGCTCTCCGCGGCTGTCGAAGCCGTGACGAACTCCGGCACCCTGGTGGAAGCTGAAGCAGGGACCAAGTGCTACAAGGGCTGGTTTGAAGTCAAGAAGGTTAACGGTACGACGGGAACCTCAAGTGAAGTCAACGCCAACATCACCCACGGGGCGTCGGCCGAATACCCGGTGGAAGTGGAAATGAAAGAAGAAGCTCTCAAGAACCAGAACGGCTGCAAGAGCGTGCACCTCACCCTCAAGTACACCGCGTCATAACAGCGGCCGCCGCTCGTTCATCTCGAGCGGGCGGTGCACCGTCTGTCGGCGGTGGGCCGGTCCCGGCAACAGCGATGGTTACAGCCGGAACAATCCAAATCCCCGCTCGTCCCCTCGTGGCAAAACTGCCGGCCATGTCTCGCGCGCTGCGCTTCTCTTTAATTCTGCTGGCGCTCGTCGCTGTAACAGCCCTCACGGCGGCGGGCCAGGCCGACGCGTATTGGACGGCCACGGGAACTGCCAGCAGCTCGGCCCAGGTTGTCGGCACGCTCGGGGCGCCCACGCTAACCGCGACCGCCGCTGAAGAAGGAGCCCAGCTTTCCTGGACCCCCGTGACAGCACCGGCGTCCGGCACGGTCCACTACTACGTGCTGCGCGAAGGCAGCGCTGCGGGCGGAACGTGCCCTGGCTCGGCATCTCCCACGACGGTGACCTCGTGCACGGACACAGGCGCGGCGACCGGCGAACACAGCTACACGGTCACCGCGGTCTGGCGCTCGTGGACATCGCAGAGCGCGTCAGCCTCGACTACGGCATTGGTCAGCTACTTCGACAGCGGCTACGGGCTGTACGCGGACAGCTCCAGTGCAGGCACAGACACGGGGATACCCCAGGGCGGACTCACGGCCGGCGCGGGCGGGCCAACGCAGTTCACCGGTTCGCCGCAGGCCCTCTCCTTCGGTGGCTCGAATGGCCTTCTGGAGACCTCAAGCCTGCTCACCGGGCCGCAGAAATTCTCGATAGCCGCATGGTTCAAGACGTCTTCCAAGTCCGGCTCGGTGATCGGCTTCACCAACAATCAAAACGCCACGGGCTCCACTTACGACCGCACGCTATGGATCGACGCCTCCGGCCACCTGGTCTTCGGCGCATTTGCCAACAGCACCAATTTCGAGCTCACAACGAGTACGAACTATGCCGACGGCAACTGGCATTTCGTGGTCGTCACAGTCACCGCCGCGACAGCAACCAAAGGGACGGTCGAGATATACGTCGATGGTTCGCTCGTAGCGGGCTCCGCGGAAGACGAGGCGATCTCGGCCAGCGAACCCGCCCAGGCCTACAGCGGCTACTGGCATCTCGGCTGGGGGGACCAGTCGGGCTGGACGGACGCACCTTCGACCAGCTACTGGTCGGGATCGCTCGCCGACGCGGCCGTGTTCGGAACGGCGCTGACCGCAAGCAACGTGACGACCCTCTATGGCAAGACGACGCAGGCCAGCGAGAAGACCCAGATACTCGCCGACTCCCCAAGCCAGTATTGGACACTTGAAGCCCCCCTCCCCAACAACGGCATCGCCTCAGGGGGGGTCACCCACGGTGCATCCGGCCCAACCCAGTTCAGCGACTCGCCAACGGCGGTTTCATTCAACGGCACGACCGGCTACCTGGAGACCACGAACTCAGTCGCGGGACCACAGACCTTCTCGTTGGCAGGATGGTTCAAGACATCCACCAAGGCCGGCTCGATCATTGGCTTCACCAGCGCTCAGACCATGTCGGGCTCAGAATTCGACCGCATGGTGTGGATCGACTCCTCCGGCCACGTCGTGTTTGGCGTATATGACGGCGGCTACATCGAGCTCAACAGCGAAGCCACCACAAGCAAGAACTATGCCGATGGCAGCTGGCATTTCGTGGTCGTCACGGTCACTCCCGCGTCGTCAACCAAGGGCACGCTTGAGATGTACATCGACGGCTCGCTCGTCGCAGGCGCTGCAGAAAATGAGACGCTCTCGGGCGGAAACACCGCCCAGGTCTACAGCGGCTACTGGCATCTGGGCTGGACCACTGAGTCGACCTGGACGGATGCGCCGTCCACCGGCTACTGGTCGGGCTCGCTTGCCGACCTGGCCGTGTTCCCCACGGCGCTCAGCGCGAGCAACGTGACGACCCTTTACGGCGAGACGACGCAGGCCAGCGAGAGCGCGCAGATGCTCGCGTTCTCCCCGACCGAGTACTGGAAGCTCTAGCCGGGCCCGGCTGGGAGAAGATGCTTGGGACTCACTCGCCACCGCGCTGGTGGGGCTCGAGGTAGTCGGCGGCCCGATCGAAGACGCGAAGATCAGCCGGTCGCACATCCGCATGGAGATCACTCGCGACGCGGACCTTGAGGCGATCAAGCAAAGACTCCAGGCGCTTGTTGACGACGTCCTATCGCCGACGGACTAACCCGTCAAACCAGCGGCGTGTTGGTCTGGTCGGTCCCAACGACTCCCGCTCATCCCGAGCATGCGTCTCGCCTCGGGCGGACGACGTGCCTGCTGCCAAGCCCGTTCGTCTCCGGCACACTTGCGGGAGGAGGGCTCTCCGCGGTGCGCTACCCTGAGCCGCGGAGGGCACCCACGGTGGGGTCAATCGCTTAAGCGTTGGCAGCGCCGCCTGACTTCCGAGCGTTCAACAACCTCGGAGGTCCAGATGCCGGCCGCAGAGCACGCGAAGTCACCCCAAGCTGGCATCTGCCGCGCGCGAATTGCGCGGGCCGAGAAGCGACTCGGTTCATGAGCTCAGTCGCAGTACCGCCGGCGTCCGCCGCGCTCCCCCCGGTGTCCGCCGCGCTCGCCGATCCGCTTCCGGTAGTCGCGAAGCGCAACTACATCAGCGGGCGGACGATGATGTTCATGATCGTCGCCGTGGTGTGCAGCCTGCGCGCCGCACCGACGATGGCCGTCTACGGCCTCGGCTCGATCATCCTCTACGTCGTCCCGGCAATTGTCTTCTTGATCCCGCAGGCGCTGGTGTCAGCCGAGCTCGCGTCGGCCTGGCCGGGCGGCGTCTATCGCTGGGTCACCGAGGCCTTTGGCCCGAAACTCGGGCTGCTCGCGATCTGGTGCCAGTACGCGATGACAATCTTCTACTACCCGGCGATGCTCGCCTACGTCGCGAGCACGTTCGCCTATGTGATCAATCCGAACCTTGCCAGCAGCGGGCTGTTCACGGCGATCGTGATAGTCACCGTCTACTGGCTTGCCGTGGTCGTCTCAGGGCGTGGCATGAAGGCCGTGTCCGGGCTGTCAAGCGCCGGGGCGATCATCGGCACGATCCTTCCCGGCATCGTGCTGGTCGGGATGGGCGCTGCGTATCTGATCGGCGGTAACGCCTCGGCCGCTCCGCTGCACGTCCACGACCTGCTCCCGGCCTGGGCGGGCATCGCGAGCCTGGTGCTGATCGTCAACAACTTCCTCTCCTACTCCGGCATGGAGATGAACGCGGTGCACGTGTCCGAACTGAAGGATCCGAAACGCGAATTCCCGAAGGCGATGATCGCATCGATCGGAATCATCATGCTGGTGTTCATCCTGCCCGCCCTCGCGGTGTCGTTCATCGTCCCCGCGAGCGATGTCAGCCTGACCGCCGGGGTGATGCAGGCGTTCACGTCCTTCTTCGGTTACTTCGGTGTCTCCTTCTTCGTCTCTCCGGTCGCGATCCTGATCATCCTCGCGATGCTCGGCGGGATGCTCGCCTGGCTTGCGGGCCCATCGACCGGCCTCCTGCTGATCGGCCGCGAGCAGGGATTCATCCCGCCCTACTTTCAGAAGCTCAACAAGCGCGGGATGCAGATGAACATCATGATCTGGCAGGGCGTGGTGACGTCGATCATCGCCTGCCTGTACGCGTTCATCCCGGCGGTGTCAAACGCCTACTGGATCTTCGAGGTGATGACGACACAGATCTATCTGATCGTCTATGTGCTGATGTTCACGGCGGCCGTCAAGCTGAGGCGCGATCAGCCCGATCGCCCGCGCGGCTACATCACACCGGCGCTCACATGGCTGTGCGGGATGGGCTTCGTCTCGACGATCGGCGCGTTCGTGATCGGCTTCGTGCCGCCCTCGCAATTCCACAGCGGAGGCACGCTCGTCTACATCCTGCTCGTCGCGGGCGGCGTCGGGATCATGGGCCCGGGCGTCCCGATGCTGCTCGACAGATACAAAAAGCCGCACTGGAAAACCACGGCGTCGAGCACCGGCACAGACGTTCGGGTGGCCACGACCATCACGACCAGCACAGAGGCGGTCTAGCCGGTGCCCGCCGAAGCGATCTCGAACATCCCCGTCGGCGAACATCCGATTCCCGAGCGCCACGCCTTCCACCACGACAACCGGCCCCTGATGATGATCATCGCGGCGCTCGTCCTCTCTCTTCTCGTCGTCAGCCTGATCGCGTTCGACCAGCCGAACAACAACTCCGCCGCGAAGGCAAAGGCCGTAAAGCTTGAGGCCCTGATGCGCAGGGAGGGGCTGCCGCTCCCGACCAGCCTGAGCGTGTTCTCAAGCTCGCTGGGCACCAACGGCGGGGTCGTCTGCGCGGCCTCGGGCTACAACCTCACCGACGCGATCCTAAACCAGCAGAACAGCGCCGCCAGCGGCGCGAAGACCGGCAGCGTGCTCCCGATCGAGAAGGCCGTGCTCAACGGGCAGCTCGCGATCATCCAGGTGTACTGCCCGGCCAAGGAGGCCGCCTTCATCAAGCACTTCGGCGGCTACAAGCTGTATGACCTGACCCCCTGATGAGCGCCACCGCCTCAGGACCGGCGGCCTCCTCAAGTCCCGCAGCGGTAAGCGGACGCGACACGAAGATCGGATTTGTGCCGGTGCTGGCGTTCGCCGTCGGGGCGATGGTCGGCGGCGGTGTCTTCACCCTGTCGGGCGAAGCCGTCAACCGCGCCGGAGCCGGTGCTCTGGTCAGCTACGCGTTAGCGGGCGTGATCATGTTCCTCTCAGCGGTGGCGTTCGTAGCGGTCGCGGCGAGGGCGAAGATCGGCGACTCGGGATACGGCCCCGTCGCTGAGCTGCTCGGCAGGCCCTGGCGCTTTCTCGTCATGTGGGGCTTCTATCTGAACGCCCTCCTGATGGTGGCGTTCCTGGCCGACTCGTTCGGCTCCTATCTGCACGCATATTTCCTTCACGGTCTGAGCGCGACGGCCGCGGGGATCATCTGCATCCTCGCGCTCGCCGGTTTGAACCTCGGGCCGGCCGTGTGGGTCGGGCGCGCCGAGACATGGGTGGTGGCTGTGAAGATCGGGCTGCTGTTCATCTTTATCGGCTGGGGCGTGGCGGCGATATCGGGCAGCCACTTCAAACCGCTCGCACCACATGGTCTAGGCGCGATCATCTCGACGAACGCGCTGCTGTTCACCGCCTACACCGGCTACAACGTCGTCACCAACATGGCCGCCGATGTGCGCGACCCCTCGCGCACGGTGCCGCGAGCGGTGATCTGTGCGGTCCTGATCTCGATGGCGGTCTATCTGCTCGTCGTCGTCTCGATGCTCGACAGCGGGATCACGCACTTTGGCACGGCCGGAGTGAGCGAGGCAGCTGGCGCGCTGATGGGGCATTGGGGCGCTGAGATGATCGCGTTCGCTGCGTGCCTATCGACGCTCTCCGGTGCCAACGCACTCGTGCTCGGCGGGAGCGAGATAGCCCTGCGCCTCTCCGCCCAGCGGGACATTCCGGCATTCCTCGCAAAGACGACCAGGACGGGCTTTCCATGGGCGAGCGTCGGGGTCGTCGGCGTCGTCGCCCTCGCCCTCGTCCTTTTCACGAGCATCAACAGCGTGATCGTGCTCGGCAACATCTTCGCGCTCGCCGCGATGCTGATCGTCAACGTCGCCGCGATCGTGCTTGCGCACCGCGGGTTTCCCGGCACGGGCTTTCGCATCCCCGGCGGCGCCACGATACCCATCGTCGCAGGCGTGGCCTGCCTGGTGCAGTTCGAGTCCTATGGCGTCCTCGACCTGCTCGCGGCGGCCGCTGCGATGGCACTGGGTCTGCCGCTCTACTACCTGCGCGGAAGGGGTCTCTTGCCGAACGCGTCGCTGGACGCGATCCACGAGGCGATCTATCAGCGCGAGACGCCGCTCGCGCGCGCCCTGCTTCATCCCTTCCATCGCCACCCAATCCGCCGCCAGAGACCATTCGCGCCTCGAATCGATGGGAGCAGCTAGATGCCGGCGAGCGGCCGCGAAAAGAAGATCGGGCTGATCTCGGTCCTGGCGTTCGCGGTCGGCGCGATGATCGGCGGCGGTGTGTTCACGCTGTCGGGCGAGGCGCTCAACCGAGCCGGACCGGCGGCGCTGGTCAGCTACGCGATTGCCGGCGTGGTCATGCTGCTGTCAGCGCTCTCGTCGGTGGCGATCGCGACTCGGGCGAAGCCGGGTGAGTCGGGCTTCGCCCCGATCACGGAGCTGCTCGGCAGGCCGTGGCGATTTTTGGTCATGTGGGGCTTCTATCTGAACGCCCTGTTGATGGTGGCGTTTCTGGCCGACTCGTTCGGCATCTACCTGCACAATTACTTCCTCAGCGGCGTCGGCGCGACCGTGGCGGGTGTCCTGTGCATCGCGCTGCTCGGCGCCCTGAATCTCGGACCGGCGACCTGGGTCGGGCGCGCAGAGAGCTGGATCGTCGCGGTGAAGATCGGTCTGCTCTTGATCTTCATCGGCTGGGGCCTGGCTGCAGTTTCGGTGAGCCACTTCAAGCCGTTCGCCCCCCACGGCGCCGGCCCGGTCCTCTCGACGAGCGCCCTGCTGTTCACGGCCTACACCGGCTTCAACGTCGTGACCAACATCCTGCCCTCGGTGCGCGACCCGCTCAAGACGGTGCCGCGGGCGATCATCGGCGCGATGTTGATCTCGATCGTCATGTACCTGCTCGTCAGCGTCGCGATGGTTGACAGCGGGATCACGCACTTTGGTCTGGCGGGCGTCAGCCAAGCGGCCCAGGCTCTGATGGGTGGCTGGGGCGGAAAGATGACGGCCTTTGCGGCATGCCTGTCAACGCTGTCCGGTGCGAATGCGCTGCTGCTCGGCGGTAGTGAGATAGCACTGCGCCTCGTCGCCGACGAGGACATCCCCGCGATCCTCGGCAGGACGACCAAGGCTGGCTTCCCGTGGATGAGCGTCGGCCTGATCGCGATCGTCGCCCTCATGCTCGTGCTGTTCACGAACATCATCAGCGTGATCGTGCTCGGCAACATAACCGCGCTCGTTGCGATGCTGGTCGTGAACCTCGCCGCCGTGGTGCTCGCCCGCCGCGGTTTCCCGGGCGTCGGGTTCCGCATTCCTGGCGGCCCTGTGCTCCCAGGCATCGCCGCCCTTGCGTGCGTGTCGCAGTTCGTTTCCTATAACCCGGTCGACCTGCTCGCGGCGGCCGTCTCGCTGGGCCTCGGGCTCGGTCTCTACCACCAGCGCGGGCGCGGCACGCACCTCTTTCCGGATCGGGCCCTCGACAGCATCAGAGAGGCGATCTACCAGCACGAGACACCGCTCGAGCGAGCGCTCGCCCATCCCTTCCATCGTCATCCGATCCGCCGCCAGCGCCCCCTTCAACCCCAAACCGACAGGAGCAGCTAGATGTCCTCCCAGACCCTCCGAAGCAAGATCACAGACCTTCTACCAGCGTCATCCTCCGAGACCCTCCGCAGCAAGGTCACAGACCTGATGCCCCAGGCAAAGAGCGATTTGAAAGAGCTCGTCGCCTGCCGATCGGTCGCCGATGAAAAGCAACAGCCGAAGGAGCAGTGCGAAATGGCGGCTGACTGGATCGTGAAGGCGTTCACCGATGTTGGGCTCCAGGAGATGACCAGGGCGACCACGCCGGACGGCAGCGACTGCGTGCACGGTCACGCGCCCGGCCCGGCTGGCTCGCCGACCGTGCTGCTCTACTGTCACTACGATGTGCAGCCGCCGCTCGGCGCGGATGCCTGGCGCACTCCAGTCTGGGACCTCACGGTCGGGGACGACGGGCGGTGGTACGGGCGTGGGGCCTCTGACTGCAAGGGAAACGTGATTGCGCACCTGACCGCGTTGAGAGCGTTAAAGGCCCTCGACGGTTCCTTTCCCGTTGGGATCAAGCTACTGGTCGAGGGCTCTGAGGAGCAAGGCACGGGCGGTCTTGAACGCTACGTCCCTGAAAACGTGGACATGCTCACGGCGGACACGATCTGCATGGTCGATACGGGCAACGCGGCCGTCGGGCAGCCAACGCTCACGACGTCTCTGCGGGGGATAACGAGCGTCGACATCAAGCTCGATGCGCTCGGCAACGCGATGCACTCCGGCATGTTCGGCGGCCCCACACCGGACCCCGTCACCGCACTCATCCATATCCTCGCGTCACTTCATGACGCTGAAGGCAACACGACGATCGACGGCCTTCAGAGCACCGGAACGTGGTCCGGCTCTGATTATCCAAAGGCGCAGTTCCGCACCGACGCACATGTGCTCGATGGCGTCCTGTTGACTGGCAGCGGCTCTGTCGCCGACATGCTGTGGGCGCGCTTTGACGTCACGACGATCGGCATGGACATCCCCTCTGTCGATGCCTCGGCACCCGCCATCCAAGCGTCGGCCCGTGCACGGGTGTCGCTGCGGATGCCGCCCGGCACGGTCGCCGAGGACGCCCGGCATGCGCTGAAGGAGCACCTACGCTCGCGCGTTCCGTGGGGACTGCACTGCACGATGGAGGACCGCGAGAATGGCGAACCGTTTGTCGGGGCGCTCGCGGGGCCCGGATATGACGCTCTGAAGTCAGGCCTTGAAGAGTCCTACGGAAAGCCGCTTCAGACCGAGGGCCAGGGCGGAGCGATACCGCTCTGCAACGTGCTGAAGAGCACCTTCCCCGAGGCCGAGATCCTGCTCTACGGGGTAGAGGAGCCGATGTGCCTTATTCACGCGCCGAACGAGAGCGTGGCGCCTTCCGAGATCGAACACATCGCGCTTGCCGAGGCGCTGTTCCTGCGTAAATACGGTTCGGCCTCGGCATGAGCGCGAGCCGCGGTGAACAGTCAGCTTCCAAGCGCAGGTCGAGCAGGAAAGGACAGGCCGCGATGCCCGAAGAGCAGCAGGATGTGACGTGGGACATCGATGAATGGCACGGGAGGATGCTGATCGACGGCAGCGGGGCGAGGCTCGGCAAGCTTCAGGACGTCTACATAGACATCGAAAGCGACAAGCCGCAATTCGCGACGATCAACGCGGGAACCTTCCACCGGCGTCTGACATTCGTTCCACTCGGCGGCCTGAAGGTGGAGCCAGACCACCTGCACGTTTCCGTCTCAAAGGCGGAGATCAAGAGCGCCCCGAGCATCAGCGCTCGGGGTCAGGAGCTATCGAAGGATCAGGAGTCGGTGCTCTACCACCACTACGGGCTCAATTACGTCGCGCCGGACACGGTCAGAGGGCGCCGGCTCGCGCGACGCTGAGATTCTCAAGGCGTCGGGCGGGGCCGGCTCGCAGTTCAAAACCGCAGCGTGGCGGCGATGCCCCCGAAGGGGGCCAGCTCCGGACTGTCGTGCAACGAAAGCATCTCGGCGGATTGGCCGACCGCCGACTGGACCGCATCATTGATGATGTTCGCCCGCGCATGGAGCGCCGTGCCGTCCAGGGGACAGCTCTCACCGCCGGCTCCGATCCAGCCGCAACGCGGACAGATAACCCCGGAGGCGTCCAGGTCTGCCTCATAGAAGAGGGTCCCGACGCGCCGCTCTTCAAGCGCAAGCAGGACCTGCTGGAGCCCGACCGCGGCGCGCTCGTCGCCCTTGCGTGTGAAATGCTCGCGAAGCTCGGCGAGCGCAGCATCCTGGTGTGAGGAATGCTCCTCGGCGAGCACCGGCTCGGTCGCGGCGACCACGTCCTCGATGGTGACGTCACCGACGTCGAGCACGAGGCGCTCGTCGTGTAACAGCACACGCACGTCGGGGGGCAACTGCTCGACTATACGCGGCCACAACTGCTCTGTGCACGCGATCAGCAGGCGGTCATACGGCGCCACCCGCTGAAGCAGGTGCAGCGTATGGGCGACGTGGCGCAGATGCGCCTTGACGTCTTCGTGGCGGGAGCGCTGGAAGCGCGACTGCGACCAGCCGCCCTGCTCCTGGCGTCCGTGAACGTCATCGCCGAAGGACAGCACCTCATGCAACCGCTCGGCTGATCCTCTCAGGATCCGTGCGACTCGCTCGTCAACGAGTGTCACACATACTCGCCCAACTGGTCCTGACTCGGTAAGTGGCGCAATGAAAGGAGCGTCAGAGATCACGAAGGCGCTTCGCACCGGATGGGGCAATCGCAGAACCTGGGAGAGCCCGAGCGGCTCGCATAGAAAGAGTGCAATTGCGCGCGCGTCATGAGACCAAGACTGTTCGGTGAGCATCTCGCGTGCCTGTTCGAGCGCGCTGCGGAGCGCCTTCACCTCGGCATGCGAACGCTCACCGGAGTTCACCTCGCGGTGCGCGCTGTCCAACAGCGAGTCGATCTCGCTAGCTCCGGCCCCGGCTGTCGCGAATCGCTGCGGGTCGAGGCCGAGATAGAGGCTGAGCACCGTGTCCCCCTCAGCGCTCATCCGCGCGAGGCTTCTCAGCTCGTGCTCAGTGAGGTCGTTGACCGCGCCCATCTCCTCACCACCCCCAC
>Ga0302319_10022583_pt1 | contig 11267 bp, 8 predicted proteins | sample Bog_T0_2_FD_203319 | JGI IMG/M metagenome (GOLD analysis project Ga0302319, IMG submission 203319) | Peat permafrost microbial communities from Stordalen Mire near Abisko, Sweden - Bog_T0_2 | ecosystem: Environmental > Terrestrial > Soil > Wetlands > Peat | place: Sweden: Abisko, Stordalen Mire...
CTTGCTGGCTGGCACACGCTCCCACGGATCGGCGTGCCGAAGACGGCCGCCGAAGCCCTTGCGCCCGCGAAGCCGCATGCGAAGGGGAACATCGCCACGGCCCAGGAAGACGCCAAAGGCCGTTGGGAAGTGCGCGATCGAGTCATCGTCGGAGGACAGGATGAACTGCGCGTCATCCACCGTGAAGACGGCGCGGATTGGGGCCTCGGCAGTTGGCTCATGACGGACGAGACCTTCGGCGATTTTGAGTTGCTCCTGGACGCGCGGCCCGATTGGCCCTGCGACACCGGCATCTATGTGCGCACCACCCCGCTCGGCCAGGGTTTTCAAATCCTCCTCGATCACCGCGGCGATGATACCGCGGGCGAGGGCGGCGGCATCGGCTTCCTCTACCTGCGTGGCATCGGCGGCTTGCGAATCTCGCCTTATAACTTCCGGTGGACCATAGGCCCCGACAGCGCGCCCACCGGCGTGAAGCTGGTTCCGGGTGGAAGCGGCGTCGCCAAAATGGAATTCGCGGCGACAAACGACGACTTCCGCCGCGCCTGGCGCATGAACGATTGGAACGCCTTCCGGATCCGCGTCGTGGGAGCTCTCCCGCGCATCACGGTGTGGATCAATGACGTGAAGATTTGCGAATGCGATACCGCGGCCATCGAGCACCCGGACTACAATCCCGTGGACGTTCAGAAGCTCCTTGGTCCGAGTGGACACATCGCCCTCGAAGTCCACGATGGCCCGCCATGGCGCTGGGGCGTGGGCAAAGTATCCCGTTGGAGAAATATCTACATCAAGCAGCTTTGAGCGCTTGATCAGGAACGCCCTCCATGCGCGCTTCGTTCAACCGCCGAACAGCGACAAAGGTCGTCGCTGGCCAACCACGTGGGAAAAACCGGCGCGTTCCCACAACAATCCCGCGCACGGCGGGTAGATTCTACGAGAAAAATCGCCCCGGCGGGATCATTTCCGCAGGCTCGCACACGCGGCGCACAAGATTTTCCCAGTTCTCGTGGCCGCTCAGGATCTCAATCTCCACTCGCAGATAGTACACGGGCACCTCCAGCCCTTCGAACTTCGCCGGGAAGCGCACGCTATCTTTTTCCGTGGTGACGATGAAATCCAGATCGCGCCGGCTGCAGCGCGCCGTGAATTCCTGGAGTTCCTTGTCCGTGAACCGATGATGGTCCGCGAAGCTCCGCGTGATTTCCAGGTTCGCTCCGAGCGCGGTCAGGCTTTGCTCAAAGCTCTCGGGCCGGGCGATGCCCGAGATCGCGGCAATGTATTTGCCGCGCAGATGCTCGAGCGGTTTTCGGTCCGTGGAATCGTAGAGGTTCTGCAAATAGAGCGGTTGATGCCGGCATTCCACGATCGCCGCAGTGCGGTTGTAGGCGCGGATGCGCTCGATGAGCGCCGCGTTTCCCTCCGGCGGCGTCTTGGTGATGAAGATATGGCTGGCGCGCCGAAGATTGCCGGGCGGCTCGCGCAAAGTCCCTCGCGGGAGCAGGTACTCATTTCCAAATGGAACCTGGGCATCGATGAGGCAAATCTCAAGCCGGTGCCGGAGCGTAAGATATTGCATCCCGTCGTCCAGGATCAGCGTGTCGCACTTGAGTTCGCGAATGGCATACAACGCGGCGCGCACGCGGTTTTTGTCCACGAGCACGATGACGTCGCCGAGCGATTTCGCGAGCATATACGGTTCGTCGCCCGCAAACCGGCTGTCCAGCAGCAGCCGCCGGCCATCGTGGACGGTGCGCGGTTTGCGGCGCTCCATGCCGAGCCACTTCCGCTGCAGCCGCCGCAACAATGGCGGCTTCTTGCTCTTATATCCGCGGCTCAGGATGGCCACGCGCCGCCCGCGGTCCTTCAAAGTCCTCGCAAATTTCTCCACCACCGGCGTCTTGCCCGTCCCGCCCACCGTGAGATTGCCAATGGAGATCACGAGGCAGGCGGGATGATGTTCGCGAAATAAGCGATGCCGGTAAAGCCAGAGCCGGGTCTGGACACCGGCGCAAAAAAGCCAGCTCAGTCCGTACAATAACCACCGCAGCAAAGCCGCGCGTTTGCCGTAACGACGCTCCAGGATGACGTCGATCGCGAACTCCTCAAACGCTTCCAGCCATCTACGCATGGCGGAAAGGGCGCCGCGCCCTGGAGCGCCGCGGCCTCGCGAAAAAAACCCTCGTCGTGTGGCGGCTCATGGCGCCACGGGCTGCGCGCCCCCGTTATCCGCGGAGGCGATCACGATCCGCGCGCCAGCCTGGCCCGAAGCCTCGAGCATCGCCTTCCCGACGGCTTCCGGATTCGAAAGGGTCAGGCAGCAAATCGTGGAACCGCTGCCGCTTAGAAACCCCGCCAGGGCGCCCGCGAATTCGCCCGCGGCGATGACCTTGCTGAGAAACGGAATGAGATGCTCCCGGTATGGCTGGTGCAGATGATCGGCGAAACTGCCGCGCAAAAGATCGTAGCGCCGCTCGAAAAACGCGGCGGTGATCCGGCAGGCATTTCCGCAACTCTCCACCGCGCCCAGGCGATCCAGCTTCCCCGGCAGCACCGCTCTGGCCGCCGGCGTGCTGATTTCGAAATCCGGGATGAGCAGGACGAATCGCAGCGTCTCCGAGACTTCGCAGCGCAGCGTTTCCGCGCCCGCCCTCGCCACCGTGAATCCGCCGAACGCCGCGGGGGCGGCGTTGTCCGGGTGCCCTTCGAGACGGGCGCAGATCTCGAACAACCGCCCGGCATCCAGCGCGCCGTCGGACAGCGCATTTAAGCCGTGCAAAAGCCCCAGCCGCACCGTGACGCTGCTGCCCAGTCCCCGCGATGGCGGCACATCTCCCGCGATCCTCCACGAAAACGGAAACGGCGCCACTCCGCTCGTCGCGAAAAATTCGCCGGCCGCCGCGCCCGCCATGGCGTGGGCCTCCGCGCTCCCGGCGCGCGCCACGGACACGTAGTTGTAGAGTTGCAGCGCCACGCCCAGACAATCATAGCCGGGACCAAGATTGGCGGTCGTCGCGGGGACACGGATGGTGACTTCGTTCATCGGGACCCCCATTTCACGGAGGCGGCGCCGCCGGGTCAATCATGGAAGCCGGACCTCCGAATAATTGCAGAATATTAACACTGAATTTTCTCCACTTTTCGGCGCCCGATGAAGAAATTACATGGGGTTGTGCAAGAATGACACGGCTGAACATTCCCCCCCATGACTCGACCAGAAGACGCTCCAAGCACCAGTGAGAGCCCCCCTCCGCTGAGGGTTCATCGCCGCAGACATCGCATCCGCTCCCGCATGGGAAGCAGCTCTCTCGGCAAAATGTCTCTCGTCGCGATTTTTTTAATCCTGAGAGCGCTTGACGCCCTCTTCTTTTTCGAATGGCCGGCCACCAACAAAACCGAGGTGCTCGTCTCCATCATCAACAATGTCACCTGGACGACTGCGCTTTTGGCCGCCATCTGGTTTCGGAAGGTCTGGGCGCGTTACGTTTTGATTTTCTTTCTTCCTCTCGGCGTGCTCTCAGCCCTCATTCTTTTGCCGGATTTCTGGATCAAGTTTGACGCCGACAATCGCCTGATCGTGATTCTTACGGCCACTCTCGTGGTTCAGGGCTCCGTCGCGTGGTTTCTAATGTTTTCCCGTGATCTTGACCGCCTCACCGGGCGCGGAAAGGCCTAAGACCGCAGAATGACGAAATCCGAATGAGCGGTCGACGATGCGGAACACGCGTTCCAGCATCGGCATTCGTCATTCTGATTTCGTCATTTATTTTGCCGCCTTACGCGCTCAGCAATTGCCTCAGCACGAACGGCAAAATCCCCCCATGCCGGACGTAATCGACCTCGATTGACGTATCGATCCGGCTGCGAACGGTCAGCGTTTCACTGGCGCCATTCGCGCGGCGGATCACGAGTTGCACGTCGCTCATCGGCTTGATGTCGTCGTCGATCCCGAGCACATCGAAGGTTTCCGTGCCATCGAGCTTCAAGGTCTGCGCGCTGACGCCCTCCGGGAATTGCAGCGGCAGCACGCCCATGCCGCAGAGATTGGAGCGGTGGATGCGCTCAAAGCTTTGCGCCACCACGGCTTTTACGCCGAGCAGGCGCGTGCCTTTCGCCGCCCAGTCCCGCGAGCTGCCCGTGCCGTATTCCTGGCCGGCAAACACGATCAGCGGCGTGCCCTCGGATTGATACTTCACCGATACGTCGTAAATCGAGAGCTGCTCGCCGTCCGGATAATGCTTGCTCACGCCGCCTTCCACGCCGGGGACCATCAGGTTCTTGATCCGCACATTGGCAAAGGTGCCGCGGGTCATGATGCGATCATTCCCGCGCCGTGAGCCGTAGCTATTGAAATCGTCCTGCTCCACTCCGTTTGCGATCAGATAGCTTCCAGCGGGGCTGCTCTTCTTGATCGCGCCGGCGGGGCTGATGTGATCGGTCGTCACGGAATCCCCAAAGATGCCCAGCGGACGCGCGCCCTTGATCTCGGAGATATGCCCCGGCTCCATGCCAAACCCTTCGAAAAACGGAGGCTCCTGGATATAGGTCGAGGCGCTGTCCCACGTGTAGACCTCGCCGACCGTGGACGGTATTTCGTTCCACTTCGGATTCTGCGTGGCGAAGTCCGTGTAGAGCTTGCGGAAGATTTCCGGTTTGAGCGCGCTCGTCATCGCGTCCCGAATTTCGTTCAGGCTCGGCCAGATGTCCTTTAGATAGACGGGCGCGCCATCCTTGCCGTTGCCCAGCGGATCCTTGCTCAGATCGATGTCCACCCGGCCCGCGAGCGCGAACGCCACCACCAGCGGCGGCGACATCAGAAAATTCGCCTTGATGTTCTGATGCACGCGCGCCTCGAAATTCCGGTTGCCCGAGAGCACGCTGGCCGCCACCAACTCATTCTTCGCGATCGCTTCCTCCAGCGCCGGATGCAGCGGGCCGGAGTTGCCGATGCAAGTGGTGCAACCATAGCCCACGGTCTGGAATCCAAGCTCATCCAAAAACGCCTGGAGACCAGTCTTGGTCAGATAATCCGTCACCACGCGGGAGCCTGGCCCGAGCGAAGTCTTCACCGCGGGATTCACTTTCAATCCCTTCTCGACCGCCTTTTTCGCCAGCAGACCCGCCCCGAGCATGACGCTGGGGTTGCTCGTATTCGTGCAGGAGGTAATCGCGGCGATGAGCACACTCCCGTTGCCGATCTGGGTGTCCGCCTGGTGATAGGAAGACTCCGGATGCTTTTCCGCGGCGGGTCGATTCGAAACCATCTCCACCACGTCGAGCGGCAGACCTTCCTTCATATGGGTCGCCGCATCGGGCGAATCCGTGGAAAACAAATCCGGCGTCACGGCTGGCGCGGAGCCATTGATATGCACCGGCACTTTCAGCGTGAGCGCCTCCTGTTTCTTCCCATAACCGCCCTCGGCCACCGGTTGGGTCAGCAGTTTGCGAAAAGTCTCCCCGAGTTCCGGCAGGATGATGCGATCCTGCGGACGCTTCGGACCAGCCACCCCGGGAACGACCTGCGAGAGGTCCAGCGCCAGGTCCACGCTGTAATCGCACTGCCCCATCACCGGGATGCCCCAAAGCCCCTGCGCCTTGTAGTAATTTTCAAACGCCGTGACCGACTCCTCGGTCCTGCCCGTGCCCCGCAGATACTTGGTCGTCTCTTCGTCCACTCCGAAGAAACCCATGGTTGCGCCATACTCGGGCGCCATGTTCCCGATCGTCGCGCGATCCACCACCGGCAGCAATTTCGCGCCCGGCCCGTAAAACTCGACAAACTTCCCGACCACCTTCGCCTTGCGCAGCATCTGGGTGATATGCAGCACGACGTCAGTGGCCGTCACCCCCTCCGCCAGGGCGCCCGTGAGATGCACGCCCACGACTTCCGGCGTCAGGAAATACACGGGCTGGCCGAGCATGGCCGCTTCGGCTTCGATGCCGCCGACCCCCCACCCGACAACGCCGAGGCCATTGATCATCGTCGTGTGCGAATCCGTGCCCACCAGCGTATCAGGGAAGTAGACGCCATCCTTTTCGAGCACGCCCTTCGCCAGGTATTCGAGATTCACCTGATGCACGATGCCGATGCCGGGAGGCACCACGCCGAACGTCTTGAACGCTTGCTGGCCCCATTTCAAAAGCTGGTAACGCTCCCGGTTGCGCTTGAATTCGAGATCCAGGTTGAGTTGCAGCGCCTGCGCCGAGCCAAAGAAATCCACCTGCACTGAGTGATCCACCACCAAATCCACGGGCACCAGCGGTTCGATCATTTTCGGATCGCGCCCCAGCCGGGAAACCGTCGAGCGCATCGCCGCCAGATCCACCAGCAGAGGCACTCCGGTGAAATCCTGCAGCACCACCCGGGCGACGACGAACGGAATCTCCACCTGCGCGGGTTTCTTCGCGTTCCAGTTCGCGAGCGTTTTCACGTCCTGTTCCGAAACCTTCTTCCCGTCGCAATTCCGCAGCACGCTCTCGAGGACGATGCGGATGGACACGGGAAGCCGTGAGATGGGACCAACGCCAGATTTCTCCAGGGCAGGCAGCGAATAAAGGCTGCCCTGTTTCCCTGAACCGGCATCGAATGACTGCTTGGTATTGAATGCGTCGCTCATGATTCCCCAAGAAAGCGAATCGCAGCCCCCCTCGCAAGCACGCGCTGCGTAAACCTGCGATTACCGCAATTCCGCCAGCTTCGCCTTCACCGCTTCGAAATTCGGCAGGTCCTTCGGCGTGGGCGTTTGCTCGGCGTATTGAATCACGCCGCTCTTATCGATCACGAACGCGGCGCGCGCCGAGGCGCTCCCGATCCCCGCCAGATCGTCCAGCAGCACGTCGTAATTCTTCGCCGTGGTCTTGTTCAGGTCGCTGGCCAGCGTGATCCCGATCTTCTCCTTGAGCGCCCATGCCTCCTGCGCAAACGGGCTGTCCACACTCACCGCGATCACCTCCGCATCGAGTTCGCTATAGCTCGCGAGACCGGCGGACACGTCGCACATTTCCGCGGTGCAGACCCCGGTGAAGGCCAGCGGGAAGAACAGCAAAACCGTGTTCTTCTTGCCGGAATTGGCGCTGAGCGAAATATCGCGCAGCCCATTCGCGGTTTTCGATTTGAGCGTGAAATCGGGAGCTTTGGAGCCAACGGAGAGTGCCATGGGATTTTTGGGGGTTGAAGAATTTCAGTGGATGGTGGATGCAGCGCGCGTCTTTACACAAGCGCGCCGCCCCGCTGCAAACCGAATCGCATTTCGCCCATCCCTTCACCGCCATGACCGCCATGACCGCCATGACCGCTCTCTGGTGGACGCTCACTCTCCTTCTCATGCTCGTCGGCCTCGCCGGCGCCGTCACCCCTCTGATTCCCGGGACCACCATCATTCTCGCCGCGGCCATCTTCCATCGCCTCATGCTCGGCGAGGACCGCAGCATTGGCTGGTGGACCATCGGCGGTCTCACCCTGCTGACTGTCATCTCCTACGGAGTCGAATTCTTCAGCGGCTCCGTGGGCGCAAAGAAGTTCGGCGCCACTCGCTGGGGCGGCATCGGCGGAATGATCGGAACGATCGTCGGTCTTTTCTTCGGCATCCCCGGCGTTTTCATCGGTCCCATCGTCGGCGTGCTCCTCGGGGAACTCCTTGGCGGCCAGGGCCTGCTCCCCGCCGGCAAATCCTCCTGGGGCACTTTTCTGGGGACCGCCGCCGGCATGATCGTCAAACTTATCATCGCCGGATTGATGATCTCCTGGTTCCTCATCGCTGCCCTCCTCCACTGAGAGCCCGGTTTCGCATCCCTGGAAATCGGGACATCTCCCCCGCGCGAATAGGTAGTTCCCCCGGCGCGACTCGGCCCCGATGCTGCTCCTTTCAGGACTCGAAATCTTTCGGGAACAAAGGCCCGGAATCACCCAACTCCGATGAACACCACCTCTTCCGCCACCATCGACGACCGCGCCCAGCGCCTGGACAAACCCCGCACGGTGCTCGTCGTCGAGGACGATTGCTCCGTCCTCGAACTATTTACGATCATCCTGGAGCACCACGGCTACAACGTTTTGTCGGCAGGCAGCGCCCCCGAGGCGCTGGCCATCGCCAACGGCTGGCGCGGCGAACCCATCGACCTCCTGATCACCGACCTCTGCATGCCGTGCAAGAACGGCGATGATCTCGCGATCGAACTGCGCGCGCTTCTGCCGGGGTTGAAAGTGATCTATATCTCCGGCTACTCAGCCGACGATTCCTTCGCCATGAGCCTCGATTTGCACAACGCCATCTACGTGCCCAAGCCGATCAGCCCACACGCCGTGCAGGAAGCTATCAGCGCGCTCTTCGGGGCGGAGCCCACCAAGGCGGTGATTGAGTTGCTGGTCGAAGGCTGGAACCATGGGCGAGCCGCGGTCGCGGCGTAAAGGCCAGGCCCACGCCGCCCCGGGGCCCTCGTTCCCAATTTTACCTGGCAGCAGGCGGCTCGCTTTCCACCGCGGCCAGCGCATCGCGCAGTTCCTCCTGGCCGCCGCTCAACTCCCACGCGCGCTTCGCAAAGCGCTGCAATAACTGCCTGGGAGCCTTCGCTTCCTGCGCGCTGGCCGTGATCGCTGTCGCGATGCGGTGGGTTGTGCTCTCGGTAAAATGGCGGATGGCTTCGAGATGCGCGCCGGCTTCCTCCACACGCCCGCGTTTGAGGAGAATGGCGATGAGGTTTACGTGCGCCGACACCAGGCCCGGATTCAACTGGAGAGCGTGGGCAAATCCGGGGATGGCTTCGTCCTCGCGCCCCAGGCGCATCAGCACCACCGCCCGATTGTTGTAGAGATCGGGATCGGTAGCCTGGATTTTTTCCGCGTCGAGATAGGCGGCGTTGGCCTCTTCCAGCAAGCCGGCCGCGGACAGCGTGTTGGCAAGGTTAAAATGACCCCGGTAGTAGTCTTTCTTGATCTCGATCGAGCGGCGATAGGCGGCGATGGCTTTGGGGTAGGCGCGGTCGTCGGAATACACGTTGCCGAGATTGTACCAGGCGATCCACGCATCGGGGTTGCGAGACACCACATAACTCCAAAGACTGCGCGGATCTTCAAAATGAGCGGCGTGCATGGAGGCCAGCGCCGCGAAGGCGAGGACCGTGTAGATCCCGCCCGCATTGGAGTAGGCCGCGAGCCGCGGCCAGCGCCGGAGGAAAGCGCCGGCGGAGGCGGTGATGGCGACCGTGATGCCGGGAAGGGCATGATATTGCCAGTGATCGGCGATCAGGGAGTAGGCAAAGTAGTTGGTGTCGAAGATGCCCAGCAGAGGCAGAAGCATCAGCGCGTAGTAAATAATGCCAAAGGCGATGGGCGCCCCAATCCGCCGCCATCCGAGGATGCAAACCACCATGAGCGCCACCAGGAGCAGGCCGGGCACGGCAGTGTGCAAGGCCGCCGTCGTGTCCACCCAGCCCCGGTACATCGGCGTCAACCCCACCGGCAGCAGCGCCTTTCCGAGGTAGAACCAGAAGGAAGCGCCCGCGATTTCCATGCGCTGCCACAGGCTGAGTGTGCCCAGGAGGGACTTCGCGGCAACCCGGTGTTGCTCGAACCACATCGTCGTGACGCCCGCGGCGAATCCGAGCGCGAAGAATGGAACGAGGCGAAGCAGCATCGCGCCGGAAGCCTTTTCCCGGCGCACGGAGTAGTAAATCGCGAGGAATACCGGAAGGCAGACGGTCGATGTCTTGCACGCCAGCGCCGCGGCGAAACAGAGCAGGGAAAGCGCATAGCTTTGCCACTCTCGGCCGCGCGCGTGCCTGATGAATGCGAGCAGCGCCAGCGCCATGAAAAAGAAAGACCAGGTGTTCTTTTGCTCCGCGGCCCAGGCCACGGTCTGGACGTTCAGGGGATGGACTGCGAACAGCGCCGCCGCCCACCAGGCGCCGGGCAGGCGCCACTGCCGCGCGACCCGCCACACGAGGATGGCATTGACGCCATGCATACCGAGATTTACCAGGTGATAACCCAGTGGATGGGCGCCCCAGAGGAGCCACTGAATCCGCAACAGCGACCAGAAGAGCGGATAGTAGTTAATGGCCTCCGACGTAAACCAAAAAGCATGAAACGCATCGCTACGCGGCAGGATGGGGTTCTCGGGGATGTAAGTGAGATCATCGAAATAGAACCCGCGCCCTATCCCGAAACCGTAGATGAGGAGCGCGAGGCCGAAAAGCGCCAGCGCCTTTGTTCTGTCGCTCCAGCGATTCACGCGGCGCCTTTCTTTTCCTTCAGCGAGCCCCCCGCGCCGACCGAAGCCAAAAGGATGACGATCCAGTGGAGCAGGATCGTCTTTCCGGATGGAAGCGCGGATGCTTTGCCTGCCGAAGGCTCACAGAGATTCTGATTTTCGATGGCAGGAGATTTCAACGCAGGCAAATGGAAAGCAGAAATGGTTTCAAGGGCTTTATAAGATAGTCGTCCATGTCGGAATCCAAAGCCTTCTTCCGATCGGCGTAAATGGCGGATGCGGCAATGGCGATGATGTGAGCGCGGAGCCGCGCCAGTCTCTTCCGTTCGAGATCGCGGACACAATACGTCCTGGATGGCGCTTTCAAGGGTGCGCCGCCTTCAGGGCGCCATGGCGAAATGCCTTTGAAAGAAGTGGGCCGCCTGTGCAACTTGGTTTCGATCCAATAGGAACCAATGCCCTTTGCCTGGCACAAGGATAAGGCGGGATTCGATGCCGGCTCGGGTCAGGCGGCGGTGCAGTTCCTGGCTCTGCGCCGGCGGCACGAGGGTATCGTCCGCTCCGTGAAAGATCAGGAACGGAGGCGACGACGCGGTCACGTGATTGATGGGGCTGGCTTCCTTCGCCAGCGCGAGCTTTTGCTCGATCGGCCCGCCCAGAAGCCTATCGATATCGCTTGGGCGATCTGGACTCTCGTACCTCCGGCCCAATGCCACGAGATCCGTGGGAGGATAAAGCACGCATACCGCGCGAATGGACGGCGCGCCTTCGACTGTTCCGAGGAGAGCGGCCAGATGACCTCCCGCAGATTCTCCGCTGGCGCCGATCCGATAGGGATCGATCCCGTAGCGGGCGCCGTCCGCCCGCAGCCACCGGACAGCGGCGCGGCAATCTTCAAGCTGCGCCGGATACCTGGCCACGCCGCTCATACGATATTGAATGGATGCAACCGCAATACCGGACGCGGTGAGATCGCGCAGGTTCAAATGATAGCCGTTGCTCCCGTATTTCCAGCTTCCGCCAAAGATCCAAATGACCACGGGCGCGGGACGGCCCGTC
>Ga0302319_10022586_pt1 | contig 11264 bp, 8 predicted proteins | sample Bog_T0_2_FD_203319 | JGI IMG/M metagenome (GOLD analysis project Ga0302319, IMG submission 203319) | Peat permafrost microbial communities from Stordalen Mire near Abisko, Sweden - Bog_T0_2 | ecosystem: Environmental > Terrestrial > Soil > Wetlands > Peat | place: Sweden: Abisko, Stordalen Mire...
CGCAAGATGCTGGCGGCAATTGCCCGCCGCGACGGCATTCCGGTAATGATGTGCAACCAGGTGGGCGGGGACGACAGCCTGATCTTCGACGGCACCTCGCTGGCCCTGGATGCGAGTGGGGAGTTGATTGCACAGGCCGCTTCGTTCGAGGAGGACCTGGTGGTGGTTGACTTGGAGTCTCCTTTCAAAGTGGCGGCGGATAAACACATTGGGGCAGAGATCGTTCAAGCGTCCTTTGTGGCCAGCATTCGAGTCAGGCCAATGAAGGACAAAGACCTGGACAAGATGCTGGCAGCCGCCGCCGCACGCGTCATGAATGAAATGGATCCGACGCCTGCGCAAGCTGAAGATGACGGCGACACGGCGGCAGCCTACCATGCGCTGGTGTTGGGCACGCGCGATTACGTTCGCAAGTGCGGATTCAAGAAGGTGCTGGTGGCGTTGAGCGGCGGCATCGATTCGGCATTGGTGGCGGCCATCGCCAAAGATGCTTTGGGTGCCGAGAATGTGCTGGGCATTGGAATGCCCAGTCCCTACTCGTCTGCCGGCTCGCTTACCGATAGCCGCCGGTTGGCTGCCAACCTCGGAATCAAGTTTGAGGAGATCGGCATCAGCGGCCTGTTCGGCGAGTATACTCGCGCGCTGGAACCGCTGTTTGCCGGAATGAAGACCGACACCACGGAAGAGAATATCCAGTCCCGGATACGCGGCTGCCTGCTGATGGCGCTGTCAAACAAGTTTTCGGCCCTGGTGCTGACCACCGGCAACAAGTCGGAGATGGCGGTGGGTTACTGCACGCTCTATGGCGATATGGTGGGCGCCCTGGCGGTGATTGGCGACCTGGTGAAGACGCGCGTGTATGCGGTGTGCCGCTGGCTGAATCGCGACCACGAGGTGATTCCAGAGGCGATTCTGGAGAAGCCGCCCTCGGCAGAACTGCGTCCGGACCAGAAAGATACCGACTCGCTGCCGCCTTACGAGGTTCTGGATCCGATTCTGGAAGCCTACGTGGAGCGCTATGAGACGCCTGAGCACATAGCCGAAGCACACGGATTTCCCCTCGAACTCGTCCAACAGGTTGTGCGCCTGGTGGAGCGTTCCGAGTACAAGCGCCAGCAGGCAGCCCCGGTGCTTAAAGTGACCTCGAAGTCGTTTGGCATGGGGCGTAGATTTCCCATCGCCGTCAAAGTGCAGGTATAAGCTAGAAAGTGGGAGTTTTCCCGCCAAACAAGGAGAATCCGATTGACGAGTCTGTCCGCCCGTTTTACCAGTTTTGCAGCGCTGGTTCTTATTTCCGTGCCCGCATTCAATGCTTTTGGCCAGCAGCAGGTTCCGCCGGCGCCCGCTGATCAGCCATCCGCGCCTGCCCCAGCCGGGCAGCCCGTCTTTCCCAAGCCCGATCCGGCCAACTTTACAGCCGCATCTCCCACCAGGGAGACGGTTGACGCATTTCTGCATGCCAGCTGGGGCTTCGACGACACCAGAGTCTGGCAGGTGCAGGCGATTTGGAAGACCCAGGTGGAAGGTGTCAGCAAGGTAGCCATTCTGGTGGGCGACCGGACCGGCAAGCAGAAGCCGCAACAGATCGGTTTTTTTACGCTCGCCGACGGCAAGCACCTTATTGCCGGGGACGACATCGTAGCCTTCGGCGAGCATCCGTTTGCGGATAATCGCGCGCAACTGGTGCAAAGAGCCGACGGTCCGTATCTCGGATCGGCCTTGAAGGACCTGGAGATCGTGGAGTTTGCCGATTTTCAGTGCCCGCATTGCAAGGAAGCGCAGCCGAACATGGACAAACTGGCGGTGGATTTTCCCAAGGCGCGCATTGTCTTCCAGTTCTATCCGCTGGAGAAGATTCATCCCGCGTCCAAGACTGCGGCCTCCTACGGGTACTGTGTGGCGAAGCAGGGCGGCAGCACCGCTTTCTTCCAGTTTGCGGCGGCGGTTTTTGATGGACAGGACGGGCTGAACCAATCAACCGACAGCGCCATTTTGACTCTGAACAGCGCGGTGGTAAAGGCCAGCCTGGATCCGGTGAAGATTGCAGCCTGCGCCGCGACGCCGGCAACCTCAGCCGCGGTGGAAGCCTCGGTAAAGCTGGCCACGGATCTGGATGTTAACCAGACGCCCATGCTGATGATCAACGGGCGTCAGGTTTCAGCCAATGCCCCCTACGACACGCTGAAGAAAGTCATCGAGTTTCAGGAGAAACTGGACGGCGTAACGCCGTAGGTTGTGGGCGCGGCCAGGTTGAGCGGCCAGGTTGAAAAGGCCTCGCTCATGGGCCCGTGCGTAGTCTCAGCTGCCTACGGGGCGGTAAAAGTCGCGCGCTTTCAAGGCCTTGGCTTTCGCAGCGCAGTGCGTGCGGTGGCTGCTTGCCGTGCGCTCTGGTACATTTGGGAGCATACGTTCCAATCGCCCCGTAGCTTTCCTTCCCGAATCAGCTGCGCGACTCCTGCAAAAAAGGACCTGATGCGATGCCGCTCGCCGCGAACTCCCGCCTGGGCAATTACGAGATCAAGTCGGTTCTTGGCGTGGGTGGAATGGGCGAGGTGTATCGTGCCTGGGATCCCCGGCTCAACCGCGAAGTGGCCATCAAAGTCCTGCGCGAAGAGGGGGCCACCAGCGCCGATCAGCGCAGCCGCTTTGAGCGCGAAGGCCGCGCATTGGCCGCGCTGAGCCACCCCAACATCGTGGTTGTGTTCGACGTGGGAGTTGAGGCCGGCCAGCAATACATTGTCAGCGAGCTGATTGAGGGCGGGTCGCTGCGTTCTTTGCTGCTCACGAATTCTGTTCCGCCACGCAAACTGATTGACATTGCAACGCAGGTTGCGGACGGGCTGGCCGCTGCTCATGCGGCCGGGATCGTTCATCGGGATCTGAAGCCGGAAAACATAATGCTGACGAAAGACGGCCGGGCGAAGATTCTGGACTTTGGCCTGGCGCGGCACACGCCCGCTGCCAAGCCGGGGGCTGGATCGGACTCGACCGAGGTGACTTCGCTCGACGGAGCTGCCACCAGCAATCCGACCGTCGAGGGCACGGTGATGGGAACGGCCAGCTATATGAGTCCGGAACAGGCTACGGGTAAGCCTCTGGACTACCGAACCGACCAGTTTTCATTTGGGCTGATTGTGTATGAGATGGCTTCGGGAAAGAAAGCCTTCCTGCGTAACAGCCGCGTTGAAACCATGGCGGCAATTGTGCGCGAAGACCCGCCGCCACTGGAGGAAAAACTGCCCGCGCCGCTGAAGTGGATCATCGACCGGTGTCTGGCCAAGGAGCCGGAACAGCGCTATGAATCGACGCGCGACCTTTACCGCGATTTGCGGAACATACGCGATCATTTTTCCGAGGCGTATTCGAGCTCGGGTGCGATGCCGGTGGTGGCGGAGAAGAAGCGACGGCGCTGGGCTTTCCCTGCCGCGGTTGGGGTTGCTTTGCTGCTTGGCGGGTTGCTGGTCTATTTGCTGAAACCAGCCGGGCAGGATATCGGGAAGTATCGCTACACGCCGTTTGCCAGCAATGCGGACGACGCCTATTGGTCTCCCGATGGCAAGGCGGTTACGTACGGGGGCAAGGTCGATGGGATCGAACAGGTTTTTCTACGCTATCTGAACTCGCCGGTCCCGGTGCAGTTGACTCATGGACCAAACTGGGCTAATGCGCTGGGATGGTCGAGCGACGGGAATCACATTGTCGCAATCGGAGCTGCGAAGAGCAACCAGCCGTCCATGCTGGGGATATACTCGTTGCCCACGGTGGGCGGCGACCTGGATTTCATCATGGACGTCGATCAGCCTGTCGACGAATGCCTCTCGCTTGACGGAACGGCCTTTGTGGGGCTGGTTCGGGGTAATAATCAGGGAGACTCTTCCTATCTCGCCATTTCCGACCCGGTCGGCTCACCGCTCAGGCGGTACGCTTCGACGTCATTCCTAAGCAGATCCCTCTTTCACGGCGCATCGCTTCGCTTTTCACCTGACAAGAAGAAGATTCTGCTATTTCAGGCGGATGAGAGGGGCAAAGAAGAGGCGTGGCTGCTGCCTTACCCCGCCGGCGGTAAGCCGCCCCACCGTGTGCTTGAAAAGCTTCCAACCTTGCAGGGAACGCCGGACTTCTCGTGGATGCCGGATAGCCGGCACATTGTGGTTACGCTTGCGGCTGAGGAGGATTCTCCAACTCACCTGTGGATTGCGGACACCGAGTCGAATGAGCTGACGCCGCTAACGACCGGCAACGCTTCGGAGGGTAATCCATCGGTTGCGCCAGGTGGGAAGAGCTTGATCTACCAGCAGTTGACTTTCAGCATGGATGTGGTATCGGTTTCGGTGGCCGATGGTTCCGCAAATACGCTGCTGAGCACCGGCAGGGGAGAAAGAATGGCGGCATGGGCTGCGAAGGCCCAGAAGCTGGCCTGGGTGACAAATCGCAGCGGTTCCGATGAGATATGGGTTCGTTCTCCCGATGGCGCGGATCGGCCGGTAGTGACGGCTGCGAACTCTCCCGACGGACGCAATAGCGGGCTCATGAATCCTGCGCTCTCCCCGGATGGGGAACGACTCATCTTTACGAGAGTCGACAGCGACGGCGTCAACCGCTTGTGGATGATGTCGCTTGCGGGCGGGTCGCCGATCCGGCTTACCAACTTGGAGCCGAGTTCTGAGTATGGCGGTGGATGGTCGCCCGACGGCAGCCGGTTTGCCTATCTCCAGGAGATAAGCGGGAATTGGTCGTTGATGACGGTAAAGGCCAGTGGAAATGCGATGCCTGTGGAACTGAAGAAGGATGTTTCTGCGCCCCTTCCTGCCTGGTCGCCGGACGGCAGTTGGATTACCTATCACGACAAGGGAGGCTGGAACGTGATCTCGCCTGACGGCAAGAGCACGAAGTCTCTTGGCAAGTTCGCGGCGAACTACCTGGCGTTTTCAAAGGATGGAAAGCTGCTCTATAGCATCCAGGAAGGCGCAACCGAGACGGATCAGGACAGCGTCGCGCTCGTCTCCCTTGATCCCGCGACTCTGCAGCGGAAGGTAATCAAGGAACTGGGGAAGAATCTCGGCCCTGGCTTCGATTGTTGGCCATGCACGCGATACAGCCTTGCGCCGGACGGAAAGAGCCTTGTGTACAGCACGGCGAGGGGTAGATCTGACCTGTGGATGCTCCAGGGGTTCCGGACGCCGGGGTGGTGGTAACAGCAGGGAACAGGGAACAGGGAATAGAAAAATCCTGCGCCGTGGACCTTTGAATTCGTTTCTATCCCAGCTCTCAGGATCGAGACCAGGGGCACCCGGCAATGGCACGCCCGCCTCAACGCGCGGCGGTCGCGCTCTTCTCAATGCGCATCATGGGCGAGTGGCCGGCGGCCTGGGTTCCGCGAATCACGTGTGCCGTCATCACCACCAGCAGCGATGCATAGTTCTTCTGGGCGTCGACGTCGGTAAGGTTGTTCATGCCGGGAATCTCGCTGAGTCCCGGAACTCCGCTGATGGCGCGGCTCTGCTGCTTGCTCAGGTCGCTCAGCAGGATTACGGCCTCGCCCTCCTTCATCATGACCACGCCGTTATAGGCCTGGTTGTCGAGGATGGGATTTCCATTGACGGACGAGCCGGAGAGCGCAACGATTTTCATGTCGATGCTAAGCGCCACATCGTTATTGCGCATCACCTTTGGCGTGGCCTTGAGGGTCAGGCCCAGATCCTGATATTCCATCTGGGGAACGTTGGGCACGCTGTTGGCCAGCGACGAGAGCAGCGACGAGAGGGAACTGGAGCTTCCGGCGCCGGTTAACCCCGGGATGTTTGGAACGCTGCCCGCCAGGCTGGAGAACGACGAGGTCTGGATGGGATAGCGGGTGCCCTGGCGCATGGTGCTCGCCTCGCCGTCTCCCAGGCGCAGTTCCATCTGGTCCAGTTCGCGCGAGTCGGAAGAGTTCAGGTTGAAGTTTGCCGACATTGAGCCCGGAGCCAGTGCGGATTGCGTAATCCCGCCGCCAAACAACGCGATGCCGTTGGAGAAGATCGAGCTCGAGACCTGTCCGGAGGCCAGCAGAATGCCCAGAATCGCCAGTGTGTCCCCCGGCGCGGCCAGCCCGGATGAGATGATTTGCTGCACCAGGCTCTGGTTCGCATTCAGGATGCTCTGTTCCTCGGCATAGACGTTGAACGCCGTCACCTGCTGCGGCGGCTGGACGCCGGTATTGCGGGTACTCATGTGCGCCACCTGAATCAGGCGCACTTCAAGCAGCACCTGGCTGTGCCCGTCCACCAGGCCCCGGATGGTGGCGTTGAAGGCGGCGAGCGTCTTGGCAGGCGCGCGAATCGTAATGGTTCCCGCCGACGCCTCCACCACCGATTGCTGCACATCGAAGAGACTCTTGGCCAGTGTGCCAATTTCGGTGAGCTCGGTGGGTGCTAATCCCGGCAGGTAAATCGTCTCCATATCCTCGCGCACGAACTGCTGACGATTCTCCGGCGTGTCGCGGGCTACAAGAACGCGATGTGCGTCCAACGGAACGTAAAAAGATTTGGTCAACTCACCAACAACCCTGGTGGCCTCTGCAAAGCTTGCGTCGTCCATTTCCAGCCGGGTCTGCTGATTGCGCACGCTCTCGTCGATGATGGCCGTCAGCCCGAAAGCCTTGAAGACCTGCTGGATGACCTGGCGCTGATCCGTGCGCACATGGAAGCTGTGCACGCCGGGAGTGGGAGCAAGCTCAATGGGTCCGCCGATGGAGCCTGCGTCCTGGTCATAAATCGGCCTTGGCTGAGCCAGCAGGGCATCATCGCCCAGTTCGTAAATGTGCTGCGTGACCTGGATGTTATTGGGGTCGAGTTCGAGAGCATGGGCCAGGGTTTCCTGTGCGGAATTTCGATCGCCGCGAAGCCGGGCTTTGGCCGCTCCTTCGATGAGCGCCGTGACGGCGTGACTGCGGGCCAGGTTGGCCGACAAGCCGTAGTTGGCATTGGTAGGGTCAAGCGCGGCAGCTTCTTGAAAGCCCTTCATCGCCTCTTCAAAGTTCTCAGCTTCAAACAGCTTTGTGGCAGCCAGGAACAGCTTTGCAGCGCGGCGACGGTCCTTGCCGGTTGGCTGGCTGGCTGGTTTGGCGTCATTGGTATTTGGGCTTGCGGCAGCGGTTTGAGCGGTAGAGGGTTCGCTCCGATCCTGCTGGGCTGGGGCCGTCTGCGCCTGTCCAACGCATGCGGGTAGCGCCAGCAATATTCCCGCCAATGTGAAGCGCGGCAGCATCACGGCGCGGTCCGTGTCAGCGCCAGCAGGTCGGCCAGCGACGAAGCGCAGACCTCCGGCTGATGCTTGGCCAACTCGTCGAAGCTGTAGTTGCCCGTGGCCACGGCGATGACCGAGAGGAAGTTAGCGCGCGCTGCTTCAATGTCGTTCGGTGTGTCACCCACAACGCAGATGCTGGCTCCTTTGCCGGCCAACTCTCTGGCTTTATCGGCCGCCTGGCCTATGAGCTCCGCGCGGATGGGGAAGTGGTCGCTGAAGCCGCCGAAACGGAACCACTCCCGCAGGCCGGCTTGTTCCACCTTGATCCAGCCAATCAACTCCAGATTGCCGGTGGCCACGCCCAGCAGCGCGCCCTTTTGCGCCAGATGGTTCAAAACCTGTTCAACGCCCGGCATGCGCAACAGGTCCATTTCATGTCGGCGCTCGGCAACCGTGTTACGCATCGCTTCCAGGATGGCCTCGATGCGATCTTCAAGCAGATTGGCTGGAATCCCGGCCTGATTGCAGGCCTCGCGCAGGATGGCCGTATCGGTGCTGCCGTGCAGCAGGATGCCGGCCAGCGTGACTTCAAAGCCGGTAACTCGCTGCACGCTTGAAGCGAACGAGTCCACGTGTATGCGGTCGCGGCTGCGCAACAGGGTGCCGTCAATGTCGAACAGATAGGCGTCCTGAGTGTCCCAGGCAAAGCCTGGCTCGATGGCGATCCGCGCTTCGTTGGTAGGCAAGGTTGTCAGCATTCTTTGATTTGAACCATCAGCCCAGGCGGTAGTTCTGGCGACCCGCGCTGTATACAGGACGTTCGCTGCGCACCGGACGCTTGAGGCCCGCGCGCACCTCTGCCAGATCCAGGTCCAGATCGGCCATGGCGCGGCTCAGCGTGTTGCGATGGATTCCCAACTCTTCGGCCGCCTTACACTGGTTTCCCCGGTGTGCCTCCAGAACTTCGCGCAGATATTGCCTCTTGAAATCGCGCACGGCATCTTCATAGCGGATGCCGCTGGAATGCATTTGCGTCACCAGGCTGTCCAGTTCTCGTCTCACGTTCACCTCTTACTGCTTTATCAGTTTGATCTGTTTTCATTGGGCTGCGCAATGGCCCGATATTACGATCCGCTTTCCTTGGGATGCAACCACAGGGGCGTCTCATGCTCCAGTGTCTTCAGGCCATCGCGGACGCGGTGCGCCAACTCTTCGGGACTAATGTGCGTGCTGAGGTGACAAAACCCGAAAAACATCTTGGGCAGTTTAGCATCTTCGAGCCAGTGCGCTTCTGGAAAAAAAGCGACGATGGCAAGAATGCCCAGCGTAACCAGAATCACGCCCTGAAAGAACCCGAAAACTGCCCCAGCCAATCCATCCAGGCAACCCAATCCCAACAACTTGAATGCCTTTGCCAGAATGGCGCCGATCATGCCGGCCACCGCCATCACCAGCAGTGCGACGAGCAGAAAGGCAATGGTGTCGGCGACTGCCTTGGAACGGACCACGGGCAGGAAAAGAGGCGAGAAGCGGCTGTAATTCCATGCCGCAACCGCCAGGCCAAGCACCAGCCCGCCAAGCGAGAAGGCTGAACGGAAGAATCCCTCCGCCGCCCCGGTTATCACGGCTGAGGCCATGATGAACACGATCCCTAAATCCACCCATGCCATGTTGCGCTCCGCAAATGCCGTTACAAATTGAGATGCCGTCCGGTCAAGCGGCGGAAGGCCTCAAGATACTTTGCCTGTGTGCGCTCTGCTACTTCTTCCGGAAGACCGGGCGCGGGCGCCTGCTTGTTCCAGTGGATCGACTCAAGATAGTCGCGAACAAACTGCTTGTCGAAGGATGGCTGAGCGCCGCCGGGCTTCCAGGCCGACTGTTCCCAGAAGCGAGAAGAGTCCGGTGTCAGCACCTCATCACCAAGGATAATCCCTTCCGGGGTCTTACCAAACTCAAATTTTGTGTCGGCCAGGATGATTCCGCAAGACTCCGCATGTTGGGCAGCCCGGTTATAGAGGGCCAGCGTGAGCCGCTTCAATTCTGCCGCATCGGTGGCGCCCAGCAACGCCTCGGTGGCGGCAAAGGAGATGTTCTCGTCGTGCGCGCCGTCCTGGCTCTTGGTGGCGGGTGTAAATACCGGTTCGGGAAGGCGCGATCCGTCGAGCAGGCCGCTGGGGAGCGGAATACCGCACACGGTTCCAGTGGCCTGATATTCCTTCCAGCCGGAGCCGGCCAGGTAGCCGCGGGCCACGCACTCCACGGGAAACATGGCAGCCCGGGTCACCAGCATGGACCGGCCTTCCAACTGGTCGCGATAGGGTTGCAACACGGCAGGGAAGTTTGCGGCATCGGTTTCGATCAGGTGGTTGGGGACAAGATTCGCAAGCAGATCGAACCAGAAGAGCGAAATCTGGGTGAGGATCTTTCCCTTTCCGGGAATGCCGGTGGCGAGGACATGATCGAATGCGGAAATCCGGTCGGTGGCCACCATCAGCAGCGCATCGTCGACGGCATAGAGGTCGCGGACCTTGCCCCTGCCAAGCAGGGGAATCGAGCCAAGATTCGTTGTGAGGAGAGCTGTCACTGAAAGACTTTCCTGGGCGGGAACTGAAACTCCGATTCTCGGATACGGGGCGAGCTTTGTCAATGCGGGACGAATGAAGGCGCATAGCGCTTTGATACGGATCGTCCTTTGCATCAGCCAGCCCAATTGCCTCGACGATCGCCGTCTTTGGAGGGACATGCAGGATGAGCGTGCTGAGCAGGAAACTGAAGAATACGATGTCGGTGTCGAGGGAGATTGCCCCCGACAATGGCGCCGAGGGACACGACAAAATCCCGTCGATTGCTGCCAGCTAAAACTGCTGTGTGAATTGGTATCATGTTCCCTATTACCTCCAAACAGGGGAGCGAAAGGGGAGCCTCGAAATGAAGACATGCTTCAGGAATGCTGCTGCGGCGTTGATGATGCTTGTCGCCGGAGTTACCGCTTGCCATGGCACTTCAAATCCCATTCTGGGGACATGGACCCTGGTGCAGGGAGACCGCTGCTACTACGACAAGCTGGTGTTTACCTCGACCGACATCAACCAGTTCTCGCAGGGGAAGACGGGCGGACCTGTCGGGGTGACATATAACACTGAGACCAAGGGGAAGGTGTGGGTGATTACGGCAGGATTTGGTTCGGGCGGGTCGCTGTTTGAGTTTGTGGGCGACGACCGGATTTCGATTACCCGGGCGTATGGTCCCTGTGTTTACCAGAAAGCGAAATAGTAGGCGGGCGAGTGCATTTGCGGTGGTTTGGAGGAGTAAAAGGGGCTCACTCCAATACCAATTGTCCCCATTTTCCTTGCGCTTTCAAGATGCAGGACGCGATTGCCTCGGTCTCGTTGCGGCAGGGCTTCCAAGGGTGGATGAGTGGGGCATGGAGAATCGGCGCATGTGTACCGAATTGACCAGCGGCTGGGGTGGGAAAAGTGATTGAATGCAAGAGGCACAGGCGTGTGGAAAAAAACGTTTGACCTATGTGACAGCCGTCACGGACCGGTCCGCCGACATGGGAGAAACTTCAGTTGTCAACATGGTTCAGAGGGTGAGCAAGAAAAACCCTCTTAGAGCCGGGCGACACGAGGCAGCAGTGGAAAGGGGAAGCCGCGGCTAGTCTCGTTTGTATAGGGATCACCAGTAGCCGCGCGCTACCGACCTCCAGCGCCGGCTACTGGTACCCCCCTCATTATCTTGTCATCATCAGTACAAGCGCCTCCGAAGAGAAGAGATCCTTCGGAGGTGATTTTTTTGCGTCCGCGCGGCTCGTTGAACCATCTACCGGCCTTGCCGAAATGGTCGCCCGAAACCCGGAATCTGCCAAAAATCGCATGTTTGGCCAATAGGCCCGGAACCCGCATGACGTGCCGAGCCGGCATTGGAAACGCGCATTCGCCTTTTGGCGAAAAGCGAGAACCCTGCGCAATCTGATCCCCGGAGCCTGATCCAATCCGGGATTGAGAACCTGATCATTGACCTGAATACAGCTTTGA
>Ga0302319_10022587_pt1 | contig 11264 bp, 13 predicted proteins | sample Bog_T0_2_FD_203319 | JGI IMG/M metagenome (GOLD analysis project Ga0302319, IMG submission 203319) | Peat permafrost microbial communities from Stordalen Mire near Abisko, Sweden - Bog_T0_2 | ecosystem: Environmental > Terrestrial > Soil > Wetlands > Peat | place: Sweden: Abisko, Stordalen Mire...
CAGAGAGCCCGCGAGTTCAAAACAAAGTCTTGTTTACCGGCCCACACACTGGTGAACGCCCAGCGGATGTGCCTCTTGCAGTCGAATGCTAGCCGGCGCGGATCGACAATGAAGAACGTGCCTGGCATGAAAGCGTGCGTGGCCCCCGGCGGCCGGTAGCATCTGTGATCGGACAGCCGCGGCGCGGAAACCGGCACGCGAGCTGCTCCTCTTCGCAGACCCAAGTTAAATCCAATCGAGTGCTCAACACAAGAGCGCAATGAAGGAAGAACATTTCACGGCGCGAAGCCAACGTCGCTCATGCCGGATCGATTGAACCCTTGGGACTGGCTACAGGGTGCCTGCCCTTGCCCTCAGGGAGCCCACGCGAGACCAAGCCAGCGTGTTCACCGTTCCATGATAGTGTGCACTGGCGGGGTTGGGTGTGGTGTGGATCACACTCTAGAATAGAGAGATGGCAACCACGATTCGGCCGGCCACCCGAGCCGATATTCCGCAGATTCTGGCTTTCATCCGGGCGCTGGCCGCCTATGAGCGCGAACCCGACGCCGTGAAGGCCACCGAGGCCGGTCTGGAGCGCGATGGATTTGGGACCAACCCCTTTTATTCCTGTCTGATAGCCGAGCACGACGGACGGGCAGCCGGCTTCGCCCTCTATTTCTTCAACTACTCCACCTGGCTGGGGCGGCCAGGGCTCTACCTGGAGGACTTGTTTGTGGAGCCGGAGTTTCGCGGCCTGGGGATCGGCAAGACGCTTTTGGAACGTGTGGCGGCCTTTGCAGTGGAAAAGTGCTGTTCGCGTCTGCAGTGGGAGGTTCTGGACTGGAATACGCCGGCCATCGAGTTCTATAGCGCCATGGGAGCCGAGTTTCTGGACGAGTGGCGGAATGTTCGCGTGGACGGCGAGGCTCTGAGGCGGCTGGCCGGAATCCCTGGCTCGGCCGCGGCGGACTTGAGCGTTGCGGACCAGGAAACAGAGGCCTCACAGTGAAAATTCGAATTATTGGCGGCGGGCTGGCCGGCCCCGAAGCGGCCCTGATCGCGGCGCGGCTGGGCTGCCAGGTGGACCTCTACGAGATGCGGGCCATGGTGGAAGGCAAGCCGCGGCTAACCCCGGCCCATCAGACCACCGATTTCGGCGAACTGGTCTGCTCCAACTCGTTGAAGAGCGAATCGCCGAACACCGCGCCCTGGCTGCTGAAGCAGGAGATGCGGCGGGCCGGCTCGGCACTGCTGCGCTTTGCCGATTTGACGGCCGTGCCAGCAGGGCACGCCCTGGCGGTCGACCGGGTGGAGTTTTCACGGCACATCAACGAGGCCATCGCGGCCCAGCCGGGGATTCGGGTGATCCGCGAGGAGGTTACCACTCTCAACCTGGAGCGGAACGGCAACCAGGACGAGAACGGCGACTACGCGCTCACCATCCTGGCCACAGGCCCCTTGACCTCGGACGCCCTGAGCGCCGAGATCGAGCGCATCACCGGCTCCGGACGCCTCGCCTTTTACGACTCAATTTCGCCCATTGTCGAGGCCGACTCGATCGACATGGAGCGGGTCTACTTTGCCGCGCGCTGGGACAAGGGCACGGCCGACTACATCAACTGCCCCATGGACCGAGCCGAGTTCGACCGCTTCCTCGATGCGCTGCTGGAGGCCGAAGCCGCCGAGGCCAAGGAATGGGAAAAGCTGGATTACTTCGAGGGCTGCCTGCCCATTGAAGTGCTGGCCCGGCGGGGCCGCGACACCCTCCGCTTCGGCCCCATGAAGCCGGTCGGCCTTCGCGACCCGCGCACCGGCAAAACGCCCTGGGCCGTGGTGCAACTGCGCAAGGAAAACCTGCGCGCCGACAGCTACAACTTGGTCGGCTTTCAGAACCACCTCAAGTTCGGCGAACAGGCGCGCGTGCTGCGGCTGATTCCCGGCCTTGAAAACGCCCGCTTCCTGCGCTACGGGCAGATTCATCGCAATACCTACATCCAGGCGCCTCTTTTGCTGGACGAAACCCTGCGCCTCAAGAAAGCGCCGAGGGTCCTGTTCGCAGGCCAACTCTCCGGCGTCGAAGGCTACACGGAGTCCATCGCCACCGGGCTGCTGGCTGGCATCCATGCGGCTTCGCTGGCGCACGGCACGGAGCCCACCCCTGCGCCGCGCGCCTCGGCCCTGGGCTCGCTGGTCCACTACATTACCCACGCCGACCCCAAGGACTTTCAGCCAGCCAACATCACTTTCGATCTGCTGGAGCCGCTCGACGAGGAGCTGCGCAAGAAGATTCGGGACAAGAAGGAACGGCACCGCCTGGTCTGCGAGCGGTCGCTGGCTGCGTTCGACGAATGGTGGAGCGCGATGCCGCACCCGGCCGCGGAACTTCCTGCGTAGTCCCTGCGTAATTCCGTGGTACGCTGTGCCGTCACAAGGAAAGGTCTCCCATGCGCGCCATCTCTGCCACGGATTCCGTTTCGCCTGCCATTCAACGCACCAGGGACTTCCTCTTCAAGCCGTTCAACTGGGGAATCTATCTGAAGCTTGGCCTGGTCGCGATCATCACCGAAGGCCTTGGGAGCAATCTCCGTTCGTCTTCGCACAGTAGCCAATCGCCGGAACACGCCCCCATGAACCTTGCGCCGTTCGACATCGCGCCCGTACAGGTGGCGGCGATTGTGGCGATGCTGCTGCTGGTCATGGTCTTGGCGATTTGGGTTTTCTATCTGATCACCCGGCTGCGGTTTGCCTACTTTCATTGCCTGGTCAGCAATACTAAGCAGATTCGTCCCGGTTGGCGGCTTTATCGAACGCAGGCAATGCGCTTTTTCTGGCTGAATTTGGTGGTGGGATTCTGCTTTTTGCTGCTGCTGGCGTTGCTTGCGATTCCGTTCGCAGCCGGGTTCTGGCGTTTGTTTCATGAGACTCAACAGGGCGGCCATCTCGATGTCGGCTTGATGCTGTCTCTGGTCTTGCCCTTGATTCCGATCGTCCTTCTGCTGGCGCTGGCTGGAGTGGTCGCCGACCTGGTTTTGCGCGACGGGATGCTGCCGCATTTCGCGCTGGAGAACGCGACCGCTGGCCAGGCATGGACCCAAGTGTGGACTCGCATCAAGGGCGAGAAAAAACAGTTCCTGACCTACTCGCTGCTGCGAATCGCGCTGCCGGTGGTGGCGATGGCCGGTTTGTTCATCGTGCTGATTATTCCGGGGCTGATCCTGGTGGGTTCGTTAGCGGCGGTCGAGTTCAGTCTGCACTCGGTCTTCGCCGACGCGACCGGAGGATCCGCGGTCGCCGGAATTCTTCTCCAAGCCTTTTTCGGGGTGCTTGCATTCGGGTTCGCGTTGCTGGCCAGCATTTGCCTTGGAGGGCCTCTGAGCACCGGGGTAAGGGAGTATGCGCTGATATTCTACGGCAGCCGCTACCAGGCCCTGGGGAACCTGCTCTACCCCCCGCCCGTTGCAGGCGCGCCGACCATTCGCTGACCATGGGCACGGTTGGCTTGAGCCGCATCGGGCCGGGCTGCGAAAACCGCTCCCAGGAACCTTTCCAGCCCCTTCAGTGTCCAACTAGAGAGGGAATGCCGCTGCGCACAAGCCCAGGCGGCAACGTGTACCCTGAAGGCTGGAGTGTGTCGATGCGTTGGATTTCAATTTTGCTTTGTTCGGCGGCGCTGGCCGGGGGCGCTACCGGTGCTCAGGCGCAGCCTGCGCCGTCCAAGGCTCCCCAGGGCGCCGCGCACCTGGTGCTTCCTCCCGTGCCCAAGGCGCTGCTGCCCGATTCGTTTGCCGGATGGGTGGCCGCCGAGCCGTTGAAGAAGATCACCGATGCGCCCTTGGCTGACCCGGCCAACACCGCGGCGCTCAAGGAGTACGACTTTTCCGACGCCGTCCAGGGCGATTACAAGCGGGGCGGCGAGACGCTGAGCCTGCGCGCCTTGCGCTTTCACGACGCCAGCGGAGCGTACGGGGCGTACACGTTCTATCGCCAGTCGGGCTGGCCCAAGGAACAGATCGGCACGGGCGCAACGTCGAACAAGAACCGGGTGCTGTTCTGGGTGGGCAACACCGTGGTGGATGCGAATTTCTCGCGCATCGGGCCCATGTCGGGCGCGGAGTTGCGTGAACTGGCAAGCCAGATCCCGGTGCCGGAAGGCAGCAGGGCGCTGGCGCCTCCGATTCTGGCCAACCTGCCCCAGGCCTCGCTTGACGGGCAGACCACGCACTACGCGCTGGGACCGGCGGGCTATGTCGGAGCGGGCGGCGTGCTGCCGCCTGAGCTGGTCAGCTTCGATCGCGGCGCCGAATCGGTGACCGCCAACTACACGCTGCGCTCCGGCGTGGCCACCTTGACCATCGTCGACTATCCCACCCCGCAGATGGCTGCCGCGCAGGAGACGAGGATTCGCGACTACATCAATGCCGGCAAAGGCGGGGCCGGCAAGCAGGCTCAGCCGGCCTGGCCCAAGCCGCTCCAGGACTCCGACCTGGCATCGCTCGAAGTGCGCAGAAGCGGGCCGCTGGTGGCCCTGGTCAGCGGAGACGCCATTCCCGAAGAGAGCCACAAATTGCTGGCCACAGTCCACTTCGAGTCGGACCTGATGTCGGTGCCGCAGCCCACCGAATCCGAGGTGGCCAAGACCGGACAACTGCTGTTGGGGATCTTCACGCTGGTGGGCATTGGAGCCGCCGCAGCCATTCTGTTGGGATTTTTCCTGGGCGGCTTCAGGGCGGCTTATCGTCTGGCGCGGGGCAAGCCGGTTTCCTCGGTCTACGAGGTGGAGTTCATCAGCCTGAATCTGCGGGACTGAGAGAAGACAAATCTCGTGAGGGTTGGCGAGGCCGCATCCGAAGGGTTAACTGCGCGTTAAACCTGTGGAAAACAGGTCACAAACCCGACGAAACGCCCTGAAAAGACGGAACAGTGTGGGGTTCAAAAGGCGAAGACAAATCGAAGACCGCTCCAGCGCCCTCTTGGGATTGCGATTAGTAAGCTATTGTTTCTAAAGTATTTATTTCTTCTCCGATTTATCCTTGACACTCCCTTCCTCCGCCCCTACTATGCAGCCAGAAAGTTCTGATGGTTTTGCCTCCGTTGGAACTATTCTCCCTGAGGAAGGAGCTGCCCTGTTGCCGGGCGGCTCTTTCCGTTTTTAGGCGGTCCTTTCCGGTCGGCAGCGAAAAGGGGGGCTTGGCGGCCAGGGTTTTACGCTTGACCTTTACCGAACACCGGCACAACCGTACAATCTGAAAGGCAACCCGACGGCTCTGTGGATGCTACCCGGACGTTGGCAGGTTATTTTCAGCCTCGGTGTTTTTTCGTCGTGCCGGTTTCTGCCGCGACAAATGGCAGCAGCGGGGGCATGGTACCTACTATCGGGTTTGGCCTGCATCATGCTGGCGGACAGCCGTGCGCTTTCTCCATGGGCGGTGGGTATTCCATTCGGAGCGGGACAGTTGCTCATGGCGGGGATTCTGTTTTTGCCGCGCAGGAGAGCAGCGATGAAAGCTAAGAACCCCAGCACGGCAGAACGGTCCAGCGAAGGCCGCTTCGCTTATGAAGGATTGGATCGTGTGATTCACGAGCGCGCTCGCCTGAGCGTGCTGACGTCCTTGCTCACCAATCCTAAAGGACTGACATTCGGCGATCTGAAACAGTTGTGCGCCCTCACGGACGGTAATTTGAGCGGGCATTTGAGCGTCCTGGAGAACGCACAGATGGTCGAGATTGCCAAAGGACATGACCGCAATCGCCCTCAGACGGTCTGCCGCATTACGCCCGGCGGTCGCAAGCGCTATCTCGAATAGACGGCGACCTGCGGATTAGTTACAGTTACAACCTACATGCTCACGGAGCCGCTTGAACGGCTCTTTACATCGAAGGCTCCGACGGAGTCGCTGCCTGTGCCGCCGCTTCGATTGTCACCGGGTGGAACGAACCACTTCCCGGGCGGGACTAAACCCCTCTGAAAAGCACCGTCTTTCACGGCGCACGTGCAGAGCCTCCTTAACGCAATAACGCTCGAGAATTGAAATCGACGACTGCACGGGCAACCTCCGCAGTCGACAAACGATCATTTGGGCTTTCCTCAAGCCAGTAGCAAAGTGCCTCAAAAACCGATCCCACTAGGCAACGAGCAGCAATTGAAGAATTCACGGCTGAGAAAACCTCCGGATTCGCAAGCAGAGTCTTGCAGCATTCGTCGGCCTGCTGCCACAAGAGGGATCGGCGCACTTGCTCCAAACGAGGACTCAGCCCGGAAGACTGGACAAATAGAATGCGCGCCTCCTGCGGATTCTTGGCCAGATAGAGAAACCCCGCCTCCAGGGCATTCTGCACCTGTAGCAAAGGATCGGATCGGGATTCCCTGGCCTCGCGGATCACCACTGCGATCTTTTCTCCGAGCGTTTCTAGAATGATCGCAAAGACGTCCTCCTTGTTGCGAAAGTACTTGTAAAAGCTACCGACAGAACTATTGGCCTCAGCGACGATCATGGGCACGGTAGCAGCGTGGTAGCCGCATCTGCTGAATAGCCGAGTTGCAGCCTCCAGAAGAGTTCTTCGTCGCGCATCCTTGCGCAACTCTATCGCGCTTGTTTTTCGGTAGGCCATAGAAATCAGTTCCGTCCAAGACATTTTCAGCACGCAAATAGGTCACCGAGCAACAATCATCGCTTGAAGCTCACGCAACAAACGAGATCACGACGAGACCCTGCGGGCCAATAGGCGTAGGGTATGTCTATTGAAGATTCCACCGCAAAGAAACCGGGGTTATATCATGCAGTATTCCTGCCTGCTCGAGGACGATCGTGACTCCACGCAGCACAATTGCGCCGGAGACGATTGCAAGCAGACCAAGTACGACGTGTATCCACTCGACGACTTTCATGTCTTTCCTCCCGCGCCCGTCTTCTCCCGAGCTTCGATCTGCATCACGCCTTTGTTCTTCCGCTCGTTCCTTTTGCGAGCCGTGATCGTCGAGACAGTTGTTTAATAACCTGCCGCATAAACACCCCGCTGACACGGAATCTGGCACCTTGATCCGCCAGAGCGAACAACACATCTTCTCCCTCGGCGCTTAGGACGGTCACACCTTCGGCGCTACGGAAGAGTAATCCACTTGTACTCGCCAGAAGTGACCCAGGGCGGGAACGGGATTGGGAGCGGTAGGGATATATAGAGCATCATCCCGCACCGCAGGTGCGGCTGGGTTTTGCTTTTGGGTGTCATCCCACGCCGAAGGCGTGGTTTCGGCATGCGCTCTGCATGCGCCATCAGGATGAGCGGAGCCTCTGGAGTTTTTGCCGGGCGTATTGGAAGTACTCTTCTCCAACTTCCGTTTCAAGGACTTCCTCGATGACCGGCAGGAAGTACGCCAGTGAGCGCACGGTAGTCAACGGCGGAGCATCGGCGGGTCGGATCAGGCGGCGTACCGCAGCCAGCACGAGAGCGTTCTCGATTTGGTGCAAGGGAACGCCGCGTTGATAGAGCTGGACGGCCAGGATGCGATCTGGCCGGCGCAGGTTGCCGCAGGTTCCCGGCGTTTTGCGATAAGCTTCCAGAACCTTGCGCACGTAGTCTTCGCGGCCGGATGGTTGTTGATCCATGCCCGTATCCTCAGCCTTGCGGTTCGCGCAGCGATGGCCCATCGATCTGTATTGTGTGGCAGTAATGGCGGACGCGGCTCAACAGTGCATTGACCATGGTCGGATTTCCCAGGAAGTTGCCCCACGTGTCATAGTCGAGATTGGTTGTGATGATCGTGGAGTGACGGTGGTAGCGCTCCTCCATCAGCTTGAAGAAGATGTTGGACTGTTCAGGCTTCAGCGTCAGATAGCCGTCGATCACCAGGTAACGATCAGGCTGCTCGGCCGCAACCATGACGATCGGCGTCTGCTGACCGCTGGCCGCCAACGACGCCAGCAACCGCCGCTGTTGGTCCGGCCGGCGCACGCGAAGGTGCTCCAGGCGCCGCTCAAGTTGATGGAATTCCAGCCGCATGCCCCGCGTCCCCTCGACAACTCCACTCTGCACCAGATTGAATCTGGGATTGCGCGGCGACATGGGGCAGTGTCACCGGATCTGTTTTGGAATCAGCACGATATGCCTTCAACTGGGATTGCACGGAGTGCAGCAGTAGTGTGCCCATAGTGCCTATGAAATCAGCCCCTTGCACCCCGAACTCGGATTGCGCGATATCCCAGGGAAGTTGATTCAACGGGGAGGGTAATCGGAGCGGTTCAGGCGGCTTGTCGCTCGCTCCGCGGGTCTGGATACGCCGGCCGGAAAAGTAATCCGGATTCCGCGCTCGCCACGCAGCCTGCTTCTTCCGCCGGCGCAAGACCTGGCAGGCAGGCTTGCTGCAAGCCCGTTGTCGGGAGCCAACTCGATTGTCGGGGCGGAACCAGCGATGGCAGATGCAACAAGGGTGCTTCCGGGCAACAGGCATGATGAACCATCATCCCCAAGCCCTGCGACGATACTCAGTTGCAACCTTGGTTACACGCCAGGTGGGTCACTTCTGGAAAGCAGACCCGGGTCAATTCTCGAAAGCGCCGAAGGCGTGCATATTGACCGATATTCTTCGAACTGGTCCCACACAGCCAGCCCGAAAGCCCGTAAAAAGTTTGTCTCATTTTTGTCGCAAATACCGCCAAGAGGGCCGTTTTGGCCGGTTGATCCGGTTTATAACTACTGCGCCGTCAACAACATGCGATTCGTGGCATTTCTTGACACGGAAGAGGTCGCTGGTTCGAATCCAGTCGTGCCTACCATATTTATCAGTAACTTACAGTAGATTTTACAGGTTCCGCCCCTTCCATCCGGGAGCAACAGGGAACAATAAACGTTCCCAGCCCATTTTCACTTCAACTCGCCACTCCCAATTGCTGCCCTTGCTGGTTTGCAAAGGGCAAAAATAGGTTCAGCACTTCGGACTGTGCCTTGCGCTTGTCTGACGAAAGAGCCTGAGCGTAAAGCTCCATCGTGATCCGGGCGTTGGCGTGTCTGAGCGATTCCTGAACTACCTTCACATCTGCCCCGCTCGATTTGAGCAGCGAAGCGTATGTCCGCCTGAAAGTATGCCAGCCGATGCGTTTTTTGATTTCGAGAGCCTGGGCAACCGGACGGACCCGGCGAGCGAGAACCATGTCGGGCCAGAACGGTTTTTTCCCTGCCGATGCTGGACTCGCAAATACCCAGTCTTCCATTCGATTGAAGGGGGAACTTGCCTTTAGTTCGGCCAGCGCTTTGGACAGCCTTGCGTCCATCGCTACAGGTTTTGCCGAAGCAACCGTCTTTAGCTTGCCGATATTCTGGTTCACTACCGACCGGCGCGGCTGAATCAGTCCGGCATCGAAATCGACATCCTGCCATTGCAGGCCGATCAATTCGCCCCGTCTGAGTCCCGTAGCAGCCGCAACCAAAACCATCGTGCAAAACGGTTCTGGTAAAGCCGCTAGAAGCCGGGTCAGTTCGTCCGCGTCGAGAATATCCGGCTCGGTTTGCCGCTGTGCGCTTTGCCTCACCTTGGTAATCGGGTTGGCATCATGCCATTCATACCGCTGTGCATGGCTGTAGAGAGCATGAAAGACGTTCCGTACTTTTGCCTTGGATGCGTTGGCCAGGTTCAAATCCCCCAGCCACGATTCCACTGCAACGGTGCGAACATCCCCAAGCCGATAAGCTCCCCAACGGGGTAAGATGTGCTCCTCAAACATGGTTCGATAGCACTCCCGCGTGGAATAGGCTTTCGTCGGATGCTGCTCGTTCAGTTCTTTGTCGATGTAGTGCGCGACAAGCTGCTCGATAGTCAACCCGGCCTTTGCTCTCTGGGGTTGTTCCTTGGTCACATCGAGCCGGAGCGCTGCGGCTGCTTGCTCAGCTTTGGCCTTTGTGGGGAAATCCTGTTTGGTTCCCACGATTGCCTTGCGTTGAACTCGCTTGCCGTCGGGTCCGGCCTCTCGCCAGCGGAAAATCCATATTTGCTGGCCCGATGCGCGTTTCTCAATTGTCAAAGAACCCTTCTGGTAAGACTGCCGTGTGAGTGTCTGCATTCTGTGTGCTCCGTTCTCACGCGGCGCAATTGGCTTGGCCGTATTGTAGTTGTTCCTTCAGCCAAGCGTCGATGAGCGAAGCCCGGAAGAGCCAATAACGCCCAATGCGGAACGCGGGAATCCGCTGTTCGCGGGCCATCTTCATCAGCGTTTTGGGATGCAGGCAAAGCGTTTGCGCCGCCGCTTCCACGTTCATCAGCGGCTCGAAAGTAGTGTTTATGTCAGTCATTTATGCCCCATGCACCCAAGCGAGGCTTGCCGGAACGCAGGGCGGTGACGACCGCGCGTCTACGGTTCTCTGGTGGCGTTTGCCAGCTTGAGCACGTTTGAAATAAGTTGGGAGGGGTTTTCTAGCCTGGTGGTGCTTTGTGGCGTTTTCCTGACCGGCAAAAGGGGGAGTCAGACGCCGTCGAAGAAATCCTTAAGGCTCATATCAAGGGCAAGAGCAATGTTCTCCAATGCTCTGATCCCAATTTCCTTGTGTCCGTTTTCCAATTCTGAAAGATGCTCTCGCGTCAACGCCGCTTGATGGGCAAGTACGGCCTGAGTCATCCCGTCTTTCGTCCGCAGGAGGCGAATGCGTCGTCCGATCCGCACACAAATGTCAGAGGCCATGCTTCAAGCGTCGAAGCTGGCAGAGCAAATCGCGTAAGCTATCGCTTACGTTCTGTTTTCATTTCTGGAGGAATCATGAGCACGTCAGAAAAATGCCCTGTCTACACATGGCTGCTTTGGGGGACCATGCTCGTCGTCGTGTTCTTCACCGCGATTTCTGCTCAATCTCAGCAGGCATCAGCCCGGAAGGCAAGTCAGCCCTTAAAAGCGACTGTAACGCTACCGGAATGGGGAATCAGTGATGACGAGTTCAAATCACTTTTGCTGCGAGTTGAGACCATCCTTCCAATCTACGAATCTTCTTTGAAGGACATTGAGACCTATCTAGGCAAGCAAAGCGACATATCTTATCAGACAGGAAAAATGATCCAAGACGATATAGGAACGCTCCGAACTGATATTGCTGGCACACGTAGAACTGTTTCTTCTTTAAGGGGATCACGTAGCGTGCTAAACGAGATTGAGCTTGCTGAGGGGCTTTTTGTACTAGATAGGTATCTGCTTGACTCAGGTAACCCCAAGATATAGTATCCGGGCGTGATCGAGGAATATCCGCGCAACCTGATGGAGTTGGAGGGCGCTTTTTCTACTGAGGCTGCCTGCCGCGATTACCTG
>Ga0302319_10022589_pt1 | contig 11264 bp, 10 predicted proteins | sample Bog_T0_2_FD_203319 | JGI IMG/M metagenome (GOLD analysis project Ga0302319, IMG submission 203319) | Peat permafrost microbial communities from Stordalen Mire near Abisko, Sweden - Bog_T0_2 | ecosystem: Environmental > Terrestrial > Soil > Wetlands > Peat | place: Sweden: Abisko, Stordalen Mire...
CGCGGCTACGTTTTTTTACCTCGTCGCCAGCGACTACTTCCAGGTGGTGCGCCTCAAAAGCTTCATCGAGTTCTGGAAGATGTTTCGCGGATCGAGCAGCCAGGCCAGCGAACGCGCATAGCGTCCGGGCCGTCGAGCCGTTGCTCTGCCAAGCTTCCCCTGGAACGCTGCTCTTGATGGGCCACCACGTCTGCATTCATCTCAAGCGCCGCGGCCTGCCAGCCAAGTCTCGGCTTGCGCCAGATCCGCCGGCTCGTTCACATTCAAGAACCAGTTCTCCACCGGCAATGCCTCCAACCGCGCCAGCCGTGCCTCCGTCACCGCGTCTTCAACAGGCGCCACATGCACAGGCTGCCGCAGTGCGGTCGCGGCCAATTGAAACGCCTCATAGCACCCACCGCGGCCGCTCTCCAGCGCCACGTGCAGCCATGGCAGCGCCGCCCGGTCAACCACTGCCGGAAAAGTCTGCGCGTATCCGTTCAGCGCGAAGACCGTTGCAACCGCTTGCTCCCTCAACGCCTCTTTGAGAAGGAACCCCACCAGCTCGGGCGGCAGCAGAGGCATATCCACCGGCAGAAACACCGCGCGGCTCGCAGTCGTGGAAGCCAGAGCCGCACAGATGCCGCCCAGCGGCCCCCGGTCCGGCTCGGCGTCCGGAACCACAGGCGCAAAGCTTTCCAGCGGCAAACGCGCCCCGGCAATCGAGACCGCCAGCCCCGCCCGCCGCAAAATCCGCACCGCATGAACGATCAGCGGCTCTCCCGCCAGCTCGACGAGCGCCTTCTCCGCGCCCATGCGGCTTGACCGGCCCCCGGCCAGCACAAATCCCGCCGCATCCACGCTTGCGCTCATCGTTCGTTTCTTCCTTCGCCTCTTCGCCGCTCTGTCAGGCGCCATCGGCCTGCTTGAAGAATTGCGCGAACCGGCCGCGCGCTGACAAATCAGTCTTGCGAAATCGAAAAATCAGCTTTGCGAAATCGCGTCTTCGTCCACGGCCAAACCCGGCGGAAACGGTTCCCCGTCGGCCCACACAGCTCCGTCGGCAAACGTCTCTTTCTTCCAGATCGGTACCGTCTTCTTCAGCGTGTCGATGATCCAGCGGCAGGCGTCGAAGGCCTGGCCCCGATGCGCGGAGGCCACCACGATCAGCACGCTGCTCTCGCCGATTTCCAGCCGCCCCAGCCTGTGCACAATGGTCACGTGCCGCACGCCAAACCGGGTTCGTGCCTGCGCGGCGAGCTCGTCCATCTGAAGCGCCGCCATCTCTTCGTAGGCTTCATAGTCCAGGTGCAGCGTCGTGCGTCCGCGCGTATGGTTGCGCACAATGCCGTCGAAGACCACCACCGCGCCATCCTCGCCCTGCTTCGCGGCCTCGATGATCTTCGCGACGTTAATCGGGGCCCGCGTGAGCCGCGTCTCGCCTTCCCGCGCAGCCTCGGCCCCGCCTGAAACCGGCGGCAGCAAGCCAACTTCATCGCCGTCGCGCAGCACCTGGCTCGCGGAAGAAAACTCGGCATTGACGCTGATCGCAACCCCGCGCGGCAGCGGCGCGGATTGCTGCGCATTCAGGCGCTCCAGAAGCAGAGCAACCGTCGCCCGCTCCGGCAGCTCCACTTCTCGCTCAGCAGCGCCCAGCCAGTCTTTCAGAATCCCAAAGGAAATGACGCGAACCTTCATCACGCAACGAGAATATCACTCGCGCATTTGCGCGGGCAGATTGGGGGAGGACTCGGTGTTCAGCGCGCGAAGATTCAGATCTATCGGCATCACCCAGGAAATGGAATCCCGGCGCTGGAAGTCTGTTCAGTCTTCCAGCAGCAGCAGCCTTGCGGGATCGATCTGGATCTTCCACGGCTGCGGTTGGCTGCACAGGGCGCGCCACCTCTCCTTGGGAATATCCGCCTGCACTTGAGGGCGGTCGCCCGGCCGCGGCGCACGATGCAGGCGGAGATAGAGCGTCATCTCGTGCGGCGCTTCGCTGGTCTCCATCAGCCAGCAGGGAAACACATTCTCCCCGGCCGCATCCTCCTGGAAGCGGAAATGATGCGAGCGATACCCTGCGTGCTCAATCCTCCCCTCGTGCGGCGCGGCCAGCGAGAGGTCGCATCCCCAATCCTCGGCGGCGATGTGGTTCTCATCCACGCGGGTCGCGGCGGCGATGTTCTTGCACCCGGTCAATTGCGCCGTGATCACCGAGCGCGGCTGCTCAAACAGAGCATGTTTCGGCCCGCTGGCAATCGCCTGCCCGCGATCCAGCACCAGCAACTCGCTGCAAAAGCGGAACGCCTCTTCCATATCGTGGGTGACAAACACCACCACGCCGTTGTACCCGCGCAATGTTTCGCGGAGCTGCTCCTCCATTTGCCGCCGCAGATGCGGATCGAGCGCGGCGAATGGCTCGTCCAGCAGCAATGCGGCGGGCTCGATGGCCATGCAGCGCGCCATCGCCACACGCTGCCGCTGCCCGCCCGAGATCTCCTTCGGATAGCGGTTGGCCAACTCTCCAATGCGCATTCTGTTCAGTTGGTCGCGCACCCGCGCCCCGCGTTCCGCTTCGCCCAGCCGATGCAGTCCGAACGCCACATTCTCCGCAACCGTCATGTGCGGGAAAAGAGCATAGTCCTGGAAGACCACGCCAATGCGTCTCTCCGCCGGAGCGATGTTCTCGCCCGTCGCGGTGTCGAAGAGCACGCGCCCATTCAAAACCATGCGTCCCCTGTCAGGCGTGGCCACTCCCGCAATCAGGCGCAAGGTCATCGACTTGCCCGCGCCGGAAGCGCCCAGCAATCCCAGCGCGCCGCGGCCCGCGCGCAACCGCACCGCGAGCTTGAAACTCTCCAGAGACTTCTCCACATCCACATCCAGCGTGGCCTGAGGCTGGCCGTCTTGCGCGGGGCGCGGGGCTTGCGCTGTCGCGACCTCCGCGTTCGCCGCTCCAGCGCAGGATTCAGTTTCCAAGCGCCATGCCCGCCGCGCCGTGCCCTGGTAATGCAGAAGCCGGATCATGCCCAGCGAGAGCGCCACGACGATCGCCACCCACACGCTCGCGGTCCGCATCTGGCCACCTTCCGCGGCCGAGAAGATGGCAAGAGGCATGGTCTGCGTTCGGCCGGGAATGTTGCCGGCCAGCATCATCGTCGCCCCGAACTCTCCCAAAGCCCGCGCAAAAGCCAGCACCGTTCCGGCCAGAATTCCCGGCGCGGCCAGCGGCAGCAGCACGCGCCGAAAGACGCGAAGCTCCGAAGCTCCCAGTGTGCGAGCCGCCTGCAACAGAGTTGGATTCACCTGTTCCAGCGCGCCCAGCGAGGTGCGGTACATGAGCGGAAACGCCACCACCGTGGCTGCAATCACCGTGGCTGGCCAGGAAAAAACCACCGTCACGCCCACCTGCTCCAACAGATGACCCACGGGGCTGCGGCGGCCAAACAGCAGCAGCAGAAAGAATCCGATGACCGTGGGCGGAAGAACCAGCGGCAGCGTCAGAATGCCGTCGATCCATGCGCGCAAACTGCCCCGCAGTGCATACATCGCGCGCGCCGCAAGGAGGCCCAGAAAAAATGTGGCCGCCGTCGCCGTGCACGTGGTGGCCAGCGAGATATACAGCGGCGATGGATCGATCGGCAGGATCACTGTACAGCTATGGTAAATCCATGCTTCTCAAAGACGGCGCTTGCGGCCGGAGTCCTGAGATACTCGGCAAACGCGCGCGCCGCCTCCTCATGGCGTCCATGCGCAATCACGGCCGCCGGATAAACAATCGGGTCGTGCGAGCTCTCCGGCGCCGTCGCCACCACGCGCACACTCGTTGAAGTCAGCGCGTCGGTCGCGTACACCAGGCCCGCGTCTGCGTTGCCCGATTCCACATAGGCAAGCACCTGCCGCACATCCTTGGCCAGCACCAGGCGCGGCCGCACCGCGTCCAGAAGATGCAGCGACGCCAGAATCTGCTGCCCATACTGCCCCGCCGGAACGCTGGCTGGATCGCCCAACGCAATCGACCGCACGGCAGGGTCCGTCAGTTGCTGAAAGCCGCCGAGCTTCGAATCCCGCGGAGCAATCAACACCAGCGTGTTGCGCAGCAGGTTCACGCGCGTGCCGGCGGCCACCAGCCCGCGCGCCTGCAAATCGTCCATCGGCTTGGCCGCGGCGGATAGGAACACATCCACCGGCGCGCCATCCTCAATCTGCCGCGCCAGCGTGCCGGAGGAGCCGAAGTTATTCCTCACGTCCACATCCGCATGGACGCGGAGGTAGCCCGCCTCAATCTCCTCGATCGCATCGGTCAGGCTTGCCGCCGCGGAAACCGTCAGCACCGTGCGCTGAGGAGCGCGGCAGCCGGCCAGTACGCAGAGCGCCAGCATCGCCCACGAGGCGCGCCAGGCCATCCGTCCCACCGCGCCCGTCTCCGGTCTCTTTACTTGCTCCGTGTTCTTCAATCGCCCCCCGCACCCTGTGAAAGGCCACGCACTCCCGGCATCGTGCCAATCAAGCCACGCGCGGCTTCAGACTGCTCAGAAAGGCAGCCGCACCGTCAGCACCGTGGCGTGATTGTATGTGTGGAAGTGAGTTACTGCGATCTGCTGCCCGGCGCCGAAGGTCAGTCCCAGGCGGCCCGGCTTGCCGCTGGCGTCATGCGTCAGTGGAATTCGGCCGATGATGAGACCCGGCGTGGCGAAGACGCTGTTCTTGCCGTCGTTCGAGCCGCCTTTGTAAAAGGTGGAATTGAGCTCCATCTCCGGCCAGAAAAAACGCCCCACACCGCTCTTCGCGCCGCGATACTGCGCCACGTTGTTCCACACAATGCTGTGTCCCAGCCCTTTGGCGTTGGTCACCGGCAGCGTGCCCCCGGCAGTCGACGTCACGTCGAACCGGCCGAACCCTTTTCCCGCCGCCAGCGTCGGCGTCACCACCGCGCAGCAGCTTCCATTCCCGTTCTTGCCCGTGGGAATCGAGCCGGCCAGAAACGTGGTCACAATCGCATTGCCATGCTCCTCGTTGCGGGAGTACAAGCGTGTCTTGGCCAGAAAGGAGATGTCGCCGAATCCATCCTGCTCCCCGTTGGAGCGGTTGAAGAACGGAGGAACATTCAGGATGATCTCCGTGTGCCGCTCCGGAATCAACTCCAGCCCCTTGGAGTTTCCGTAGTTCCACACCGCGAAGGCCTTGGGATTGTATTGGTGCACGAAATCGGCGCGAACCTCCTGCTCCAGCCGCGGCGTCACCGTCACCAGCGGCGTAATCCAGTGCGGCTGCTCGCTCTGGGTTGCGGTCACCCTGGCCTGATACCGGGAGATGAACGAGGACTCGCCGCCCGGCGATTGCTGCGCCAGGGCGGGCAAAGCCGCCAGCAGTGCGGCAACAACCAGAACGTGGCAAACCTGCGCCTGACCAAACTGCACCATGGGTGAAAGGTTTTGCTTGAAATATCTCTGCATCGACTGTGTACGACTCCTTATCACGAATTTATATGTTCATTCTCTTCATCCGGGCGGCTCTTGTCCAGTAACTTGCGGTCAAATCCGCAAGAGGCCGGGCCGATCCGAGGGGAAAAAGACAGAAATCCCATCGCCACGCCGGCAATTCTCCGGCGAAAAATCTCGATGATGCGGGCCAGGTTCGCGCGGCATGCAGCCCGGCAAAGGCCCCGCTGTCACCCCGCCGGATTCCTTGTTCCGGAACAGAGGGGTATACTCTTGCATCAGCGTAGGAACTCGCTTCAGGACGAGGTGCAACCATGCCGGAAGCCGACATTCTGCTCACACCAAGGGAGGCGGCGGCGGCGCTCGGCGTCAGCTATGCCGCCATCAAGCAGTGGATTCTCCACGGCAAACTCAAGACCATGAAGACGCCGGGCGGCCACCATCGCGTGCCGCAAAGCGCCCTGAAGCCGCTCTTGAAATCCAGCCCTGGCTCATCGCGCATCGCCTCGCGCGAGAGATTCCGCACCGTCAGCGGCCGCAATCAGTTGGTTGGCAACGTCATTGAGGTCAAGATCAGCGGCCTGCTGGCAAAAGTCGTCCTCGCCATCGGCGATCAGCAGGTGACCGCCATCATCACCGCCGACGCGGCGCGCGAGATGCAGTTGCGCAAAGGGCAGACCGCCGCTGCCCTGATGAAATCCACTGAAGTGATGATCATCCGCGTTTAAAGCGCGGTCGCAGAAAAATGCTCGAGCGCCCGGATCGGTGAGTTTTGTAATTGCCCCGTGAATGCGGGTGCCCCAGCTACTGCGCGCCGCGGCAGGGGATCTGGGAAGCCACCTACCTGCGCGGAGTGACTCTAGAACACCCGCATCCGAATCACCAGGTACTTCTTCGGATCCTCGCGAACGCCCTTCACCAATTGCTGGGCCTGGTCCATGGTCTGGTCGGCGTGATCGTAGAGCGAACGGTTCTGCACCAGTTGTCCCAGCGTCCCCTTGCCCTCGTCCACGCCGTGCAGAATGCTGTCCAGCCGCGTCACTGTATCGTCCAGTTTGGCGGCGAACGCGGAGTCCCTGGCAAGCTTGCCCATCGCGCCATGCCCGGCGTTGATCTCGCCCACCATTTGGTTGGTGTTGGCCACCGCGGCGTTCAGGTTGTTATACAGCGCGTCGTCGCGCAGAAACTTGCCCGCGGAGCCTTTGCCCTCGTCCAGAGCGGTCACAATCTTGTCCAGCCGTTCCACGGCCGAGTTCGCCCGCGCATAGAGCGTGTCGTCGTTCACCAGCTTGCCCAGCGACCCCTTGCCGTCTGAGATGTTGCCGGTGATCTTGTCCAGGTTGTCGGCAATGCGCCCGATCTTTGCGTAGAGCGCGGGATCGTTGATCAACTCGCCCGCCGCCCCCCGCTTCGAGTTCAGCGTGTCCACCAGCTTTTCCACCTTGCGCAGCAACTCCTGCAACACCACAATCGAGTCGTTGCTGGTGCGGATCACGTCCTGGATGCCGGGCGCCCCGCCCACCTTCAGCTCCGCGTCATTGGCCGGCGCGGGGCCGGTGGCGTGCGCAGAGCTGATATCGATAAAGCTGTCGCCTAGCACCCCGGCCTGCGCAATCGTTGCGGCCGAATCCGTGTGCAGCGCCCCCGCGTACTTCGAATCCACCAGCATGGTCACTTCCACCGGCGTCGGGTTCCGCGCCGGGATCACCTTCACATGCACGACGTTGCCGATGGTCACGCCTTCCAGCGTCACCGGCGCGCCATCCTTCACGCCGCCCGCGTTCTCAAAATACGAGCGCAGTTGAAGCTTGCGCGCAAACAGTCCGCCCGTCGAGCCGGACATGAGAAAAATGAGCGCGATCAGCACCGCCATGGCGGCCATCACCAGCGCTCCCACTCTCAGTTGCGACCACTGAATCTCTTTGCGGCTTGGCACAGTGTCCCCTTGCTCAAATTGACCCGGATGACGCCTTGAGGATACCAGATACAGCTAAATCAATGCCCGTCTTCCAGCACCACGCTGGCCAGGGCAAGCTCGCCGGTGTGGGTAATGGAAAGCGCCGCGCGGGCCACGCCCAGGCGCGCCGCAATCTGCGCCGCCCGCCCGTGAAACCGCACCGTGGGCTTGCCGCTCGGCTCTCGCACTACCTCGATCTCAAGCCAGTTCACCCCAAAGCTGATCCCCGTTCCCAGCGCCTTGGCCCCGGCCTCCTTGGCCGCAAATCGCGCCGCCAGGCTCTCCCCCGCCTTCTTCTTTCGCAGGCAGTAGGCCTGCTCCGCCGCGGTATACACGCGATCGAGAAACCGCTGCCCGTAGCGGTCCACGCTTTGCTGGATCCGCCCTATCTCCACCATGTCGATTCCGGAGCCGATGATCATCCTGTCTATGAAACTACATCATTTTCCTTTTCTTCAGCTTGCAGCCCTCTTGAGACGCTCGTTCCAGCTCATTTCCACGCCCTGGCAACCCGTGGCTCTCGCGCCCCTTATTACCAGCGCAGGGTACTCCCATCCCTCCTCACGCTCACCATGTTCCAAACACGGGCATACCCGTTCGACTCCTGCACAGACGTTATGCTGCGCCCTCCTCCTCCGATAAGACGGGTGTGAGGCTGACGATGCCGGAAATCGATGCGGGGCGCACAATGAGTATTCCCTGGGCCATGCAGATGAAGGCTATCTCCATCGAGGAGCCCGCAAGACTGGTGCAGACCCTCACCGGCGCCATCCTCGCTTGCGGCGGATGGGTCCTGAGCCGCGGCGCAAACGACACCGGCACCATCAGCATGCTCTTCGAGTTCGAGCGCCAGGCCTGCGTGGAAATCTACAGCGTTCTTATCGCCGCCGGCCTCGAACTCAGCCAGCACGGCCACATCCGCTTCACCGAACTCTGCCAGTGCACCCGCAGCAACCAGCAGGAATGCGGCGCGGAGATCGCCAGCATCGATCTCGAAATCCAGACCTTCCCCGTCGAGATGGTTCAGAACTCCCACGCCTGCGAAGCCGCCTGAGAGCCATCCACAAATCTCCAGAATGTTAGCCCCACCGCAGGTGGCCGCAGGTGGTGGTTACCCAGCCTCCACCAGTCCGTATCGCCGCTGCCACGCCTCTTTCAGCCGAGCCCACACCCGTGCCCGTTCCGCCTCCGTCACCGCCGCATCCGGTGCATGGGCAAACCGCGACGCCTCCATCTTCGCCAACTCCAGCAGCTGCCGGTCCCGCACCAGGTTCGCCACGCGAAAGTCAGGCAACCCCGCCTGCCGTGTCCCAAAAAACTCCCCCGGCCCGCGCATCGTCAGGTCCAGCTCCGCCAGCTCAAACCCATCCTGGGTCCGCACCATCGCGTTCAGCCGCTCCTCGCCCAGCGGAGACACCTTCGGCCCCGTCATCAGAACGCAATAGCTCTTGGCCGCGCCGCGCCCAACGCGCCCGCGCAGCTGGTGCAGTTGCGCCAGCCCAAACCGCTCCGCATGTTCCACCACCATCACCGTCGCGTTCGGCACGTCCACGCCCACCTCGATCACCGTCGTCGCCACCAGCACGTCAATCTCCCCGCGCTGAAAACGCCGCATGATCACTTCCTTGTCGTCCGCATCCAGCCGCCCATGCAGCAGCCCCACCCGCAGCCCCGCAAACGCCCCCCCGCGCAGCTTCTCATACATGTCGGTAGCCGACTTCAGCCCCGACTTCGCCCCCGGGTTCGCCTCCAGCGCGGCCTTGGGAAACAGCTCCGCCGTCTTCCCCTTCCGTGTAGATCTGGGTGCCCCCGGCCCGGGGTCCCCACGGACAGGTCCCCGTCCGTGGGGTGGAGGTTTCGACTTTGAGACCGGGGATTGGAGGCCTCCGAGGGCCGCCTCCGCCCCAATCTCTGTATCGTCATGCGAAAAGTCCAGCTCCGGCTGGTCCTCCTTTGTTCCCTCAATCACCGGGTAAACAATGTAAGCCTGCCGCCCCAGCGCCACCTGCTTGCGCACAAACTCCCAAACCTCTTCGGCCATCTCGCCCGCCACCCGCCGCGTCACAATCGGCGTCCGCCCCGGCGGCAGTTCGTCCAGCACGCTCACGTCGAGATCCCCGTAAAGCGAGAGCGCCAGCGTCCGCGGAATCGGCGTTGCCGTCATCACCAGCACATCCGGCTCTGCCTGATTCGGCTTCTTCATCAGCCGGAACCGTTGCAGGACGCCAAACCGGTGCTGCTCGTCCACCACCACCAGCCCCAGCCGGTCAAACTCCACCTTCTCTTCAATCAGCGCGTGCGTCCCAATCACCAGTTGCGCCTCGCCCCGGTTGATCTCCCCGCGCGTTTGCCGCTTCCTGTCCTCATCCAGCGAACCGGTCAGCAGCACAATCCGCGGTCGGCGGCTGCTCCGCTCCAGCAGCTTCCGCGCCGCCAGAAAATGCTGAGTCGCCAGAATCTCCGTCGGCGCCATCAGCGCCGCCTGGTAGCCGTTCTCCATCGCCACCATCATCGCCTGCAAGGCCACAATCGTCTTGCCCGATCCCACATCCCCCTGCAACAGCCGCCGCATCGGGCTCGCCTGCCGCATGTCGCCCACAATCTCGCCCAGCGCCCGCTTCTGCGCGTTCGTTGGATGAAACGGCAGCACCTCCTTGATCGCCTCGCGCACGTTCGCGCCCGTCGCAAAGCCAATCCCCGCGCGCTCCCGCATCTTGCGGCGCTTCAGCTCCAGGCCGAGTTCGAGAAAGAAAAGCTCCTCGAAGATGAGGCGCCGATGCGACGGCGTGGCCCACGCCTGTAGCTGCGCAAAGGGCGTGCCTTCGGGAGGGAAATGCACCTCGCGCAGCGATGTCTCGCGGTCGGGCAGGCAAAGCCGCTCCAGCATTGCGCGAGGCAGGCATTCGGGCACCGCCCCGCGCATGTTTTCGAGCAGGTGAAAGATCGTCTTGCGCTGCCATCGCGAGGCCAGCCGCGCCCCGCCCAGCGATTCGTACACCGGCGTGATGCGGCCCACCTCAAGCAGCCGCGTCTCCGCGTCGTCACTGGCGTCGGGCAACACCTCAAACTGCGGCTGAATCATCTTCAGGTTCGACGAAGACCGCGAAGGCTCCACGCGCCCATACACAGCCACCGTCTGCCCGGCTTTAAATCTCCCTTCCAGGTAGGTCCCGTTAAACCAGATGCACTTCAGCGCGCGGTTGCCCTGCCCAACGGTCATCTCGAAGATGGGCGCGCGCCGCGTCCGCAGCAGCGCGGACCCGCGGACCTCGGCGATGACGCTCGCCATCTCGCCCGGCTGCAGCTCGTCCAGCGAGCGCGGATTCTGGCGGTCCTCGTAGCGGAAGGGGAGGTGGTAGAGCAGGTCCTCGGCGGTCTCAATGCCCTTGGCCTTCAGCATCTCCGCCACGCGCGGACCGACGCCCTTCACATACATCACCGGGGTGTCGAGGCCAGCCACAGTCAGGATGCTAAATGGCGCGCGTCCGGCGGGACAAACGCGTTCAAGAGACTTGTGAGTTTGCACTTTTCAGTCGTTCACCGGCTTTCGCCGACCCACAGGGAATGAAACTGGCTGCCTGCACGTCGATCCTCCCGGCAGGGAGGACACGAAAATAGCCCAGGGCAAGCCACAGCGCAGCCCTGGGTCAGCGTCCACATTAGTCGGCCCCGTCCCGTAGGGCCGGGGCGAAATCCAGCGTGTTTCTTTCTAGGAGTGTTGCAGGCGAGGGAGCGGCTGGACGCGGATTTTGCCACTCTTTCCGATCTGCCATAGGTCGTACTTGGCCTGCATGCGCAGCCAGACTTCCGGCGAGGAGGTGCCGAAGGCGGCGGCCAGGCGCACGGCCATCTCCGGCGAGACGCCGGCCTTGCCGTTGAGGACGCGG
>Ga0302319_10022590_pt1 | contig 11263 bp, 10 predicted proteins | sample Bog_T0_2_FD_203319 | JGI IMG/M metagenome (GOLD analysis project Ga0302319, IMG submission 203319) | Peat permafrost microbial communities from Stordalen Mire near Abisko, Sweden - Bog_T0_2 | ecosystem: Environmental > Terrestrial > Soil > Wetlands > Peat | place: Sweden: Abisko, Stordalen Mire...
AGATGGACTTAAGGGACCTAATGCGCTGGCGGGGCGGGAGAGGGTTTCAGGGCCCTTCGGATTCTGGAGGATACCACTCGAGAGAAGTGGCGGGCCCGGGGCTAAAGGGACTGAGAGAGGCTATGACCGGGCGGCTTGGCGGCAGCGGGGTTCATGTTCAGGTGAAAGTGTAAGTACACGCTGGCGCGCAGGCCTACGCGCCAGCCGGCGCCGTGAGCCGAAGGTTAACCTTGGGGGAGGCCGGCGGAATTGCCGAGGCCGGCTTCGTCCTCGGGGAGGAAGACTTTGAAGCGGTTTTTGTCGATGGCTTTCATGTAGGCCTCGTGTGGGGAGACTTTGCCCTGGAGCATGACATCCCAGATGGCGTCGTCCATGAATTGCATGCCTTCGCCCTTGCCGCCGACGATGACGTCCTGGAGCTTTTGGGTGGCGCCTTCGCGGATGATGGCGGAGACGGCGTTGTTGACGATGAGGATCTCGTTGACGGCGAGACGGCCGCCGGTGTCGCAACGCTTGAGAAGCAACTGGGCAATGACGCCGCGGAGGGAGGCAGCAAGCATGGTGCGAACTTGGGATTGCTGGTCGGCGGGGAAGACGTCGATCATGCGATCTACGGTCTTGCGGGAGTTATTGGTGTGAAGGGTGCCGAAGACGAGGAGACCGGTCTCCGCGGCGGTGAGTGCCAACTGGATGGTCTCAAGGTCGCGCATCTCGCCGACGAGGACGATATCGGCATCCTCGCGGAGGGCGGCCTTGAGGCCGACGGGGAAAGAGGGGGCGTGATCGGGGACCTCGCGCTGGGTGATGATGCACTGCTTGTTGGAGTGCACGAACTCGATGGGCTCCTCGATGGTGATGATGTGCCGGTAGAAGTTCGCGTTGATGTAATCCATCAAAGCGGCAAGGGTGGTCGACTTGCCAGAACCGGTGGGGCCGGTGACGAGGACGAGCCCCGAGCGAAGATGGCCAAACTCCTTGATGACGGGCGGAACGCCAAGCTGCTCGAGGGTGAGGATCTTGGTAGGGATGAGACGGAAGACGGCGCCGTAGCCACGGGTCTGCTTCAGGAAATTGCAGCGGAATCGGTTATCCGCGTTCATCTCGTACGCGAAGTCGAGGTCGCCAGCCTTTTCGTAGCGCTGCCAGCGGTCGGGGCCGGCGATTTCGCTGAGCATGTAGCTTATCTCCTCATGAGTAAGGACCTCGTCGCGGATGGGGATAACGTCGCCATGGCGGCGAATCTTGGGGGGTTGTCCCTCGCCGAGGTGAAGATCGGAGGCGCCGGCGTTGATGAGGACTTCGAAGAATTGGTCGATGTAGGGCATCGCGAGGATTGGGTGGAAGCTATTCGCGGAAGTGGTCGCGCATGATGGCTTTTTGCTCGGCGCGGGAGTAGGCCTCGTCCTGGGTGATAAGGCCGGCGTCGTAGAGCTCGACCAGGGAGTCGTCCATGAGGCGCATGCCGAGTTTCTTGCCGGTCTGGATGATGCCGGGAAGCATGAAGGTCTTGCTCTCGCGAATGACGTTGCCGACGGCGGGTGTGTTCATGAGGATCTCCAGGGCAAGAACGCGGCCCTGATGATCCTTTCTCGGGATGAGCTGCTGAGAGATGATGCCGCGGAGGGATTCGCTGACCATCATGCGGATCTGATCGCGCTGATCCACGGGGAATACGTCGAGGACGCGGTCGAGAGTGCGGGCAGCATTGGCGGTGTGAAGGGTGCCGAGGACCAAGTGACCTGTCTCGGAGGCGGTGATGGCGAGCTGGATGGTCTCGAGGTCGCGCATCTCGCCCACCATGATGACATCGGGATCTTCGCGGAGTGCGCCGCGGAGTGCGGCGCCAAAGGAGGCGGTGTGTGTGTGGACCTCGCGCTGGGTGACGTGACAGCCGTGGGACTCGAAGACGTACTCGATGGGATCCTCGAGGGTGATGATATGGTCGTGGCGGCTGCGGTTGACCTCGTCCACAAGGGCGGCAAGGGTGGTGGATTTGCCGGAGCCGACCGAGCCGGTAACGAGGACGAGGCCGTTGTGGTACTGGGTGAGAAGCTTGAGTTGCTCCGGGAGGTGGAGCTCATCCATCGTGCGCACCTTGCTGCTGATGATACGGAAGACGAGGTCGACGCCGAGGCGATGGCGGACGACGCTGGTACGGAAACGGCCGATGGGGTTGGCGTAGGCGAAATCGACGTCGCCACGATCCTCGAGTTGCTTGAGCTGGGGCTCGGTGAGGAAGGTTTTGGCAAGGCGCTCGGTGTCCTGGACGGTGAGCTTGGGAGCCTGCATCCAGATGGGCTCGAGCGTGCCGAAGCGGCGCCAGATGGGCTGGGAGTTAACGCAGAGGTGGATATCCGAGGCGTCGGATTCCTTGCCGATCTGAAGGTATTGATCGACGTGTTCTAGGGTGTGAATTTCCTGTGTCATTAAACTCGGGGGCCGTGCGCGGGGGAAAATCGGGGTAACCGCAAAGGTGGAGAATGAAACGGACTACACGGCGGGGGGATTTTCAATAGGAAAGGAACAAATTTTAGATTTTTGGGGTTGGCGGTTCGCGCTTCGGGGGAGGACGGCGGTTAGGGCGGGGTGGCAGTTTTTGAGAAAAGGGACGAAAAGGACTCAAGGGACCCAAAGTTCGCGAGGCGGGGCGAGCTTCGGGGCGGTCATCGCTGGGGGGAAGAATTAGGAGCCAGGGCGAGTGGTGCGGGATTTTAGGAAGTCGGTGAGCTGCCTGGCGGCGAAGGAGGTGATGGCGGGGCGGAAGGTTTTGAAGAGGAACTGGAGGATGACGATCAGGAAGCCGGCTTTTTCGACGGCTTTGACTTCCTTTGCGGAGTCGGTGGATTTGCGCTCGATATAGATCTTTTTTTTGCGGGCAGGGAGCTTTGAGAGGATCAGGCCGAGGACTGAGGCGCCGCTTATATAGGCGGCTTTGTGAGATAGATAGGAGCGCTTGATATGAGTCGGAACGTCGAGGTCCCGGCGCAGGGCGTCGAGGTTGCGGCCGAGGTTGGCGCGGGCGCGGGCGAGATCGGCGGCCAGGGCTATCTTGACTTCTGACTCAGCCATTGTTGGTCCTTTTTGAGTTCTGCGAGGGTGGCGGTGAAGACGGCGGTCTTGAGGCGGGAGACGGCGTAGAAGGCGAAGCCGGCGGCAAAGAGGAAGTGGATGACGGCGAGGACGAGGATGGGCCAGCCGGGGGAGATGCCGAGGAGCTGGGCGATGAGAACCGTGGCGGCGATACAGAGGAAGAGGTAGCCGAACAGGATGACGCCGACGGCGAGCACGAGGGCGCCAATGATGACGGCGAAGTGAAGGAGGGCTTCCTTCGCCTCAATGCCAACGAGGGCCAGCCGCGCCTGGAAATACTCCATGGCCGCGGCTATGAACTCGCTCAAATGATCCAGTAAACCGCCGGAATGGCTACCCGCTGGTGTATCGCCGGTCATGCTTCCGCGTCGCTACTTGCGGAACATGAGGCCGATGACGAAACCGACGCCCATGGCGGTGAGGACGGCCCGGGTGGGGTTCTCCTTGATCCACTGCTCGCTCTCGCCGCGCAGGGTCTGGGCGCGCTTGGCAGCGTCCGCATAGGCATGCTCGGCCTTGCCGCGGAATTCCGCGGTCTTGGCCTCGGCCGTGGCCCGGAGCTCGGCGGCCTTTGCCTCGGCGGCGGCGCGGAGATCGTGGACTGCCTGGGTGGCGTGGTTTTTACCGTCATTGAGCTTGGAGGCGGATTCTGAGGATTCGGCCCCTGAGGCTACGGTTTCGGGAATGGGTTCGTCTGACATGATGATGTGTTTTGTTTGGTTATGCGTTTTTAAGCGCGTGGACGCCAATGCTTTTACGGATTTAGAAGAGGGATTGCGCTTGCGCACGTGAAGAAGAGGGAGGGGTTGTCAGGTTTCACGGAAGATGATGCGCGCCTTTGTGAGATCGTAGGGGGAGAGCTCGACCTCGACTTTGTCACCAGGGACGATGCGAATAAAGTGCTTTCGCATCTTCCCGGAGATGTGCGCGAGGACGTTGCGACCGTTCGGGAGGTCCACGCGAAACATGGTACCGGGGAGGACGGCGGTCACGACTCCTTCGATTTTTCTGGCAACTTCTCTCGCCACGGGGGGTAGTTTGGGGGCGCGGGTCCGGGGATGCAAATGGAAGTTTTGGTGGGAGAGCGGGATAGGGGATGGGCCTGAGTGGGGAGGGAGCGGGGAGGGTTCAAGTGTAAGTTAAAGTTTATGTTCAAGGGGGGGAATTCGCGATTCGACGGGCGCCGGGGTTAAAAAGGGGTTTGAATTTTTGGGGATTGTCTTAACTGTGGGGGACGATGTGTGATTTCAGAATGTCCGGAAGCGGGGGCGAGGGGTGAAACGGGCATTTGTGCTGGGAGCAGGGCTGGGGACACGGCTAAAGACGCTGACGGAAGGGCTGCCGAAACCGCTGATCCCGATTTATGGGAAACGGCTGATTACGTTTGCGTTCGACCAATTGATAGGGGTGGGCGTGGAGGAGATTGTGGTGAATACGCACCACCGGCATGAGGCTTATGAGAAGGCGTTCCCGAATGGGGAGTATCAAGGGGTGCGGCTGATTTTTGAGCATGAACCGGTTTTGCTGGAGACGGCGGGGGGGATTAAGAATGTGGAGCGGTACTTCGGGGAGGAGGCGTTTTTGGTTTATAACGGGGACGTGCTTACGAACGTACCGGTGGGGAAGGCGCTGGAGCGTCATGCTGCGAGCGGGAATGAGGTGACGATGGTGCTGCGGTCCAACGGGGAGCCGCTGCATGTGACGCTGGATGCCAAGGGTCGGGTGGTGGATATCGCGGGGCGGCTAGGGGCGGCGGGGCCGAGGCACCTGTTCACGGGGATTTATGTGGTGGAGCCGGCGTTCCTGAGGAGGATCCCGGAGCGGACGAAGATTTCGGTGATTCCGTTGTTCATGGAGATGATCAAGGAGGCTGCGGGGCTGGGGGGCGTGGTGCTGGATGAGGGGATGTGGTGGGACCTGGGGACGCGGGAGAAGTACCTGGAGGTGCATGAGGCGTTGGCGACGGGGGATGTGTTCGGGACGGTGTGGCGGACGAAGATCGCGCCGACGGCGCGGGTGGCGGAGGATGCGCAACTGACGGGGGTGGTGGTGGCTGGGGACGGGGCGGTGATCGAGGGAGGGACGCAAGTGACGGATTGTATTCTGTGGGAGGGTGCGCGAGTCTTGGCGGGAAGCAGTCTTAACCGGTGCATTGTGACCGCCGGCCGCACGGCGGCTGGGCAGCATACCGGGGTTGATTTTTAAAGAACCAAACATGTTGCCCGAAAACCTGATCGAACGAACGGTGTCGCGATTCCCCCGGTATGCGAAGGGGAAGATTCAAATCAGCCCCCTGGAAAAAGGGGGGTCTGACCGTAGCTATTACCGGATACGGGTGACGGACGAGCACTCGCTGATCCTGGTGCGGTACGGGGACAGCCGTGAGGAGAACCGGTATTACTGCGCGATTGCGGACTTCCTGGCGGGGCTGGGGATTCATGTGCCGGAGATTTATTACCACGATGAGCAGGAGCGGCTGATCTGGATGGAGGACCTGGGGGAGACTGACCTGTGGAGCTACCGGGATGCGGGCTGGGAGACGCTGCGGGACCTGTACGGGAAGACGCTGGATGAGATGGTGCTGCTGCATGCGCTGGGATACGCGGCGCTGGAGGTGGAGGAACTGAAGCTGCAAGCGGAATTCAACGCGGAGCTGTACTGCTGGGAGCAGGGGTACTTTTTTGAGAACTGTGTGGGGCGGGTGTTCGGGAGGCCGGGAGGTGCAGGCGAGGATGCGGAGGAGCTAAGGGAGATCGCGCAGCGGCTGGCGGAGAAACAGCGGGTGCTGGTGCACCGGGATTTTCAATCGCAGAATGTGTTGGTCGACCGCGGGGAGGCGTGGCTGATTGATTTCCAGGGATTGCGGCCAGGGCTGGCGGGGTATGACCTGGCGTCGCTGGTGTATGATCCGTACATGCCGCTGGAGCGGGATGAACGGGAGGAATTGATCCGGATGTACGTGGGAAAGGTGGCGGCTGCAGGTGGGGAGATAGAGGGGGACTTCCGCGCGACGCTGGACCTGTGCGCGATGCAGCGGTTGATGCAGGCGCTGGGGGCGTATGGGTACTTGGGACTGGTGAAGGGGAGGAAGGCGTTCCTGGAGCATATCCCGGCGGCGCTGAGATCGCTGAATGAGGTGCTGGAGAGGGTGCCGGGGCTTGATGCAACGCGGAAGCTGGTGGGAGGGTTGGCGTGAAAAAGCGGGGCGGACGCAAGGGGAAGAAGGGGGCGGGGGAGAATGCGGACGTTGGGAAATTAACGCAGAGACGCGGAGACGCAGAGGTGGGAGGAGAGAGGATGGGTGCGGGGATAGCGACTGCTGCGCCGTTGGTGGTGGAGGCGGTGGTGAAGGAGGCGGAGTTGAAGGCTGAGCCGGTGGTGGAGGCTCCTGCGAAGCAGACGACGCCGGTGGTGATTGCGACCGCGCCGGAGACGGCGGGACCGGAGGTGGAGGAAACGGGGGTGGTATTGGAGCCGCGGATGGTGACGGTGACTATTGAGAATGTGGCGCCGCTGGTGGATGGGGGGCGGTATCCGATCAAGATGGGGGTGGGAGGGGATTTGAATGTGGAGGCGGATGTTTACATGGCGGGACATGATGTGGTGGGGGCGGCGCTGAAATGGCGCGTGAAGGGAGAGAAACGCTGGAACGAAACGGCGATGGCGGCGATTCCCAATGGGCAGGACCGCTGGCGCGGGGTGCTGTCGGTTTTTGAGAATGCGGAGTATGAGTTTACGATCGAGGCGTGGGTGGATGCGTTCCGGTCGTGGCAACTGGAGTTTAAGAAGAAGTTTGAGGGTGGGGTGCAGGATCTGAAAAGCGAGACGATCGAGGGGGCGCACCTGGTGGAGAAGGCGGCGAAACTTGCGGAGGGGGCGGGGGCGACGGCGGATGGGAAGCGGTTGCGGGAAATCGCGGCGCAGATGGAGGGGGCGGAGCCGAAAGAGGTGAATGAGATGGCGCGCTGGGGTGAACTGGAGGGGCTGATGAGCACCTGGCCGGACCGTGGACCGACGACGGAGTATCAATTGACGGCGGCAGGGAAGGTGGTGGGATATCCGGGGGTAATGGTGGACCGGGAACGGGCGGTATTTGCGGCATGGTATGAGTTTTTTCCACGGTCGGCGGAGGGATTCGGAGACAAGGCGTCGACATTCCGGGATTGCCTGAACCGGATCGATGACGCGAAGGCGATGGGGTTTGATGTGATCTATTTTCCACCGATCCACCCGATAGGGGTGACGAAGCGGAAGGGGCGGAATAATTCGGTAGTGTCTGAGCCGGAGGACCCGGGGGTGCCATATGCGATCGGGAACCGGATGGCGGGATGCCCGAACGGGGGCGGGCACAAGGACATCGAGCCGGCGCTGGGGACGCTGGAGGATTTCGAGTGGCTGACCGGCGAACTGAAGAAGCGGGGGATGGAGTTGGCGCTGGATTTTGCGCTCAATTGCTCGCCAGACCATCCCTATGTGCATGACAAGCCGGAGTGGTTCTTCAAGCGGCCGGATGGGACGATCAAGTATGCGGAAAATCCTCCGAAGAAGTATGAGGATGTGTACCCGCTGAATTATTTCTGCGAGGACTGGCGGGCGCTGTGGGAGGAGCTGACGAGTATTATTCTGTTTTGGGCGGAACGGAAGGTGCGGATTTTCCGGGTGGATAACCCACACACGAAGCCGGTGGCATTCTGGGAATACCTGATTGCGAAGGTGCGGGCGCGGTTCCCGGATGTGATTTTCCTGTCGGAGGCATTTACGCGACCGAAGATGATGAAGGTGCTGGCGAAAGCCGGGTTCCAGCAGAGTTACACTTACTTTACGTGGCGGAACTTCAAGCAGGAGTTGACGGAGTATTTCACGGAGCTGACTCAAACGGAGATGAAGGATTATTTCCGGGGAAATCTGTTCCCGAATACACCGGATATTTTGCCTTACTTTTTGCAACAGGGCGGCCGGCCGGCGTTCATGATCCGGCAGGTGCTGGCGGCGACGCTCTCGAGTGTGTACGGGATTTACTCGGGGTTTGAGCTATGCGAGAATGCGGCGCTGCCGAACCGGGAGGAATACCTGGACTCCGAGAAGTACCAGTACAAGCAGCGGGACTGGAATGCGCCGGGGAATATCAAGGACCTGGTGACGCGGCTGAACCGGATCCGGCGGGAGAACCGGGCGCTGCAGCAGTACGATAATCTGCGGTTCTATTTATCGGAAAATGACAATGTGCTGTTCTATGGGAAGGCGACGGAATCGCGGGATAATATCGTACTGGTGGCGGTGAACCTTGATCCGTACCAGTCGCACGATGCCTTTATCCATGTGCCGGTGGAGGAGTTCGGGTGGATGGACAGTGATACTTACCAGGTGCATGACTTGCTGACGGACGAACGATACCTGTGGAAGGGAAGCAGGAATTATGTGCTGCTCAATCCGCAGACGAAGCCGGCGCATGTATTTCGCGTGAGACGATGGGTGAGCAAGGAGCAGGATTTTGATTATTACCTGTGACGAGGGGGAGATGGAACTTATAGGACCAACGGGCCCGATAGGCCCTATCAGTCCCGTCGAGTATGTGCCGGGGGATTATTTTGCGGCTATGGAGTTGGGGAAGTTGTTTGAAAAAGAGGGGAGCCTGGAGGTGGATTTGGGGTGCGGGGATGGGTCCTTTTTGGTGGCAATGGCGCGGTTGCATCCGGAACGGAATTTTTTGGGAACGGAACGGCTGCTTGCGCGGGCGCGGAATACTTGCCGGAAGGCGGAGCGGGCGGGGGTAACGAATTTAAGATTGATGCGGGTGGAGAGCGGGTATGCGGTGAAGCATTTGCTGCCAGCGGAGTCGGTGGTTCGGTTGTATGTGTTGTTTCCGGATCCGTGGCCGAAGAGGCGGCATTGGGGCCGGAGGTTGATCCAGCCGGAGTTCCTGGAGGCGGCGGCGACAGCGCTGGGGGTTGGCGGGGAGTTATGGTTGAAGACGGATGATGCGGATTATTTCCGGCATATGGAGAAGGTCGCGGCAGGATGTGGGGCGCTTAGCCGGGAGGAATGGAAGGAGGAGATGCCACAAACGGATTTTGAGCGGCATTATGCGAAGGAGGGACGGAGGATTTACTCGATGCGGTTGATTAAGCGCTGAGTGCTGAGAAAGGGGGAGGAGGACAGGATGGACGGGATTTACAGGATGGGTTTAGAAGGAGTCCAAGGATTAAGGAATTGGGGGGGATGGGTTCATGTTCATGTCAGAACGACGGCGCGCAATACAGTCTGAGGGTTTCTCCTGTTTTGAGCGGGCTAACTTTTCAGGAGGGATTTGGTGAGGTGCTGATTGTTTCCGAAGGCGGAGACGGTGGCGGAAGTTGGGGTGAGGTCGATGGTTACGGCACCGGTGGCGGATTGGATGAAGGGGGCTACGTTTTGCTTGAAGATGGAGGCGGACCATTGGCGGTCCAAGGAGGCGGGGGCGGCGTAGCCGGGTTCACCGCGGATGGCTGCGATGGGGTGGACCGTGGCGATGAAAGAGGAGGCGCCGGCGAGATCGGGGGATTGGCCGTCTATTACTACCACGGAGGCATTGAGGTCGTGCATATTGTCGGTGAGCCAATGCTCGCCGGTGAAGGCGCTGTCGGACATGAGGAGGACGCTGGCGGCGCCGTCCTGGATGCGAAGGATCAATGACTTATCGGCAGCGGTGCGGCCATTGAAACCGGCGGGAGGGAAGAGGATGGAGCAATCAACAGAGGGACTTAGCTGGAGGTGGTCGCCGGTCTCGACGGGGGTCTTTGGCAGGCCTGCTTGGTCGAGGGCGGCCTCGAGGGCGCGGCGGGCGGGCGAGCGGTCAGGGAGGGTGGATTCGATGATTTGGCGGGGGGAGAAGTCACCGATGACGCTTTGGGCGGCACCCATGGAGGGGGCGGCGCCATGGGTGAGGACAAGTCCATCGAGGCGATTGACGCCGCGCGAATCGAGATATGGGCGGACGATGCGGGCGTAGGAGGAGGCATTGCCGCAATCGATGAGCCAGACGGAGCCCTGGGACTCGATGACGATGGCCTGGCCGGGCTCGAGGTCGAGTATGGTGAGGCGGCACGCGGGAGGCGGGGCGCTGGAGGTCGAGACGAAGAAATGACCGCCGGGAAGGAAAGAGAAGAAATGGACGATGCCGAGCATGCATGTGGCGAGGGCCCAGTTGGTGTTATTGAAGAGGAGGGCGATGGAACTTACCCATGATGAGAGAACGGAGAATATGGATTCCGCCAGGATGCAGAATGCGATGGGGACGAGGAGGAGATTGGCGAGGAAACCGGAAGGGGTCATCAAATTGAAGTAACCGGCGCTAAATGGGAATGAACCGATCGAGGCGGCAATGGAGATGGCTGCGAGGCCGGAGATGCGGCGCCAGCATGCGTCGCAGGCGCGCTGGAGGGGAGACCAGAGGAGGCGCGGGAGGAAGGGATCGGGAAGGCCGCAGGGGAGGATGACTTTTTCAATACCACCGGCGAGGAGGATGATGGCGGCGACCACGCCGAAGGAGAACTGGAAGCCCTCGTTGAATAACTCGTTGGTATCCCAAATAAGAAGAATCAGTGCGGCGGCAGCTAGGGAATTGAACGAGAAAGGGCGGCGCTCGACGAAGCTGGCGCCGAATACCACGGCGGCCATAATGGCGGCGCGGACGCTGCCGGGATTGAGGCCGGTAAGCAATGCGTAAGCAAAGAGAATGGGAATGATGACGGCAGCGAAAAGGCCGCGGCGAATGCCGATGGGCCTCAGAAGGAAGCCGAGGATGCATGCGAGGAGGGCGACGTGGAGGCCATTGACGACGAATAAGTGAAGGGCGCCGACGTGCTGGAAGAGTTCACGGTCTGCGACAGAGGTTTCCTGTTTGACGCCGAGGGTGATGGTCTGGATAAGACCGGCGATTTCCGGGTCATCGTCGATGCCGAACGAGAGGCGGCGCTGGAGGAACGCGCGAGCGTTGCGGGCCCACGCGATGAGCGGGTTCCCCTTGGCATGGGCGAGGATGGTGTTGTCCGAGGCATAGGCGCTGGTTAGCTGGGCGAAGATGCCTTTGCGGGCGAGCCAGGCGGCGGGGTTGAACTCGGCGGGGTTGCGTGGAAGGGGGACGGGGGAGATGCTGGCCGTGAGGGAGACCTCATCGCCCCAGACGGGGGCGGGG
>Ga0302319_10022592_pt1 | contig 11263 bp, 13 predicted proteins | sample Bog_T0_2_FD_203319 | JGI IMG/M metagenome (GOLD analysis project Ga0302319, IMG submission 203319) | Peat permafrost microbial communities from Stordalen Mire near Abisko, Sweden - Bog_T0_2 | ecosystem: Environmental > Terrestrial > Soil > Wetlands > Peat | place: Sweden: Abisko, Stordalen Mire...
AGAAGCTCTCCCGGTAATCGTAGTTGCTTGTTGCAGTAAGCTAACGTGGTTCAGCGAACCGAAACATCTGCCGAAATCTCATTCCGACACTATGCAATCTTCATCGGCAGCGTGATTTTGGTGCCTCCTGCGCGCAAACAGTTAGCTAACACTCATTCAACCTGCGGGCAAAGGACTGATCCACGTGCAAGGTCCGGACCGGCAGGCCGCGGTCTTGAATGCACTTGATAAAATTATCCGCATAACATCTATGCATGCTGATACTGCCTGTAGTACTATTTTCAATATCGCTAACGCCGCTAAACGAAAGCGATCTGGAGGACAGGATGGGGAACCCAAATAGACGAGCCAAATTTCAAATGCCGGGGCAGGTGCGCAAATGGCGTCCACTTCAAAAATCCAGGAAAAAATCGCTGACATTCTAGCTAGACCACACAATGTTCGCTTCGACGAAATCAAGTGGGTTATGAACCAGATAGGAGCAGTCGAACGCCCAGGAAAACATGGGCGACTCTTCCGACTAGGCTCTCTCCGTGTCATGATCAACGAACACAACAACGGAAAAGATACCGTTCCAAAATACTCGGTCGATGCCTTTAGGGATTTCGTGACCGAGTTGGAACTGTACTGAAAATGAGCGAGCTATGGCCAAGACTCTTGAAGAGTACCTATCCCTTCCATACACGATCGTCCTGCGGAGGGACGTGAAGGACGAAATCTTTGTTGCGCGCGTCGAGCAATTGCCTGGATGTGCAGCACACGGAAGCTCCGAAACTGAAGCACTCGAGAACCTTCGAGAAAATATGAAGCTCTGGATCAGCGACTGCCTGGAAGCCGGCGACCCTGTCCCAATACCAACAGAGGACACAGATTTGCCGAGCGGCAAGTGGGTGCAGCGCGTCCCGCGCTCGCTCCACCAAAAGCTTATCAACGTAGCGAAGGAAGAGGGCGTAAGCCTCAATCAATTCGCTACCTCGGTACTTGCAGAAGCTGTCGGTGGCAAAACTGCGAATTTCAAGAGAGAAGTCGCAGTTTCAATAGTGGCAATGGCAAGCTCCGACCCATGGTCCTTGAACTCGCGTAATGATCAAGGCGCATGGGAAACCCAAAGCCGTCCTGCACTAGATACGAAAAGGCGCGATCATAGTCTGCGATCACTGGTAAGAAAGAATCCCACAAGAGACGTGAAACCCAGCGAAAGAGAGCTCAAAAGTGGTGACCAAGAAACGCACAAGATCTGGAATGATTCGCTCGTCGAAGTCCCCAGTCGATAGACTTGATTTGTACGCGATTGGGCTGGATTCCCTAAACGCAAACCTTGAGCGCTATAACTACGCATCCGCCCACTCTGAGGATGCCAAAAGCGTTAAGCGTCGCATCAAGAGCACCTACAAGGTGTCAGACTACAGCAAAGAACATCTCGACATCACGGGGACATTGAATTTAGAAGTCGAGGCGAAAGGATACGATAAACCGATCCTTTCACTTGTAGTCGTCCTAACCGGACATTTCCATCCAAAAAACGGCGTGACCCGAAAAGAAGCAGAGGACTTTGCAGAGGCCGAGGCAACGCTTGTTTTTTGGCCCTACTTCAGGCAAATCGTCTCAGATACGACGGCCCGAATGCATATAGGTGCGATAACACTTCCGCTGGCGGTCGGTTAATTAAAATCTTGCCTACAGTGGAGGGCAAAATGGCCCAGATTCTAGTTCGAAATCTCGACGACCAACTCCTAACAAGCTTGCAGCGTCACGCCGAACGGAACGGACGAAGCATGGAAGATGAGGCCCGCGAAATCCTCCGCAACGCCCTGCGCGACGAGGAAACGCCAGCCTATGGGCTGGGTTCGGAAATCGCTGCACATTTCCGCGGCCACGGTCTGGAAGAAGACATTCCCGAACTACGCAATCACGTTATTTCACGACTCTGAAGTCGGCATATGCTCTAATCCAAACGAGCCCAAAATCCCAGGAGAAAAGGCATGCCCGATCAGTCACCGGAACACCCACCCCTTCCACCCGACGATCTCAGCCGCACCTTAGCCGTCGCCAGCCTCGCGAATGGAAAGCTGCCCCACATCGGCCTGGTCGGCGACACCTACACCATCACCGTCTCCGGAGAAGACACCGACGGCCGCTACTGCGTGATCGACATGCACGTCCCACCCGGTGGCGGACCCGGCCTGCACCGCCATAATTACGACGAAACCTTCATGGTCCTCGACGGCGAAATCGAAGTCACCTTTCGCGGCTCAAAAACCACCGCCCGCGCAGGCGACACCGCCACCATCCCCTCCAACGCCCCGCACAAGTTCCGCAACGTCTCCACCAGCCCGGCCCGCCTGATCTGCATCTGCTCCCCCGCCGGAATCGACAAATTCTTCCTCGAACTCGGAGTCCCGGTAGCCACCCGCACCACCTCCCCACCCGAACTGTCCCCGGAAGAAATGGCCGCCTTCATCAAGAAAGCAGTGTCCCTCGCCCCCAAATACCAAACCGAAATCCTGAAAGAAAGTTAGTTCGATGTGGGTTTACCGCTCCGAGGGAGAGTTCCGCCTACAGTTCAAGCAACTCGAGCAGAGCTTCCATGGTCAGACCATGGTGCGCAGCGATTCGCTTGAGAATTCCAGCGAGCGTGCCAGTCTTGATTGGATGGTGGTAGGGAATTACTTCGTGGTTCTGACCGTCCCGCTCGGTCGTCAGCCGTATATGCGAACCCTTCTGCCGGGTCACTTCGTAGCCAAGAACGCCGAGCGCCTTAGCTAACTTCGGTCCATCAACATCGCGGGGCAGACGCATCAGGCAAGAACTTCGTCGCGCACAAAATGCAGGCGGATGATCTTCGGAGCCTCCATGGTTTCATCGAAATAGCATCGGACCGCGTCCCTTACCATCGAACGCAATTCCTCCACCGTCTCGCCCTGGGTATGGATGCCGTAACCGAGCGCATGGGCGACGTAGCCGCCGTCCGCCTCGTCCTCACGAACCTCAAAGATGATCTCGCTCATCGAAGAAAACCCTCGCCTTGACAAATGCTAAATCATCGCGAATCCACCCGCCACCAATCCCGCGAAACACCCCAAAATCCCCATTCGCTGCAACAAAGCACAAAACACCCTAAAAACACGCAAGTGTAAGTCAAAGAAAATAAACCACTTCCAACAAACCCAAAACTGTGGAAAACAGTTCAGCAAATTGTTCCACGTGGAACAATTTTGTGGAGCAGGGAAAAGATCGTTAATTTCCCTCAGTCAGCGGCACAACCTCCCGCGCCGCCAGGGCAATATACAGCCCCGAAGCAAAGATCAGCGCCGCCCCCACGAGCACATAAATATTCGGCCGGATATGCCAGATCAAGTAGGTCAGCAGCGTCCCGGTAATGAGCTGCGTGTAGTGGTACTGCGAAACATTCGCCGCCGAAGTATGTTTCACCGCAATGTAAAAACACGAAGTCCCCAGCGCACAAAACAACCCCATCGCAAACAGTCCTGTAAACGTTCGTAACGTCAGCGGCTCAGCATGAATAAACAGCATTAGCAAAAACCCAGCCGCCGCCGTAACCAGTCCCGAGAAGAAAGTAAGGCTCTCCGGATGTTCCGTTCGCGTCAAAACCCGCGACCAGACCATATTCACCGAAAAGCAGGCCACGCAGACCATGCAGGCCGCAAACCCAATCCAGTCGCCATCCCGCGCACTGCCAAACGGATTCACCGCAATCACCACCCCGGCAAATCCAGCCCCGATCGCCAACCCCTTCCGCCAAGGCAGCCCCTCGCGCAAAAACAAAGCCGACAACAGCGAAATCACCATCGGCGCCGTAAACACCAGGATGTAAAACAAGGTCAGCGTCAGATGCCGCAGCGCAACCACTACGCAGACGTTGTTCACCATATCCAGGCTAGCCCGCGCCATCTGCAAGTCCAGCCGCTTCGGCTTGAGCGCATGCATCTGTCCAGTCGAAATTCCGTAGACACCCAGAAACATCGCCATGAACAGGCCCAGAAACGCCACCATCTCATACGGAGGCAGCCCCGACTGCCCGACCAGCTTGATCGTGGTATCCGCCAAAACCCAGCAGGTAAACCCGGTCAGGGCAAACCCGATCGCCCCGAGATGTGAAAGCCCGTGTGTCGAAGAACTCATCTCATCCAGAATCTCAGCTTACGGTCGGTTTCGCACCCAGCATTGCATATATCCTTATCTCGCCCGTCCCGAAGCGAGATGATCCGATGTCGAATTCACCAAAACTCTCCGCCGTGCCTCACGTAGCCTTTGTTCCCATCAACGACAAAGACAAGGCCCTTGCCTTTTACCGCGACCAGCTCGGCCTGAGATTCGTGGACGATCAAAGCCCCTTCGCACTCGTTTTCGACCTCAATGGACACACGTTTCGCGTCACTCTTGCAGGGGATTTCAAACCCCAGCCGTTCACCATACTCGGCTGGCAAACGACGGATATCGCAGCAACTGCCACGGAACTCGCTGCAGCAGGGGTCGTTTTCAACCGCTACCCTGGCATGAACGACACCCACCCCCTCGGCATCTGGACTGCTCCGGGAGGCACGCAGGTCGCCTGGTTTACCGACCCATTCGGTAACGTCCTCAGCCTCCAGCAGGATCCCGCAGGCTGAGCGATTCGCGACTTAAGGCGCGTGTGTCGGCGCAGGCTCTATGCTGAGAAGAGACCGTGTCCGACTTCGCCCAAACCGTCAAGCAGCAGGCTGACATTGTAAAAGTCATCGGCGGATACATCCGCCTGCGCAAGGCGGGCGCGCAGAACTATTCCGGCCTCTGCCCGTTTCATAAAGAAAAATCCCCGTCGTTTTCCGTGCATGCCGGGCGGCAGTTTTACCACTGCTTCGGATGCGGCCAATCCGGCGATGTTTTCAGCTTTGTGGGCAAAATCGAAAATTTGAGCTTTCCGGAATCTGTCAGAACCGTGGCCCAAAAGTGCGGAATTCCACTGCCGAAGCGCGAATACAACAGCCCTGAAGAGGCCGCGGAAGCGAGCCAGCGGCGCAAGCTTCTCGACCTGCACGAGGCTGCGGCAGCGTGGTTCCAGGAGCAGCTCCAGTCGCCTGAGGGCGCATTGGCCCGCGAGTATCTGGCAGGCCGCGGGGTTGCGCCGGAAGCTGTCAAGCTTTTTCGGCTGGGCTACGCGCCGGACAACTTCAATGCGCTTCGGGAACGCCTGTCGCCGATGGCGGACGCAGAAACTTTGCGCGCCTCGGGATTGTTCAGCTGGAAGGAACAGGGCGACGGGACTGGTGCGCCGCAGCCCGGCCGACTCTACGACCGCTTCCGCAAGCGGGTGATGTTTCCCATCTGCAACGAATCGGGCAAGGTGATTGCGTTTACGGCGCGTACGCTCGACACGGGCGACAAGGCTGGGCCGAAGTACATCAATTCGCCGGAGACGCCGCTTTATTCGAAGGGGCAAGTCTTGTTCAATCTGGACAAGGCTAAAGCGCAGATCCGTGCCATGGAGTTTGCCCTGCTGGTCGAGGGACAGATGGACTGCATCTCTGTCTTCATGCGCGGCATTCAAAACGTGATTGCGACTTCCGGAACTGCTTTTACTGAACAGCAAGTGGCTCTTCTGCGCCGCCAGACGACCAACGTCGTCGTTAATTTCGATCCGGATGCGGCTGGCGCGAATGCTGCCGAGAAGTCGATTTCACTGCTTACGGAAGAGGGATTCACCATCAAGGTGGTCACGCTCGATGGCGGACTCGACCCGGATCGCTTCATTCGCGAGCGGGGCGTCGAGGCATATGTGGCGGCGATTCGCGGGGCGCGACGGCAGTCGGATTATCTGATTGACCGCGCGCGGCAGAGCTTTCCCGGCGCGAGTTCAGACGCCAAGATCAAGGCGATGAATTATCTGCTGCCGCACATCCGGCGCATTCCGCAGAAGCTGGAGCGCGACCAGTTTGCGCATGATGCGGCGCAGAAACTGGGCATCGATTCGGCTGTGCTGCGCGAGGAGATTCGGCAGGCGGCGCTGAAGCGGCAGGATCACATTGAAGCGCAGAATAATGGTCACGCTGGTGCTGGCCTGATGGCGTTTGAGAAGTTCTTCATTGAAGCCGCGTGCAACGATCAGAAGTCGCCGCAGGAGTACGAAGAGCTGCATGCGAATTTGCGCGAATTCGACCAAAAGATGCGTGTTGACGCGCGTACCGACTGGCAGCAGGAGGTGCTGCAGAATCTCCCGGCGGGGCTATTCGAGCAGCTGGTTTCGCGACGCCAGAATCAGGATATCGAGACGACTGGTGCGACAGAAGAGCAGCGGATACTGTTGCGCAAGGTCTTCCTTGAAGCAGGCGAGCATACGCGAACGCACGAGCAGGATCTGGAGATCGTGAAAGACCTTGAGATTCAGGCGTTGAAGTGGACGATCGGACAGAAGCGGGCAGTTGTGGATATGGCGACCGATCGGAACTCCATCGAGAATATCCGCATCTCGCAGGAGATTTTGCAGTTGGAGCGGAAGCTGCGCGAGTTGGAGTGTATGTAGCGAATGTGAGTACTACGGAGGGCATTGGTTAAGGTGAGTGATCGGGTGTTCGCTTCGAGCGGTACATGTAATCGATTGCTGCGCGATGTAAGACGAGTTGTTGCGATTCGTAACAGACTTCTGGCGCCAATCGACTATGTGAGGCTCGTGAGAACTTCAATCTACCAGGAATTGTCGGTTATCTGGTTACATCATTCCACTTAGGAATCTAACTCCCATGAGCCCGGTTCGAGCTTCGACGGGCTGGCGTGAAGCGACAATTCCTCCAGGACACATCAGCGTTTTCGGGGACTTGTCCTCGGAATGCCGCTCATCCCGAGGTCGATGAGCGCGTTGCCCTGAAGTCTTCGAGTTCAATGAGCACTCGATCTGGCTGGTAAAATTGCGCATGACCTCGCAGACCGCCGAGCAGTCTAGATCAGAGACGTCCATCCCGATCTGGAAGCTAGTAGCCGTTTTCTATGTCATCGCGTGCGGATTTTCATGGCTGGTCTGGTCGCCTTTGATTCTGGGTCCCGATGGGTTGAAGGTGCTGAGGACGGCGGTTTCTTTTCCGGTGTTCGTCTGTGTCGGAACGCTGGGCCCACTGCTGGCCTGCTTTGTTGTGCATCGATGGGACGCCGGGAACTGGCGGGCCGTTCAACTTATCCCACCGCGGCCCTTCCAGTGGATTTGGCTACTTCTCGGGCCGCTGTTAATTGTTTTTGCCAGAGTGTTTGTCTTCGCCGCGCTGTCTACTGAGGGAGGTCCGGCAGCTTGGCGCTGGCATGTCGATGCTCTCGCCGGACTTTGGATTCCAATGTTGAATTACAACCTCTTTGGAGGACCTCTCTTTGAGGAGTTCGGATGGCGAGGATTTCTTCAATCTCGCCTCCAGCACACGTTACCGCCCTGGATTGCATCTCTAGTTACAGGCGTGATGTGGGCCGCCTGGCATCTGCCGCTCTTCATTGTGGGATGGGGTGGCGTCTCATTCCCGATCTTCCTGCTTATCCTTGTTGGTGTTTCACTCATCATGACATTTGCCTTCAATGCCTCGGGACAAGCCCTTGTTGTCGTCATTCTGATGCATTCCGCGTTCAATGCTACCAACCGTTTCCTGCCGGGTTTTCTGGGCGATGTTCCCGTTCGCAAGTATCCCTCGGAAGGGTTGCTGATGGTGTCGGCCTTTTTTCTCGTTGCGATCGTTCTGGCGGCATCAACACACGGCAGAATGTTTCACCATAAGGCTCAATAGGCGCATTATCGCCGAGTCACTCACTGACGACGATTACTCCTGAAAAGTCGGCCAGGGTTCGGTAATCCGCACGCTCCGGATTCTCATGTGGCTTGGACTCGCGCTCTCAAAACGGCTACTGATCGGTACGCCATCGAGAACATTCGCATCTCGCAGGAGATCCCGCAACTGGAGCGGAAGTTGCGCGAACTGGAATGTGGGACTTAAGCCCAGAGCTCTTTCTCATGCACTTGTCCTATACCGGTTGTTTCTTTCCCTTGCTTCAGCGGCCTCCTGTGATTTCGAACGCGCTGGGACACCGATGAGTTTCCGAACCCGTGCTCTTCTCGCTTGAGATGTTCCTGTTATCTTTTCAGCACTTGCAGGACCAGGGAGGAAGCGGCCTCGGTTCCGTAGTAGACGCGTTGCGTTGCTTTGACGAAGTCGGTCGGCCTTGCGTCAGGGATCCGTACAAACGACTGCGGGTTCAAATCTGCCAGCGGAAACCAGGAACTCTGCACCTGAACCATGATGCGGTGTCCCCGCATGAATGTGTGGTTGATGTCTGGCATTGCATAGTTCACGGGTGTCACCTGATTCGGCTGCAGCGGTTCGGGGCTGGAGAATGAGTTCCGGAAACGCGCACGCATTGGTTCGCCGCGAACGAGCAGCTGGTATCCATGCGAGTTGGAGGGGCCGTCGTCTTCATCGATGAGCTTCACGACAAAGTCGGAATCGGTTCCGGAACTAGAGATCTGGAGGCGTACGGCTATCGGCCCGGCAACGGTCAGATCGCGATCAAGGGGATCGGTCCTGTAGACCAGCACACCAGGCCTACCGGCTGCGAACGTCTGGTCGCCGTACATGTATCTCTCGTCGAGATTGGTGGAGGGGTGCTCGATGTAGGGGATTGGATTTGCCGGGTCGCTTACGTATTCATCGTAAGCATTCTCCTGCGCACTGGGCGGCTCGAAGCTGAGTCTTCCATTCGCATGGAAGTAAAGGCTCGTGGGCCCTGCGCCGGGGGGTGGCCAGGAGGGATAGCGACGCCACTGATTGCTTCCTGTTTCAAATGCAAGCGCGCCGGGAATGTCGGGAGGCGGCGCATCTTTCAGGTAGTGTTCGAAAAAGGAGAGGAGCACCTGGTTGCGAAAGAATGTGCCGGTGTCTGAACCGAAATCGAGCGGGCCAAGTTTCCGCCCTGGAGAGCGCAGCCAATCACCATGCCCCCAGGGCCCCATGACCAGCAAATTCGTGAGGCCAGGGTTTGCTTCTGTGATGGCGTGATACGTGCGGAATGTGCCCGCGAGGTCTTCCGCATCAAACCAGCCTCCGACATTCAGTACAGGGCAGTGGACGTTGTGGAGGTGTTCCGAGAGATCGCGAGCCTTCCAATACCCGTCGAAGGTGTCATGCTCGATGTTCTCGTCGAGCAATGGGTTATGAACGAGAGCGGCAATCGACTTGAGGCCGGGCCCGTGGGATAGGAAAAAGTTGTACCCGTCGGTGGTTCCATAGTCGAAAAAACTGCCGATCTTCGGGGATGGGAACTCCGTTCCTGCATCGCGAGGCTTGAAGAAATTGGCGTACACCTGAAACTGTTCCGCAAGCATGAAGACGCCGTTGTGGTAGGCATCGTCGCCCAGGAAAAGATTGGTCATTGGAGCCTGGGTTGAAGCGGCCTTAATTGCAGGATGCGAATCGATGATGGAGGCCGAAGTATAGAAGCCGGGATACGACATGCCCCAGATACCGATCTTTCCGTTGTTTGACGGAATGTTCTTCAGGAGCCACTCTGCGGTGTCATGCATGTCGGTGCTTTCATCGATCTTGCCTGAAGAAGGTTGATCGATGTGCGGGCGCATGTCGATGAACTCGCCTTGCGACTGAAAGCGTCCGCGCACATCCTGGAAAACGAAGATATACCCCGCATTGTCAAACTCCGGCGATGGACCCAACTGAGGACGGTAACGATTTTCGCCGTAGGGAGACACACCGAACGGAGTGCGCTGGACCAGAAACGGATAGGTCCTCGTTTTATCTTTGGGGACGTAAACCTGGGTGAAAAGAGTCGCGCCGTCCCGCATTGGAATGCGGAACTCGTGCTTGATATAGAGCGCTCTGGTATGGCGAGACGCATCGGTGCGGAGATGAAACAGCCACGCCGAACCCGCGATAACAGCAAGAATCGCCGCCGAAATACCAAATTGCCTGGATCTCATCGGTCCGTCCTCGCGGAGATTATCTCATTGAGTCTTTGTGAGCGAAAGAAGCGAATCTGGAAAGCAGGGCGATCAATCCGCAGCAGGCCGGCCCCAATCGCGCAGGGAATTGCCAAGTTCTTGCGGCGGCTATTTCGATCGATGTTAACCACCGAACGCATCTCCTCACGGCTGCAGCCACTCCAGCCGTCGGGGTTTCCAGCTTAGAAGCCGTTTTGCCTTCGCATTGGAGGCTCCGCTCAGCTTCGAAGCGTAATACACCGCGTCCTCCCCTGCAATTGCTGTCACTTGTGCCTCGGTCATGTGCGGAGGCTCTGGAGCGTCAACAAACTTGGCAAAGGCAGGTAGCCATACGGATTGCGGGGAAGGGTCATCGTCTACGAGGTTGTAGACGCCGGGCTCGGCGGTCAGCGCTGGGACAGTCGGATCGGTTCACGGAAATCCGTTCGTGGCTCGGGAAGAGCCTCAACGCAGCCGCTGATACTTTCGCGAAACGTTTCGAGGAGGAGATGAAAGCGGGTCGCCTGACGCGCACAGCCTCTGCCAAGGTGCCAGCCCGTGTGCTCGTTGACTTGCTGCAGGGTTTGCAGCTTCGCGCCAAGGCCGGTATTGCGCGCGAGCAATTGCTGCAAGACGCCCGGAGCTATGTGCCCCTGATTCTTGGCGATTAAGTCTAACGAGCCTCTTTGGGAATTCGTTGAACGAGTACCAAATCGCCAAAGCACTCACCGACGCGAATTACCACTCAAGAGTCGGCTTGTATTCGCCAATCCAACTGCACAGAATCTTTGGTTGTTGAGACCAGGCAAGCGCGTTCGTTGAATTCGGACTCGTATTCGCGGTGGACGGCTTTGAGGGAATCTTCGCCTGAACGAAGATCATTGTGTGGACGGTGCCAAGGACATATTGAGCGCGCCGCTGGTGCGGCGAGATCATTGCTCAAACATTGCCGGAATTCGTGTGCACGTCACGCTATCCACCCATGAGACTGTTCCTGCCGTTCAAACAGACCCAGCCGCCAATTCCGAGACGCTTCGTTCGCGAATAGGCCTGACCTGTTCAGTCGTTCGACCGTAATTCATAGGGAATGCGATTGTTGTTGACGAGCGGAGTATGCGCGCTAGAATGGCTCGCGCGTCTTCGTTGCATTTTGCGTTCCTGCGAAATGGCAACCATTCGCATAAGAGGATTACACAGCTATGACATCGTCCATGCAGGTCTCGGCGTCCCGCCGTGAATTCATTAAGAACACGGGCAAATTAGCCGCGGTTTCGGCTTTGGCCAACGTGGCCATTCCAGGCGCCC
>Ga0302319_10022595_pt1 | contig 11262 bp, 7 predicted proteins | sample Bog_T0_2_FD_203319 | JGI IMG/M metagenome (GOLD analysis project Ga0302319, IMG submission 203319) | Peat permafrost microbial communities from Stordalen Mire near Abisko, Sweden - Bog_T0_2 | ecosystem: Environmental > Terrestrial > Soil > Wetlands > Peat | place: Sweden: Abisko, Stordalen Mire...
GCACCGCCGGCTCATGGGCAAACGGTTGGGATGGGTTCAACGAAAAGCGTGGAAAACGCCACTATTCCTGCTGCATGTTCAACCAGTGGATCAACAACGAGTTCACCCAGGGATTCATTTACGATCAGAGCCACTACGATGACGGGCGTTCCAGTGGGGCGGTCGTCGGTCCATTGGTGAGCGTCCTGGGTCTGTCAAAACCGATCGACCCTCCGCACGCTGTCATGGCAATCGGCAATATCCTGAGGGGAAACCGGGTTTCGAATCAGACGACTCTGGTGGCGGCCTTCCTCTACGTTCTCGCGAAGGGAGAAACATTGCCTCTGCCCTATGTAGGCCGCGATACAGTCTTTGAGGACAATCAAATTTCCGATACGGCCTTCGGAATCAACATTGCCCCCTACTTCATCGACTCGCTGGTACGCGACAATATCTTTGACGGCTGCGCCACCAATATTCAAAACAAGGGCGTCGGAACCGTGATCATAAACAAATAATTCCCACCGTTTAAATGTCGTTGCCTCCCTCCATTCGCCATTCCTTTGGAAAAATCGATTTCCCCGTAGCTTCATCCCGGGCGCTTTGGCGTTACACCATCACGACCCTCGGCCAATCTGTCGACATTGCTCCCCCCGTTTTCGAGATCGACGGAAAACCGCTGCCGGCCGTTCTCAAGAACGTCAAACCCGCCGGCAAACCGTGCAAGCTCGCCAACGGCGCCGTCGAGCACTCCTTCATCGGCGATTTCGCCCGGGCTCCGGGCCTTCGGCTCAAACTGACTTTCCGCGTTGTCCCCGCCAACCCCGTAATCCGTTTCAAATACGAACTGCAAAGCGCCACGCAGGCCACCCTCACCAAGAAATCCGGCCGCGATAATCTCGAGTATTTCAGGTACTCCGCGCGCCAGCTCCCTTCGTGCAAGGAAATCCGCCTCAGCGAATTTGACGAATCGATCCATAGTTTCCGGCTCATCGAGCACGACGTGCGGCCCTCGGCGTTTGCCAATTCATTGAGCGTAATGGCTCCCATTCTCATCGCCGCGGGTGAAAACGAGACTGTACTCACCGCCTATGAACACGGCTCGCAAGCGCCTGACGCCTTTGTGGAATACCAACTCGCGCCGGATCGCTCGATCGCTCTCCGGGCGGTCAAGGGAAACTACTGCAAGAATCAGGTCATCGATGCCGGGCGCCCCTTCGACACACTCTGGTTCCAATTCGCGGCGATCAAGGGCACGGAGGACACCCTTGCTTCGCATTACCGCCGCTTCGTCCTTCATCATATGACTCTCAACATCGAAAGTCGAAAGCCGTATATATTTTACAATACCTGGAACTACCAGGAGCGGAATAAATGGTGGAACAAGGATACTTACCTCGGCGCGATGAACGAAGAGCGGATGCTCGCTGAAATCGACGTAGCGCATCGGATGGGCGTTGACGTTTTCGTCATCGATACAGGCTGGTATCAGAAAACCGGCGACTGGGAAGTCAATCTCCAGCGCTTTTCTCCAAATCTCGCCAAAGTAAAAAGAAAACTCGAGCGCTACGGGATGAAGCTCGGCCTCTGGTTCTCGCCCACGGAGGCCGCGATCACCAGCCGGCTCGCCAATGCCCACCTTGTCAACCGCGCCACAATTAATGGCAAATTGCACGACGCCCATAAGATATGGGAAACCGAGGAGAGTTATCGCATGTGCATCGCCAGCTCCTACTGGGACAGCTTTGCGGACGAACTGATCCGGCTCTGCAAGGAAATCGGAGTGACTTACTTCAAATGGGATGCCATTCGGCAATTCGGCTGTGACAATGCTCAACACGATCACGGCGGCGAATCTGAAAGCCCCGCGGAGCGTGACAACAATTACGCATTCCAGCAAATCCGTTACATGCAGAGGGTCATCGACAAACTCTGCGCCGCATGCCCCGAAGCGATCGTGGATTTTGATATTACCGAAGGCCGCCGCAGCGTCGGACTCGCCTTTCTTGCCTCCGGAAAGTATTTTTTGATCAATAATGGCCCATACTTCCATTCGCTCGATTACCCGCCCAATCATGCCCAGGGATTGGGGGTCAATGTATTTGTCTTTCCCGGCCCGGCACGCGCCCGCCTATGCCGCGGCCCGCTCGATTTCGACAAGTGGATTCCTTCGGTTCTCTTCCTTACCCACTACCTGCCGGATGACCCCGAGGACTCCCAACTGATCAATATCGCCTCTCTTATCCTCGGCCAAAACGGGATATGGGGCGACCTTCTCACAATTTCGAAACCCGGCATCGAGCGCTTCCGCAAATTACTCGGCTATTACAAACAAGTTCGCGACGATATCACGGAGAGCAACCCCGTCCGCTCCGGCGTGGTCGGCGGAAGCCCCGAGGTGCACGAAAAGATTTACTCCGAAACGGGCCGAGGAGCCGTCTGTATCTTTACAGCTTCGCCCGGCCGCTACACCTATATCACCGCAAACAAAGTCGCGCGCGAGTTCCGCACTTACGACAACGTCAACGTAACCCACCTCAAGAGCGGCCAGGCCCGCATCGATTTCGAAATCCAAAAACAAGGAGCCAGAATTATTTTCTTCGGAATTTCTTAAGAGTCTTTTGAATCATGAAAACCCATTATCATTGGCTGCTCGGACTATTCATCCTCCTTCCGCTTGCCGGATTTGCCGATTCGGCGTTATCCCCGGCATTTACCGGCTGGTCCCCGGTGAAGCTCCGAGGTTACGGAACGCTTGCGGGGACATTTACCGCCTCGCAACTCGACGGCAGCCCGAACTCCGTCCTGAAAATCACATGCGATAATGACGACAAGGCCAGGCTCGTCCAGGCCAAGTACCTTTCCGATCTCCAGGCGACGCCGGAAGTCCACGCCATCACCATTTCCGCCCCGAGCGGCGCCATTCCCGCCTACGAAGTCAAGGATCAAGGCGCAGTCCTGGCTGCGCGCGATGGAAGCACCGTCTATATCCTGAGTGCGGCTTCTCCGGCCGCGCTCGCCCGGTTGGCACAGCTGCCTTCCGCTCATGGAAAGCTGGTGTTCGCTCCGGAAATATCGGTGCCAATGTACATGGATCGGTGGGATCAATACGGCTTTAGGTTTTACAGTTATACCTGGGCAACGCCGCGCACTACCAACCCGCAGGATTACGGCCAAGGGGCGCCTTACGATTTCGAGCAGGAATTCAAATACGCGGAGAATCACGGCCATATCCCCTTCATATTCTGGCCAAAGGCGAATCCGCTCGATACCGCGGAGGGACTGAATATCGACACCTGGTGGGATTGGGAGACAAAGGCCTGCAAGGCGTCGCATCTGCCATACGGATTCAAGGCGCTCAACGACCTGACTTCGGCCTGGTTGCTTAACCGGTATCGGGACCAGTCTGTCATGAAAATGCCGGAGTATTGCGGCGCCTTCCATGACATCGCGGATGCCGGAGCCTCCGGTCGCGGTATGTTATCCTATGGCTCGACAACGGGCATGGATGAGGACTTTGCCATTACCCAGGCTATTGACCGGCAGTATGTCAACGATCCGAATCTTCTTAATCATCTCGAAACGCATAACGAGATGCATCATGGGCCGTTTGATATCTTAACGGAGTACGGTCCGACGTCGGACGCAAGTTTCCGCATTTACCTTACCAATAAGTACAAGACTCTCGACGCTCTCAACAGCGCCTGGGGCAGACAATATAACTCGTGGGACACAGTGCGGGTGCCCGAGGTGGCCTCGTTCATCGGTTGGGGGCCGCAAGCCATCGATCTGACAGGGACGTGGCGAATCGGCTACGAACCCAACGCCGATCCCAACGCGCCTGTGTCCAATACCGCCCATATAAAACCCAAAGATATCTTCAAGGGCGCGGCGCCGGCGGAATGGTTTGCTGAGAAGTTCGACGACAGCGCCTGGCCTTCATTCACCGCGCCCGGCAGCGACCGGACCATGTTTCTCTCGAAGCGGCCCGCGGTCTATCGGCGCACGTTCGAAATTCCAGCGGATTGGCTAGCCAAGCATCCGCGCGCCTGGCTCGATCTTTGGGACCTGAATCGCGCGAAGGGAATGATCGTCAGCGCCTATATCAATGGGCAGTTGATCGGACGCTCGCCCGTTTCCGCAGGAGCTACACCTCATAGCGATTATTACGAAGCAACCAAGGCTTTGCGGCCCGGAACCAACCAGATCAGCCTCGATCTTCCGGACGGAATTCTCGCTTACCGCGTCTATCTCTCGCCGGACGAGCCGAAGCAGTATCCCGATCTCGGTCCCACGCTCAACGCGCAATGGACCGACTTTAGCGACTGGCTCGCATGGATGCGCGTGGGCGCCGTCGAGCGAGGCATTCAAATGATTCGCCAGGTCGATTCCGAACGCCCGATCACACTGGGATCGCCAAGTTATTACGCGGATCGCATTGGCGATCTCGCAAAGAAGTATGGCGGCGAGTTTCATAACACAGGCGCGGCGTGCGCCTTCTATTACGATTGGGACCCGGCAACCATGCGCGGGCTCGGTCGTCCCTGTTCTCTCGAGACCGGCTCCGGCGCCACTGACGTGCCGGGATTCAAGCGAATCATCGGCCTGGTAATAACGGAGGCCGTTCAGGGCTTCGACTACTTTATTAATATCGGGGACATTATCTGGCATCCCGATATCAAAAAAGTTTTCGAGGATGACCTCCGCATCTTTAAGTTCATCGGCAAATATCATGCCCCGACGGCGGAAGTCGCCGCTCTCTATTCCGCCCGCGAAGCCCGAATCAACGATTTCCCCTGGACCTACGACCCCAACCGGATCATTGGCGGTTCCTATCAGGAGGACAATGTCCGCGCCTATATCCGGTACAGTTACGAAAGCGATGGATTGAGAGAATCTTCCTTTGCATCCGGGGATGCGGCCCGTTACCGGGTAATCATCGATGCCAGCACGTCTGTCATGGATGAGTCCACGGTCAACGATATTGAGAAGTATGTCCGCGACGGCGGCGTCTTTGTCGCGTTCGGTCAAACGGGCCGCCACACGTCAACCGTGGAGAATGCGTGGCCTATATCGAGGCTTACGGGCTATCGCGTCATTCGGATCAGCAAGTACAACCAAAAGGGCGAGGCGCTCGATCCCCAATCGCTCCAACCGGCTCCGAACCAAAATGCCTTTGCCGGCGATTGGACCGGAAAGAAGGCGCAAGGCTTGAGCCTGGAGAAGGTGGCTCCGGACGTGAAGGACCTGATGTTATGGCAGGATGGCTCGGTCGCCATCGGCATGAGACCCTTGGGCAAGGGCATCATCGTGCAGGTAGGATGTCAGTTTGGCGGCGCCCGGCTATCCAGCCACCCGGAAGGTCCGCTCGCGCCGGCCGCGGAGGACGTGAGTCATCTGCTTTGTCAACTGCTAAGCTGGCAGCATGTAACTCCCATCCCCGGGACGTTTGAAAATGGCTCGCCCTGGCTCTCGTTCCGTCATTACATCACAAATAACGGCCTCTACGATGTCTGGGTGACATTCAATATGAGCCCGACTGAGCCGGTCAATGGCAGCCTGGTCTTGCAGGGCGATTCGAACCCCGCGTGGGCCATTGACGTGCGCGACGCAAGCACGCTGCCAATTAGCAATAACCGGCTTGCGGTCAAACTCGATCCGCTCGAGACCCGCATCTATCTGATGCCGCGCAAGAACCTCGTTGGTTCGCCGATGGATTGGTTCGAGCTTCAGCGCAACTGGTGGGCGGGATGGACCGCGCCGTCCGATCACAAGTTACCCCTTCCCGCCCATAAGTTTTCGGTCGATCTGGGCAACGACTGGGACTTCCATGCTGTGAAAGAAGGTGAAGACGTAACTCCGTTTGCGGCGGCGTCCTTCGATAGCAGCAGCTGGGAGAAAGTGGCGCTGGACATTTGGGGCGTGCCCGATCACGCCGATGTGAAAGACGCGCTCCTCCGCAAGACCTTCACGGTCCCGGCGACGTGGACCAAGGGGGAACCAACTTTCTCGGTGCGCTCGTGGAATGGAAGCACGTTCGCCGACAAAGGCCGTATCTGGCTCGACGGCAAGCTCATTTCCGATTGGAGCCCCGATGGCGTAATCAATGTCAATCCGGACAATGTCCTGAAACCCGGGACAACTCACACGGTGACGCTCGAAATCCAGGGAAGCAATAGCTTCCGCGGCTCCCGGGGCACGGCGTGGCTATGGGAATGGCCCGATCCTGATTCGACCCTCGACCTCGCCGGCCAGTGGACGCCAAGCCAGGACGTGCTGAGATACGATGCCCCGATTACGCTCCCCGGACCGTACAAGGCCTACACGCTTTACCGCTCAGCGGTGGTCCCAGCGGACAAGCGCGGCAAGAACGCCGTTCTCGACGTCGAGGTGAAAGGACAAATTCTCGGGATATTGATCAATGGAGCATGGATCAGCCGTTTCCATCATATGATCGGAAGCCGCTTCGAACTCAACATTACCCCCTGGGTCAAGTTCGGAGAACCCAACGACTTTGAGCTGGTCAACTCGAACGGTTCCGGCAGAGGCGTCATCCAGAAGGTAAGCCTGAAGTTTTTCGAGCCGGGTTACTATCCATAACCGACCGTCACATGAAATCTGAAAAGGTCACTCGCAATAGCCAGGCCAATAACCAGTTGCTTTACTTTACCTCCTCGAGCGTGTTGAGCGACGATTCCCGCATCGTCTTTATCAGCGACGCCACCGGAGACCCGAATCTCTTCATTCACGATCTTGCTTCCGGAGAAGAAAGGCAGTTGACGCACAATGATGAAGGGTACTTGAAATCGTATGTCTACTTTGATGGCTTGCCACTTCGCGGGTTTGGCAGAGCGAGCATAAGCCTGCACTCGGAAAGCGGCACTTTATATTACCTCCAAGGCCGCGAAATCAGAAAGGTGGATGCAACGGGGCGGGAATCGACGCTTTCCACTTATCCGGAGGACCAGATAACAGCCTTTACCCATGTCTCCGCGGACGGCAAACGCCTTTGTGTGCCCACCACGGATGCGCGCGCGCTGGAATACGACCACCTGGTGAATGGCAGGCCTGATTATGGCATCGATCAACGAGTTCAGGCGGAAGGACTCTATTCCTATCTGCGTGTATTCGATACGGACTCCGGGAAGGAACTGCTCTGCGAACCCGTTGAACGCTCGTGGATTACCCATGTCCAGTTTGCACCCGACGATAGCAGCAAGATACTTTACAATCATGAGTGGTGTTCGGACTGCGGCATCAGGCGTATGTGGCTTTTCGACGGATCGAAGCATAAGCGGCTGCGCGTGGAAGATGAGGGCTGCTCGAGATTGGATTGGGTCTGTCACGAGATGTGGGAGCGGGACGGCCGCGCGATCATCTACCACGGCAAGTTTCACGACGGCCCCGGTTTCATCGGCAGGGTTCGGCCTGACGGCGCGGACCGCGTCGAAGTCCCAATGCCCACCGCGTATACTCGATACGGACACTTTACCGTCGGCAGGCCGGGCGAGCTGGTTTCCGATGGTTATTATGAGCAGGAGGGGGATGAGACGGCGAACGTGGGCAACTGGATTTCACTTATCCGCATGGATTGGGAGCAGCGTCGGGCCGAGTGGCATCCGCTGTGCCGCAACTCATCCTCGTGGTCATCCCAGGACGCCCACCCGCATCCCATCCTCGACCACGGCACGAATTACTGTTACTTCACGTCCGATATGGATGGCAAACGCGCCGTATACAGAGTGCCTATCACTTCGGCCACTTAGGAAACCATCTGTTCGCGCAGATAGCGCGTGCTGGCCACGATGTCGGCTGCGATGTTATCCCACGTGCACTCGAGTGCGATCCGCCCCGTATAACCGGTCTGCCCGAGCGCCTCGAAAAATGGGCGAAAATCCTGGGCCGCCTTTCCCGGAAAAGCGCGTCCGGCAAGCTCCGCGACGTGGGTATGCGCGAGCATGCGCCCGAAGCGCGCGATCTCGCAAGCCGGCTCTCCATCCTTGAGCATGTGATAGAAATCGGCCAGCAGCCGCACGTTCGGATGATTGCCTCGCTCGACGGCCTCCGCTCCCTCCGCCAGCGAGTTAATGAAGTTGCACTCGGACTTATTGAGCGGCTCGACGACAAGCGTAATTCCGTGGCGTTGCGCAATGGGCCCGAGCCGGCGCAGCACGCCGGCAAAGTCCTCCATGGCTTGTTCCCGCGGATAACCATCGGGCGCCATCCGCGCCTTTCCGCTGCCAAACACGATGATCTCCATACCTACTTCCTCCGCCCGCCGGAAGGCCGTCGCGGCATAGCGCATCAGCCTTTCCTCGTCGAACTCGGCGCCGACGCATTTGAGATTGCCGGGCAGAAAGCAATTCGCCGATCTTATCGGCTTGCTCGTCCCGCGCTCCTCCGTGAGGCGCGCCCTGAAATCGGCCTCCGCTTTTTCGGGGACCAGGAAGTTCTGGACATTGACCTCAAGAAAATCGAATGCATTCGCGGGCAAGCCCACGGCGTCCGCCGGCTGGCAACAAATTCCGACTTCCATATATCAATCTTGCTCCCGAGAGAAAATAACCGGCACGGAGTTATAGGTGCCGCCTAAGAGGCTGGCTTGTCCGCCGATTTCTCAACTACGCGGGCGTGCATTTCCGCGGTAAGCGTCTCGATTCGCTTGCTCAAATCATTGGTCAGTTCCGTCAAGTGCGTGTTCTGGTTCATCAATTCAATGAGGGTGGCAGTTTGTTGCGCAGCCATGTTCTGGTGCTCCATGCTGGCCCTGGCGATGTCCTCGCGATGCGCCGCGTCGGCGTCGGCGTGAGCCTTGTCGCGGTCCGCCTGGCGGGTCTGGGCCAGCAGGATGAGAGGCGCGGCATAGGCGGCCTGGAGGCTGAAGGCGAGATTGAGCAGGATGAACGGGTATTCGTCGAAACGCCATTTACTGGTAATGGCCAGGACATTCATCACGATCCAGATCGTCACGATCCCCGTTTGCCCGACGAGAAAAACCGGCGTCCCAAAGAACCGGGCGAAGCCCTCGGCCTTCAGCGCAAACCAGTCATTGCCAAACACCGATGAAAGGTGCCTGTGCGGAAGATGGAACCGAAGATGGTGCGAGTTTGAACCAGTCTCTGGGGGTGTGCTGGGAGTTTCCATGATATTTCTCGGCGGTAAGCCTGGCATAATAGAGGAGGTGAATTCCACCTCCGATTGGCGCCGGGTTATGCCATCCGCATTGAAGTCACGCAAGCGGAATCCCGCAGGCGCTTAGTCATTCTGCCCGTGGCGGACCACGATCGCCATCTCCTGCTTTAGTTCCCCGATATCCTGCTGCGCTTGCGAGAGGTCCTTCTCCAGTTGGGCCACGCGCGGCGTCAGGTCAGGGGCGGCCGGCTGGCTGCGCCATTTCTGGAGCACCGCCAGCGTAAAGACATCCACCGCCAGCAGCACCACGACAATCAAGGCAAGCAATCGGTTCATGCCCGGTTCTTGTACCACGAGCGCCCTCCCCTGTCGCGCCGGCGAAAAATCAAAATCGGATCATTCCGCCCCGCGCCTCAAGCCGAAAGCTTCAACTGCACCACCGGCTCGCCCTCCCCTTCGCGCCCACCTACCTTCTTAACATGGTCGATCCCGTGGCGCACCTTGCTCTTGCTGCTCGAGAAGATCATCGCTGTCTCCTCCGTGATCAAGTCTTTCGAGTACCCCTCCACGAGCGCCTGGTCAAACGTATGCCACCCGTATGGCGAACTCGCCTCGATAATTTCCACGTACGACCGGCTCTCCCCCTCCCCCAGCAGCAGCGTCTCCCGCGTCCGCAGGTTGCTGCCCATGATCTCGTTGATCATCAACCGCCCCCCGCCCACCTTCGGGACCAGCCGCTGGCTCACTACGTAACGCAACGTATCCGCCAGCCGCTCCCTCACCAATTGCTCCTCATCCTTGGAAAAAAACCCGAGAATGCGATTGATCGTCTGCCCCGCGTTGATGGTGTGCAGCGTCGTATAGACCACGTGGCCGGTCTCCGCCGCCGTCAGCGCAATTTCCATCGTCTCCCGGTCGCGAATCTCTCCCACCAGGATCACCTTCGGCGCCTGCCGAAGCGCGGACCGCAGCCCTGCGGCGAACTCTGGAAAATCCCGCCCCAGTTCCCGTTGCGAGAACGTCGACTTCACGTGCGGGTGCATAAACTCGATCGGGTCCTCGAGCGTCACTATGTGCACCTCGTTTTGCACGTTGATCTCGTGCAGCATCGCCGCCAGCGTCGTCGTCTTGCCCGAGCCGGTGGCGCCGGTCACAAAAATGATCCCTGTCTTCTCCTTGATCATCTCCCGGAAAACCGGCTGCAACCCCAGCTTGTCGATCGTCGGGATCAAGGAATTGAGCTTCCGCATCACGATGGCGTGATGCCCGTTCTGCCGGAAGATATTCACCCGGAACCGTGCGAACCCCTCGATCCCGTATGAGCAGTCGCACGCCCCCAGCGAAAGGAAATCCCTTTCCAGCCGCTCGATGCCGCTCATCAGGAAAACCGCCAACTCCTCGACCTTATTGGGGGTAAGCACGGCCTCCGGCGAGTCGTCCGGGTACGGCTTCAGCCTTCCATACACCTCCACCTGCGGCGGCTTGCCCACGATGAAAAAGAGGTCCGAGACCCCCTCGAAACTCTCGATCATCGACGAAAGCAGCGAGTCAACGTCTTCCTTAAGCATGAGTGCGGGGAATGCATGCCGACAACGGCATAGTTAATCTCAGGTTCATGGGCGCAAGCCCTTTCAAGCAAGCGTTGTGCCCTTCAACCCGCGGGTGCTACGTACTTTTCCGACTGCCGCTTGCATTTTTGAATGCTCCATTTCACCAACGAGGTCATCGATTGAACCGTCTTGCAGGGGACAGCCCTCCGAATTTTATTCACCGCCTCTCGCTTTCCGCTTTAATCCCCTCCACCGTGAACGTTCATTACCTGCAACATGCCCCGGGCGAAGGGCCCGGCCAGGTCGCAATCTGGGCCGCCTCCAAGGGCCACGAGCTATCCGGCACCCATTGGTATCGCGGCGACGCCACACCGGACTCCGCGGCCATCGATTTCCTCGTCATCATGGGCGGCGGCATGAATATCTACGAGCATCGCAACCATCCCTGGCTCGTTCCCGAGAAAGAACTCATCGGCAAAATAATCGGCCAGGGAAAACCGGTTCTCGGCATCTGCCTCGGCGCCCAATTGATCGCCGATGTCATGGGCGGCAAGGTTTACCAAAACCCGGAGTTCGAGATCGGCTGGCATCCCCTTCACAC
>Ga0302319_10022596_pt1 | contig 11262 bp, 9 predicted proteins | sample Bog_T0_2_FD_203319 | JGI IMG/M metagenome (GOLD analysis project Ga0302319, IMG submission 203319) | Peat permafrost microbial communities from Stordalen Mire near Abisko, Sweden - Bog_T0_2 | ecosystem: Environmental > Terrestrial > Soil > Wetlands > Peat | place: Sweden: Abisko, Stordalen Mire...
CCGGAACTATCAGGCCTGACCAATGCGAGCCATCCATTGGCGGCGAGCTTGGAGTAAGTCGAGTCGAGATCGACGAGGCTCGCGCCCGCGAGATCCTTCGGATTGGCGCTGGCCGCGCCGAAGTCCCACTCAGGCGGTGAGTTGGTGGAGACTAGGGTTGCGTTCTGCAAAGCGCACAACGTGGCTTGCGCCAGCATGAGCGGATTGATGGCGTTGTAGCCGAAGAGCGAGGCCTTCTGGCGCAATGCGTAAATCTTTGGGTTGAGCTGTGCGGGTGTGCCGGACGCGCCGCCGAGACCGTCGTACCAGGTGATAAGCGTGCGCACGTTTGCCGTATCGGTCTGAACTGAGGTGACGAGGCGCAGATCCCATTGCGTGCTGCCGGCGTTTTCGATAGCGCGCTCGTCGCCCACGATCAGGATGGCGTCGCCAGGGTTGAGGCCTGTCGCCGTGCCAGCTAAATAAGCCGACTTGGCTCCTTGCGCGGGTGACCATGGAATGCCAGTCTGCACAGGCAATGCGTTCCAGTCGGGCTTGGCGAGGATGTCGGCGGAAGTTTGAAACGTCTGCGGCTTCTGACCTTGCGCGGGAACGCTCTGCACCTGCGTTCCCGCGGGAATGGTGATGGCCGCAGTGGTGAGGTTGGTTGGCAGACCCGTCGCCGCGCGCAGCGTGAAAGCCAGATAGACCGAGGCGGAAACACCGGGCGACAGTCGATAGCCGATCAACTGACCGAGCTGGGTGAGCGAATACAACTGGGTAGCGGTGCGAATATAACTCTCGTTGGCCAGCCGCTCCTGGTAGAAGGTAAGAATGTCGAGCATGACCGATGTGGCATCGAGCAGCGCGATTGTAAAGTCATCATTCGAACGCGTCTTGAGTCCGGCCAGCGCGGGATAGTCGGAACTCGACAGGCGCGCGAGCATGGACGCGTTGAAGCTGGCCCAGGTGCCGGTGCGATAGACGATCGACGACAGCCCAGCCTGATTGTTCTCACCCTGCGGCGTTTCGACGGCAATGCCCGAGCAGCAGCCGCAGGTGCAGTCCGAATTTCCATTGCAGCTCATCGGCTCCTCACTTTCCACCCTTCATGACCAGCGTCAACTGGCCATTGGTGGGCAGGCTTGGGTCATTGACCATGCGCGCCACTTGCAATGGCCCCATGGGTATCTCACCGGCCTGGAGAAATGCTTTCGTTTTGAAACCCTGCGGTTGAAAAACATGCGCGGTAACGCTCTGCACGCCGGCAACGGTGCGCGCGGCTGCGTAAATAGGGCTGAGATACACGGTCTGGCCAAGCTTGAAGCTGCCGGGAGCAAAAAGCGCAGGCTTGCCGCCTGGCAGGGTGCCGCTGCCCAGCACATGCATAAGGGCCTTTTCAACACTGGCCTGAAAGTAGCTGGGATTGACACAGACGGTCAGCTTAATTTCCAAAGAAACATAATCCGGCGCTTCCAGTTGCAGATCCTGGCCGGCGAGCCGGTAACGATTCACGTATTGCGTCAAGGTGCGTTGCAACGGCTTGCTGAGAAGCCCTCCATTCAAAGGCTCGGCAGTGACGAAAACGGTGTACCAACTCCCTGTCCAGCGCAGGGTTGCGTAGGCGTCTTCGACCTGCGGGTTCTGTTCTGTCACGTTGGCGTAGTCGGTCATGGTGACGGCGCGTTCCTGGGTCAAGAAGGCCTGCGGAGCGCGGCGGCGAATCTGCGCCATGGTCTCGGGATCGATGCCTCCCGTGGCGGGCAGCGGATTGGTGCAACTGACGATGCGAGGATCGGCGGTCTTGAAGATGAGGCTCTCTGCGCCTACGTTTCCGGCTGTTCCATTGCCTATGCGATAGTTTGCCGTGAAGGCGGTGTTTGCAACGGGACGCATTCCGTTGGTGTCGTCGCCAAAACGTAGATGCGCGTTGCCGTTAAATTCGACTTCGACGACAAAGTTCTTGTCTTCCGGTCCGCTGGCCAGAAGATTGGGAACGGCCGTCCAGGTATTGACCCCATCATTGAGCCTGATGAAAGGCACGGCCTTGCTGGCGTCGTAGTTCATCAGGTCATAGGCCGAGAGACTTGGATTCGGCTCGCCCTCAAAGGTAAGCACGGTGAGCAATGTGGACTTAGCAGTAAATGTGCTTGAAACGGTAGCGAGGGTGAGATTGTTGAACTGCTCAACCACAACCGGCATCTGGATGCCGACAGCGCCATCGGGAGGTTGATAGAGGAGCAGCAGGTTGAACTGCGAAGGCGTGCTGAGGTTGCCCTGCGCCAGTGCGGCAAACTGCGGCGGCCATGAGAGCGGATTGGTCAGAGTCGCGGTAAGATACGCGTGACTTCCGGTATCCCTGAATGTGATGGTTCCCGATGTCTGGAACATGGTTGGCGTTGAGGGCAAGTGCGTGGGCGTTGTGGCGCTGGCCGGAGCGACGGTCATGAACTGCGAGATGCCGTTAATCTGGGCCGCTGCATTGCCGCCTGCGCCCAGGGTGAGGCCGGTGAACTTCTCCAGCACGATCCACGCGCCCGATGCCGTCCCCGGCGGATTGTAGACGACAGAGAGATTGAAGCTGGCTGGCGTTGATCCACTTGCCGTTGCATAGACGCCGAAGTATTGCGGCCAGCCGAGGGGATTGTCGGGCTGCACCATCAGGCTGGTGGAACCGCCGCTGTCGGTAAGACTGACAAAGCCTGTGGGCAACAGCGCGACAGCGCCGGATGTTACAGGACTTCCAGCAAGCGGAAGACTCACCGCCTGGGTCAAGGGACTCTGCGGAACAAGCGGACGATAGCGCACCGGCAGAAAGTCGGGCTTCGCAGGCGCGCAGCGATTTGCCGTTGCCGAACCTGCGACAACCAAAGACGGCTCAGGCACCCCGGGCAACGGCACGCCAGTCATCGTAAGTCCCTGGTCGGCAAGCACAACGTTGCCAAGAGCCACGCTGACGCCAGTGAGAACAGTCGTCCCTCCGCTGGAGTTCTTGAAGCTGGAAGAGAGACACAAAGGTGCGGGCAAAGCATCGTCCTGGGACCATTGAATTTCCGTAATGGGCGTGGGGTTTTGCTGAGGGGACGGCTCGGTGATCGGGTCGCCGGTTGCCGCATCGAAGAGCGGATCGATGAAGGGTTCGCCGAGAGCATTCGTCGTTGTTACCGCCGTGAGGCGAACCGCGTAGCGATGGCGCAAGTCCGCGTCCGCGGCGAAGCCTGTTTGCGGGCCCATGACTTCTTCAAAGATCAGTACATCGCCCACTTGCAGATTGGGATAAGGACCGGCCAGCGTTGCTTCCGTTGCGCCCTGAGGCAGGCAGCAGTTGGTGTCTCCCCAGGTATAGAACTGCATCGCGTTGTGCTCGGGAAAGAGCTCGGCTTCCTGCATTGGTTCGAAGACAACCACGCCTGCGGCGAGCGCGGCCTGCTCATTGTCGGAACCCGAGAGCGATGATGGCATTCCCGGCGCGTAGGTAAAGAACTGCGTGCCGGATTGGCTCAACGTGAAAGCGGCATTGACTGTCAACTGTATCCAAGTGCGCGCGTTGCAGCCGTCATGCACCGGATAATCCACGAGCAGTGCATGACGGCGAAGGGAGATGCGGCTGCGCGCGGTGAGCAGGTAGGCTTCGGTCGCCACTGCGTCCTGCTGGTAACTCAACTGGTCGCCGATATATGCGATCAATTCTGCGAGCACGATGCCCATATCCGCTTCGCTGGTTGCGCCCCACGCGGGCAGCAGTTGGTTTAAGCGATCCAGCAGAATGGAGCGAAAGGACCCGTAATCTTTGGCAAGATAGTTGATGGGCGGCGGCGTGGGGGCGGCTGGAGCGCAGTTGACAGGCGCAGGCTTGCAATCGAAAAAGGGCGGGCAGTCAATCTTGAACGAGAACGTCACTTCCGCGAGTTGCGGATCGAATCCCGTGAGAACTTCCGTCACTTCGAAGGTGTCCTGTGCTGCTGAAGAAGCGTCGTTGACGAGGCGAAGCGTATACGGCGAAAAGTCTCCGGCAACGCTGGTGCGAACGACGAGAATCTGATCGGCGTTGTTCAGGCCGTTGAAGTAAGTGAGTTCGGCACTGGTGGCTGTATTGGGAGGCGCGGGTGCAACGGTGGACGCGGGCAACACCCAAGCGGCAGTGATGCCGGTAATGCTTTCGCCGCCGATGATGAGAGTGTTGTCCTGCGTCAGATCAGTGGGCGCCGTCTTCAGGCAGTAGACGAGCAGCGTCTGTTGCGGCGGGCTGGTGGGCGGGAGCAGGCTATCGTCGGCAAGTTCGAGATAGTCGATGCCATTCAGAGTTGGATTACCGGCAATGTTTGCGCGGCGATTCTCATTGCAGCAGCTATAAACAGGATTGCTCATTGCGGACCTCCGTAAACGAAGGTCTGTACCTGTGATACACCGGTATTCAAGAGCGCATAGGTCACGGTTACGGTGAGTTGCGATTCCTGCGCCGAAGCCACCACCGACAGCACTTTGATATAAGCGCTGAGCCACTTCTGCAATGCGCCCTGCACCGTGAACTGCGTGGCCGCGGCCATCTCCATGCTGTTGGGCGCGAAGGGCAATTGCAGCAGGCCGCTGCCGAAGTCGGGCATGTTGACGCGTTCACCGGGGGACGTGAAGAGCACCTGCTCCACCATCTGGCGCACGTAGTCCGCCTGCGGGTCCATCGTGCGTCCTCGGCCATCGAATTGAAACGGGAAGTTCACGTTCATAAGAAGACCCCTACTAGGTTGCAACCACCAGGGTTTGCGATGAGACGGGCAGCAGTGGTGTGCCTGTTGGCACGCAAATCGAAACACCGCTCAGGATGGCAACTGGCTGCCCTTGCGACAGGACCTGCGTCGCACCCATAACCCATTGCGCTGTGACACAGGGCCCGTTGCCGGCAGGTGGCACGAAGGCGCATCCGGCAACAGCGTAGGGCGCGGCAATGGTGGCAATAGGCATGCCGGATACAAAGACGACAGGGCTTGGAACGGTGGGCATGGCCATGCCCCCGTGCGCGCACGTTACCACTGCGCCCATATGCAAAATCGGTCCTGGCATAAGTGCCTCCTTGCCTCGTTTAGGGTCCAACTATGGTGAGCGCCGATACGTTAATGGCAACGGCAGGGCCGATGAGCGTGATGGTCGCACCCTGGCCGTTGCTGATGTAAATGCCTGTTTCGTTGATGACGATCATGGCGCCGCTTGCGCCCTTGAGGACGATGCCCCCGGTAGCCGGCGTTGGCGCGCTGTCGGACAGGATCAGTGTGTTCTGCCCGCTGGTCTGCAGCACGATATTCTGACCTGGGGGTATGGCTGGCGGAGCCGTGGCGAAGACTGGAATATCTCCCACTGTGCCCCAGAATCCGCCGCTCCAGATGGGGTAATCGGGATTGCCTTGCTCGAACTCGATCCATACCTGCGAAGCGATCGGCGGAACGATGAACATACCAGCTTGAATGCCCGCCGCAGGCACGCAGGGCATGGCCCAGCTGCTGGGCGTTTCCCCGAGCACATCCGGAACCTGCGCCATGATGCGCCCCATCTGCATGGGATCGATGTTGATGAGCACGGTGCCGCGATATTTGCCGTAGTAGCGAGGCGGCTGAGTTGTAGGCAATGTGCTCATGGGCTCACCGTCTGCACTGTCGATACCAGGCCGTTGCGCGTCAGCGTGAAGTTCTGCTTGTATTCACCGCGCTTGATTTTGTGGGTGACGCTCTTGACGTAGTAGAGGCCATCGAAGGCTGGGCCAGAGCCGCGCACTCCGACCAGCTTGCGGGCGCTGAGCACTCCGCCATAGCGCGTGACATCGAGACTACCCTCGCATGTCACGGCTTCCGCGTTCTTGGCTGCTTCGGCTAGTCCCAGCATGATGGCCTGCGGAATCGGTAGCTTGGCCGCATCTTCGCGAAAGGCTTTCAGATCGGGCGGAATGAGATTCGTTGGCAACGGAGGGATGAGGCCGAGCGGAGGATTCAACGGCGTGATCGGCGGGATAGGAATAGGGATGCTGACGCCTGTCTCCTGGTTATAGATGTAGAGCAACGGTATCTTGTTCTTCTCCTGGTCGAAGTTGAAATGCATGGACTCGACGTTGCTGTAGGCATCCATGTCTGCGTTGAGCGCGGGCTGCACTGGGCCTACTTTGATCTGAGGTCCCCAGTATGCGGTGCTCACTCCAGCAGTTGGGCCGGGCGCGATGTAGAAGACGTAGCCGACTTCAGCGGCCATCGACTGAATGTATTGCAGGTCAGTTCCCTGCTGGCCGGCGATGGACTCGATGGGCAGCGAGATATCGATGAGGACGCTGGGAATGATGATGGGAATCACGCCGAAGAAAGCGTACTTGGCGCAGAGCAATGCGACGCGAGCCTCTCGTGGACACGCAGGAAATGGAAAGCCGCTCCAGTTGGATTGGTCCATGAGCGCGGTGAGGTCTTTGCCGGTAATAGTGAGTGTAGAGTTCGAGCCTTTGTCTCCGGGCGATAGCTGATTATTCGTGATGACGCCGTCGATCAACACGTTGGCGACGCCGTTGACCGTGGCGATAACGATGCAGCGCATGAAAAGCAGAGGCATGCCACCGGTAAGCAAAAACAAAATCTGCAATGGCGATTGCTTGTCGATCGAAAAGATGAGCTGAAAGCCGCTCTGGCCGACATCCTCGACCTTGACCTCGACCGAGGCGAGCGAATCGAGCACGACTCGCGGCACGGTGACCGGGATGATCGGTCCCATCATCAGCGTCATTTGAACGCTACTAAGCACCCATACCTCCTGGAATGCCTTGCGGCGTAGTAATCGCAAGCACAGTGCCGGGCGTGGCGACAAGGTCGTGAGGTCGAATGGCGCGATTGGCGTCGCAGATGAGCCAGGCCATGAGCGGATCGCCGAGATACTGCGCTGCGATGATGTCGAGCCGGTCGCCTTGCTTCACGGTGTACTGGTTGAGGGTGGCGTAGTTGGGCGCGCCAGGCTGGGGGACGATGCGCCGGGCGAGATACGGAATGGACTGTCCGTTGGGCGCGGCGTATTGCAGCACGGCTGAATTGTAGTAGCGGCTATCGGTGGGAAACGTGACCGCGGGTATAACTCCCGCCAGCATCATTGCCTGCAAGGGATAGTTCATGGCAAGCCTCCAAGGCCAAGGGTGGTGATGGGCGCGGAGCCGACCATTGCGGCCAGCGATTCCTTGTTGGTGAGATAGGTCATGAAGAGCCTGCCGCCGGGGTTGTCGAAGCCCAAGTCATCCACGTTTAGAACGCGCAGGCCGAGGCTGATTTTGGCGCGAATGGGATTGAGGTTGGGGTCGAAGGCTTCTTCGGTGATGGAGAACTCGGTGAGCCGCACAGGCACTACGCGCTGGCTGCTCCAGACGAAGAGGGTCAAAGGCTGTTCGAGGGGAATGATTTCGAGTGTACCGGAATTGGCCATGGCGTCGTCGTTCATCAGCGTTTCGACGGTGGGGTTGACGAGCATCTCCAACTGCGCCAGTTGCGGATGGATACCGTATTTACCGGCCAGCGGGAACTGCGTGGGAAATTCGAGCTGGTCGGTGGCGTCGAGTTCGGCTTCGAGCTTAATGGTTTCGATGGCTGGGCCGCGCAGGCGGAGCGCATCGACGCGCACGCCGTCCGTGCCGCCGGGAACAGCCTGAATCTGCAGGCTGCGGGAGAGTGAGTCCGGATTGTATTGGAGCGCGATGACGCTCTGGACCACCGATGTGTCGGGGTCCATGGTGACGATGCCGCCTCTGACCAATCGCGGCGACAACGGTGAGCCGGTTGCCATGTTTTAATCCCTCCTTCCTTTATCCAATCCCGGCCGGACGGGTCCAAAGTATCCGTTCACTTGTCCTCCACGAGGAACCAATTCATCGTCAATTTGAGATCTTGGGCAGGTCATCAGGAGTCACGGTTGGAATTGGCGCCTTGGGCAGATCCTCTGGATTGACAGTCGGAATCTGTGACTTGCCCTCAACAGGCTTTCCCCATTTTTCAGGCATAGGCTCCCCGACCGCGGCCCCCCCTTTAGCCCAGTCCGGAATCACCCAAAGAAGTCCCGAGGAGAGCTTATTCCAGGTGCAACTGACGCATCGATCTGCTTCTTCTTTCGTGGGGTTGTGATACATGAGCTGAAGCTCACGCTTCGGGATCGGAATTCTTTTCCAAAAGGGCTCGGCACGCCGATCGGATTCACCTCCACATGAAATGCCAATTTCGTTATTATGCAAGTCCATTTTCGTTTCATTTGGTTTGTTAGGGACTTCCTGCTCGTGGGTTTCGGTGACAACTGTGGCCGTACGTCTGTCAGTACAAGCCGTCAGTAAACAGCTTAAAACGCAATGGCGAAAAGCGTCCGCCGGACCATTTATACTGCCATCAAGATGGGATTCAAATGCTAGCTTCTCCGCAAGCGCCTTGCTTCTCCAAATGGGCTCGGCAGCCAGCAATCCCAGAGCCCCAAGTCTCTGAATGTCCTTCGCTCCTTCCTTTATCTGCTGATTGTTCGGCGACTGGCGCCGGATCACCGCTGATCCGTTTGCTATTTCGGATTCTCGACGCCGGCCATCTGGAGTGTTATTCGCCGTCGCGGTTTCCCCACTTCCGTGGCTACCTTCTGGACTCGATAGAGCCGCCCGCTGCCCGATTGGATCGCCTCGCTGCTGCGCAACATGCGTCAATTCGTGCGCTAAAAGATGCATTCCAGCGGCGCTACGCAGATCGAGCTGGCCGCCGTCAAGCACAATGTCGTACCCCACCGTGTACGCTCGCGCATTAATACTCCGCGCCGACTGTGCAGCTTGAGCGTCCGAATGCACGCGGACCGCACCGAAGCTGAACCCGAATCGAGGCTCGAAAAAATCGCGAATTGTCTGGCCAAGTGGTTGGCCACTCGAACTCAGTACCTCGTTCACAATGGGCGGTGCGAAGCCTTGCTCCGCTGAGGCCGTAGACTTTCGTTGCAACATCTTCTCTTGCCCGCAATCTTCGCATTCCCCTGTCCCGCCGGCTGAACTGCAGGCGCACTTCCTTTGCAGGGGCGCTCCGATGCCTATTGTCGAAAGAGACCATTGTCGCCTCGCCCCCTCGTTTGTCACGATCTGATTCGCCACTCGATCGGCTTCTTGTTCAAAGGAGTCGTTGGGCTCGCCAATACGCAGATCACTCGCGGGTACCCTGGCTTTAGAGGCTGGCGCAGCTTCTACCCTTCTTGACAGCAATGCATAGCTCATCGCTTGATCCCCTTCCCGATGCCTCGTGCGATGCCGCCGCCGAGTTTGCGAGCACCGCCGATTCCCTGCTCCATCGGCATGGCACCGAGGCGCATGACTGGGGTGCGGCGTGACCTGGCCATCGCGCTTTGCGTTGCCGGATCGGCCAGCACGCGCGCGAGTTCTGTCTTCAGTCCGGTGACCAGCGCTTGGCGGTCTGATGGGTCGATGCCGCGCAGCGCTACGCGGTCGATGTGGACATGAATCGGACTCATACCCACCCCCGCGTTTCCATCACGGCGATGGGGCGCTCGATCTTCGTGGCTTCGAGTTGCGCCGCTTCGAGTAAGTGCGACATGGCGACGGAATCGTTACTCTCCGCGGCGAGAAAGGCCGCATTGAGAGCTATGTTGCGGATGTTTCCGCCGGTCATGTTCAGATGCGACAGGCGTACAGGTTCCAGATCGCGCGTGGGCGTGGACTTGGGGAAGGTCCTGGTCCATATCGCCTCGCGCTGCGCCGCATCCGGGAAGGGAAAGTCGACGCTGAAGCGAAGGCGGCGCTGAAAGGCCTTGTCCAGCGAAGACTTGAGATTGGTGGTGAGTATCGCAAGCCCCTGAAAGCTCTCCATTCTTTGAAGCAGATAGCCGACCTCAATGTTGGCGTAGCGATCATGACTGTCCTTGACCTCGGCACGCTTGCCGAAGAGCGCATCGGCCTCGTCGAAGAGCAGCAGCACTCCTCCACACTCCGCCGCGTCGAAGACCTGCTTCAGATTCTTCTCCGTCTCACCGATGTACTTGCTCACGACAGCTGATAAGTCGATGCGATAGAGATCGAGTTTCAACTCATGTGCGAGGACTTCGGCGGCGAGCGTCTTGCCCGTGCCGCTGGGTCCGGAGAAGAGCGCGCTGAGGCCGAGACCCCGCCGCCCCTTGGCTGCAAATCCCCATGTTTCGTAGACCAGTAAACGATGCCGAGACTGCGCGACAAGCTGCTTCAAGGTTTGAAGCTGCAATTCCGGCAGCACCAGGTCGTTCCATGTGGCTGTGGGAACGACGCGCTCGGCCATGGTCTCGAGCCTGGGCCGCGCGTGGCTACGGCACATCTCCCAAAGGTGTGCCGAGGCTTGCTTGCTGTCCTCCTCTTCCGCCTGCACTCTAACTGTGTGGCCGATCCCCGCAATCGTCTCTGCGCTGAAGCGAAACTGCTCGGCGATCTCCTCAACGATCGCAGTGTGCTGCTTGGCCATGGCGCCCAGAGACTCGCTCCAAAGCCGCTTCTGACCCGCAGGCGCGGGCTTGTTGACTTCGTAGCGTTCCAGCGGACGATGCAGCCTTACCGAGTCACCACTGGCGACGATCACAACACCAGGCAACCGCTCCGCCAACTGGCGTGCGGAAGCCGTCGGCGCATCGCCTTCCCACTGCAACAGCAGCATGGCCGGCAGCAGAATGCTCTCCCGCATCCAGAGATGAAGGAATTGCTCTAACTCTGCGCTAGATGGAGGCGTATCGTCCATGCGAAGGACAAATAACTCGCGTCCAAGATCGATTGCTGCCAGAGCCGCAACATTCTCCTGTGCGGCAGCGTCGTCGCCACACAGATGCAAAGCAGCAGAAAACGGCAACAGGCCTATACGAGCCGTGAGTTCGTTGGCCAAGTGAACATGCTCTTCGGCCATCCATTGGGGCTTTGCTTTGCGCAGCAGCATGCCTTCCAATCGTTCATCCAGCCGATTGACTCCTGCCAGATAGTGCAGCACTCGCTCATCGATATGGAGTGGTGCAGAAGTGAGACCATGGCCTGTCTCCATCTCGATGAGTCGGTATCGCCGCAGGGGCGCGGAGGGCGCGAGGGCGCTCCAGTGGGGGTCTTTGAGCGTTGCAAGCATCAGAGAGAACGTAAGCGCATTGCGCTGCGTCCGCCCGGCCAGTTCACCGCACAGGGACGCGAGGGCGGAATCCATCTCCACTCCGGCAAGCAGCAACAAGACTTCACGCTCGAATGCCGAAAGCTCAAAGATCGCCGTGAGCGCGTCTATCGCTGCTGGAGGGTCCATCGGCTTG
>Ga0302319_10022597_pt1 | contig 11261 bp, 10 predicted proteins | sample Bog_T0_2_FD_203319 | JGI IMG/M metagenome (GOLD analysis project Ga0302319, IMG submission 203319) | Peat permafrost microbial communities from Stordalen Mire near Abisko, Sweden - Bog_T0_2 | ecosystem: Environmental > Terrestrial > Soil > Wetlands > Peat | place: Sweden: Abisko, Stordalen Mire...
TGATGCGAGAGTATCACGTCCGGATCTGCGAGCGGCCGAGGGTAAAACTCCCTCGGTCTACTCGACAATACTTATGCGGGGAAACGGTGTTCGAGCAAGGAGAGGTGCCGTTCGATCGCTCGTCATTGACCCGCTGGCGCCAGCGGCGAGGTGACGAGCAGATCGCCGCGCTATTGCAGGAGAGCCTCTCGGTGGCGCACCGGACCAAGGCGATCGAGACCAAAGATCTCGAACGGGCGGTGGTGGACACCACCGTGCAAGAGAAGGCGATCGCGCATCCGACCGATGCCCGTCTCACCCACCGAGTGATCAAGACGTTGGTTGATCTGGCCAAGCGCGAGAATGTCGAACTGCGCCAGAGCTGTCTGCGCGTGGCCCAGCGCGCCGAAATCATGGTGGGGCGTTACACCCGTTCCCATCAGTTCAAGCGCGCCCGGCGCGCCGCAACCTTGCTTGATCTGCAAACTGCTGCGAGGCGGTTGATCGGCATCGACGAAAGGTGTGACCGGACAATTCAAGGCACCGATCGATTTCTCGCGCAGTCCATTGAAAACTGGAGATTTAATCGGAACTAAAACAGAGCTGACTTATTGTCAGAGTTCACAACAACGGAGAGTACCATGACATTCAAACTTGTAGTCGCAGCGCTATTGAGCACGGCATTGATGACGGGCATCGCATCGGCGCAAACGTCCACCACGAGTACAACTGAGCGTGCCAACTCAAGTGTAGCGATGCATAAGGACGGCGAGTGGCGCGCGTCTAAACTTGTTGGTCTTGATGTTTACAACGACGCTCATGAAAAACTTGGCAACATCTCAGAAATGATTGTCGACAGGTCCGGCAAGATCGAAAACGTCATCCTGGGCGTGGGCGGTTTTCTCGGTGTGGACGAGCACTATGTTGCCGTTGCTTTCGACAAGTTGAAATGGGTGAATGAGCCAGTTCGCACGTCGTCGACGGTTCCTGCCAAGAGCAGCACAACGACGGTCGGCACTACCAATCAAGGTGCGGCGACGGGCGAAGTCAATCAAGAAAGCCGCCCAGTGCGGGCCATCGACGAGAAGTGGTACCCAGACCATGCTTTGTATAACGCGACTAAGGATCAACTTAAGGCGATGCCGGAGTTCAAATACAACTGATTGCATGGATTAGCGACGGCCTGATGTGGAATCTTCGGGTTAGGACTTTACCCGGCAGCTCCCAAAGCTGCCGGGCTGTTCGTAGACTTGAGCAGGTTTTAGGCGTCGCGACGAGAGTTGATCAGATGACATGGCGCGGGCAACGACGTAAGATTCGTTCCCGTCGAAATGTGGCATGGTGGCTTGGCCTATCACCGACCGAGCCTTTCAGCATTGGCGACGACCGTCTATCGAACGGGTGCCATCGCAGCGGCCTGCGTTCCGAAGGTTCAGATCCCCCATTGCAATCCAGATCGAGCTCGCGTCGGTCATGTTTCGTTCTTACTCTTGGGGTTCGTGAATTCACGCGGGTAAAGACCCTTCCAGACGAGGCCACGCATCGCCAGCCGCACCCATCTGTAGCCGCGCATGTATATTCACCACCGCCTGCTCAACGGCCGCCGATATCGGATATCCGAAAGCGACAAGGGACGGTTGAATGCCGAGAAATTCAACGTTGGGAACGGTCTCGCGCAATGACGCAATCAGGAAGCACACAGGCAAGTCGTGCGTTGTCATGATGAACCGCGTGGCGATGAAACGTTCATCGACTAGACGGACTTCGCCCGGCTCCAACTCCATATCGGCGGCGTCAACGATCAGGACCCGCTTGGGTGAAATTGCGCGGACGCGATGCGCTGCGTTTTCAGGCGCCGATCCGCCATCGACTACTTGCCAGCCAGGCGCCGGCGAGCGTTGCAGCATCGACGACAAGAGCGGTCCGGCGGCATCGTCGCCCATCATGCTGTTGCCGACGGTCAGAATTACGGAATTTGTCATCAGCTTAGCCTAACCATAAGGTACAAAGAGGGCTCCTCCGCGATAGACTGGAGCATGGTTTTCAGGCAGTCCGTCCATTCAAGTTCGTCCAATGACATTTCCGGAATCTTTGCCTGCAAAGTATCACGAAGCAGCGGCACATGGATGGCCGAGATTTCGATCTCGCCGAATCGCAACAATCCCTCAAGTTTTCGACGCGCATCGCCCTCCGGAAAATGCGCTATCCACTCCGCATAACGCTCGCTTGGCATTTCCAGTTTGTTAGTGAAGCAGTCGATAATCCCGATATGATGACCGATTGCCAAGCTGTAATGAATAAGTTGCTTCGACGCCGCCGGAACATCCTGCCCGGAATGCACGAATTTGCGGCTTAGCTGGTAGAACACTACGCTGCCTGTCATGGCAATCCACGCCGCATGGCAACTTCCTTGAGACGGTCCATGATCTCCGTTAGCCGCGGATCATCTTCCTTGGTGAGGTAGCTATCGAGCCGGGCAGCGAACGGCGTTGTGTCCTCGCTTTCCAAAAATCGCATGAAGCGCTCAACGATGATGCGGCCGTACCGATAGCCTGCCATGCATCGAGCTTCCCGCTCGAGCTCGACCCGCATGCGCAGCGGGATGCGGGGATGCGCCGGGATAACTTCCTCTGTACGCCCCTCGACGTGATGGCGTGTCTTCAGTTTTTGATCGAGCAGACCGAGCGCGAGTGCAAAACCATAGATCGTCGCTTCTGGCGTTGGCGGGCAGCCAGGAATATAGACGTCGACCGGGATGACCGGTTCGGTGCCGCCCCAGACGCAATAAAGGTCATGGAAGATGCCGCCGCTACAGCCGCAGGCACCGTAGGAGATCACAATCTTCGGGTCCGGAGTGGCGTTATAGGTCCGGATTGCCGGCAGCCGCATCGCGCGGGTCATGGCTCCGGTATAGAGCAGTACATCGGCGTGGCGCGGTGAGGCGACCAGCTTGATACCAAAACGTTCAGCATCGAACACCGGACTGATGGAGGCGAAGATCTCGATCTCGCAGCCGTTGCAGCCTCCGCAATCGACACGAAAGACATAGGCCGAGCGCTTGATGTCGCGAAACAGCTTTTCTTTCAGCTTGGCGATTTCGTCGCTTTCGCGGATTGCACCGGGTACCAACTGCCTCATCGCATCGGCTCCGCTTGCGGGAGCATGGTGGTTTGGCAATGACGTTCGACATCGGCGCGCCGCCGGCAGGCGGGACAGCTCTCGAACAAGGCCCGCCTGCTTTCCGCTTCATCCCAGGGCATCCCGGCGCGGATCAGCAGTGCGATGACGTAATTCACTTCCTTGGCCGGCGCGAACGGCGTTTCGCATGATCGGCAATTGGTCAGGGTGAATTCCGCCGTCATAAGCAGGTCATCACGGTTGCGCACCGAGAGTTCGAAATTGTCCGACAGCACGATCGCACCGGTCGGACAAACCTCCTCGCAGCGGGCACAGAAAATGCAGCGACCGAGGTCAAGCTGCCAGGTCCGAGTGCCGGCTTTCGCGTCGGTTTCCATCGTCAGCGCGTTGGCCGGGCAGGCAATGGTGCAGGCCGCACAGGCGATACAGCGCGGTCCGGCAAATTCCGGCTTGCCGCGAACACCTGGTTTGGCTGGCGGCGGCACGAACGGATATTTCGTCGTAGCATCCCCGGTCTTTACGAGTTCCTGCAACAGCTTCAACATTTGATGTCTCCTAGCGCAGCGGCGAGGCGGTTCGCTCCCGGCAGTAGCGCTCCATCTCGTCGTACGGCACGGTTGTCGATTTACGTTTGTTGACATCGATCAGTGTCATGCGATCGCAGCAGGAGTAGCAGGGGTCGATGCTGGCGACGATCAGCGGCGCGTCGGCAATCGTGTTGCCCCTGAGCATGTAGCGCAGCGCCGGCCAGTTAGCGTAGGTCGGTGCGCGGCAGCGCCAACGATAGAGTTTCTGGTTGTCACCGAGCATCGTCCAGTGCATGTCGTCGCCCCGTGGGGCCTCGGTGTAGCCGAGCGCAAAGCGATGTGGCATATAGCTGAAGCCCTCGACCAGGATCGGGCCCTCCGGCATCTGGTCGAGGCACCATTCGATGATCGCGAGTGAGCCATGAAACTCCTCGCCGCGGATGAGTACGCGAGAAAGAACGTCGCAGCCCTGCTTGGTATGGATCGTAAGAGGCGCACCCGCGTAGGCTGCGTAAGGATGATCGACGCGGGTGTCGCGGATATGTCCGCTGGCTCGTGCGACAGGACCGGCCACGCTGTAGTCGCGTGCTATTTGCGGATCAAGAATCCCGACATTTTCGGTGCGCGCACGCATGTTCGGCGTCGATACGAGGATGTCGAGCAAATCCGTGACCTCACGGCGCAACTGACGGACAAGTTCCAGGGTCGCGGTACGCTCGCTTTTGAGGATGTCGCGGCGCACCCCGCCGACCAGGTTGATCGCATAGGTCTTGCGCGCGCCGGTCAGCAACTCCGCCATGGTCATCGCCTTCTCTCGTACGCGGAAAAACTGCATAAAGCCGGTATCAAAGCCTACGAAGTGACAAGCGAGTCCAAGATTCAGCAGATGGCTATGCATCCGCTCTACCTCGAGCAACAAGGTGCGGATGAAGTCGGCACGCCGCGGAATCTGCAGGCCCAGAGCAGTTTCCACCGAGGTGGAGTACGCGGTGCTGTGGGTGAAGCCGCAAATCCCGCAGATGCGGTCGGCGAGAAACGTCACCTCGTTATAGCCCATCCGGGTTTCGGCGAGCTTCTCCATGCCACGATGAACGTAGAACAGGCGGTAATCGGCATCGATGATCCGCTCTCCGTCGACGAACAGGCGAAAATGCCCGGGCTCATCGGACGAAACATGCAGCGGGCCCAGCGGCACCTCGCGGGTGGCTCCGGTGACCTCCTGTATGAACTCATAGTTCTCCGCAGTGACCGCGGGCGCCGGCCGCTGCCGATAGTCCATACTGTCCTTGCGCAGAGGATACAGACCATCCGGCCAATCATCAGGCAGCACGAGCCGCCTCTGGTCCGGCAACCCGACTGGCCGCAGGCCAAACATATCGCGCGCCTCGCGCTCACCCCAGACCATCGCCGGCACCAGCGGCGTCACTGAGGGAAACTCGGGTTTGTTCTCCGGCACCAAACCACGGATGGTGACGTGACTTTTGACCGCGCCTTCCATGGAGAGAACATAATAGAGCGCGTAATGACCGTTCAGCTTGCGCTCGTCATTGACGGCGATCGTGGAGAGCCAGCCGTCGTGCTGGTAGTAGAGCTTTGCTACGATAGCGGGCAGCGCGTTGAGATCCACCGTCACCGTCACCTGGCTGTCAGACTGCCAGGCTTCCTCCTGGACGGCGGCGGCGTTCAATTTCCGAACCGCATCGACATAGATTTTTCCAGTTTTGGCCGGTGCTATTTCAGCCATGTCGTCTCCTTTGTCGGTGCGGTGTCGGCCGCATGGGTCGGCGATATGCCCAGCACAGTTTCGGTCGCGTCGCTCATCAGCTGCACCATTGGCCCTGGTACATGAACCCCGATCGCCAGCATCAGCGCCAGTAGCACCGCGAGGGGCGCCAAAGTCCATGCGCTTGGGTCGCCCCGTGACATCCCCCCGGGCGCTGGGCCGAGGATGGAACCGCTGATGACCCGAACAAAGGAAGCGAGAATGACGGTCAGGAAGATCAGGCAGACCACCATCAGCCAGCCATAGCCCGCCTTCACGCCGGCGGTGACGGTAAGGAATTCGCTTAGGAACACGTTGAAGGGCGGAATACCGCCCATCGCCAAAAACCCCACCATCAGCAGCACGCCAGAGAAAGGCGCAGTTTTCAGCATGCCCTTCACCCGCCGCAGGTCGCGCGTGCCGTATTTGATCACGATGTTGCCCGAACCGCAGAACAACATGGTTTTCGCCAAGCTATGGTTGATCACATGCAACAACGCGGCGGCAACCCCGAGTGGGCCGCCGAGACCGAAGCCGAGCGCGATCATACCCATATTCTCAAGGCTGCTGTAGGCGAGCAGTCGCTTGACGTCGCGCTGCACCGCGATGAACAAGGTCCCCACAACTATGGACAGAACGCCGAAAACCAGCAGCAATGTCTGCGGGAAGTGTGGCCCCACAGCCAGCGCAGCAATGGCGGCATGGCGGACGATGACCAACATGGCGCAGTTCGCGAGCGCCCCCGACAGCAGGGCGCTGGCCGGACTCGGTGCCCCACTCAGCGCGTCGGGCAGCCAGCCGTGCATCGGAAACAGCTCCGCTTTCGTCCCAAAACCGATCAGCACGAAGACGAATGCCATCGAGATGGTCGCAGGCTCAAGCGACGTCGCGTGCTTCATCACCTCGGTCCAGAGCATGGCACTGCCAGGTGGCGCCATCACGGCATTGGCGCTGGCAAACACCAGCACCGTTCCATAAAGACCGAGTGCCACACCGACCGTGCAGATCACGAGGTACTTCCAGGCCGCTTCCAGTGAAGTGCGGGTCCCGTAAATGCCCACGAGGAACACCGAACTGAGCGTCGTGCCTTCGATGGCCACCCACATCAGCACGAGATTGTTGGACAGCACGGCCATGCTCATCGCGAGCAGGAACAGGCTGAAGAAACCGTAAAAGGTGGCGAGGCCGCGCGGGTCAAGATCTGCCTTGGCGAGACCATGGCGCATATACCCGATCGAATAGACGCCGGAGAGGAAACCGACCACGGCGATCAAGCCAAGGAAGATGGCCCCGAGCGAGTCAACAAATAGCCAGTCGCCGAGCGCGTATAATGTTTCGCGCCGAAGGACTTTCGCGATGATGGTGCCGGTCAGCAGCAAAGCCAGCGTGAGGCCGACCAAATGCACGATTTCGACGCTGCGTACCGTCCAGGAGCCAAGCCAGCGGGTCGCAAACGCCGCCAATGACGTGACCAGCAGGGTCAAGAGCAAGGCCTCGATGAGCACCGCGCCGGTCATCCTCTAAGCGTCCTCAGGTCGTCGCTATCGAGCGAGTCAAACGTTCGTTGGATGCGCCGCGCGAGCACCGTAAAGATCACTACGGCAAACACCGCATCCGTGGCGATGCCTATTTCCACCAGCTCTGGGGCCTGGTTCGCCAGCAACGCCAACGTCAGATGTGAGCCGTTTTCCATCAGGCAGTAGCCGAAGATCTGCTTGATAATATTGCGCTGGGTGACGATGCAGGCGATCCCGAGGAAGAAATGCGCGAGCGACACCGTAAGGGCCGGTCGGAAGGCTTCGGCCATTGGCAACGTGATGGGAGCGACCAGCAGCGCGCAGCCCACAACCACCACGGCTGCCAGCACGACCACGGCCGCAATCCGCATCGCGCTCGGCAGTGGTAGGACCGCATCAAACTTCCGCAGCGCGAAATACAAGATCGCGGGCACCAGGATCACTTTCGTCAGCAACGACGAGGCTGCCCAAAGATAAAGCTCCGTGCTGCCGGTCATGTGCCCGACTGCTACGAAAATCGACACCAGCACCAACGATTGCAGGCTATAAAATTGAGCAGCTCTGCTCGGCCGCCTGGTTTCGATCACCAGCAGCGAGGTGAAGATCAGCAGGCCGGCGAGGCTGTTGATGAGATCAGTTTCTTTCATCACCCGATCTCCTCTAGCCTAGCCAGGCGGCGGCAGAGGCGGCGGAACCTAAAGTCAAGGCAACCAGCACCACCAACGCGACCGCCATGCTGACCGGCAGCGCCGTCGCGGCGGCGACCGTGGGAGAGGCTGGGCCCGGTATGGCATCGCCGAATTTCTTCAGGAACCAGCCGAAGGTGCCGATGGTTTCAAAAACGCTGATGATTACGAGAACAAGTAACGGCAAATCATCGCGGGCCGCCTGAAATCCGCCCGCCAGCATGGCGAAGTGGCTGAAAAACAGGTTCATTGGCGGAACACCGGCGATCGCCAACGCAGCGGTACCAAAGCCGACCGCGACCAACGGCATTTTCGTCAACAAGCCTCGCAGTTGCGGCAGCATGCGCGTTCCCGTGGTGAAGCTGAGACACCCCGCCACGAGAAAAAACAGGCTTTTAGCGAAAGCGTGGTTGAAGATGTGCGCGACACCGCCGTTGAATGCCAGCTTCGAGCCGAAGGTCGACAGCGACAACGCCAGGAAGATGGAGGCAAGCTGGGTGATCGTCGAGTAGACCAGCAGCAGCTTGAGATCGAGTTGTGGCAGATACATGAAGAATGCATAGACAAGGGTGAACGTTGCGGCCACTGCTCCAATCGCCCCGACCAGATGCGGCACGTCCCCGGCGGACAGCAGCGCGCGTGCGTACATAAACACGCCAATATTAACCATCGAACCGGCATGGAGGTAGGCGCTGACGGGCGTCGGCGCCTCCATCGCGTCGGGCAGCCAGATATGCAGCGGAAACTGCGCCGACTTTCCCCAGGCGGCGAACAGGATTCCAAGGATGATCGCCGTCTTGGCGGCTGTGCCCATGGAACCAAGCGCTGACAGTGAGAAGCTTCCGGCCGTTACGAAGAACAAGGCCGCCGCGAAATAAAGTCCAAGCGATCCGATGTGCTCAACGATCAGCGCTTTCGTTCCGGCGCTGAGCGCTTTTGGCGTGTCGTAATAGGCGATGAGACCCCATGAGCAGACCCCGGTGATTTCGTAGAAGAACAACTGCCCTGAAATCGTCGAGGAAAACACCAGGCCGGCCATGGCGGCGACGAACACCTGCATGAAAAAATAATAGCGCGGCTTGCCGACTTCCGGATGCTCGCGGTTGCCGAGCGCCATGTAGCCAACGGAATAAAGGCAGACCAGCAACCCCACCAGACTGGAGGCAAAACCGATCAGTACGCTGATCCGGTCGACGGTGACACCCAAAACGGCGACGCCATGGATGCTGACGAGATCCTGACTGAAATCCTGCTTCTCGTTCATGACAAAGCCTGCGGACGCGCCCAGCACGGCCGCGAAAGAAAGCGCAGCCGAAGCGGCGCAGACAATGCTCGCGAACAATCGCGGCACCAGGAACGACAGAAATGCGGTGAGAAACGGCAGTATGACCGCGGCGATCAGGAGTGCTACGATGTCGACCCGCGCCACGGCTCAGACCCCCGCCAACGACAAGGCGAAGGCGAGCATCGCTGCGCCCGCGCCGATGAAAGTGATGCGCGAGACATCGAGGAACTGATTGCGTGCCATCGTGTTCTCGACAAATGCGATGGCAACAAAGGCAACCAGGAGTTTGGCCAACAGAACGAGAACTGCCACGCCGACGGCCAGCCAGGTTAACGAGCCCCCCCCGCCGAACGGGAGAAAAACGCCAATGAACAGGCTCAGCGCGACGATCTGCTTGAGTGCAACGCCCCATTTCATCAGCCCGAGCGAGCGCCCGGAATATTCCGTGAGGGGGCCTTCTTGCAGCTCCTGCTCGGCCTCCACCAGATCAAACGGCAATTTACCCATTTCAACGAAAATAGCGAAGCCGAACGCCAGCATCGCCATCAGGGTAGCCGCATATGACGGCATCGCACCGGCGCGGATGTTAGCGGCGACAGTACCAAGATCGGTGGAGCCCGCCATCGATGCGACGGTGAATAGCGAGAGAACCATGATCGGTTCGTTCAGCACGCCCATGGTGGTCTCGCGGCTGGCGGCTACGCCGGCGAACATGCTGCCGGAATCGATTCCCGACAGGGAATAGAAAAACCGCACCATGGCGAACAGGAAGATGATGCTGACGAGATCGCCCATCGGCGGCACCGGCGAGTGGTCCATAAGCGCCGGAATCGCCATCGCGACGATCAGCATGGCGACGAACATCACATAGGGTGTCGCGCGAAATACAATTCCGGCCTCGGCCGGAATAACCTCTCGCCGGTTCAGAAGTTTCAGCAGATCGCGATAGTCCTGCCAGATCCCCGGGCCGCGGCGGGAGTGGAATTTGGCACGAAGCACGCGGGAGATGCCGGAAAACAACGGCGCGGCGAGCAACAGAAGCAGCGCCTGGCCAAGTCCGACGCAGAACAGGAGATCGGTTTGCGACATCGCGCCAGCCCATGTTTGAAAGTTAAACATCGGCTAGCGCGCCTCGATAATCAGGAGAACACCGAGGGCGGCTAGAATATAGAGGCAATAGACACGCAAATCGCCGCCTTCCATCGCCTGCAGATAACGGCCGAGGAAACGCACGCTGCGCGTCGACCCGCCGACCGCCATCTCGTCCCAGACCGGCTCGACGATCCCGGCAGCATGTGTGGCGACCGTGACGGAGCCATCCAGCACCTCGGCTGCCGGCCCTTGGATTGTGCGCAGCCAATAGAGGCCGCGAAACATGAAGCCGGGCGGCTCGACAAATCCGCCGGCCGAAACTGTCATCTGCGCGTCATGGTCGTAGCCGCAGGCCCAGGCCTCGGGGACGATCCGTGGTGCCACGCGGTGGCCACGATGTATCGCGGCGATCAACAGCGGCACGGCTAACAGGCAGATCATCAGGGCAGCCATCAGCGGAGTCGACAACACCGCCTGATGCGGATCGCCGGGGAAGATCAGGATGCCGTCAGCCACCTTCACGCTGCCGGCCCGCAGCAGCGCCCCCACGGCACGACTAAGGATCGGCGCAATCACTGGGGCGCCGAGACCGAACACGATGCAGAGCAGCGCCAGGCCGCCCATCCCCGCCAGCATCGTCACTGGGACTTCCCCTGCCTCCGCGGCCGCCTGGCTGCGCGCCGCGCCGCCAAACATGAGGCCCCAGGCCTTGACGAAACACATCACCGCGAGCGCCCCGGTGATTGCGAGCATTACCGCGGCGAGCGGCCCGAACAGTCGGCTGGTGAAGTCTGGCCCGGTGCTGGCCGTGAAGAACGCCTGGTAGGTGAGCCATTCGCTGACGAAGCCGTTGAGCGGCGGGATCGCCGCAATGGATAGCGCGCCGACAAGGAAAAATGAGGCGGTCCACGACATGCGCCGGGCAAGGCCGCCCATCATCGCCATATTGCGCGTCTGGGTGGCATAGGTCAGGGCCCCGGCGCCGAGAAACAGCAGGCCCTTGAACACCGCGTGGTTCAGCGTGTGGTAGAGCGCGGCAAGCAGGCCAATCGACGCCAGGATCGGCTTGCCGGTCGCGATGCCGACCATGCCCACACCCGTCCCCATCAGGATGATCCCGATATTTTCGACGGTATGGTAGGCCAACAACCGCTTGATATCATGTTCGGCGAGCGCATAGAGCACCCCCAGCACAGCTGACATGGCGCCAAAGGCGAGCACGATCCAACCCCACCAGGCGACGCTCGCCCCCAGAAAATCGACGGCTACCCGGAT
>Ga0302319_10022598_pt1 | contig 11261 bp, 7 predicted proteins | sample Bog_T0_2_FD_203319 | JGI IMG/M metagenome (GOLD analysis project Ga0302319, IMG submission 203319) | Peat permafrost microbial communities from Stordalen Mire near Abisko, Sweden - Bog_T0_2 | ecosystem: Environmental > Terrestrial > Soil > Wetlands > Peat | place: Sweden: Abisko, Stordalen Mire...
AGCCGGGGTCACGGTGCGGACCCTGCATCATTACGACCGTCTGGGCTTGCTTAAGCCGCGGCGGCGTACGGACGCGGGGTACCGGCTTTATGAAGACCGGGACCTGGAACGGCTGGAACAGGTTGTGGCGCTGAAATTCCTGGGGCTTTCGCTGGGCCAGATTCGGAGTCTGCTCGAAAACGGGGCCGATAACGGAGATAACCGTTCAATGGCGGAGGCTCTGGCGCTGCAGCGGCGCTTGCTGCTTGAAAAGCGGCGCATGCTGGACCACGCGATTCAGGCAATCGCCGAAGCGCAGGCTCAGGACGGTGCTTCTCCCGCGTTAAGAAAAATCATCGAGGTGATGGAAATGGAAACGAATAACGACTGGATGGAGAAGTACCACACGGAAGAATCGAAGGCGAAAGTGGAGGCGCGGAAGAGCCTGTGGTCGCCCGAATTGCAGGAGCGGGTGAGCCGGCAGTGGAACGAATTAATCGCGGACGTGGAAGCGGCGCTTTCTGAAGATCCGGCGAGCGAAAAAGCGCAGGGACTGGCCGCGCGCTGGAAGGCGCTGGTGGAAGAATTCACCACTGGCGATCGCGATATTTCAGCCAGCGTGGGCCGAATGTGGAAAGATCGCGAAAACTGGCCACAGGATATACAGCAAAAAGGCCCGGTGATTAAACCCGAAATTTGGGCGTTCATTTCCCGCGCCAGTGCGGCGAAAAAGAGCTGAGGGCGCAGGACGTGCGGAACGGCCCTGCGGGCGCTCAGAACGCTCGCGGGGCTTGTGCCACAATAGTTACGTTACCTCATGTCCAATCCCATTTCGTCGCTTCGCGAGGATGACGTACGCGAACAGGAAGGGCCGAATCCGTCTGAGGCGGAGAGCTCATTCGGCGACATTCTCAACCAGTTCGAACAGACCCACACGCACGAAGCCCCGGGCGAAAAAGGCATCGAAGCCACGGTGGTAGCCGTCAGCGACGATAAGGTATTTTTCGACGTTGGCCAGAAAATCGAAGGCGTGATGGCGGCGTCCGAACTGCGCGACGAGCAGGGCGTTGTTGAAGTTAAGCCCGGCGCCGTGGTTCAGGTCTCGATCAGCGGCCGCAATGAAGAGGGCTACCTGCAGCTTTCCCTCATCAAAGTGGATCGCCCGAAGGACTGGTCGGGTCTGCAGAAGGCATTCGACGAGAAGGCCACCATTTCGGGCATGGTGACGGCCGTGATCAAGGGCGGCCTGGCGATCGATATCGGGATGCGGGCGTTCATGCCGGCATCGCGCAGCGGGGCGCGGGACGTTCCGGAGATGCAGACCCTGGTGGGCCAGGAGATCGCCTGCCGCATCATCAAGCTCGATACCGAGAAAGACGATATCGTTGTCGACCGTCGGGTGGTGCTTGAAGAAGAGCGCGCTAAAGCGAAGGAATCGCGGTTCGGCGAGCTGCATGTGGGCGATGTGGTGCATGGCACGGTGCGCAGCCTTCTGGACTACGGGGCTTTTATCGACATTGGCGGCGTGGACGGGATGCTGCATGTGGCCGATGTCTCGCACGGCCGTGTGAATAAACCCGCCGACGTTCTGACGGTGGGCCAGGAGCTGAACGTTAAGATCCTCAAGGTGGATGCCGCAAAGAAGCGGGTTTCCCTGGGGCTTAAGCAGTTGCAGGCGGATCCGTGGTCTACCGCCGCGGATAAATATCACGTGGGCGATCGCGTTAAGGGTACGGTTGCGCGTGTCACCGATTTCGGAGCGTTTGTCGAGCTCGAACCCGGGCTTGACGGGCTGATTCATCTTTCGGAGATGTCGTGGTCGAAGAAGGTTCGCAAGCCGGGAGATCTGGTGAAGCCGGGAGACACCGTTGAGGTGGTTGTGCTCGGGGTGAATCCGGCGGATAAGCGTATCTCGCTCGGATTGAAGCAGGCTTTGGGCGATCCGTGGGAAGAGGTAGCGACGAAGTATCCGGTCGGCTCGGTGGTGGAGGGCCCCGTCACGCAGCTTAAGCAGTTCGGGGCGTTCGTGCAGGTGACCGAAGACGTGGAAGGCATGATTCACGTGGGCGATATCGTTCATGAGAAGCGCATCAACCATCCGCAGGACGAGTTGAAGGTGGGCCAGGTGGTGCGGGCGCAGGTGCTGGAGAACGATCGCGAGAAGCGGCGTCTGCGGCTGGGGTTGAAGCAGCTGCAGCCGACTTCGCTCGATGAATACATCGGCGAGCACAAGGAAGGCGATGTCGTTACCGGGCGCATCTCGGATGTGAAGGGCAGCCGGGTCACTGTAGAACTGGGCGATGGCGTGAGCGCCAGTTTCAATGTCGCGGCAGAACAGAAGCAGGAGCAGAAATCGAATGCTCCGGCGGTGGATGTTTCGGCATTGTCTTCCATGCTGGCGAGCAAGTGGAAGGGCGGAGGGGTGCCGGGCCCGGGCGGCGCGGCGGAATCGGCTCCCAAGCGCGATGTTCCGAAGGCGGGTCAGGTGCGGAGTTTCCGGATCACTAAGCTCGATGCGGAGAAAAAGAAGATCGAGATCGAGATCGCGGAATAACCTGCGTCAGGCGGGCGCCACCACTTCATACGGCCGCATCATGTCGTTGTCTTCGTGCTCGAGGACATGGCAATGCCAGACATAGCGGCCAGCGTAGCCTTCAAACTTTACGATGAACCGCGTGACTGTGTTCGAATGGGCGCGCACGGTGTCCTTCCAGCCGCGTTCATAGGGTTCGGGCGGCTCGGCGGGACCTGAGAATCGCAGTTCTCTGATTCTGAAGTACCAGGCTTCGTTGAAGGGGCGCCGATCGAGGATTTGGAACCGGACCAGGTGCAGATGGATCGGGTGCGAATCCTCCGTTGTGTTGACGATTTCCCAGATTTCGACACTGTCGAGGAGAGGCTTTTCCGAGACGGGATCGTGCCAGTGCATGCCGTTCAGCAGCATCATCATGGAATCGCCGGCGGCGGTTTTCATTTCATAGATGGGCAGACGCCTAGTTTTGACGGCGCTCGATTCGGGGATGGCGAGCACCGGGCGCAATGCGGCCGGCGGCAGGAAAGCCGGCGCGGGGGTTTGCTTCGCAACGCGGAACTGCATGATCTCGAAGGCGTCGCTTTTCAGGACCGTTCGTTCGCCGGCGAGGCTGCTGAAATCGATCACCACATCGGCCCGCTCGCCCGGCGCGAGGACGAAGCTCTCGACTGCGAGAGGCGCGGGCAGCAGGCCCTGATCCGTTCCGATGTGCGTGAACTTCTTCCCATTCGATAGCGAAAAATGAAAGAAACGGCCGTTGGCGGCATTCAGCATTCGAAACCGATAGGCACGCGGCTCGACATCAAGATACGGGAACATTTTCCCATTCACCAGCATGGCTTCGCCAAAGGCTTCAGGGACCCACGGCATGTCCGGCATACCCGACACCGGATAATCCAGACTGCCATCGCGGCGGAAGGATCGGTCGTAAATCGCCAGCGGAATCTCATACCGGCCCGTGGGTAAGCCCAGCTTGTCTTCTGCGGCATCGCGAATCAGATAGAAACCAAACAGGCCGGCATAGATGTTCAGGCGGTTGATACCCATGGCATGGTCGTGATACCAAAGAGGGGCCGGTTCCTGATTGTTCGGATAACGGTATGTTTCCGATTTACCGGGCTCGTACGAATTGTCGGGGTACCCGTCGCTTTCGGGGGGCACTTTCGCACCGTGCACGTGAACGATCGAGCGCACCTCCGGCTTATCTTTTTCCGCGCCGTGCAGGTTGTGATCGATGGGAAGGAAATGCTTTGTGGGAAGATTGTTGACCCATTCGATAAGAATGGGCTCACCGCTGCGCGTCTCTATGGTGGGGCCCGGTGACCCGTTTTCGAAGCCCCACATGCTCGTGGCGGGCAGGTCGCGGTGCACCTTCGCTTTGAACTCGCCCATCGTAAGGCGATAAAAGGCGGTGCGCTGCCTGATCCCCAGGCTTTTTGCGACCGGGGGAACGGGCAGCGCGTCGACAAACTTCTCGAGTGTTTCCGGATGCAGCGCGGCGCTCTCGGCGCGTACCGCCAGAGCCGCCGCGCCCGCCAGGAACACTCTCCTGGTTACGGCCATCGGTCAAGCTTACTTCGCTGCTTTGGCGCCGTTGGTGACAAGACCCGTGGTGGGGTCGAGAATCAACTTGCCTTTGGCTTCCATTTTGGTGAAGTCGAACATGTTGGCGATCGAGTTTGCAATGGTGTCGAACGAACCGTTTCCGATGCGCTGGCCATTGAGCCAGTTGTCTTCGACGAAGCGGATGAGCGAGGTCTGGTCGGTCACGGTGTGATCGACGAAGTTCGCTTTGGCCCATGGCGAAATCACCAGCATCGGCAGGCGCGGGCCATAACCGCAGCGTCCCTGGGCGTGGGCAACGCCGCCGGGGCCGGGCAACGCGTTGGTCCCGGTACCGCAGACGCCGTTATCGGCTGAGCTGTTGGACTGGTTCATGATCGGAGGCATCTGGTGATCGTACCAGCCGTCGGAATCGTCGTACATGATTACGACCGCGGTGCTGTCCCAGTAGCTGGTGCTCTGCAGGAAGTTGATGACGCTCACGACGAAGGTCTGTTCGTCGAGCGGGTCGGAGTAGCCGGCGTGGCCGTCCTGATATCCGGGGGCTTTCAGGAAGTTGACCGCCGGGAAGTTGCCCGCGTTGATGGCGTCGTAGAAATCGTGCACGTCGTACTGGTGGTTAGCGGCGTCGGTGGTTCCGACGGAGGTCACTGAGGTGGGACGAGCGTGGGTCAGGTTCTGCGTCGATTTGTAGTACTGGAAGGGTTCGTGGTGGGGGATGTAATCGGCCTTGGCGGTGTTGGTGATGAGTGAGGTCGTGCTGCGCTTGCAGCCCGTGGTGCCGTTGGCGTTGGTGACGCCCAGGTCGAAGCCCTGCGTATAAAAGCCCCATGTGACACCCTTCGCATTGAGCAGGTCGCCGATGGTCTGGCCGGTTAGCGAGTAGAGTTCGCCGGTGGTGGTGGAGCAAACATCGCCCAGCGGATCGGCGTCGCCGATGATGGTGGTGGAGCCGTCCGGATTGCTCGTGACCACCGATGCCGTGCCGTTGATGTTTCCGACGGCGCCGTTGGTCTGGCCCGATACCAGATTGATCGCGCCTGGCGTGGAGGGGCCGAAGTTGGTGTCATACGAGTTATCGCTCATCGCATAGTGCTGGGCATAATTCCAGAGCGCGGTGACGGTGTTGCCATCGTAGTAACCCATATTGATGCCGGTGGTGCCGAAGATGCCCGGGGTGAGGTTGTTCGAAACGGTGCCCGCCACGCCTACGGATGAAGGATAGAGGTCCACCAGGCCGCCGTGCAGAGCGGTAATTTCCGGGGTGTAGTTGTGGTTTTGATCGGACGTGGCGGCCTGCGAGCGATCCAGGCGAAAGGGATTCGTCGCGCCGGCGCCATTGGCCGTGTTGAAGTTCGGGTTGTTGGTCATGATGGCCCCGCTGAGGCCATTCACGTCGGGCGTTCCGGCCACCGCCGTGAATTTTGGCTGCCCCTGTGGGTTTGTGGCGTTCGGGTAGGTGCCGAAGTAGTGATCGAAGGAGATGTTTTCCTGGAAGATCACAACTACGTGTTGAATCGGCGTCGTGGTGCCGGTCGTGGGAGCGGTCTGAGCCTGCGCGACAGGCTGCATGAGCAGTCCGCCGGCAAGCATCTCGACCATCAGAACAGAAAGGAATGGGCGCATAGTCTTATGGGAGTTTATGCACCGAAAATGAAAACTGTATGAACTGGCGGCAACAGTCCGGTAACACTGCGGGTTTATACTGGCGTCGGCATGATTCGTCGAGATGTTTTGAAAGCAGCGCCGCTGTTACTGGCGCGTGGGGCTAAGGCCCAGCAGGCGATCACCGGGCGGCTGCGGCCTGGTGTGGTGGCTTATTCGTGGCGTGCGCAACTTGCGGCGAAAAAGCTCAGCTATGAAGATGTGATTCGTATTGCGGCCGATTTGGGGTTTGAGGGGCTTGACACCACTGTGTATTGGTTCCCCGATACTGGAGCGCCATATCTGGCGAATCTGCGGCATACCGCTTATAAGAACGGGATCTCGCTTTACAGCATCGCGACGAGGGTTCGGCTTGCCCAGGCGACGCCGGAATTGCGGGCCGCCGAGGTGGCGACGGCGAAGGGCTGGGTGGATGTTGCGGAGCGTTTGGGGGCGGGCCATGTGCGCGTCTTTGGTGGTGCGATTCCCAAGGGCGTGACGGAGGATCAGGCGATTGGGTGGGCGGCGGAAACTTTGAAGGCGGCTGCGGAATATTCGGGTTCGAAAGGCATCGTCCTGGGAGTGGAGGACGATGGCGGACTGACCACGAATGCGCAACCCACCATAGAGATTGTGAAGCGCGCGGATACGCCGTGGGCCGGTATGAATCTGGATACGGGGAATTTCCCTAAGGATGGTTATGCGCAGACGGCGATGTCGATTCCTTATGCGGTGAGCACGCATCTTAAGGCGCAGATTTCGACGGCGGAGGGCAAGAAGGAGAGGACGGATTTCGACCGGTTGTTTGGGATGTTTGCGCGAGGGGGGTATCGGGGTTTTGTTTCGCTGGAGTATGAGGAGGATGATCCGGAAACGGCGATTCCGAGGCTGGCGCCGGAGATTATTCGGGCGGCAAGGAAGTATTCGGGGTAGGCAGGTATCTGAAAAACCGCAAAGCAGTAGCTCGCAGGCAGCTTTTGCAGACGGTCTGTTGTGGGGCAGCTTGCTAAGATTTGCTACGCTGCGAACCCGTTGGCAACCGGTTCAAACGAGCTTGCTCGGCAGTGCGCGTTAGACCGAGACTTCCACTTCTCGGATGTTCGATTCCTGAACCTTCGGATATCGCTCCGAGATATTCCTGAATGGCGTCGCGAATATTATCCAGTGCCTCTGCCTCGGTCGTTCCCTGGGACCAGCATCCGGGCAATCCGGGACAAGACACTGAGAAACCCTCTTCCGACTCGAGTAAAGCGACTCTGTAGCGCGAAATCATTTCCCCTTCAATCTTTGACGCATAGACGCATCTTCGTGGTGGCGCAGGCATTGCGCTGGACCCCGTTACTGCAGTTCCTCAAATTGGGTGATCCGAACTTCCCGATCCCTGAATACGGCGCGGATTTCGAGCGACCCGCCCAGCGCTTTTACGTACTCGGCAAGCGTGCTCAGATAAAGATCGGTCCGATGCTCGATCTTCGATACTTCGCCCTGATTCACTCCCAGGCTTTCCGCGAGTTTGGCTTGCGTCATCTGCCTGGCCCGGCGCAGTTCGTCGAGCGGCATCGCGGCAATTGCTTCGCGGACACGTTGATCTACCCTGAGCCGGCGTTCGGCTGGCATGGCATCAAGTAATTCACGAAAGTTTCGAGCAGGCATTACAGTTTGTCCCCTTTCCGGAGTTCCCGGAGATGCTCATCGTAGATGCGATCCGCCAGTGCGATAAATGTTTCATACCACCGGTCCGCCCCCGTCTTGTCCCCACCGACCAGCAAGATAGCGACGCGCAGCGGGTCGAATGCATAAAGCGTTCGCAGGGGACGCCCGGAACTCTGGGTTCGCAACTCGCGCATTCCCGAATGGCGCGATCCTATGATCTGCGAACTGTGCGGAAACCCGAGGGCCGGACCGAGTTCGGTGAGAAGACCAACAGAGTAGGCAACGTCGTCCTGCTGATTCTCCGTCAGGGAATCCCACCATTGGCTGAACTCGTCGGTGAACTCTACTTCCCATGCCACTTGACCCAAGTATGCGCGCCAGAGAATAATTCTGTCAACGGAATAATAACTTTGGGACGAATATTTGTCGTCCAAGGAGAACCCGTATTCATCCCAGGGATATATTCCATCCAGGATGGTTCATGCGTCCGCAATCGCGGCTTGCACGCCGCCGCCTATGGAAATTGAAGAACCACAGAATTCCGGCGGAGCGAAGATTTAACGCCAGCCTCACTGCAAAGGATAGCTGCTATGAACGATCCGTGGCGAGCTGTCAACTTTCTCGAATTGAGTCTTGAGGATCGATCCTGAACCCAGCGGCCAAACCCTCCAGGCGGTGGGTCATCTTGCTTGAAACCTCCCAGGACAGTTTGGCCAGAAAAGTGGATCAGTGCCTCGCCGAAAAAGGCAGCGTCTATTCGTGGTAGTCCGGATTGATGGAGCGTTACACCCGTCCGGATTGTTCCCTCGTAAGAGAACTCTCTTTGCTTGTGGCCCAGGGTTCTCAGAACGGACGCCATCGTCGCGAGCCTCATTACTTAAAGCTTTACCGCCTTAAAACCACCCTTAGACCGGTCATAAAGCCAAATCGCCCCAAATACAATCAGCAAAATCGCCGGCAAAATCGCAACCGCCTTAAACGACGCCTGTGAAGCAATCCCTAACACCTCATTCAGCCGATCCCCGCTCAAAGCCTTGAACGCCGCATCGCCGCCCGCCGCTTCAATCTTTTTCGAATCGAAAATGCCGCCCATAATCGGCAACACGAAACTTATCGAGAGCGTTCCGGCCGTCCCCATTAGCCCCATCAGCAACGCGCCACCTCGCGGGAATCGTTCCGATGCCGTAGCCAGCATGGTCGGCCACATGAAGCAAACTCCGCAGCCCCAGACCGTCGCTGCGAGAACTCCCGTAACCGGAGAATTCGCGACGCTTAGCGCAACCAGCCCCAGCGAAGCCAGCAGGCAGGACACCCATAACAATCCGATTGGCGATAAACGATGCACCAGCGGACCCGCGAAATGGCGCGCCACGAACATAATTCCGCTGACATAAACCAGCAGGAGAATTCCCTGCATATGCACGGTCCGCGTCAAAGCCAGATCCACCCATTGGCCCGGCGCAAGCTCGGAGGCCGCAGTCAGGAACATCGATGCAAACAGTACCAGGAACATCGGCTTCAGCAGCTCTTTGAACATCTCGCCCATCGAGATTCCCGAAGCCACGCGTTCCGTGGGAGGAAACTTCAGCCCCATGCAAAGCACCACCAGCGCCACCGCCGGGATAAGAATCAACGACAGCTTGATCTGCCAGCCCACGCCCGCCGCGCCCAGGAAGTAACCCAGCAAACCACCTGCAATCAGCCCGCCGGGCCACCAGGCATGCAGCACGTTCAGCCGCGCGGTCTTTTCGTCGGGATAGATCGTCGCGGTGAGCGGGTTCACCACGGTTTCGACCAGTCCCCAGCCAATGCCGGTGATCACCGCGCCGAACCAGATCACGGTATAGATGGAAGCTCCGCCTGCGATGCTCGAGGCAAACAGGATGATCAGCGTCCCTATGATGAAACAAACGCCCGACAAAGGCAGGAGCACTGCCGCGCCAATCAGATCCAGCAGGGGGCTGCCGATGGCAATCGTAAACGCAAATCCGAGAAACGGAACGCCCAGCACCGAGCCGATTTTTTCCGCCGAGGTGGCTTTATCTATAGGATCGAAAAAGATTCGCTGTAGTTCGCTGGCGACGTCTGCGCGCAAAGAAGCCGCTACTCCCGCCATGAATAATGCCAGAACACTTACCAGGAAAATGCGGCCCTTATTATAGGCCGCGTGACGATCGACCGACGCCGTAGCGGATGCGCTCATATCGTGACGAGCATATAACATCGCCCCCGCCATAGCTTCTGTAACGAACGCCGCGCACCGGTCGCAGGACGAGATATGACCGGCAACTTCTCCGTTGCGCCCGCCCCGCGCGTACATCAGCAAAGCCTCGCGAGGCGGACAGGGGTCAGGGGCGTTGTCGCTCATAGAGAAGGTTAGAAAAGAGGGCAGGCGGAAGCGCCTGCCTCACATTAGCCACTCATGGACGCAAGGAACTCGCCGTTGTTGCGGGTCTTGCCCAGCTTGTCGAGCAGCAGTTCCATCGTCTCCACCGGAGACAACGGGCTCAGCACGCGCCGCAGTATGTAGACGCGATTCAACTCGTCGCGCGGCATCAGCAACTCTTCTTTACGCGTGCCGCTCTTATTGATATCGATGGCCGGGAAAACGCGTTTCTCAATGAGTTTCCGATCGAGATGGATTTCCATGTTGCCGGTGCCTTTGAACTCTTCGAAAATCACGTCGTCCATGCGGCTTCCGGTATCGACCAGCGCGGTCGCGATGATGGTGAGCGAGCCGCCTTCTTCGATATTGCGCGCCGCGCCGAAGAACCGCTTCGGGCGCTGCAGCGCATTAGAATCGACGCCGCCTGAAAGCACCTTGCCCGAAGGCGGCACAATCGTGTTGTAAGCGCGGGCCAGACGAGTGATGGAATCGAGCAGAATCACCACGTCCTTCTTGTGCTCCACCAGGCGCTTCGCCTTTTCGATCACCATTTCGGCCACCTGCACGTGGCGCGTGGCAGGCTCGTCGAACGTCGAGCTGATCACTTCGCCGCGCACCGAGCGCTGCATGTCGGTGACTTCTTCCGGGCGTTCGTCGATCAGCAGCACGATGAGCGAAACTTCGGGATGATTGGCGGTTACCGAGTTGGCGATGTTCTGCAGCAGCATCGTTTTACCGGTACGCGGCGGGGCGACGATCAAACCGCGCTGGCCTTTGCCGATAGGCGTGACCAGATCCATCACGCGGCCCGAGAAGTTGTCGCGAACCGTTTCGAGCTTGAGACGCTTGTCCGGATAGAGCGGCGTCAGGTTGTCGAAGAAGATCTTGTTGCGGGCTTCCTCCGGCGGTTCGAAGTTGATCGCATCGACCTTGATCAGCGCAAAATAACGTTCGCCTTCCTTGGGCGGCCGGATCTGCCCCGATACGGTATCGCCGGTCCGCAAATCGAAGCGGCGAATCTGCGACGGCGAGACGTACACGTCGTCGGGGCCGGGCAGATAATTGTATTCGGGAGCGCGCAGGAACCCAAAACCGTCGGGCAGGCATTCGAGCACGCCTTCGGAGAAAATGAGACCGCTCTTCTCTGCCTGAGTCTGCAGGATCTTGAAGATCAGCTCCTGCTTGCGAAGTCCGGCGGCATTCTGCACGCCCATTTCTTTCGCGATGGAGTTGAGATCGACAATGCTCTTGTCCTTGAGTTCAACAAGGTCGAGCGTGATCCCGGCTTTGCCCTGCTGTTGCTTGCGCCGCTGCTGGCCCGGATGTCCCTGGTTGGGGTTGTAATGAGGATGGCCGCCCGGGTGAGTGGGCTTGGGCGCTTCGACGGGCGCTTCACCCGCCTCGGGCGCTGCGGCTACCGGAGTGGCTACCGTTTCCGTGACGGCCGGCGCAGGTGCGCCGTTCGGGGGCGCGTCGGCCAAAGGAGCGGCGGGCGCAGCCTCG
>Ga0302319_10022600_pt1 | contig 11260 bp, 12 predicted proteins | sample Bog_T0_2_FD_203319 | JGI IMG/M metagenome (GOLD analysis project Ga0302319, IMG submission 203319) | Peat permafrost microbial communities from Stordalen Mire near Abisko, Sweden - Bog_T0_2 | ecosystem: Environmental > Terrestrial > Soil > Wetlands > Peat | place: Sweden: Abisko, Stordalen Mire...
GCTCTCGGCTTTCAATCCCCTGTGGACTTTGAAATCAAAAACAACTAACCAATGACTTCCTTTCCCAACCGTGTCCACCAAATCGGGGCAACCTCAAGAGTTTGGGATCGAGGAGGCGGATTGGTGGTCCGACCGTCTAATGTCCGCCGCCGCAACCGTGTCCGCCACAGCCATGACCCCCGCAGGAGTGGCCTCCCCCACAGGAATGGTGGGAGCCGCACGAGTGGGAATGGCCTCCGCCGCCACTGTCGTGGCTGTGCGAGCCGCCATGGTGGCCGCTGTGCGGATGCCCGTGGCTTGTGGTGCCTGTGGTGGACGAGCCACCATCGAGACAAACGCCGGGATCTCCGTCAGCGGGGTAACCGGTGCGGGAGGGTTTGAACAAACGCTCCCATAGTGGCTTCCGTTTTTTCGGTTTGTTTGTGTTCATGTGAATTCTCCTTTCGTCGTAATCACCTGACGGTGGAATCCTGACTAACTTGATATGGAAATGCAAGGAAAATCGGGTTTTACAGGAGGAGACAGAGGGGAGGAAATGACGAAGCTCGAATGACGAAAATGCGCTGGAGCTTGGAGCTGTGTGGATCACGTTTCAAGGCTTCGGGTTTGTTCACCCCTCGTGTGTTTACTCGTAGTGAAAAGAAATGAGGAAACTTACGATCCTTTAAACCGCTTTTTCCCGGCGAGATCTGCCATGCCGGCGCCCCGGTTTTTCCTTTGGGAATATAAGCTTGCGCGCCTGAATTTCTTTTGACTGAATGGCAAAATCAACACTCCCGTAAAGCGTAGCAGCGCACATCTGCCTGCTTTGGATGGCCTTCGCGGATTCGCGATTTTGCTGGTGATATGCTGCCACCTTTCGGAGAAGCTCCAATTGATATTTACAGGCTGGAAAACTTTTTCCAGGTCGAAACCGGTATCTTCCGGGATTGGACATGGCTTGCTGCCTCTTTCCTTGAAAACGATCCCTGTGCTGGGCTTTGTGGGGTGGACCGGTGTTGATTTGTTCTTTGTGCTTTCCGGCTTTCTGATCACGGGAATCCTCTGGGAATCGAAGGAGTCGCCCCATTATTTCAAAAACTTCTATGCCAGGCGCACCCTGAGGCTTTTCCCCCTGTACTATGCCACCCTGGCGATCATTTTTATAGGATTCCCGTTGATGCTGCCGTCGTTGATGAGCGGGTCCGACGCTTTGGTGGCGATGTCGCCTGCCTTCATTCTGGCCAAAGAGGCGTCGGTCCACTGGCTGTGGTTTATAACCTATTCCGTGGATTTTCTCGTGGGTTGGAAGGGGTATTTGTTTGCGTCACACTTCTGGTCGCTGGCGGTCGAGGAGCATTTCTATCTGGTTTGGCCTTTTCTCATCCTGACGCTGAGCCGCCGGAGTATCATCAGGGTCACGTTTGCGATCATCTTCGGTTCACTGGCTCTGCGTCTCTGCGTCTCGGACCTCATAAACCCGGTGACGCTCTACGTTTTGACCCCGTTGCGGATGGATGCGATCGCGATGGGGAGTGCGGTTGCGTTGATAATGCGCGGGGAGAACGGCCTCCAGTTATTGCGCCGCATCGCAAGGGTTTGGTTCCCGATCCTGGCAGTTTTCTGGGGCTTGTTGATGCTGTATTTGAATGGATGGCCGCAATATGGGGATATTCCCCAGACAGTAGGCTACACGTTAACGGCGTCCGTGTATGCGTGCCTCTTGATTTTGACTCTTACGGAAAATTTCTGGAAGCGTCTGTTTTCGATAAAATTTCTGCGGTTCCTCGGGAAATACAGCTATGGGCTGTACGTGATCCACGCCATCGTGTTTGAATGCCTGGGAAACATGTTCGCATTGGGGAATCCTTCGCATTACACGGTGCTCAAGGATATTTTCCCTGGTGTCCCGGCCTTGTTTTACTCGTTGCCACATCTGGTGCTGGTGATCGATGGGGCCATTTTCGCCGTGCTCGCGCTCGGCCTTACCCTGCTGGCGGCGCTGGCTTCGTGGCGCTATATCGAATCGCCTTTCCTCGGTTTGAAAAAATTCTTCCCTTACGGGAGGGAGAGCGAGCCTGCCCGACTCCCTGTTGGCGGACGATTGGAAGGGGAAATTTAACCGCGAAGGGCGCGAAGAACGCAAAGGGGGAGGGGTAGTTGGGAGTCAGGGTTGAGGGCGCGTCCTGCGAATCTTTTCGGCGAGCCGCCGAAAAGAGCACCCGGGCCGGGCGCGCTACCCGGAGCATGATGGCTCGCGCTGTGTGTGCGGCGCTTTATGGACTGACTTATTTTAACGACTTTATCATGCAGGGATTATTCCAACGGGCGCGTCTATGGGGAAAAGTTCGATGCGGCGAGACGCCGCAACCAGCACGCCAGAGTCGTGCGCTCCCAGGAGCATGCTGCCATGTGCTGTGTTGTATGACGTCTTATCTCAGTGCCCTTTTTTGCCGGCCTGGGCGCGGAGGTCTATGAGGGCCTGGTAGTTTTTTGCGGGGTCGGCGTAGGCTTGGTTGGCGAGATCGCGGCCGCGGGCGAGGTAGATCTGGTGGTACTCTGCGGCCTTGGCGGAGAGGCGGCAGCCGCTGCTCATGTAGCGCATGGTGTAGCCGCAGCGGCGGATGTTGCTGGTGTTGGGCTCGCTGCCGTGCATGAGGCGGGCGTCGTGGAGGCTGGCGTGATTGGGCTGCAATTCGCAGGCGACGGCTTTTGATTCGTCGCGCTGGGATTTGGTGATTTCGACGGAGAAGACGTTGCGGGTGGTATCGACGGGATCGTAGTCGGAAAATCCCTTCTGCGCTTCGCGATGGGTGCGGGGGATGACGTTCATGCAGCCGTTGATGCGGGTGGAGGGGTCGATGGCGAGCCAGACGGTGACGATCTCCATGGGGTCCACCATGGTCTTCCAATAGGCGGAATCCTCGTGCCATGGGACGCGGCGTCCGTCGCCCTTGGGCTTGCAGATGAAGTGGCTGGAGAAGAGGGCGATGTCGGGGCCGGTGAGGGGCTCGACGAGATCTAGGACTTCGTCGGAGAAGAGCCATGTGAAGAGTTCCGTATCCGCGAAATGGGGGACGTCCATTGCTTCCGGGCGGACTTCGGGAGGGAGTGCGGCCAGTTTTGCCTCGAAGTGATTTTTGAGGGCACCGAATTTTTCGGCGGGGAAAACCGGGTCGGGGTAAATGAGATAGCCCTGGTCGTGAAAAGTGTGGACCTGGGTTTCGGTGAGGCGCGGGGATGTGGTGGTACTCATGGGAGTTGAAGGATCGAATTGTGGTTTGATTTGTTTCGAGAGTAATGTGTTTAAATTGATATTTCTTCTCTACAAATGACATTTTAGTGTGTTATTTTGATATTATGAGTGTTTTGCGATGGAATAAAATCATCGGCAGCAAAGCGGAGTTTCACATAATGCGCGAGACGAAGCGGGCGGATAACGCGGTGCCTTACCACGGGCACGATTTTGCGGAGGTCTTCTGGATCGAAGCGGGGAGGGGACGTCACCGGGTGAATGGCAGGGCGTCGCCGCTGCTGACCGGGGAGATGATTTTCATCCGACCGGGGGATTTCCATGGGATCGAGGCGGAGCGGACGGGGAGGCTTACACTCACGAATCTCGCCTTCCCACTGGCGACGCTGCGATTTTTGAGGGAGCGGTATTTTGCGGAATCGGCGCGGTGGTTCTGGAGCAAGGCGCGGTACCCGGCAGTGGTCACGTTGGAGGCGCAGGCGCTGGCGGAGGTGGCGCAGGCCGCGGACCGGCTGGCGGTGGAACCGCGCGAGCGATTTTATGCAGAGCGGTTTTTGATGAATCTTTTGTACAGGGTCGGGTTGATGGGGACGCGGCCATTGCCCTCGCGCTCACCGGACTGGCTGCAGAATGCGTGCCGCAGGATCGGGGAGCCGGAATATTTGCAGCAGGGGGTGCAGGGCTTCGTGCGGCTCGCGGGAAGATGCCACGAGCATGTGTCGCGCGTGACGCAGGAGTGCCTCGGGGAATCGCCGTCGGAGTACGTGAACCGGGCGAGGATGCGGTATGCGGCGGGGCAGATGGAGATGACGGACCGGCCCATAGTCGAGATCGCGATGGATTGCGGGATTGCGAACCTGAGCCATTTTTACAAGGTGTTTCGCGGGGCGCATGGGATTTCGCCGAGGAGGTATCGGGTGGCGCGGAGGGGGTTAAATTGACGGGGGATTTCACCACTAGGAGGTGGTAAATGACGAAGCACGAATGACGAATGACGAGGGAATGACGAAATGCGGCCTTGAGGTAGGAGTGGTTGCACATGATCGGGGTGTTGGTTTAGCCTGCACGGCCACCCTTTTATGAAATCGATCCTATTCTCCCTTAGCGTCACTTTTATTCTCCTCACGGCTTCGCTCCGCGCCGACCTTCTTTTGCAACCGGGGGACATGGTGGCGATCTGTGGCGACTCGATCACCGAGCAGAAGATGTATTCGGTTTACATGGAGGATTATTTTCTCATGTGCCAGCCGGCCGCGAATCTGCGGGCCGCGCAATTCGGGTGGGGCGGAGAGCGGGCCGGCAATTTCCTGGCGCGGCTGGATACCGATGTGATTCCTTTCAAACCGACGGTGGCGACCACCTGCTATGGAATGAATGACGGCGCCTACCTGGCCATGACGCAGGCGGCCGGGGACGCGTACCGGACTGCGATGACCGCATCAGTAGAGAAACTCAAGGCGGGCGGCGTGAGGGCGATCCTGGTCGGCTCTCCCGGCTGCGTCGATGCCGCCGCTTTTGTCAACCCGCGCACCACGGCCGAGGAGTACAACAAGACGCTCGATGCGCTGAGAGGGATCGCACAGGAGGTCGCGCAGAAGGAAGGCGTCGCATTCACCGATGTCCACACGCCCATGATGCAGGTCAACGCCAAGGCCAAGGCTGCCTTTGGCGACAAATACCCATTGGTCGCCGGCATGGGCGTGCATCCCAATAATAATGGACACATCGTGATGGCTTACGCTTTTCTCAAGGGCCTGGGTTGCGATGGCGAAATCGGCACCATCACGGTCGATGCCGGCGCGGGCACTGCCACGGGCACGCCGGGACAAAAAATCGTGTCCGTTCAAAACGGGACCGTGGAAGTCGAAAGCAGCCGCTATCCATTTTGCTTCCAAGGCAGCCCGGACAAACCCGACCAGAACGACGCCTGCATGCTGAAGTTTTTCCCGTTCAACGATGACTTGAACCGCTATCTCCTCGTGGTGAAGGGGCTCAAGGGTTCGAAGGCGAAAGTCACTTGGGGGACGGAGAGCAAGGAGTTTCCCGCGGCCGACCTTGCAAAGGGCATCAATCTTGCGGCCGAGTTTCTGGTGAATCCGTTTTGCGAACAGTTTAACAAAGTTCACGCCGCGGTGCAGGCCCAGCAGGCCCAGGAAGGCGTGCTGGTGAAACTCTTTTTGCACAATGAGGTAGCCCTCAAGGGAGTCCTGCCCGATTCAGGCGCCGATCTGGACAAGATCGCCACCGGCGGTATCGCGCAGGAAGCGAAGCTTTTCTCAGCGGCGCAAGCTTTGGTCGTGCCGGTGCGTCATACTATCAAGATTGAGTCGGAACCGTAGCCGAATTCATTCGGAAAGCAGCTCGGCGAATACGAGTTGTTGCAGCCAGTCGTAAGGCGTGATGTCGTGCGGGCCCGATCGAATGTGATAGCCGAGGTTGCCGATAAGCAAGGGGTCATCCGCTGGCGGAGAGCCGACGGGGAGCCGGAGGTTCCATGCGGGGGCGGCGGCTACGAGGGCGAGGTACTCGCCACGCGGGTCGGCCCACAGGTCCTCCACGGCGCTCGAGACGTAGAGTGCGCGCGGCGCGACGAGCGCGAGGAGCTGGTGCTGGTCGATCGGGAGATCCTGCTCGCGTTCGTCGAAGGTGTGGTAGCGCTTTGCAAACCAGTGCGGAAAATGATCGTTGATATGGACGAGGCGTTCGCCGATGCGGCGGCGGGCCAGCGCAGCGCCGGTGCAGCCGGATTCGTTTGATATGATCATGGCGAAACGTTCGTCACACACGCCCGCCCATAACGCCGCCTTGCCGAGGCGCGAGTGGCCGGTCACAGCCACCGCACCGGCATCAACATCCGGCAGGGCGGTGAGGATGTCCATGGCCCGGCTCAATCCCCACGCCCATGCCGAGACCGCGCCGCCGCGTGTATCGGGAGTGCCGGCGGTTTTGTAAAACGCCAGTAATCCCTCGTTGACGTGGCCGGGATCGTCCGGCGCGAAGTCGCCGCAGTAAACGGTGGCCAAGCCATATCCGAGCTTGAGGATGGTCTCCACGGGCCATCGAGTGGCTTGCACTCCGCGCCCGGCTTCGGTCGCGCGGTGATCCACGACGTCCATCTTTTTATCATCGGGACACCAGCTCTCGGGAAGGACGATTGCGGGATCGGCGTGGATGGTATGGTTGCCGTTGAAATTCAATCCGAGGAAGACCGGCACGGGATTGGAAATGATGGCCGGCGTATACACCAGGAGGTTGAAATAGGACCGGACGCCTTCGGAAAATAATGTGACACGCAGTTGCAGGCGATGGGCCAGTCCCGAAAGGGCGGCATGGTCCTCATCGGTTAATTCGATGCGGAAACGCGGAATGGCGGAGGGCGAATGCCCGTAAACGTTATCCGCAAAAAGCTGGAGCGTTTTTTCGCGGTCCCCGAGGGCGGGCAGTTTGTAATCGGGAACTTCGGCTTCGGAATAAATCGGCGGGGGGCGGTCCATGCCGCATCAGGGAACACCAACCGATGCGTTTACAAAAGGAAATTTGCCGTCGGATTCCTCCGCGACCGGGGGACGCCGGGGTGCTATGGGCTGGAGGATCTTCCGGCGCTCCGGCGTGAGCCGCGCAAGAAGCTCCGGGGAATACTGGTAGCCGTAGCGCGTATTGCCCCAGCTCGGGCCGTAGCGGTAGATGGTCGCGCGGCGCTCGCCGGGAGTGGTGCGCTCGGTCGCGCCGTGCATGAGCGCATCGACAAACATAAGGGCGCTGCCGGCCTTGAGATGCACCTCGATCGCACCCGCGGGGAGTTCATACTTTAACGTGCGCTCCGTCCATGAGCTGGCCACATTGAGGCCGGGATGCTTGAAATTTGCCTTGTGGCTGCCCGGTATCACCATCGTGCCGCCATCGCCAGGACCCACGTCCGTGAGCGCGAGCAGGATGTTGACCTGGCCGCAGCGGAACATTCCATTGATCACGCGGTATTGATTGCGCACGACCGCATCCTGCCCACCCGAGTGGATGGGGAAAAAGCCGCCGGTCCGCCGCACCGAGGCGAAGCATTCATCGATGAAAAGGCCGTGGACATAAGTATCCGCCTCCCCGCAGTAGCGCAGCAGGCGGTTGACCCACGAGGGGTGGTCGATCAATTTTTCAAAAGGCCCGCCCGCCTCCACGATGTTCTGGAGCTCCAGGCCCGCGGCGCCGTTGTTGTCCAGCCGCTGCACATTACCCCACCATGCACTGTGTGCGAGGTTGCGCGGAAACCGGTCGAACGCATCGTTCAATTCAGCCAGCAGCCCGGAGTCTATCGCGTTTTCAAGGATGGCGTATCCGTTGAGATCGAAGAAGTAATCCACAAGATCGATGTCGTTTTGCATGGCGGCAAGAGTGCCACTGTGCGTGGAATTTGGGAATAGCTTCCAGTCCGAAAAAGATATACGAGCGTCCTGTTTCCCCTGTAAGAGACAATAAAATCTCATGGCGAAAGCACCTGCCCATTCATTGGTCCCCCCGACCCGCCTGCTGGTGAGCAACCGCCAGGAATCGACCCGTCCGCTTTTCGCAAAGCGTCCCGATGGATCGGCGGACTGGATTTTGATTTATAACGAGGGAGGGCGCAGTTACTTCCGGTCCGCCGGCGTGGAATTCTTTGCGAAAAGCGGGGATGTGATCCTGATCCGGCCCGGGACTCCGCACGAGTACGGGCTCGATGAGAGCCATGGCTACTGGAAAAATACGTGGACGCATTTCCAGCCGCGACCCGATTGCCTGGAGTGGCTGCACTGGCCGGAACTCGCGCCGGGGCTGATGCACCTGCGTCTTGCTGGAGCAGTGCGGGCGCAGGTGCGCGCGGAACTTTACAGCATGGATGCCGCCGCGCACGGCACGCAGCGGAGGCACGAGGAGTTTGCCGTGAACGCCCTCGAGCGCGCGCTGCTGCTGTGTGACAGCCGGAATCTCCACGCCGGCAGCCATCTCGACGAGCGCATCCGCAAGGCAATGCGCCTGCTGTGCGAGAGCCCGGAGGAGCGTTTTACCGTGGAGACGCTGGCGCACAAATGCGGGCTCTCCCGCTCGCGTTTCGCGGAGCTTTTTTGCGGGCAGGCCGGCATGCCTCCCCTGGCGTTTCTCGAGCAGCAACGGCTGCGCCGCGCGCGGGAACTGCTGGAACACACCTCGCTGAATCTCGCGGAGGTTTCATTGCAGTGCGGTTTCGCCAGCGCGTTTTATTTTTCGCTGCGGTTCAAAAAACAATTCGGTGTGAGCCCGCGTGCGTATCGCAAGCGGCTGAAGGATCATCCGTAATTGACCACAGAGCCTCTCTGTGGTTCATTTCCCCTATGAGCACGGTTGCTGAAATCAAGGAAGCCATCGCAAAGCTGTCGCCCCGCGAGTACTGCGAATTGATGGCGGAACTTGTGCCGCATGCAGATGATGAGTGGGACAAGCAAATGAAGGCGGATGCGGAATCCGGCCGGCTTGATTTTATTGATCGCAATGTCCGGTATGCTGTCTCCAAAGGAACCACGCTGCCTTTGGAAGCAGGGTTCGAAAAGGAAACGTGAAATTTTCCAGTGCCGGCACGCCGGATTTTTGGCGCCATTACAGGGCACTACCTGAACATATGCGAAATGCTGCCCGCAAAGCTTTCCAGCTTTGGAAAGAAGACGCATTTCATCCTTCTTTGCACTTCAAAAAAATGGGAGGCGGAAAATGGTCTGTGAGAGTCGGGATGCATTACCGGGCGATTGGCAAATTCGTTGGCGACACGCTGGTTTGGGAATGGATCGGCACGCACGCAAATTACGATGAGCTGACGAATTGAGCGTCCCGATTATCCAGGGAGATAGGCGCAGTTACAGCATCTGCTCCACAAACGCCCGCCCATCGAACGCCGCGAGCTGGTCGAGCTTTTCGCCGGTGCCGATGAAGCGCGTGGGGATGCCGAGCTCGTTCTGGATCGAGATCACCACACCGCCCTTGCCGCTGCCGTCGAGCTTCGTCACGATCAAGCCGGTGAGGCCGACCGCCTGGTGGAATTCGCGCGCCTGCGAGAGGGCGTTGCTGCCGGTCGTGGCATCCACCACGAGCAGGCATTCGTGCGGGGCCTTCTCGTCGTGCTTCGCCAGCGTGCGTTTAATTTTGTTTAACTCCCCCATCAGGTTGCTCTTGGTATGGAGCCGGCCCGCGGTGTCGCAGATGAGGAACTCGATGTTCTTTTTCTCGGCGGCGACGTAGGCATCGTAGCAGAGGGAGGCGGGGTCGCCGTTGTACTGGCCCTTGATCATTTCCACGCCGATGCGCTCCGACCAGATGCCGAGCTGCTCGATGGCGGCGGCGCGGAAGGTGTCCGCGGCGGCGAGCATCACGGAGTGGCGTTTCGATTTCAAAAGATGCGCGAGCTTCGCGGTGGAGGTCGTCTTGCCGGTGCCGTTCACGCCCACCACGAGGATCACCTTCGGTTTCGCGGGGAAGGGGCGCAGCGTGGGGTTGTCGAGCGGAAGGATTTTCATCACCTCCTCGCGCGCGACTTCGTTCACATCGTTTGCGGTGATTGTTTTTTCGCGGGCCCTGAGCGCGGCGATAATCCGCAGCGTCATCGGCACGCCGAGATCGGCGCGGATGAGCATCTCCTCCAGATCGTCCCAATCAACGGGTTTGCCGCTGAATTTCTGGATGATCGATTTGAAAAATCCGAAGGGCATGGCCGTGCGCAGTTCTCAGCTCGTGGTGCGCGACGGGCGCGTGAGGTCGAGCTTTACGCGGTCGAGGATGCCGTTCACGAACCGCCCGGATTCCTCCGCGCCGTAACGCTTTGCGATTTCGATGGCCTCGTTGATCGAGACAACCGGCGGCACATCGTTGCAGAAGAGCATTTCGTAAATGGCCACGCGCAGGATGTTGCGGTCCACGGCGGCGATGCGGTGCAGCTCGTAATTCGCCGTGTATTTCTGGATGCGCTCGTCGATCGCCGCCTTGTTTGCGAGCACGCCCTTGATGATCGCCTCGCCGAACTCGCGCACATTTTGCGTGGAGGGGCGCAGCTCCCAGAAATCGCCCTCGAGTTTCCCGGGGCTCGCCGCGTGGGCGTCGCACTGGAACAGATACTGGACTGCGGCCTCGCGACCGTCGCGGCGTTTTCCCATGGTGCTTAGCGCCCCCTCAATCCGTTGACCACTTCCGCGACACGCGATGCGCTGCGGGCGGCCTCGGTGCCGCGGTTCAGTTTTTCGTCGAGACAGCGCTGTCTCGCCTGCGCCTCGTCATCGAGCAGCAGCACCTCGTGGATTACCGGCGTGCGGTGTTTCAGCGCGATCTGCTGCAGGGCATCGGTCACCGACCGGCCGATCAGTTCCGCGTGCTTGGTCGCGCCCTGGATGATCACGCCGAGCGCGATGATGGCATCCACGTTATTGCCAGCCGCCACTTCCTGCACCACCACGGGGATCTCGAACGCGCCGGGGACCTGGTGGATGGCGACCTCGGCATTGGGATAAATCGCGGCGAGCTCGTCCTTCGCATGGTCGATGAGGCCCTGCACGAACACGGCGTTGTACTGGCTGGCCACGATGGCAAACCGGCTCTTGCGCGTATTCTGCGGCGGACGTTGTGGAAATGATTCGGACATGAGAGCGGACAATTAAGTGACGAAATCGCGCGAGTGCAACCTGTATTACAGCAAGTGGCCCATTTTTGTGCGTTTCGTATCGAGGTATTTTGCGTTGAAAGGATTCGGTTTTGTCTTCAGCGGCGCCACCTCCACGATCTCGAGGCCGTAGCCCTCGAGGCCCACCACTTTTTTCGGGTTGTTTGTGAGGAACTTCATCTTGCGCACGCCGAGATCCACCAGGATTTGCGCGCCGAGGCCGTAGTCGCGCAGTTCGCTCGGGAAGCCGAGCTTCTCATTCGCCTCCACGGTGTCGAGCCCCTGCTCCTGCAGCTTGTAGGCGTGGATTTTTGCCGGGAGGCCGATGCCGCGCCCCTCGTGCTTGCGCATGTAAACGAGCACGCCGCTGCCCGCCTGCTCGATCT
>Ga0302319_10022601_pt1 | contig 11260 bp, 9 predicted proteins | sample Bog_T0_2_FD_203319 | JGI IMG/M metagenome (GOLD analysis project Ga0302319, IMG submission 203319) | Peat permafrost microbial communities from Stordalen Mire near Abisko, Sweden - Bog_T0_2 | ecosystem: Environmental > Terrestrial > Soil > Wetlands > Peat | place: Sweden: Abisko, Stordalen Mire...
GGATCCCATGCCGCCCCAATCTCTTATTTGATGCGCTAACGCATCAAGCCTGTGCAGATATCGTACACCATGAGAATAGTATTTTGACAAAGCCCTGTCAAGATTGGCCTCAAGAAGTGCCCGGTATACTGCAACTGCCGCCAAATATAAGCCTTTTGCTTCCAACTTTTCCGCTAAAGGGGCCAGACTATAAAACTGTTCGCCATTCAATTGATCACGGTGCGCTATGATATGGCTCTGAGTAACGCTTGTTTGCCCAACATCCAAAAGAAACATGGTATCTGTTACGCTCAACTCCTTGGCCGCCATAATCAAGTCTACTTCTTTATAAATAGTCTCAGCACGTTTATCTTCTCCTATTTGCGCAATTAGCTCATTTAAGGTTTCCAGGCATCTATGGCTGTGGAAAATATCCCACGATATCCTCTGAACTTCTTCTTTCTTACCCAGCGCCAAGCAAACCTCCCTAAACAGCTCAGCATATTCATTTTGGCCCCCGCATTCAGCCGCTTTTTGCAGGCGATCATAAGCAGTTATGGCGTCCCCTGAAGAAAAATAGACTTTCGCTATATCGACATATGCTCTACAATTGAGACTTTGCCAGTTACGCTGGCGCGTGCGTTCGAATAATGCCCCGTCCTTTATCTGACGGGCAAGCGACTCAATCATCAACAGCCACGGCCTCTGGCCCATGATATCCTGCCCGGCAGAAGCCTTCTGTTCAATGGTGGCAATAAGCCGTTCTATCCCGCGTTTATCCAAAAAAGACGATGCCTTGTCAATTAAAACATCCCTCACGCCGTAATTTGAATCCTCCTGCAATGCCAACACTTGATTGGCTATCTTATCTTTATCCGCACATTGACAGGCATAATCCGCGAAACACCCTGCCGCGGTGATCCGAAAAACATCTCCGACATTACCATACGAATCATCGCATCGCTCAAAGATTTCAACGTCGCGTTTATAAAAATCAATCAGGGTTTCAACCCCAACCTGGGGGTCTTGGACAGTTTCCTTTAATTGTTCAAGGGCCAGTGTCAGCATAGATGCTAATTCCGGGGCCTGACTACGCCAAAACATATCTCTACGGTTTTTGGCGGCGGTTACTGCTTTCTTAAAATCTTTTTCGACTTGATTCATAACTTTAAACCCACAAGTGGCGCCGAATTTCTATCTAAATATCCTCGATACGATATTTCACTTCCTTTTCATCCTCAAGCCCTCGCCCAAGAGCCATGCGATAAATTTTTTCAGCCTTCACAGGATCAGATAATCCCGCGCTATGGTTCATACCAGGAGAATACACATCTCCCCAACGGATATACCCCCAGACATCATTCGGGAAACGATCAATGACCTCCTGAAAAAGGGCATCTCCAGCTTTAACATCACCAGTTAGCATTAAAGCATCGGCATGGGCCATCATCATATTCTGGATAATTAACGAGTTCGACTGTGGTAATAATCCGCAAAAATCTTGAAAAAACCCGATTGCCTTCGCGATATAATCATGATCACGCCGCATGGCATTGCCCAGATGCATCTCAAAATCCTGACACCAATTATACCAACTCTGATATCCACGATAATCCTTATCGGCTTCTTCGATTGAATGCACATGCTCCGTGTAACGCGCTTTAAAATGGACCCAAACTTTTAACCATATATTACAGGCCTCGCAATCTTTGTGTTCATTCGCCCAGTCATATCCTTCATCAACCATGCCGCTTAAACGCTCATCAAACATGACACCCGGTGCCCATCGTTCCCAAAGTTCCCTGCAGGCAAGAAACAGAAAATCTTCATCACATTCATGAATTGAAATAGTATCCCCTTGGATCCATTCCTCGACCATATCTTGAGCTGAAATGAATTTATGGACATCCTTGAGAAATGTCTCCTTATCAACAGGAATACCCAATTGCTTTAAACGCTGGACAATCCCCTCATCGGTAAATTCTTCCACATTTTCATCTTCTAAACCTTCACGTTTGCGAAAGGAAAGTTCACCATGTAAACGATCATCCATCTCATAAAGGGCCAGAAGGGGACCTTCACTAAAAGTTTCTTGCGTAAAATGGACCTTAAAATAATAAAAATAATCCCACAGAAGTTTTGGGATTTTGGGATGATCATAAAATCCTAACAACAAACAAAGAAGCGATACAATATAAGGATCACGCTGATACGATTCAATGATATCAATAATATCTCCAGCGTGATCCTTCTTTGAAAGATAAAGCAATTTAACCGCCCACTCGACAAACGCATCATTCGCTTTTCCCTGTAGTTCGCGCAAAAGTAAAACCGTTATCTTTGCTTCATATTCCTGGAATTTCTGCACCACTAACGGATAATTTAAAATATCAGGTTTCCTTTTTAAAAACCCGATCATTTCCTCAGGACCAGAAATCTTTCTGATTTCTTCAATTTCACCAAGGTACCTGTCAGTTTCCTGGCGGACACCGGCCGCAACATCCTCCATTGCCCGCGGGGAAACCATTTGAATATACACCAACCTGGCCGCGGAAACCTCTTGCGGCCAGTTGCGCTCAAAAAAATCATCATCTACGCGTGCAAGTCCGTAATCAATATCCTCCCTTAAAGGCAAAACAACATTGTCTTTATGCCTAAACCCTTCAGGAACCTCCTGCCCAATACAGCATTTCTTAAATTTTTTCCCACTTCCACAAAAACACAAATCATTACGACCGATCTTGTCACTCACTTTCTTTTCTCTCCCTTCATAATCAAAAACAAATTTGGGTCAATCGGCGCCACTGCCATATCAATTCAAATATCCTTACGCTCAATCCGTTTAACAGCGCGGTCGAAATCACTTTCAAATAAGCGATCTTGAATAACGCTGTATTTCTCAAATTCTTTCTCGGCAAACGCCTTGGCAATCTCCGCGCTGACCTTGCCCAGATTATCCAAAACATCACGCTCGTTAAACCGTAAAAATGCATCTAACTTCTTGATCCAATCCTTCATGCGCATCACAACCCTTTGAGTCGCTTGCAATTCCGCATAGTCCAGATACATAGTGACAATACGGTTTAGCGCGTTTAATTCGCGCTCATCAAGATAATTTTTGGCAACTGCGACATCATCCTTGCGAACGCGGCCATGAGGAGAATTTTTCCATGACGTAAGCCCCATATTGGGCTTGGCGCTATCGGCGCGGGAAGAAATAATTTCCGCGGCCGTCTGACTGCTGATCGCCCAATGCAATTTATTCTGGACCGTGGCAAAAAACAGTTTTGTTTCTTCGCTGTCTTTATCGTAGTCAGCGCTGCACTGCGAGTAAATATCCGTGATCTTTTGATAAAACCGGCGCTCACTGGAGCGAATATCGCGGATACGCGCCAATTGTTCTTCAAAATAGTCCTTCCCAAAGATGTTGTTGGGGTTCTTCAAGCGCTCATCATCCATGGTAAAACCCTTGATGATGTATTCTTTCAAACGCTCGGTAGCCCATATACGGAACAAGGTAGCCTGCCGGGAATTCACCCGGTAGCCCACGGATAAAATAGCGTCTAAATTGAAGAACTTGACCTGATGAGTTTGCGTTTTACCATGAATCGCCCCATGTTGGGTGGTTTGTTCCAAAATGGAACTGACCACTTCTTCCTTGAGCTCTCCTGTTTCAAAAATATTTTTTAGATGCTTCGTAATGGCCGGACGCTGGACCCCAAATAACAGCGCGATCTTGTCCTGAGTCAGCCAAATATTTTCATTATGCAGGAATATCTCCACCTTCACCTTGCCGTTAGGCGTTGTGTAAAGGAGAAACTCCGCAAAACTGTTATTAGGCACAAGCGCAATCTTCTTTTTTCTCATATCTTTTACCTTACCTGAAAAAATACTTGGAGACATTCAATCTTGAAAACAATTCAACATGTCCCAATTAATCGAAATTCCCTTTCTTGAACAACAATTGAAGGCAAATACCATGAAATTCTTAAATCTTGAACAGCAGAATATTCCTTTATCAAATTCTCGACATTCGAATTTACAAGATTGCTCGCGCTTCCAGTAAAAAGTGCGCTTGTGTCAAACAAGATTTTTAACTCGGGATTACCCTTTTTAGACATTTCAATCACCTTTTTTAGAAAATATTGGGACACATTGAATTAAAATATTGGGACACATTGAATTAATATTATAATACTTCAAATCCGATCTTCTTTAAATAATCATAAATAGGGTCATAAAATGCAGGGCTTCTTGTTTGATCCTGTGGTTCTCCTTTTGGAACAACAATAACCATACCTTGTCTGGCACGTGTTAATAAGACCCTGTAGGCATTCTTAAGGTACTCTTTACGCTCAGGTTTATTTATAAACTGCCATTTACTCCCACGAAAAGTATGACTTCCCCACTTATTACCCAGAAATCTAAAATCAGCATCCCAAGTAACGCAAACCCAGTCTAGCTCCAAACCTTGGATATGAAACTCTGTCGCTACATCTTCTAGATAATACGAAGAGCGCACATCTTCTTTATCATCCAAAAACCAATGGATTGGGTCCATGGGTGATTTTACGTCTATTGCATGGGGCTTTAAACGTTCTGCCTGCGAAGATACGACAATCCCGTAACGCTCAGTTCCTCTTGCTTTCTCTTTTAACCACTGTTTTGCCTTATTTAAATCTCTTGTAATAACAATTGGATATTTAGCGCTTACTTGTTTTAAAGTTTCCTGTGCGCCTTTGAGATTTAAATCTAGCATTTGTTTAACTAATAATGAAACATTCTCTGCCCGAAAGGAACGCATAGATACTGAAAGGTGTAAATTATCGCTATAAGTGACATTGTTCAGAGTACTTAAGGTTTTAAGGGTTTCAGTTGCTCGATATTCTTCATCGGTCAGCCTAGAAGAGATATAAATCTTCCAATGAAAATATTTTTCTTTTAATGAATTAATCCATTCACTTATACCCGCTTCTCCGGTATTAATCTCCTGCCCTCCACCAACTAAACAAACAATGACTGTCCAATCAGGATGGCGATCAAGACAGGATATAAGAAATTCTGGTTCGGATAAGCTAAAGTCTGGCTTGCCTTTCTTGCGACGCATAAAATCTATTGTTTGTTCCTTATTCCATGCTCGTTGGGCTTCGTCAAACAAGGCCACGTGTTCGATAGGAGCTTTAAGGGAATCAACAAGGCATTCATCTCTAAAGTTATGGACGTTCTGAATAAACATCTTAACTTCTGACATTACTTCGCCTTTTCTTTTTTTACCGCCAAGTTTCTTAATACGGCTTAGTTTGTCCCTAGCTAAGGCTTCCCTTAAAATTGCAACCAACGGGCCGTTACCTGATAAAAAGACGCTATCCATATCATTGGATTTGTCACAATGTTTGGTGGCAATATCTAAACCTACCAAAGTCTTACCAGCGCCAGGGACGCCTGTAATAAAGCATATGGATTTCTGATGCTTACCTTTGGAGAGCTTAATAATATTGGATATTTCTGCTGATGTTTGGGTCAGATTAAAGCTCTTGGCATCATTTCGTGAAATATCTTTAACACTGTGGCCGGCGTAAAGCGCCATAGCGGCTTCAACTATAGTGGGAGTTGGAGAATATTGGCCATTTTCCCAATTATTGCTTTCGATAATGTTGCCATCTGCGAGGCGTAATACGTTATTAATCGCCTCTTCTATAAGCTTTTCATTGATTTTGATGGGGAAGAACAGTTTGTCGTTCTGTGGTGTTAAAGCAACGGTGAAATCCGAACAAACTGCCTGGGTAGCGATAAGTATGGGGGCTACATATTGATTGTGACTTGTCGCATGAAAGTTCTTGAGGTCCAAGGCATAATCTAAGACTTGATCTATGGCATAATTTGTAAATAACTTCTCCCCTATTTTGAACTCTAAAACGAAGATGACGGGCCCTATTAGTAGGACAACATCAATGCGTTGCCCCATTCTGGGTACTGAATACTCAAAATATACAGATCCCTCATAAGACTTTAAGCATTTTTGGAGAATTTCTATCTGTTTGACCCAGGCATCGCGCTGGGTTTGTTCTATGGCGAAATCACTCTGTGCTGTTAGTTTACCTAGAACTTGATCAGTTGAGGATGCTCGGAAGTTCTTAATAGAATCTGAGTAGTAGGAGCGTTTCACGGGACCTCAGCAATTAATGCTGTTAACGGCAATTAAATATTTAATTATTTCCATCAGTAGAAGAACCATCACTAGTAGAAGACAAACTCCCACTTTCACTTGTAGAGCTATGAAATGTATCAGTAGCAGGGTTATATGACGAATCTCCTATTTGATGAGCAGAACTACCATCTGAGAAATAAGTCGAATCCCCTACTTGATGGGCAGAACTACCGTCTGAATAATAAGTAGAATCACCCACCTGATGAGCAGAACTACCGTCTGAATAATAAGTAGAATCACCCACCTGATGAGCAGAACTACCGTCTGAATAATAAGTAGAATCACCTACCTGATGAGCAGAACTACCGTCTGAATAATAAGTAGAATCACCTACCTGATGAGCAGAAGCGCCGCCTGAATAATAAGTAGATTGCGCTAAAACTTTGAAAGATAAAGAAGCGCATAATCCAACTAAAATTAAAAATATTTTTATCATAACGATCCTTTGTATATTTTAAAGATATCAAACTGTACTCAATTCATAAATTAACTCAAAACCTTAACAAATTCAGCAACAACCATAAACTCGCCTTCTTCTGAATTAGGAATAACAATGGGTTTATAGGAAGAATTTAGGGGTAAAAGATTAATTTCTTCATGTTCCCAGTTCTCATCTGAGGATTCTTTCTTTTTACTGGTATATTTCTTGATGGTGTATTGTCCGCCGGTATCTATATCAGAAATACTATTATGCTGAACTAATACAATCTTATTTGCTCTTGAGCCCACCACATTGGCCTGAAATACACAATAGCTTCCTTCTGAAATCCGAGGTTCCATTGATTTTCCATTAACCTTAACGACAAACATGTTTTTATTTAAACGAAGTCCATTGATTTTAGTCCAGCCTTCTTCTGACGCATCAGTTCCCTTGCCAAAAAGGCCGCATGCAGCTTGAAGGCTGTACACAGGCAAATATTCGGTATATTTCTTGGATTCTTCGATTCCTTCTAGAATTTCCAATAGAATAGCAGGTTCTTCAGTTTGTTTAGTAAAGTCTGAGTATTTGAGTTCTTTATTGGCCTCAATGCGGGATTTGAAGAAACGCTCAGTGTCTTTATTCATAAAATAAACATAGCAGCCTTTCATGCCCCGGCTTAAAAGAACACGGTATGTATTTTTGACCAATTCAGCAAATCTATCTTTTGATCGTTTAACTACAGAATCGGAAGATTTTGAGATATTTCCTATCCAATCTTGTTTATCAAAATCATAGACTATGTCTTCGCCAAATATAACTCCAGCGTAATCAAATTCAAATCCTTGGGCCGTGTACACGCAGCCAATTTGGTTAATGCCATTAGGATCATAGGCCCATAGAGAGGCCTTTGGTATACCTGGTGCTAGCTTGGTAGCTTCTGGTTTAGCATCCCAAGGCTTCCTATAATCGCCAATGATGACGTCATCGACTAAAGTTCCATCAGGATTAGGAATGGACCAATCCCAACAGAAACCAGCTGTGACACGGCCTGTATACCCTTGTTTAACTTTCTGTCTAATTGCATTCTCTAAATCTTGAGGTGAGGAAACAATTCTGAAATCAAATTCTTCATTTTGATCCCAAAGCACATTGGCTGTTCTTTTAATTCCTAAAGTATTATTGATCCAGTTGATAAATGCTTCTGAACCATTACATCTAAACTGCGCTTCTAATTCATATTCAAAAATTTTACAGTTTTTTTCTTCGGAAATTCTTTTGATATACCCAACCGATCCTATTTCATTAGGACGTACAACTTGATTATCATCAATAAAGAAGACGCAAACCTTGGAGGCTTTGATGAGCTCATCAATTTGAGGCAGATTTGTCCTTTTTGAAGCTGGTGTGAAACGATTAGCGCTTGTTGTTCTAATACGATGAGATTCATCAGCAATGAGCACATCAATTGCGTTATGTTCCGCTTCTCCGTAACTATTGAAGTATTTAAATTGAGCAGAGCCACGAGTTCCTATAATTTTCCTTAATGTTTCTGTAAATGCTTTAGAACCAGTAGCATAGTGGGCATTGTAATTTTTAAGTAAAAGATCGGCCATTAGATTAATGGCAATCACAGATTTTCCTGTCCCCGGTCCCCCTTTAATAATAATGACTGTTTTTTGTTTATCATAAAAACTGTTTTTAGCACAGGTTAAAACTTTATCGTAAATGATCAGCTGCTCATCAAGAAGAATGTATTCTGATTTACCTTTGATAACATTACCGACATGATCCATTAGTTTTTTGCTTGGTCTATATTTGCTTTCTTCTATCTTTTTAAGAGTTTGTAGTCCATCACCTAGGGATAAATGTTGTTTTAAATAATCTGTAAGCTTGGCGACGTCATCTGCCGTAAATAAAGGATATTTCGCTAAGGCATCTTTAAATTTATCATGAAAAAGAACATCATCTTTGAAGAAATTATAGTTATGTAAATATGAACAGGCAAATAGGCCTACCGGCGATGCCCCGTCATTGAAGACGGTATGAACGTCTTCCAAATACATTTGATATCGTCCCACTTGCACGGATGGATGAAGAACATCTCTTTTGGCACGACCTAACCAGGTTGAAATCTCATTCTCTCCGTCTGAATCTTCACATTTATCCCATTGTTTAAGCTCAATGATGATAGCGTTTTCTTTTTTAGATTGATCTTTACCACAAATAAGGCAGTCTAAGCGCCTCGAAGTCAACGGTAACTGATATTCAAGAATAACACCGTGATCTAATAAATTCGCATGTTGAAAGATTTGACAAATTGAACGGAGTGAATTGCGCCAGGAATTAATTTCCTGCGGGGATGGATAAAATCTGAAATGATTAAAAAAGGAAGCCTTTAGTTTCTCCGCAATCTGATTTTGGACAGTGTCTTCAATAAATTGCTGTGATGTTCCTGAATAAAGCCTCATAATTTATTGTATTTGGTATGTCGTCCTTTAGCTTTCTTTACGGGGTATTTTAGAGCATTCTTCTTCATTTTATTAGCCATGGCCTTGCCTAGATCTATTCCTAAATTATCAGATAATTCAAATAAATACATGGCCACATCGGCTAATTCATCAGAGATCTCTTCCTTGTTTGATTTGCCATGCTCCTCGACTTCTTTTAGGGATTTCCATTGGAAGTGTTCAAGGACTTCGGAAGCTTCCAGAACTAAGGATAGAGCTACATCTTTATGATTATGAAATTGTTTCCATTTACGCGCATCGCGGAAGGCTTTGATCTTAGAGGTTAATTGTTTTATTTCTGACATTAATTAATAACCATCATCAATTTAAGAATTTCATGAGATTGTAAACACAAATAACACTTTGATACTTAAATGATTGTACCTTAAACAAATACTCCCTGCAATTTCTAAATCTCAGGTGGCTGGCAAAGAATCATCAAAAAATTGCTCTTTCTCAATTAATCGATTGAAAATGAAGTATTTACTACAACCATTACTTTCTTCTGTAAAGAACTGGTATCATCTTCTCCATAATCAGAAACCTGTGTTGACGTAACCGGTGTTATCTGAAAAACCCCCATCTTAGCTGATTGAAGCGTCCCTATCTTATTACCTACTGAACTTACTATACTTTCAGCCCTTAATTTAGCATTCTCTGTAGCCTTGGCTAACATTTCAACTTTTAAGGCATCAATATTGTTATAAAAATATTTAGGAGTAGCTGATTCAAAGTTAATCCCTTGGTCAATTAACTCTGTTGACTGGTGGGCAATGGCATCTATTTTATCAATATCTTTGGATTGTATTTCAATGCTTTGGCTCAACTCATAGCTATCAACAATGTTCGTATCCTTATCATCTTTGTCCTTTTGATAAATCCGATTTGTATCGATTTGGTTAATATGCATATCGTTCTTATCAACCTTTTTGACAGCCATATAAGCCAAGACATTATCTAAATCAGCTTTCAGTTCTTTATAAGCTGTTTGCAGATTTTCTCCCCTTCTTGTAAAGGTGCAATCCCATACAATATAATCACTCTTAATAGTTTCTACAGCAGAACCTTTGACTGTAATTGTATGTTGCCAGAATTTTATGACCTTCAAAAAGCCACCAGACAAAATAAGACTGGCGACAACAGTAGAGACAGCAATGCAAACACCTAAAACAATAACTTGTGAATCTTTAAAACCTTTTGAACTTTCCATGAGCTTTCTCCTAATTAAATATTTGATCAATACAAAGAATCTGTTTTCTACTCAAAGCACACCTTCTATCCATCTCATTAATTAACGCTCTGCGATACCACACCAACAGGCTTCATTTGAGCTACAGCCCGTTTTTTCAATATCTTTGATACTGTTGATGACACAATCCCAGTAGCCCTCCCTATCTTGCTTAAACTTAGCCCTTGATCACGTAGATCATAAACTGTCTGATAATTGACTTTGATAGGCCTACCTAATATAATTCCCTTAGATTTTAAGTGATTGAGCTTGAGCTTGGTCCGTTCACTGATTATGTTTCTCTCAAGTTCACTTACAGACGCTAAGACCTGAAACATGAACTTTCCACTCGATGTAGTTGTATCCATGCTTTTGTCCATATAGGACATAAACCCACAGCCGTAATCTTTAAGAAGATCCATGCAGTTTAAAAGCTCTTTAACGCTCCGACTAAACCTATCGATCTTATAACAAATGATTATGTCTATTTGCCGCTTACGGGCATATTCCAAGATCCTCAGATATTGAGGCCTATTACTCTTCATCGCCGACAAACCTTCATCGACAAACTCATCAACGATCTGATATCCTGCCTTGCTACAGTACTCTCTTAATAACTCTAACTGCTGGATGCATGTCTGATCTTTTGTTGATACACGACTATAAATTCCGACTCTTTTAGTCATAAACACATCTCCTTTTAGTAGGTAATTTCTGTCACCACGTTTTCACCACGTTTCACCACATTTACACATAAAAAAACACAAAAAAGCCCCCGTATAAACTTACGGAGGCTTCTTGTAACTTACTGAAAACAATAACTTATTGAAGATTAGAGATAAAATGGGGTGAGTGAGGGGACTTGAACCCCCGACCTGAAGATCCACAATCTTCCGCTCTAACCAACTGAGCTACAC